>Ga0116216_10002408_pt1 | contig 12445 bp, 13 predicted proteins | sample Sb_taG_11_FD_89696 | JGI IMG/M metagenome (GOLD analysis project Ga0116216, IMG submission 89696) | Peat soil microbial communities from Weissenstadt, Germany - Sb_50d_3_AS metaG | ecosystem: Environmental > Terrestrial > Soil > Wetlands > Peat | place: Germany: Weissenstadt | collected 2010-09-21
CTATGTCTGGACAAGACCACCACGGGTGACGGTCTGGTGAGCGCATTGCAGGTGCTCGCCGTGATGAAGGCCAGCGGAGCGGGACTCGCGGAACTGTGTGCGCCCATGCAAAAGTACCCGCAGGTGCTGTTGAATGTGCGTGTGGCGCGCCGCTTCGACCCGATGACCGTTCCGAGCGTCGTCGAGATGATCGGCAGCTTGGAGCGAAAATTCGACGGCCGGGGGCGCATCGTGCTGCGGGCGTCAGGAACCGAACCGGTCATTCGCGTCATGGTGGAGGGCTACGATGCGGGCCTGGTCAAATCGGCCGCGCGCGACATCGCGGCCGAGGTCGAATCAGTGGCAGCCAAAACTGCGGGGACCGCGGCCGCGGCGACCGCTGCCATTGCCAACGGCCCCTAGGGCTTGCAGTTACCCCTCCGCGCGGCTAATCTTCGCCGCCTTTCAGACGGGGCGATGCCCCAAGGTGGTGCCTATGCGGCGTTCCATGGTCGCAGGTAATTGGAAAATGCACGGATCGCGGTCCGCCAATGGGGCTTTGCTGGCTGACTTGGAGCAACGCGTGACGCCCGAATGGCAGGTCGACGTCGTGGTATTTCCGCCGTTCGTGTACCTCGCCGACGCGGTGCGCATGCTGGACGAGAGCGACATCGCGGTGGGTGCGCAAGATGTGTGCGCGGAACCTCTGGGGGCATTCACCGGTCAGGTTGCCGCGGTGATGCTCAAGGACGTGGGTTGCCGTTACGTGATCGTGGGGCACTCGGAGCGACGCCGTTTGTTTCATGAAGATGACGTCTTGGTGGCGCGCAAGTTTGGTGCGGTGCTGCAAGCCGGTCTTACGCCGATATTGTGCGTGGGTGAAACGCTCGAGGAGCGGGAGGCCAATCGCACCGAAGCGGTGGTGGCTCGGCAACTCGAGGCTGTGGCCGCGATGAACGGGGCGTCCAGTTTCTCGCAGGCCATCTTGGCCTATGAACCGGTATGGGCCATCGGAACGGGGCGCACCGCCTCGCCGGCCCAGGCGCAGGCGGTGCATGCCTACCTGCGCGGCCGAATCGGTGCGCAAGATGTTAAGATAGCCGACGGTTTGCGCATTTTGTATGGCGGAAGCGTCAAAGCCTCCAATGCAGCCGAGTTGTTCTCGATGCCCGACGTGGACGGCGGGCTGGTGGGCGGCGCTTCGTTGAGTGCCGACGAGTTCCTGGATATTTGCGCGGCTGCGGCCGTTCGTCATTGAGAGATCGCTATGCTGCATAGTTTCATTCTGGCCGTGCATATTTTGCTCGCGTTGATGATTATCGGGCTTGTGCTCATGCAACGCGGCAAGGGCGCGGAGGCGGGCGCCGGGTTTGGCTCGGGCGCCTCCGGTACGGTATTTGGCGCCCGCGGCACGGCCACCTTGTTTTCCAAGCTGACGGCGGTGTTCGCAGCGCTGTTTTTCGCGACCAGCTTGTGGCTCGCCTATTTGGGGACGCGTTCGGCGAGTGAACCGAGCACCGTGCTCGAGCGGGCGGCGCAGGCGGCCACCTCGCCGGCAGCGCCGCTGAAGAAGTGACACTGATGTTGAGTCAAAGAGCCGACGTGGCGAAATTGGTAGACGCGCTAGTTTGAGGGGCTAGTGGGGCAACCTGTGCCGGTTCGAGTCCGGCCGTCGGCACCATTCATTCGGGGGCGCGAGTCCAGGCAACGCAACACGGCGGAGCCGCGCCTGATATAATTCGTGAACATGTTGCGACAGTATTTGCCGGTATTGATCTTCATGGGATTGGCCGCAGTGCTCGGCCTCGCCCTGTTCACGATCGGCTGGATTGCGGGTCCGCGCCGCCCCGATGCGGAAAAGCTTTCTCCTTACGAGTGCGGTTTCGAGGCGTTCGAGGATTCCCGCATGCGCTTCGACGTGCGCTATTACCTGGTCGCGATCATATTCATCGTATTCGATCTCGAAATTGCCTTCTTTTTTCCGTGGGCGGTGTCGCTGCGAGCCACCGGTACGTTCGGCCTGCTGGCGATGCTGATATTCGCGTCGGTTCTGGTGCTGGCCTTGGCATACGACTACCGCAAAGGGGCGCTCGAATGGGATTAGAGGCGGACACTGCCGATGCCGGCGTGGTGCGCGGCTTCGAAGTGACCACCGTCGACAAGCTCATCAATTGGGCGCGCACCGGCTCGCTGTGGCCCATGACATTCGGCCTCGCGTGCTGCGCCGTCGAAATGATGCATGCGGGTGCCGCGCGCTACGATCTCGACCGCTTCGGTGTGGTATTCCGGCCGAGCCCACGGCAATCGGACGTGATGATCGTGGCGGGAACGCTGGTAAACAAGATGGCGCCGGCCCTGCGCAAGGTGTACGACCAGATGGCCGAGCCGCGCTGGGTGATATCGATGGGATCATGCGCGAACGGCGGCGGCTATTATCATTATTCGTATGCCGTGGTGCGCGGGTGCGATCGCATCGTGCCGGTCGATGTGTATGTCCCGGGGTGCCCGCCGACGGCCGAGGCATTGATATACGGCATCATTCAGCTGCAAAACAAGATCAAGCGCAACAAGGCCATTATTCGATGACCAACGACGCCGGCTCCTCCGCGCAGCCTGCAAGCCGGCTGGCCCCGCTGCGGGCGCATATCGAGCAGGCGCTGCCGGGAAAATTGCAGAGCGTGGCCAATCACACGGGGGAATTGACCTACGAAGTCCGCCCCGAGGATTTGCTCGCCGTCGCGGCCACCCTGCGCGACGCGGCGGGCCTTAACTTCGAGATGTGCATGGATGTGTGCGGCGTGGACTATCTCGCGCATGGCCGCGCCGAATGGCAGACCGACCACGCCACGGTGTCGGGGTTCAGCCGCGGTGTCGCACGAGGCGCGGAGCCGGAGAGCGCCGCGCCTGGCGGTCGGCGCTTCGCGGTGGTGTATCACCTGCTGTCGATCTCCCGCAATCAACGCCTGCGCCTCAGGGCGTTTTGCGCAGACGATACGCAGCCGATGGTGGATTCGGTAACCGGCGTGTGGGCGTCGGCCGATTGGTTCGAACGCGAGGCCTTCGACCTGTTCGGTATCCTGTTCAAAGGGCATCCGGATCTACGCCGCTTGCTTACCGACTACGGCTTCATCGGCCATCTGTTCCGCAAGGATTTTCCCTTGTCCGGCAATGTCGAGGTGCGCTACGACCCCGAAAGGGGGCGGGTGGTGTACCAGCCTGTCAGCATCGAGCCCCGTGTCCTCGTGCCGAAGGTCATCCGCCACGACAATCGCTACGATCCGGCGCTGACCGGCAAACCGAATGGCTGAGATACGCAATTACACGATGAACTTCGGGCCGCAGCATCCGGCTGCGCACGGCGTGCTGCGCTTGGTGCTCGAAATGGACGGCGAAGTCATTCAAAAAGCCGATCCCCATATCGGACTCTTGCACCGCGCGACCGAGAAGTTGGCAGAGAGCAAACCGTTCAATCAGTCGATCGGTTATATGGATCGGCTGGATTACGTGTCAATGATGTGCAACGAGCACGCCTATGTCCTGGCGATCGAAAAGCTGCTCGGCATCGAGCCGCCGCTGCGCGCGCAATACATCCGCGTAATGTTCGACGAAATCACGCGCATTCTGAATCATTTGATGTGGCTGGGGGCGCACGCCCTCGATATCGGTGCGATGACCGTGTTCCTGTACTGCTTCCGCGAGCGCGAAGACCTGATGGATTGCTACGAGGCGGTCTCCGGCACCCGCATGCACGCCACCTACTATCGGCCGGGAGGCGTGTACCGGGATTTGCCGGAAGTCATGCCGAAGTACCAGTACTCGCAATGGCGCAGCAAGAAGGACGTCGATCGGCTGAACGAGCGCCGCTCGGGCGGGCTGCTGGATTTCATCGCCGACTTCGCCGCCCGGTTCCCCCCTTGCGTCGACGAATATGAAACGCTGCTCACGGACAACCGTATCTGGAAGCAGCGCACGGTGAACATCGCCGTGGTGACTCCGGAACGCGCGATGCAGCTGGGGTTTTCCGGCCCGATGCTGCGGGGCTCTGGCATCGAGTGGGACCTTCGCAAGAAGCAACCGTACGCGGCCTACGAGCGCGTGGATTTCGACATTCCGGTCGGCGTGCACGGCGATTGCTACGACCGGTACTTGGTGCGCGTCGAGGAGTTGCGCCAGTCGGCCAGGATCGTCGATCAATGCGTCAAGTGGCTCAAAGAGAATCCCGGGCCGGTCATGATCGACGATCGCAAAGTGCGGCCGCCGAGCCGTGAACAGATGAAAGGCGATATGGAGTCCTTGATTCATCACTTCAAGCTCTTTACCGAGGGCTACTGTGTGCCGGAAGGCGAGACATACGCGGCGGTCGAAGCGCCGAAGGGCGAACTCGGCGTGTACTTGGTGTCGGATGGCGCGAACAAGCCGTACCGACTGAAGGTTCGCGCGCCGGGCTTTGCACACCTCGCCTCGCTCGACGAAATGGTCCGCGGGCACATGCTCGCCGACGTGGTGGCGGTGATCGGCACTCAAGACATCGTATTCGGCGAGGTCGACCGATGAGCGCCGAACTGTCGTTGCACGTGCGCGAGGAAATCGATCGCTGGTTGGCGAAATTTCCCGAGGAACGCAAGCGTTCGGCGGTCATTTCGTCGCTGCACGCCGCCCAGCACGAGAACAACGGCTTCCTCACGCCAGCGCTGATGGATGCGGTGGCGGCGTATTTGGGGCTGCCGGCGATCCAGGTGTACGAGGTGGCGGCCTTTTACTCCATGTTCGAAACCAAGCCCGTGGGCCGGCACCACGTGTCGGTGTGCACCAACATCTCCTGCATGTTGCGCGGCTCGCAGACGGTGGTCGACCGGATAGAAAAGAAGCTCGGCATCAAAACCGGCGAAAGCACGCCGGACGGGCGGATTTACCTGAAGTGCGAGGAGGAGTGCCTCGCGGCATGCACCGGCGCTCCGATGATGATGGTCGATCACGTGTATTACGAGAATTTGACCCCCGAGACGGTCGATCGGATCTTGGACGACCTGACATGAGCACGTTCCTCCACGGCAAGAGGCGTTAATGGTCTACGAACCGAATCTGGTGTTGTTCGAGGCGCTCAAACACGAGCGGCCGTGGACGCTCGAGGGCTATCGCGCATTCGGCGGATACCAGGCGTGGGAGAGCATACTGCGCGAGAAGCCTCCCCGCGAACAGGTCATCGAGGAGGTGAAAACCTCGGGTCTGCGCGGCCGAGGCGGCGCGGGCTTCCCGACCGGCTTGAAGTGGAGTTTCATGCCGCGCTCCTCGCCGGTGCAGAAATACGTCGTGTGCAATTCCGACGAATCCGAGCCCGGTACCTGCCATGACCGCGACATCCTGCGCTACAACCCGCATTCGGTGATCGAGGGAATGGCCATCGGCGGTTACGCGATGACGGCCACCGTGGGGTACAACTACATTCGCGGCGAATTCCTGGGCGAGCCGATTCCGCGCTTCGAGGCGGCATTGCAGGAGGCGTACGCGGCGGGGCTGTTGGGCCGGAATATCCTGGGTTCGGGCGTCGATTTCGATCTGTACACCTTCGTCGGCGCGGGCGCCTACATTTGCGGCGAGGAAACCGCGCTGCTCGAGTCGCTGGAGGGCAAACCCGGCAGGCCGCGGTTCAAGCCGCCGTTTCCCGCCAACTTCGGCCTGTTCGGCAAACCTACCACGATCAACAATACCCAGAGCTTCGCGAGCGTGCCGGCGATCATGCGCAAGGGCGGCGCCTGGTTTGCCGGCCTCGGGCCGGCGAACTCGGGCGGCACGGCGATTTTTTCCATGTCGGGGCATGTGGAGATGCCGGGAAATTTCGAATTGCCGCTCGGCGTTCCGTTCGCCGAGTTGCTGGCGCTGGCGGGCGGCGTGTGGAAGGGCCGCAAGCTCAAGGCGGTGATACCCGGGGGCTCCTCGGTGCCGGTGGTGCCGGGCGAGGTGATGATGGCGACGAACATGGATTTCGACTCGGTCAAGAAGGCCGGATCGTCGTTCGGCACCGGCGCGGTGATCGTCATGGACGAAACGACCTGCATGGTACGCGCGCTCGAGCGCTTGTCGCGCTTTTACTATTCGGAATCGTGCGGCCAATGCACGCCCTGCCGCGAGGGCACCGGCTGGCTGGATCGCATGCTGAAGCGCATCATAGCCGGCCAGGGCCGCAGCGAGGATCTCGGCCTTCTTCTCGACGTCGCCAATCGCATCGAGGGTCACACGATTTGCGCATTGGGCGACGCGGCCGCGTGGCCGGTGCAGAGCTTCTTGAAGCACTTTCGGCACGAGTTTCAATACATGATCGAACACCAGGGCCGTTCGATCATCGAAGGCCAAGCGGCGGCGGCGGCATAAAGGCGGACGATGAGCGACGATCTGGTCAATATCGAGGTCAACGGCGTCCCGCTGAAAGCCCGCAAGGGTCAAATGATCATGCAGGTCACGGACGTGGCCGACATTTACATCCCGCGGTTTTGCTATCACTCGAAACTCAGCATCGCCGCCAATTGCCGCATGTGCCTGGTCGAAGTGGAGAAGGCGCCGAAGCCGATGCCGGCGTGCGCCACCCCGGTCATGGAAGGCATGAAGATATTCACGAAATCGCCGAAGGCCGTCGCGGCGCAACGTGCGACCATGGAATTTCTGCTTATCAATCATCCGCTCGATTGTCCGATTTGCGACCAGGGCGGCGAATGCGAACTGCAGGACCTGGCGATCGGATACGGGCGCGATATTTCGAGGTTCGAGGAGCGCAAGCGCGTCGTCAAGGACAAGAACTTGGGGCCGCTGGTCTCTACTGACATGACACGATGCATCCACTGCACGCGGTGCGTACGCTTCGGCCAGGAAATACAGGGTTATCCGCAGCTCGGCACCATCGGCCGCGGCGAGCGCGTGCAGATCGAAACCTACGTCGAACAAAGCATCGATCACGAGCTATCGGCCAACATAATCGATCTGTGTCCGGTGGGGGCGCTGAACAACAAGCCGTTTCGCTACCACGCGCGCGCATGGGAGATGACGCAGCACGCGCTGGTGTCACCGCACGACGGCTTCGGCACGAACATCTACGCGCACGTGCTGCGCGGCAAACTGATGCGCGTGGTGCCGCGCGAGAACGAGCAGATCAACGAAACCTGGATCGCGGATCGCGACCGCTTCGGCTTCGAGGGAATGTACTCGGCCGATCGGGTCACGCAGCCGCTGGTGCGCATCGACGGCGCGTTAAAGCCGGTCGATTGGGAGGCGGCGCTGACGGCGGCGGCGGAAGGGTTGCAGAAGGCGGCCGCGAGTCATGGTGCCGCGAGCTTGGGGTTTCTGACCTCGCCGATGGCCACCGTGGAAGAGATGTATCTGCTGGCGCAGGTCGCCCGCGGCCTCGGCAGCGGCAACGTCGATCATCGCCTGCGCCAGGTGGATTTCAGGGCGCAAGAAAGCGAGGCCGCGTTCCCGAGTCTCGGGCTCAAGATCGCGGACATCGCGGCGCTCGAGGGGGTCCTCATCGTGGGCTCCAATCTGCGTCACGAAATGCCGATGCTGGCCCATCGAATTCGCCAGGCCGCGGTCAAGGCGCGCGCGCGCGTGGCGTTTCTCAATCCGCGTGCCTTCGAGTACCTGTTCCCCGTGGCGGCCTACGGTCTCTCGCAAGATCTGGCTGCCGATTTGGCCGGCGTGGTGCGTGCGGCCGCGGTGGCGGCGAATAAAGCCGTGCCGAGCGGTGTGCGTCCGGCGACGGTGACCGATGAGCATCGGGCGCTGGCTGCGGCGCTCATGCACGGCACGCGTCACGCGATCATGCTTGGAACCCTCGCGCAGCGCCATCCCGCGTACTCGGAGCTGAAGTGGCTCGCCGCGCAGCTGGCGAGCTTGAGCGGCGCGAGTCTCGGCTTCGTCACCGAAGGCGCGAATGCCGCCGGCGCGTATTTGGCGGGAGCGGTGCCGCACCGCGAATCGGGCGGTGTCCCCGCGGCCAGCGCGGGCAGGTCGGCGCGTGCGATGCTGGAAGTCTGGCTCAAGGCCTACGTGTTGTTCGGCGGCATCGATCCGGCCAACGACTTGGCGGCGGGGCTTGAGGCGCTGGCGGCCGCCGACTTGGTGGTCGCGATCACGACGCATTTGCCCGAAAGCTTGCGCGCCGTGGCGCATGTGGTGCTGCCGATCGGCTCATTCGCCGAAAGCGCGGGCACGTTCGTGAACGTCGAGGGACGCTGGCAGAGCTGGGCCGGCGCCGCGAAATTGGTGGGCGAAAGCCGCCCGGGCTGGAAAGTGCTGCGGGTACTGGCGAATTTACTGAACGTCCCCGGCGTCGAGTATGTAAGCGCGGAGGAGGTTCGCGAAGCCGTGCGCACGCTGTGCGGCGCCCGCAATGGAGCGGCGCGCAGCGGCGATGTCGCGGGCGGTGCGCTCGCGGGTGCGCTTACGGGTGCGCCGCCGGGCGCCGGCAGGCCCTGGGTCGACATACCGCCGTATCAGATCGACGTGCTGGTGCGCGGGTCCGCGTCTCTCGGCAAAACCAAAGACGGGCTCGTGGCCCGAGCCGTGATCTGAACATGTGGCAGTGGGACCCATTGCGCGTGTGGCTGTCGGGCCTAATCACGCCCTATTGGACCAACCCGCTGCTCACCGCGGTGCAGATTCTGATGGTGGTCGTGGGCCTGATTCTCATCATGGCCTTTTATACCTTGGCGGAGCGCAAAGTCATCGGCTGGATCCAGCTGCGCAAGGGTCCGAATCGCGTCAATCTGTTATGGATGCCGGGATTCGGTCAGCCGTTCGCGGACGTGGTCAAGCTGATGTTCAAGGAAATCCTGATCCCGGCGGATGCCAGCGGATTTTTGTTTCGCTTGGCGCCGTTCCTGGCGCTTATTCCCTCGCTGGCGGTTTGGGCGGTCATTCCGTTTTCGCCGGAACATGCCTTCGCCGACATCGATGCGGGTCTTTTGTACATCCTTGCGCTCACCTCGATGGGGGTGTACGGCATCATCCTCGCGGGTTGGGCGGCCAACTCAAAATACGCCTTCTTGGGCGCGATGCGCTCGGCGGCGCAAATAGTCGCCTACGAGATCGCCATGGGTTTTGCCATGGTGGGCGTGCTGATGGCCGCGGGCAGCCTCAATGTCGGCGAGATCATCCGGGCGCAGCATGGCGGACCGTTGAGCTGGAACTGGTTTTGGCTGTTCCCGATGCTCGTGGTGTATTTCATTTCGGGGGTCGCCGAGACCAATCGCTCGCCGTTCGACGTGGCGGAAGGCGAATCGGAGATCGTCGCGGGATTCCATGTGGATTACTCGGGCATGGCGTTCGCCCTGTTTTTCATCGCCGAATACGTCAACATGATTCTGATATCGGCGCTGACGGTCATTTTCTTCTTCGGCGGCTGGCTGTCCCCCTTCGACGGCTGGCTGCCGGATTCGGCCTGGCTCGCCGCCCCGAGCTTTTTCTGGTTCGGCCTGAAGACACTCGTTCCGATGTTCGGCTTTCTCTGGCTGCGCGCGACGTTTCCGCGCTACCGGTACGATCAAATCATGCGTTTGGGGTGGAAGGTTCTGATTCCGGTGACGCTGGTATGGCTGGCGGTGGAGGGCTTGATGGTGTTTGTCCACGTCGGCCCATGGAAGGAGCATCTGTAATGCGGAGTGCGCGCAGCCTGTTGAAAACCTTCCTGCTCTGGGAATTATTGCAGGGCTTGTGGGTGACCTGGAAGAGCATGTGGCGAACCAAGGTCACCGTGAACTATCCCGAAGAGAAGACCCCGCAGAGCACGCGCTTTCGGGGCCTGCACGCCTTGCGCCGCTACTCGAACGGAGAGGAGCGCTGCATCGCCTGCAAGCTCTGCGAAGCGGTGTGCCCGGCGCTCGCCATCACCATCGAATCCGACGTGAGCAACGACGGCACGCGCCGTACGACGCGCTACGACATCGACCTGTTCAAGTGCATTTACTGCGGCTTCTGCGAGGAAGCGTGCCCGGTCGATGCCATCGTCGAGACCCGTCTGCTCGAGTATCACATGGAGAATCGCGGCGAAAACATCATGAACAAGGACAAGTTGCTCGGCATCGGCGAGCGTTACGAAGCCATGATCGCGGCCGATCGCGCCGCCGATGCGCGGTATCGCTGATGTTTGCCACGATCCTGTTCTTCATCTTCGGCGGCGTGCTGGTGTGCGCCGCCCTGGGGGTGATTCTCGCGCGCAACCCCGTGCACAGCGCCTTGCTGCTCGTGCTGTGCTTTTTCAACAGCGCGGTCATATGGTTGATGTTGGACGCGGAGTTCCTGGGGATCGTGCTGGTGCTGGTGTATGTGGGCGCCGTGATGGTGCTGTTCCTGTTCGTGGTGATGATGCTCGACGTGGACGCGGAGCGCTTCCGCAGGGAATTGGCGGGCTATTGGCCGCTGACGGTCGCGGTGGCGGGTTTCGTCGTGTTCGCGATCGTCAACGTGATCGTGGTGCGGCATCTCGGGGGCGCGACCTTCAAGACCGCGGCGGCGCTGCCGGAGAATTATTCCAACACGCGCGCCTTGGGTACGGCGCTGTTCACCCGCTACGCGTACCCCGCCCAGCTCGCCGCGATCATCCTGCTGGTGGCGAGCGTTGCGGCCATCATTCTCACATTGCGCCAGCGCCGTGGGAGCAAGCCGCAGGACATCGCAGAGCAGGTAGCGGTGAGGGCGAGGGACCGGGTCCGAATCGTCAAGATGGCCTCCGAGAAACGCTCATGATCACGCTCACTCACGTGCTGACCTTGTCCGGCATTCTTTTTGCGATCGCGGTGGCGGGCGTGTTTCTAAACCGCAAGAACGTCATCATCCTGTTGATGTGCATCGAACTGATGCTGCTCGCGGTGAATTTCAATTTCGTGGCGTTTTCGCGCTTTGCGGGCGACATCGGCGGCCAAATATTCGTGTTCTTCATACTGACCGTGGCGGCGGCCGAAGCGGCGATCGGCCTCGCAATCCTGGTGGTGGTGTTCCGAGAGCGCCGCAGCATCGACGTCGAAGACCTCGACACGCTGCAGGGCTGAGGATGGTTTAGAAAAAATGCAGGGGATGTATCTCACGATTGCGCTGGCGCCGCTGGTCGCGGCGGTTGTGGCGGGCCTATTCGGACGCCTCATCGGGCGCGCGGGCGCACATAGCATCGCCATCGCGGGCGTGGCGCTCTCGTGCGCCTTGTCACTCTACGTGCTCAAGGGGATCCTCGCCGACGGCGCGGGGACCTTCGACGGCCCGGTGTACACCTGGCTGATCAGCGACGGCGTGCGTATCGAGGTTGGATTTCTGATCGATCGGCTTTCCGCCCTGATGATGGCGGTGGTGACCTTCGTGTCGCTGATGGTGCACATCTACACCATCGGCTACATGAGTGATGACGACGGCTATCAGCGATTCTTCAGCTACATTTCACTGTTTACGTTCGCGATGCTGATGCTGGTGATGTCGAACAACTTCATGCAGTTGTTCTTCGGCTGGGAAGGGGTCGGCGTCGTCTCGTACCTGCTCATCGGCTATTGGTACAAGCGCCCGACGGCCAATTTCGCGGCCCTCAAGGCATTTCTGGTGAATCGCATCGGCGATTTCGGATTCATACTGGGAATCGCGGCGGTGCTGCGCTACACGGGCTCGCTCGACTACGCGACCGTGTTCGCGCACGCAGGGCAAATCGCCGATGCGCAGATTCATGTGAGCGCGACCATCGTCTGGCCGGCGATCACCTTCACCTGCATTTGTCTGTTCGTCGGCGCGATGGGCAAGTCCGCTCAGGTGCCGCTGCACGTGTGGCTGCCGGATTCGATGGAAGGCCCGACGCCGATATCGGCCCTGATCCATGCCGCCACCATGGTGACGGCTGGCATATTCATGGTGGCGCGAATGTCGCCGCTGTTCGAGCTGTCGGAGACGGCGCTCTCGATGGTGTTGATCGTCGGCGCGACGACGGCGTTCTTCATGGGCCTGTTGGGCGTGGTGAACAACGACATCAAGCGGGTAATCGCCTATTCGACGTTGTCGCAACTCGGTTACATGACGGTGGCGCTCGGCGCGTCCGCCTACAGCGCCGGGATCTTTCATTTGATGACGCATGCATTCTTCAAGGCACTGCTGTTCCTTGCGGCGGGCTCTGTGATCATCGCCATGCATCACGAGCAGGACATGCGGCGCATGGGCGGCCTCCGGAAATACATGCCCATCACCTACTGGACGTTCTTGGTGGGCTCGCTCGCGTTGATTGGCTTTCCGGGGACGGCCGGTTTCTTTTCCAAGGATCTGCTTATCGACGCTGAGCATGCTGCGCACCGTGTGGGATCGACCTACGCCTATATCTGCGTGCTGTCGGGCGTCTTCGTCACGGCGCTGTACACCTTTCGCATGTTCTTCATGACCTTCCATGGAGAGGAACGCATGGATCACCATACGCGCGAGCATCTGCACGAGAGTCCGTGGGTGGTGACTCTGA
>Ga0116216_10002409_pt1 | contig 12443 bp, 6 predicted proteins | sample Sb_taG_11_FD_89696 | JGI IMG/M metagenome (GOLD analysis project Ga0116216, IMG submission 89696) | Peat soil microbial communities from Weissenstadt, Germany - Sb_50d_3_AS metaG | ecosystem: Environmental > Terrestrial > Soil > Wetlands > Peat | place: Germany: Weissenstadt | collected 2010-09-21
ACCGGGCGCTCCTGCCGCACGAGTAACGAGCGCGAGGTGGTGCGCTTCGGGGCTGGCGCCTCCCGCGTCGTGGTCGTGGCCGAAGGTCACGACGGAATGCATGAGCTGTCGGTCGGCTTCGTCCCCGGCGAGCCGAAGCGGATGAGGGTCGACGGTGCCATGGTTGAGCGGTTGGTGGACGTCAGCGACCGGCCTCTCGTGAGCGTCTTCTTGCCCGACAGGCTCGAGTTGATCAAGGGTGCGCCGACGCTGCGCCGGGCGCATCTGGACCAGTTCGTCGTCGCCCTGTGGCCGGCGCGGAGCGCCACCCGGCGCGCGTACGCCCGGACCCTCGCCCAGCGCAACGCGCTGATCGCGAGGATCCGCTCGGGATCTGGCTCCCGCGCCTCGCTGATGGCCTGGGATCGGCAGCTTGCAGAGCATGGAATCGCCCTGATGGCTGACCGCGCCGCCGCGATCGACCGGGTGAGCGAGTCGTTCTCGCGGGTGGGGTCCGCGCTGGGGCTCGACGGCGAGCCACGGGTACAGTACCGGCCGCGGTCCCGCGCGGCCGACGCCGAGGAGCTTGCCGCCGAGCTGCTCGAGCGCCATGACGGGGACATCGTCCGTGGATTCACCGGCCACGGCCCCCACCGCGACGACCTCGCGACGCGGCGAGACGGACGCGAGCTGCGCACGTACGGATCGCAGGGACAACAGCGGCTGGCGCTGCTCGCGCTGCTCCTGGCCGAACGCGAGGCGATCGCGGCCGCCCGCGACGCCCCGCCGTTGATGCTCCTCGACGACGTGATGAGCGAACTCGATCGGGACCGCCGGGAGGCGCTCGTCGAGCTGCTTCGGAGCGGCGGCGGGCAGTCGGTGATCACCACGACCGACCTGGACCACGTGCCGGCGGCCGGTGAGCCCGATGTCACTCGGATCGAGGTGTCGGCCGGCCGGATTCTCAGGGAGCCGGTGGCGGCGTGAAGAGATACCGCGCCACGCCCCGGCCGATGAGCTGCGCCTTCGAGAGCCTCCGCGACGACCTGGCGCCCGAGACGCTGCTGGCCGACGTGCAGCGGGCGTGGTCGGAGGTCGTCGGCACCGCGATCGCGGCGGAGGCGACGCCGATCTCCGAGCGCCGCGGCGTCGTCACGGTGTCCTGCTCGGGCGCGGTGTGGGCGCAGGAACTCGACCTGATGGCGCCGACGATTCTGAGGCGGCTCAACGGGCGCCTCGGTGAGCGTCGGATCGAGCGGCTGAGGTGCGTGGCGGCGTGATCGGCCAGCGCCGATTATCGAAGTTTTGGAGACGAGCGGAGACCGTTCGCAGATGGTTCGTTATCGATCTCCTACGACCGGCGTTTTTTTGCACTTTTGCAGGTAAATTGTCACCGGTCGCAGGGGGTCTTCGGGGGTCCCCTGTGCTATTCTTACGTGTACCAGCTTCCGACGCCCCGGCGCGCCGTCCGTTGCGCGGTACCGGGGCGTCTCAACGTCATCGGAGGATCGTTGGCGAATGACAGTGGCGCCGAACGGCGCCAACCAGAAACAAGTTATGACGCCCAGGACATCACCGTCCTGGAGGGACTCGAGGCAGTACGCCGGCGTCCCGGGATGTACATCGGCTCGACCGGGCCGCGCGGTTTGCACCACCTTGTCTACGAGGTTGTTGACAACTCTGTTGACGAGGCGCTGGCCGGCCGTTGCGACGCGGTCTCGGTGACGATCCATCCCGACAACTCGGTCACGGTTACCGACAACGGCGCCGGGATCCCGGTGGGGATCATGGAGAAGGAGCAGCGCCCGGCCGTGGAGGTCGTGCTGACCGTCCTGCACGCCGGCGGCAAGTTCGGCGATGGCGGCGGCTACAAGGTCTCCGGCGGGCTGCACGGCGTTGGCGTGTCCGTGGTCAACGCGCTGTCGGAGCGACTCGACGTCGAGATCAGGCGTGACGGCTTTACCTGGACGCAGTCGTATGAGCGCGGCAAGCCACTGGGCGACCTCGAGAAGGGCGCGCCGTCCAAGGAGACGGGAACGACCGTCACCTTCCAGCCGGACCCGGACATCTTCGAGACGCTCGATTTAGATTTCACGACGATCGAGGAGCGGCTGCGCGAGACGGCGTTCCTCACGCGGGGCCTGCGGATCACGATCGTCGACGAGCGCGCCAGTGGCCACCGGGCCGAGTTCCACTACGAGGGCGGGATCGTGGACTTTGTCCAGTACCTCAACGAGAACAAGGAGCCGATCCACAAGAAGGTCGTGTTCTTCACGGGTGAGAGTGACGAGGGCGCTCTCGAGGTGGCGATGCAGTGGAACTCGAGCTACCAGGAGTCGGTGTTCTCGTTCGCCAACAACATCAATACCCACGAGGGCGGATCTCACCTGAGCGGCTTCCGCTCGGCGCTGACCAGCGCGCTCAACAAGTACGCGCGCGACAAGGGCGAGCTCCGCGAAAAGGACGAGAACCTCACCGGCGAGGACGTCCGCGAGGGACTTACGGCGGTGATCTCGGCCAAGCTGAGCGATCCTCAGTTCGAGGGCCAGACCAAGACCAAGCTCGGCAACCCCGGGATGCAGGGGTTCGTCCACTCAATCGTCAACGCCCGGCTGGCCGAGTTCCTGGAGGAGAATCCGCAGGACGCTCGCGCGGTGATTCGCAAGGCCGTCTCGGCGGCGCAGGCCCGCGCGGCCGCCCGCAAGGCCCGCGACCTGACCCGTCGCAAGTCGGCGCTCGAGAACTCGACCCTCCCCGGAAAGCTGGCGGACTGCTCGGTCAAGGATCCGTCGCTGGCCGAGCTGTTTGTGGTCGAGGGCGACTCGGCCGGCGGCTCGGCAGTCGGCGCGCGTGACCGCAACACCCAGGCGATCCTGCCGCTGCGGGGGAAGATCCTGAACGTCGAGAAGAGCCGGATCGACAAGGTCCTGGCGAATACGGAGGTCCAGGCGCTGATCACCGCGATCGGAACCGGAGTGCGCGACGAGTTCGACATCACGAAGGCCCGCTACCACAAGGTTGTGCTGCTGACTGACGCCGACGTCGACGGCGCCCACATCCGGACGCTGGCGCTGACGCTGCTGTTCCGCGAGATGCAGCCACTGATCGAGGCCGGCTACGTGTACATCGCCAAGCCTCCGCTGTACCGGCTGACCCGTGGTCAGAAGCACCGCTACCTCGAGCGTGAGTCCGAGCTCGAGGACATCCTGCTCGGCGACAAGTTCGAGAAGATCGAGATCTTCGACCGCTACAACAAGCCATTCAAGCTGACCGAGGCGCGGTGGAAGCGCTACTCCCGTCTGCTCAAGCAGTACGAGGGGTGGGCGGCCGCGCTGCGCGCCACCCACGGCCACGGCGTCGTCTCGTTCCTGCAGCAGGCGCGCCTGCTCGAGGAGCAGATCACCGACGTCGCTGGCCTGATGCGCCACATCGCCAACGACGGGCAGAACGGCGAGTCGTACTCGATGAAGCTGCTGGCCGAGAACGATGAGGAGATCGTGATCCGGACGATCGAGGCGAAGACCGGGCTGGCCAGCACGCATCACGTGCGCCGCGCCACGCTCGACGCGACCGAGTACCGCCGACTGGCGGACGTGCACCGCGAGCTCGCGGAGCTGGTCGGGACCCCGCCGTTCACGGTGCGCTACGACCAGACCTCACGCGACGCCGCGACCTTCGAGGAGCTCCGCGAGGCGATCCTGGCGGTCTCGCAGAAGGGGATCGACTACTACCGGTTCAAGGGCCTCGGCGAGATGGACGCGGAAGAGCTGCGCGAGACGACGATGGACCCAGGAAGCCGGACCCTGGTGCGGGTCACGATGGAGGACGCCTCGGCCGCGGACAAGGTGTTCTCGATGTTGATGGGCGATCAGGTCGAGCCCCGCCGTGCGTTCATCGAGGAGAACGCGCTCGCGGCCAACCTCGACGTGTAACGGAGGGCTATGTCTGCGATCGACACCATCGGTGGCGGCAACATCGAGCCGCGCGGCCTCGAGGAGGAGATGCGCTCTGCGTATCTCGACTACGCGATGTCGGTCATCGTCGGGCGGGCGCTGCCCGACGTCCGCGATGGCCTGAAGCCGGTTCACCGTCGCGTCCTGTACGTGATGAACGAGCTGGGTCTGCAGCCCAACCGCAAGCACGTCAAGTGCGCTCAGATCGTCGGCGAGGTGATGGGCAAGTACCACCCCCACGGTGACTCGGCGATCTACGACACGCTGGTCCGGCTCGCCCAGGATTTCTCGATGCGCTACCCGCTCGTCGACGGCCACGGCAACTTCGGCAACATCGATGGCTACTCGGCGGCGGCCATGCGCTATACGGAGGCGCGTCTCGATCGGCTTGCCACCGAGATGCTGCGCGACCTCGACCAGGACACGGTCGACTTCACGCCGACCTACGACGGCAGTCGCCAGGAGCCGGTCGTGCTGCCCGCCCGGTTCCCGAACCTGCTCGTAAACGGCGGCTCCGGGATCGCCGTCGGGATGGCCACGAACATCCCGCCGCACAACCTGCGCGAGGTGATCGGGGCGACGATCGCCTACATCGACAACCCGGCGATCGACGTCGAAGGGCTGATGAAGCACATCAAGGGCCCGGACTTTCCCACCGCTGGCATCATCCTGGGCCGCGACGGGATTCGCGACGCGTACGAGACGGGGCGCGGCCGGGTGCGGGTGCAGGGCAAGGCGCACATCGAGCCGATCGGCCAGGGCAAGGAGGCCATCATCATCACCGAGCTGCCCTACCAGGTGCGCCGGGATGGCGACGGCGGGCTGATCCTGAAGATGAAGGAGCTCCACGAGCAGAAGAAGTTGTCCGAGATCACAGACCTGCGCAACGAGTCAGACCGCAACGGCATGCGGATCGTGGTCGAGCTCAAGCGGGATGCGATCCCCAAGGTCGTGCTCAACAAGCTCTACAAGCACACGCCGCTGCAGACCACGTTCGGAGTGAACATGGTGGCGCTCGTCGACAACGTGCCGCGCACGCTGTCGCTGCGCGAGGTGATCGGCTACTACGTCGACCACCAGCGCGAGATCGTCGTCCGCCGCACCAAGTACGAGCTGCGCCGCGCCGAGGAGCGGGCGCACGTGCTCGAGGGGCTGCTGGTCGCGCTCGCCAACCTGGACGACGTGATCGCCCTGATCCGCGCCTCGCGCGACCCCGAGACCGCGCGCAACGGACTGATCGAGCGGTTCGAGCTGACGCTGGTCCAGGCGCAGGCGATTCTCCAGCTGACGCTCAGCCGTCTGACCGCGCTCGAGGCCGACAAGATCAAGCAGGAGCACAGCGACCTGGTCGAACGGATCAAGGAGCTGCGCGAAATCCTCGGCGACGAGGACCGGGTCTATGGCCTGATCAAGGACGAGCTCCGTGAGATCGCTGAGGCGTATGGCGATGACCGCCGCACCGAGATCACTCACGCTGAGGGTGAGATCGACATCGAGGACCTGATCGCCGACCAGCAGATGGTGATCTCGATCACCCACTCCGGCTACATCAAGTCGCTCCCGCTGTCCACCTACCGCCAGCAGCGCCGCGGCGGGATCGGCGTGACCGGGATGGACATGAAGGACGAGGACTACATCGAGCACCTGTTCGTCACCTCGACGCACGACTACCTGCTGTTCTTCACCAACCGCGGGAAGGTCTACCGGCTGAAGGTCTACGAGCTGCCGGAGGCGTCGCGCACCGCGCGCGGCCGCGCGCTCGTGAACCTGTTGCCCCTTCGCGAGGGTGAGCGCGTCCAGTCCGTGCTCTCCACCCGCGACTTCAACGAGGGCAAGTACCTCGTGTTCGCGACCCGCAACGGGATTGTCAAGAAGACCGAGTTCATCGCCTACAACACCCCGATCAAGGCCGACGGCATCATCGCGATCAAGATCCGCGACGACGACGAGCTGATCGCCGTCCGTCGCACCAGCGGCCACGACGACATCATCATGGTCTCGCGCTCGGGTCAGGCGGCCCGCTTCAGCGAGGACAGGGTGCGCCCGATGGGCCGCGACACGAGCGGCGTCCAGGGCATGAACGTCTCCCAGAAGGGGAACTCGGTGCTGGCGATGGACGTCGCGCGCGACGACCAGGAACTGCTCGTCGTGACCGAGAACGGTTACGGCAAGCGCACGCTGATTTCGGAGTACCCGGCGAAGGGGCGCGCGACGATGGGCGTCAGGACGATCCAGCTGACCGAGAACAAGGGCCAGCTCGCCGGCGCGCTCGTCGTGCGTGAGCACCAGGAGCTCGTGTTCATCTCCCAGAACGGAATGGTGCAGCGGACCTCGGTGCGAGGGATCAGCCGCTACGGCCGGGCCTCCCAGGGCGTCCGCGTGATGAACATCCGCGACGACGACCAGGTCAGCGCGGTGGCGCTCGTGGTCGAGTCAGAGGCGGCGACGGCGGCGCCGGTCATCGACGACGAGCCGGTCATGGGCGACGAGCAGGAGTAGGGCCGCCGGTTTCAGCCGGACGGCAGCAACGTGTCGGTCAGCGGCCCGAAGTCCCACCCGTTCTCAGAGCGGTGAAGGCAGCGGGTGTCGTCACCAGGCGGCGTGCCCGCTCGCTTTCCACCGGTCACATTGACCAGCACCGTGTCGCCCTCGCCGACGATCCCCTGTTCGCGGAGCTTGATCAGGCCCGCGAGCGCCGTGGCGGCGGCAAAGCACGGGTAGATCCCCTCGGCCTGCTCCACCATTGCGCACGCCGCGCGGATCTGCTGCTCTGAGACCGACGTGAAGGTGCCGCCGCTGTCGCGGACGATTCGACGGATGTGGGGATAGGCACGAGTGGGGTCGCCACGCAGGATTGCGGCGGCGATCCCGCTCGGATGATGGACGATGTCCTGAGGGCGGATTCGCTCCGAGTCGTCCTGCCACGCAGTGACCATCGGAGCGCACGTCTCCTGTTGGACGCACAACAGCCGCGGCACCCGCTCGATCCGCCCCAGCTCGACCAGCTGCTGGGCGGCCTTGTAGACGCCATAGACGCCCATCGCGCTAGAGATCGCCTGGACGTACCAGTCGATCGTGCGCGGAACCTGATCACAGGCTTCAAGCCATGCGAGCTTCAGACCTTCGCGCCGGCCGGGATTGAAGAACCCGCGCTCCGAGGTCAGACCGTTCCCGTCCGCGAACTGGCCCGCGGCGGCGAACGCCTCAACGAAGGTCGCGTCTTCAAGCACGACGTCGACCGCCTGGTCGGCGCCGGTAAGCGACAGCCGCTCACGGAAACCCGCCGCCGTGAACACCCACATGCGCAGGTCGGGGATCCGCTCGATCGCGTGCGCGTACGCGCTCGAGCTGTTACCGGTCGATGAGGTAGTGAATCCACGGACACCGCACTCGAACAGATATGGAAGCGAGATCGCGGCCATCCGGTCCTTCGTCGTCCCGGTGGAAAGCCCGGTCTCGTCCTTGAGATACAGCCACGGCATCGCGAGCGTATCGCCGAGCGCGCGGGCGTGGACCGCCGGGGTGAAAGCGGCGTCGCTGGGGAGCAGAGCGGGATCGCGCACTGGTATCAGGTCGATGAAGCGCTCGTACGGGTTGGCCGAGTCGCGCAGCTGCACCGACTCGAGCTCGTAGCTGACGTCGGTCATCTCGCCGCACCCTGGGCAGAACGGAACGAAACCGTCGCTGAACACGTTCCCGCAGCGGGTGCATTCGGTCCTGAACTCGGCGCTCCGTGCGAGCGACGGCGCCGGCGTGCGCGTGGTCAAACGAGCGCCTCCCGACCGGGCACGCACGCAGAGACCGGCAGCGCCGTTTCGCCGTCGAACACGAACTCCGCCGTCGCGAGACCGATACCGGCGCTGTAGAGGATGCCCTTACGGCCCGAGCCCGTCGCGAGATAGACGTTCTCCCAGCCCGGCGCGAGCCCCACGATCGGCAGTCCGTCGGGGGTGACCGGGCGGAGCCCGGCCCAGTGCTCGCGGACGCGCACCTGCCCGATCCCGGGCAGCAGGCGCTCAGCCCCGGCCAGGATCCGCTCGCGACCCGAGGCCGACGGCGCCTCGTCGAAACCCGCCCGATCCTCGGTGCCGCCGAGCAGCAGGCGTCCGTCGCCGGCGGCGTAGATGCCCACATCTCGCCATGAGGTGTCCGCGGGCACCGCGCCGGAGTCGACGTCGACGAGCAGCAGCTCTCCCTTCACTGGCTCGACCTGCAAAGCCAGGCCCAACCAATCTGAGGGCCGCTGCAACCACGCGCCGGTGGCAAGCACAACCGCGTCGCATCGATGCTCACCGGCGTCGCTCACGACGGTGTATACGCGGCCATCAGGGTCCCGTAGGCCGTTAGCCTCCGCCGTCAGGATGCGTGCCCCAAGGGAGACGGCGGCGTCAGCGACGGCGCGCGTGTACGGCCCTGGATCGACGCGGGCGTTGCCCTCGGTCAGAAGCGCGCCGATCGCGTCCTCACAGACCCGCGGCTCTAGCTCGCGCAGCTGCCCGGCGTCGAGCCAACGCGCGGAGAAGTCCTCCGCGTCGTCGTAGAGCCGCTTGCGGTCCACAAGCACTGCGGCCTCGCTCTCCTCGACGGCGATGTGCAGCCGTTTGACCGAGCGCCCGCCGAACGACACCGACGTCCGGCTCGGCAGCTCGTCCCAGAGTTGGACGTGGAGCCGCAGCGACGCCAGTGCCAGCGCGTGCAGCGGTCCGGGAATGCCCGCGCCGTGCATGGGGTTCAGACCGCCCACACTGCGACCCGAGGCGTGGGAAGCGACCCCGTGGCGCTCGAGTACCGTCACCTCGGCGCCGCGCCGCGCCAAGAAGTAGGCGGCGAACGCGCCCGTGATCCCTGCGCCGACTATGACAATCCGCGGTCCCCTCATCCCCAATCCCTCAGTCTCGCTCGCGCGAGGCGGCCGTCACGGCCGGCGCGCAAACGATAGCGCTCGCCAGAAACACGGCTAGCTTTAAGCGCTGCGATGGAGTGGCAGGAGGCACCGGGGCGATGCACTGGAACGAGCAGCTAACGACCGACTCGATACCGGAGCGGTTCCAATGGGTGGCGGACGCACAACCCGATGCGGTTGCGATCGCAGGGGCAGGAGCGCCGATCACCTACGGCGAGCTGAGGGCAAGCGCGTTCGCGTATGCCGCGATCCTGCCCGAGGCGAGGGCGACGCCACCCGCTGAGGGTGGCGTCGCGGCGCTGCTGTTCGATCACGGGCCAAGCGTGATCGTCGCGGCATTGGCGGCGTTGCTCCGAGGGTGCACGATCATCTCGCTGAATCCGAGTGACCCGCCGGGCCGGCACGCGCTGCTCCGCGAGCTGGTCGAACCCTCGATGTTGTTGACCGATGTGGGCCACGTGACGCACGCGGCCCGGGCCGGCTTCGAGCGACGTCGCATCGCAGTGCTGGACGTCGCTCGCGACGCGCCCGACCGCGGCGCTCAGATCGCTGCGTGCCCAGAACCCGATGCGCTCGCCGTCCTGATCAGCACGTCCGGCTCGACCGGGTTCCCGAAGGTCGTGATGCAGAGCCACCGGAACATGCTGCACAACGTCCTGCGGTACACCAACGGCCTCGGGATCAGGCGGGAGGACCGGATCGCGTGGCTTGCCGCGCTGAGCGGCGGGCAAGGTCTGGCCACCGCCTGGACAGCGCTGCTCGGGGGGGCGACCCTGTGTCCGTTCCCGATCGCCCAGCGCGGCGTCACCGGGCTGCGTGGGTGGCTCGAGGAGCAGTCGGTGACGGTGCTCGACACTCTCCCGTCGGTGCTGCGCAACTTCTCGCTGACCCTCCGCGACCAGCGGATCAGGGGAGTCCGGTTGGTGCGACTTGCCTCCGAGGCGGCGCTGGCCACGGACTTCGAGGCGTTCCGGCGCCACTTCACGGATACCTGCCGGCTCGCGACGGTGCTCGGATCCTCCGAGACCGGGATCGCGGCTCAGGCGATCCTCGACTCGTCGTTGGTGCCCGGCGAGCGTCTCCCGGTGGGTTTCGAAGCCGAAGGCATCACGGTTTCGCTGAGGGCCGAAGACGGCCATGCCGTGGACGACGGGCAAGCGGGCGAGATCGTGATCGCAAGCCGTTATCTATCGCCCGGCTACTGGCGCGACCCGGAGCTGACCGAGCAACGTTTCGAGCAAGATGGCGACGAGCGGCGGTTCCGCACCGGCGATATCGCACGCCGCAACGGTGACGGGATGCTGGAGATCGTCGGGCGGCGTGATTCTCAGGTGAAGGTTCGCGGCCATCGGCTTCAACTCGAGGAGGTCGAGTCAGCGATCGCGGCACTCCCAGGAGTCGCCGCCACCACCGTCACCGCCGACTCGACGGCGCGCGGTGACACGCGGCTTACGGCCTACGTGGCCCCCAGCGCGGACGTGCGGCTGAACGACGCGAGCCTCCGTGATTCGCTGCGCTCGGTCCTGCCACCGCACGCGGTGCCGGCGACTGTCGTGTTCCTCGACGCGCTCCCGATGAACGCGCACGGGAAGGTCGATCGGGCCCGGCTGGCCGAGCTCGCTGCAGCCACGGCGACTGCCACCGCGGCTTGGACGCCGTCCGTTCACCCGCCGATCTCTGAGACAGAGGAAGTCGTCGCGGGGATCTGGCGCGAGGCGTTCGACCGCAACGACATCGGCCGCGACGATCAGTTCCTCGAGCTGGGCGGCGACTCGCTCACGGCGGCTGTCATCGCTGCGGGCATCGACGACGCGTTCGGGCTCGAGCTGGGACTGGGCGCGTTCGCATCCGAGATCACGATCGCCCGGCTCGCAGCGATGGTCGACAACCACGATGCCGGGCCGGGGAAGGATGAGGAGTTGCCGCGCCTGACGCGGCGCGAGTCGGCCGTCGGAGGGGTGCCGCCGCACAGGCGCAGTACGGCGCCGGCCTCCTTCGTGCAACAGGAGATGTGGAGGGCAGATCGGGTTCACCCCGAGGGCCTGATCCTGGCCACCGGCTACCGGGTCAGTGGGCCGCTCGACCGCGAGGCGCTGCGCCGCAGTATCGAGTCGATCGTCGCGCGTCACGAGACGCTCCGGACGACCTTCGCCTTGCAGGATGGTGACGTGGTGCAGGTGGTACGCGAGCCCGTTGCGCTTGGTCTGCCCCTCTTCGATGTCCGGGGAGACGCCGATCCCGAGCGGCGCGCCGCCGAACTGCTGGCAATCGAGGCGCGGGAGAGCTTCGACCTCGAGCGCGGTCCGCTGTTGCGGTTTCGCCTCGTCTGTGTGGGCGACGACGAGCACATTCTGTTGCGGATCAACCACCACCTGATCGCCGACGCCCCGTCGTGGCAGATGCTCTTCGCTGAGCTCGCCGGCGCTTATCAGGCCGAGGTGGCCGGGATCCCGGCCGCGGTTGACGAGGTGCCTTTGCAGTACGCGGACTTCGCGACCTGGGAGCGGGCGGTGATGGAGCTGCGCCAGCGTCCCGCGTACCGCGCCGAGGTCGAGTGGTGGGCCGATCAGCTTGCCAATCCGCCTGCTGGGTGGTCGCCCTGGTTCCGCCGAGAACAGCCGCTCGAGTCGGATCCGGGCACGCCGAGCATGATCGAGTGGGGTCTAGTGCCCGACCTATCGAACGCGCTGAACGAGATCGGCCGTGAAGGTGGGGCCACCTACTACATGACGCGGCTCGCGGTCTACGCGGCGCTGCTCGCGCTCGATCATGAAGTCGACGACATCGTGATCGAGTCGTTCTTCAGCAGCCGGCGGCGCCCGGAGCTGCATCGGATGCTCGGGCTGTTCATCAACCGCACGCTCCTACGGCTGCGTTTCCCCGGCGAGCTCGGATTCCGCCAGTGGCTCGGCGACGTTCGCCGCACGGTCATCGACACCAGTACCCACTCCTCGATCCCGCACGGGCGCCTGCGAGAAGAGCTGCTGGAGACGGGCGTGCAGCTGCCCGTACCGGTGACGAGGTTCGCGGCCGTCTACCAGCTGCCGGAGACCCGCTTCGCCGCTCTCAAAGTTGTCGGGATCGGTCGCGAGCAGCTGACCCCGCGAGGGTTTGTTCTCGGCGTCGACCGCAACCACGATTCCACGGGGTGCCGCGCCGTGTTCGATCCCCGCTTTTTCGACCCATCGCTCGTCGAGGAGTTCGTCAATCGCCTGAAGGCCTTCGCCGGCGAGATCTGCGCGCGGCCGGACGCGCCGCTGACAGAGTTGCACCGGTCGCGGTCTGAGCCGGTTGGTCTGTCGGATCGCTGAGCGCGCCTTTGACTCTCGGAGGTCTTGGGCGTGTCGGACGGCTTCGCTATTCTCCGCACTACCAGAGAAAGGAGGTGGTCCGAGCTTGTCTGACAGTTCTTGCGGGACCCTGGAGGTGTCCGGCCGCTAGGTCGGAGGCTGACCCCGCTTAGCGGAGTCCCCCCGCGACACCACCGACGTGGACGCCGGACTAGTCCCTCCGGCCTGATGAAGGTCCACCTCGGAAAGTTAGCCAGAAGCAGTTTGCAAGGGGCGCCGACGTCGACGGCGCCCCTTGCGCGTTTCGGGCGGGGGCGG
>Ga0116216_10002410_pt1 | contig 12436 bp, 15 predicted proteins | sample Sb_taG_11_FD_89696 | JGI IMG/M metagenome (GOLD analysis project Ga0116216, IMG submission 89696) | Peat soil microbial communities from Weissenstadt, Germany - Sb_50d_3_AS metaG | ecosystem: Environmental > Terrestrial > Soil > Wetlands > Peat | place: Germany: Weissenstadt | collected 2010-09-21
ACTGGCTCGCCTCGTTGTGATTATTATGTGGCCGCCCATGGCAGCGCACAGCCGCCCGCCACCGGTGACAACGACCGCCAGCCGCCGGCGGCCACATAACACAGCCGGGCACAGAACTGGGATTATGTGGCGCGGAACATAATCCCAGATCAAGATGACCGGGGCCTGCAGTTCCTGGTGCGCGGCGGCGATCAGGCCGGCGTAGTCGGCTTCGGACATCGAGCGGCGTCGCTTTTGCGCCCGCGGTGGATGCGGACCCGGTAGAACAGCTGGCCCCGCGCGCCGGGCCGCAGGCACACCAGCCCCGCGACCGACACCCGGCCGGAGCCCTTGCCGCAGACCGTGACCACGGGGGTATGCCCGCGGCGGGCCCAGGTGAGGGCCTTCGGCGGGCGCAGGTTCTGCCCGGCCTCGTCCTCGAAGCAGATCCACGCGCCGGTCGCCGCCGCTAGCCTCGTACCTTGGCCCACTTCTGGCTCCGCCAGGCGGCGATCTTTCGCCTCATCCCGCTCCGCGGCCCGGTGCACCGGGACCTGCGGGGTGTACCCGATGCGGTGCAGCAGGTACGAGGTGCCCGCGGCGTGTACCGAACATGGAACAGCCGGGCGATCAGCGTCGTGACCCGGGCCAGCGTCCACCGCTGATCCTCACCCCACCCCCAGGCAGCCGGGCCAGCTGCGCCCCGCCCAGCCGGCACACCGCCCCGCCCGGGCCCCTGGACGCCAGCGCGGCCTCACCGCCAGCACGCCAGCGCTGCCGCCACACATATGCCGAATTCGACGAGACCCGCAGCCGCCGCGCCACCTCCGGCGGCTCAACCCCCTCCGCGAACCACTCCGCGGCCTGCAACCGCACTTCCTCACGCCTGACCCGCCCAGCGGCGGACAGGCCACCACCATCTGGATACCTCATAACACCGCAGTAGCCCCACCAGCAGCCACCGTCACCACGCCACGCCGGGCAGGCGCCAACTGTGAGAGTCCTGACAATTCAACCTCTGTAACCGATGAAACTGCCGCGCCTCCGGCGAAAGCCCGCCCCCGGAACTGCGGAACCAGCCAGCGCTAGTCGAGCCGTTCCGGTCCTACAGGTGCTGATCTACTCCAACACTGGCCTGTCCGAGCAGGAGTTCAGCGCCCAGACGGACAAGATCGGGCGTGTCGCCAGCTACGACCGCGACACTCGCAGTTGGTACACCTGGATCCCCCTCGACCGCCCCGAACGGGCCGCGGAAATGCTCAAGGCCTTGTTCGAGGCCGCCCGCGTGTACGGCACGACGGTCCAGGTGCAGGCACAGCCCGCAGGCGAGAGCAGCCCATCCGGCCAGGTACCGTGACCGCTGTCGGCGGCTCACCGCTACCGCGCGCCTGGTTCCCCAGGCGCGACCGGGCGGGCGGTCACCGTGATGTCGGCGCGCCACACCTGACCGTCGTCCAGCCGCCGCAGGTAAACGGGGCCTGCGCCCGGCTCCCAGTCCAGCTCGCCGGCCAGCTCCACGTCGCCGAACCCGAGGATGGCGAAGATGCCCTCGAGTTCCAGCCACCGCTCGATCCGTGCGTGCAGAGCGCCGGCGAGCAGTTCCTCGTCACTTGCCCTCCTGGCCACGGCGGGGCCTCCTTCATGCTCAACCGGGTTAGTAAGACGCCCGGCCTACCGCCAAATGGAGATGGTTGAGTCCGGCCGCTCGGCAGGGCTCCGTTCGGTCAGCTTCACTGCGCTACCGTGGCCCGTCTCGTTCGGTTGTGGCCGCGAAGTCGAGCAGCGCCTGGGCGACGGAACGGGCCTCGGCTGGGGTGAGTTCGGCGCACGCATCGGTGCCCGCTTCGGCGGTTCCCAGGTTGAGCTCGATAAAGGCCGGGCCAGGCGCGGCGTCCAGCGGCTGCGTCCAGGACTTCAGAACCACCCGCACGACCGTTCCGGGCCCGTCCGTCAAACCCCCGAACGGGTAAGACGTCGGCACCTCCGTCTCGGGCCCGTAGTGGTGGTAGCCATGGTCGGCGTAGATCACCTCATCGTCGGTGAAGTGCCGCTCTTCGGTGCACCAGGGCGGACATGGGCGCAGCGTGACAGAGTCTCCGTCGCGCGGGTGGACGATTTCCGGCATCGTGCCCTCCTGCCTCTGGCGCGCGGGCCCTGCTCCCGCAGTCGCTTGAACAGTACGCGCCGGTCCACGCCGACGAGATGATGAACAAGCTATGCCTTCACGGGGCGGTCCCTCCAGTTCCGTTCCCGCACGTCGTCCGGGCTAGCTCTACGGGCTGCATGGCCACCGCGTGGACTGGCTGTGCGGCATGATCCAGGTCATCAACGTAGTGATCCGGACGGGTCCGCGGCAGTGGCCGAAGCCCGCCTGCCGGTCGTGTTCAGCCGAGTGCGGGGCGCGGCGACGAGGCCTTGCGCGCTGAAGCCCGGGATTACTCTGCGCCAAGGATGCGCAGGCCATGATGCTGTTTGACCCCATGAAGGTGTCAACCATCGGCTCATGGAGGGATTCGGCCACACGCCGCAGCCGCGCCGACCGGAACACGCTGAATAGAGTCTGGCGATACAGCTCATTTCCGTGACAGCCATCGCCGCGTTGTGACTGTTTCCGCGTAACGGAAGCAATCTTTAGTTGGACGAGCGTCCGGTAACACCTCCACGTGATCATGAATCGTTGTCCGATAAGAAGGGCTGAGCCCAGCGAGCTAGGGAACATGCCACGCAGACCGTCGCTGACCTGCGAGAACGGAGCCGAAGGCCGTCAAATACAAGGAGAGGTCCGGCGCGCTGAAGGAGTTGCCTGCACCAGACCACGCCCGCGGTTCACGCGGTCATCGCACTCGCTGAAGGACATTCAGACAACCGGAGAGGCTAGCTCCCTCTGCTTCTGGCTCCCCGTTGGCTCCCGTTTTGGCTCCCACCACGGGACAGGTTTTCGAAAATCGTGGGCCGTACTGGGTTTGAACCAGTGACCTCTTCCGTGTCAGGGAATTTCGAGGTGTCTGTCACCGTCGGACTGAGTCGAACCGGGAGCCCTCCACCTGGGCAGACATTCTGAGTGGGTCGCGCTGAGTCCGGGGCCGTCTGAACACGTTGGCTCCCATTTCTGGCTCCCGCAGTGTTTGGCGCGCCGGGAGTCGCCCCAGACGCCAAGATCATCGAGGACTGTCCGGAACTCGATGTCGGCCTGGTCTTTGCTCATGGCAGAACTGGCGGGTCGAGTTCCGGAGATGCCCGAATCGGCGGTGGAGTGGCCGCCGTGGACGTTCCCGGCCGGGAAGATCGAACCCCGCGATAGTCCGGAAGACGCCGCGGTGCGGGAGACGCTCGAGCAGACCGGGCTGCGGGTCCGCGCTACCGGGGTGATCGGCAGCAGGGTACACCCGGTGACTAGGACCCGGATGGTGTACGTGACCGCGGGGTTGGCCGACGAGCCGGGAGTCATGGCTGGGGAGAGCGGCGAGCTCGCCAGAGTCCGATGGGTCAGCGTCGCGGAAGCCGAGGAGCTTATGGGCGAAATGTCCGGAGACGTTCGCCGGTACCTAAGGCTCCTGAATAGAGGCTAGACGTCGGCGACCGGAAGCGTGACCTGAGGCGACCGGGTCGGATTCGGGGAGCGCATGCGGCCCGTACTGCTATGCCGGGACGCGTTCCCGCTCCTCGGGATGCGCGAAGGTAGCCCATCCGCGAGTGCTGTCACCAGTGGCGTAGATAGCGGTGACTGCCCATGCGTGAGCTGCCGCCGTCGCCTGCTCTGGGTCGTCTTCATCCACGTACATGTTGAACAGGGCGGTGCGTGCCTCACGGTCAGACGAAAGGGTGAACCCCAGGAACGCAGGTGTGTTCTGCTGGATGTCGTCGAGGTGCTCGGCGACTGAGGCGACACTCTCTGCCATCCTCTCCACCGAGCCACCAGCGACGGTCGCCTTAAGTGAGATCTTGTAAGCCACCGTCACTCCTGCCCTTCCGCTTCATCCTTCGCTGTCTGCGCCAGCCAGTCTCGCAACTCGTTGACCATGAGGCGCCAGATCCCCGAGGAAGCCACCACGCGCCCGAGGAACTGCATATCCTTCGTCGCGTCAGGTGACACCAGCGTATACACGCCCTCATGGCGCCAGATCACGTAGTCGTCCCGGTTAGCCTGGCGGAACAGCTCCTCAACGTCGGGGTCCGGATGCGGAGGCCACGTGATGTAGGGGTCATCCCCGCTAGCGGACGCCATCCCGTCAGCCTATCCAGTAGGCAGCTAGGCGCCTAGGAAAACCTCTGTGGTCAGTGCGGAAGCCGGTGCTCGAGCATCTCGCTCGCCACGTTGATGGCGATCGTCTTGGCGGCGCCGCCGAGTTCGCGGGCAACTGAGAGCAACCTGCGCTTCTGCTCGGGGTCCTGCTCTTTTCCCGCAGCCTCGGAGATGCCGGCGGCAAGCCTCTCAACCAGGCTCGCGCCCGTTGGCCATTGCCCCATAGCGCGGCGCGCTGCCGGAGTTACGCCGACAATGTGCCATTTCGGCGGCGCCATGCCCCTGCGCAGCTTGATGTAGGTGCCGTCCAGCGCATCCAGCGCGGTCACCACGTCCAGGATCTCCATCCCGGTACTGTCGCGCAATCAGGCGGATATCGCATGTCACGCCCGGTTGCTTGTCACCGTCTGCAACGAAACTCGTTCTGCCGAAATGAGTGTGTCACCAATGGCATATCGACGCACTTGCTGGCAATGCTTCTCACGCCAGAACCAACGCGGCTGTAGTTCCGCAGGGGTTGCTGCGCGACCCGCTACCCGCTCTGTCTGCTCGGTAGATGGCAGGTAAACGGCAGCGACGCGATGCGTGCGAAGTGTTTTTGGATGTTGCTCTGCATCAGTTGAAACAGATGCTCGACTCCACGCCGCTGCTCGGTGTATGATAATCGACTTGGTACACCAAGGATCTTTGCTTGACTTAGCAGATTCAACTTAGTCAGAGATAAAGGGTGATCCATTATGGATCAAGTAGCACTCTATTATCCTTATGTTTCACCTCCTGCAGCATGGCTGAAGCAGTCACTGCTAATTTTCGAAGCTGTAAGCTCGATAGTAGCGCCGTCCATCAGAATCGAGAGAGGCGACCTAGGATGGTTGGCCTCCGAAGGAATCTGGAAACCGACTCGCGTCGAGCTCAGTTACGGCAGAGACTATAAAGATGAAATTGAGACCGCACTCATTGAGTTTGCCGATAATGACAGTTATCGCATCGGCCGTATGGACTCATTGCCGCAACATGAGCTAGCGCGTATCTACGCGGGAAAACTCGCGGATCAGCTCGAGCAATCGATGATAGATCTGGACCTAGCGGTGGGTGAGCCGAGAAGTCGTAACCTGCTCGCTCATCAGGAAGTGGCCGCGATTGTTTTGGCGATAACGGCTAAGTATGTCGCGGCTGACTATAGAGTTCCAGATTCTCGGATGATACCATCCACCGATTTGCCAATATTTGAAAATATCGCCTACGATCCCCTGCGCGGCTCGAGGACAAGATTCCGCTGCCTGGAACTTCTTCTTAATGGGCTAGTGCCCGCTCCCGGAGATGAGGTGCCCTTCGCTGATATAATCGACTTCCGTGAGCGTCATAGCGATGAGTTGGGAGCTCTTAAGGTAGAGATTGCTCGAATGCTGCGAGTAATCCAGTCTAGTAACGATCCCTTCGACGAAGTGCAGAGTATGCGTCAGGAGATTCAGCAGTCGGTATCCGATATAAAAGCAGCTGCTAGATCCCGGCGAATTCGTCTAGTAGCGGGTTCATGCTCAGTGCTAGCCTTGGGTGTCGGTGCCAGAAGCGTACTCCATTCTGACACCCTTCACTGGGTATTTGACGGGTTTGGTGTCGTGGCCGTTGCCACCCTTATGGACAGGCTCGTTCGTGGGCGACCGTCTCCCAATAGCTTCGCTTACCTACAAAGCGCCGAGGCTGCCTTTGGCGCTTCGACCGTCACACCAGCCCCTAGAAGACGCTCGACGAGGCGAGCGCATCGACAATGGACCCCCCAAGACTGATGAGCGGATCGAACTCCACATAGCTCTATCCGACACACTGTCATGCCGCAGACAGGGCGAGCGCCCGAAGGGGCACGGGACGAGACGATGTCCAGGCCGCATGATCACTCTGCGGTGGCCTGTGATACCAGCAGATCGCCGACGATGTTGTTTGGTCGCTGCGGGACGGCGTCGAAGAGGGGGATGAGCGGCGGGATCGTGGTGATTATGGCTCGGATGCCGAGTTGGCGAAGGTGTCCGCAGGTTGAGCTATCGAGGTAACGTAAGTGGACAATGCCGTAGCGAGGTATGGAGCTCCCTCGCGCGGGGTTATCCCCAGTGATCGCCGATGTACTCATGGGCCTGCCGGACATCCAACGGTCGCGACGCGTTTCCCTTGCGCACGTAGAACTCCGGCGGGTGGATGAGTTCCCCGCACGAGGGACACTTGACTGGCTGCGGTAGGTCTCCTTCCTGCCGTATGTAGAACTGGTAGGGGATGTTCTTGCTATGCAGGAAGACCGGATGGGGTGAACGTTCGACATCAACGCGGCAGATCTGAACCCCGCGCACGAAGGGAAACGAGATTGTCACAAGATGGCTGCTTTCCGGGTCGAGACCGGCGACGAGTGCCTCGCGGAACCTCGACTCGAAGCCATCAATCGTTTTCCTTTCCTTGAAATCTCGGATATCGTCTTCCAGCCCTGTAGGCTCTCCCGAGTTGGCAACACCGATCACCAGGGTCCCGCCCTCACCATTGAGGAAGGCGCAGACTGCCTTGACGCACGCCCTGAGCAGCTCTGGATTGCGCTTGTGCAGTGTCGTGTCCCACTGCATCGTTTGCTTAAATTCGAGGTGGTTGCTCTCGCCGTTCGATATCAGTGACTCCAGGTCGGCTGTCCTCTCGATGCGGCGGAGTTCGTCGAGCACCGCCTGTGCGCTGGGTGGACGGTCTTCCCGGTCTGCCGCCAGCATCGACAGGATGAGCTTATCAAGGCCTGGAGGAACGTCGCTGCGCCACCTGGATGGAGGCGCGACCTGCGGGCGCTGGCCTGCCAGTGCTGGCTCCCTGCCGGTGAGGAGCTCATAAAGGACCCCGCCAAGTGAATATAGATCGGCGCGGGCGTCTGGAGCATCATTGAGCAACTCGGGAGCGGGGTAGCCCTCGGCCGCCGGAGGGCCCCCGGGATCCGGCAGTGGCTCATCGAGGGACATCGCCCTGTCGAAATCACCCAGGTGTGCCTCGCCACGTTCGTCTAGCCAGATGTGCGTCGGTGAGACGTCCCGGTGAATGAGGCCCTTCCCATGGACCTGCGCGAGCGCCCGGCATAGCTGACGGGCGGTACGGAAGAAGTCACGAAACGGCACATGTTGGCCCTGTGACTCCAGGTTTCGGCAGTAGTCGCGAAGCTCCCCGCGCGGAATGTATTCGAATACCAGATAAGGGGGTTCCGCATCCAGGTCGGCCTCATGCAGGGTGACGATGTTGGGATGGGGACATACCTTGCCGAGCATGTCGACCTCGCGCTGGGTCGCCAGAGGATCGGCTCCGGGCAACATAACGGCAAGGGCGACCTGCCGGCGAGCTTTCGGATCCCAAGCCAGGTATGTCTGTTTACGCGGGCCTTCCCCGATCAGATGATCGACGCGGTAGCGGTCGGCGAAAGGCGAGCCGTCGGGAAGCGCAATGTTCATAGTGCGCAGATCATAGCGTTGCCGCCCGGCAACCGCATCCCAGACGAGTCAGCGCATGCAGGTCGCTGATGTGCAGGAAACTCGCGGCCGGTGCCGGGGCGTGGAGTTCATGACCGAAGTTACCCGCGCAGCGATGTATTGCGTCAGGACAAATGCCCTGTCATGCCGCGAGGTGGGCGGGCGCCTTTGGGAGGACCGGCTGCCGGAGGTGTGCGTCAGCCCTGGGCCCAGGAGTCGCGCTCTTCCACGACAAGCCTGTCGGCCCTGAGACGCAGTAATGACACCCCGGCTTAGATCCTCGGTCCCGCCATCGGTTGTCCAGAGGGGCGGCTGCTGGCGGTCAAGAACGCTGTATTAGGTGGCGCCATCCGAAGATGTCGACAAAACCGAGGGCTGAAGCCGATTCGTGGCAATGCGTTCGGCCAGGTCGCCCATCCCGGCGAGCAGCCCGTCGGGTGGCTGATCAAGATCAACGGCATGGGAGAAGATCTCGATGCCGGAACGGCGTACGACGTGACGCACAGGTTTCTCGTTGCCTTCGGCGTATACCAGGTGGCCGCTGCGCAGGCCGAGGACGGTGCAGTAGGCCAGCAGCTGGTACAGGTCGGCGTTCGGGTATCCGGCTGGCTTTTCGGCCTTGTACTTGGCGTCGATGACGGCGACGGCTGACCCACGCACCTTCCACACGATGTCGGGCCGGAGGTTCACCTGCCCGGCCTCGTCGAAGTGATTCCGGTCCTGATCGTCCACGCGCCCGCCGTACGCCGGTACGAGCGCCTCGCGCAGGGCCACGGTGACGAAGTCCTCGAACAGCCTTGGCATGTCGAGCAGGAAGCCGTTTATGGCCACGGTCCCGGATTCATGCTCAACGGAGGTAGCGCGCAAGATGAGTTCGGCCAGCCGCAGGGCCGCGTGGTAGCGGGCGTTGAGCCTGGTCGCCTGCCAGCCGGGGATCTGCTCGCCGCGGTGCAGCGGCGTGACGTCGGTGAAGTCGCGGAGCAGGCGCCTCAGCATGCGCTTGGATTCGGTGTCCACGCGGGGAACGGCGAGCATCCGCTCGCACGCGGTCCGCAGGATCCGGTTCTCCGCGATGTCGGTGGTGAACTCGTCGTGCTGGATCTCCAGCGGCAGCGGCAGGCCGTGGTGGCGGTGCAGTTGCTCGCTCTCGCGCAGCCTGCCGCGCAGCACCTGGGAGCTCTCCTCAACGAGGAGGTAACCGGATAGCAGACCCTGGTGGATGGCCCGTTCGGTTTGCCGCCACAACGCCTGGGCCACGGCCGGAACCAGGTCCGCGGCCTCAGCCACCGGCACCGTCTGCGGCTGCCAGGCGGCCGCGTGCCGGGCATAGCCCACAAGGAACAGCAGCCGGGCAATGGGGACCTTGGGCTTGATGTGTATCTCGATGCCGCCGACCCTGGCCGCGCCGACCTTCCCGGCGGGACCGATCTGCCAGGCTCCCGGGCGGTAGGGAGATGGCGCGGCGGTGACCACGCCGGAGCCAGCCAGGGATCGTCCCTGTTCCGGCGTGAGCAGCCGCTCGACGCCTGGCCCCAGTTCGTCGAGTTCTATGGGTTTCACGGTTCGGTAGGGACTGCGGCGATGGCTTTGCGGAGGCTGGGCAGGCCGTAGAGCTCTTCGAGGTCACGCTGGCCGTAGAACAGGTCCTCGAGCAGCGGCATGATCGAGTACTGCCACACCCGGCCGAGCCCGTCCTCGCGCTGGTAGATCCTCTTGTCCATCAGGTACGAGGGGCCGATCGCCGCGTCGCAGTCCGCGATTCGCATGTTCAGCTCGTCGAGCAGCAGCGCCGCTTCCTGGGGGAGGTGATGCTCGTCGAGCCAGCGGCTGAGCAAGCCCGCCACGGGAGGGATGCGCGGGTCCAGTTCCACGAATGCGAACCGGCGGCGCATGGCCGTGTCGATCCGCGCGATCGACCGGTCGGCGGTGTTCATCGTGCCGATGAGGAACAGGTTCTGCGGGAGGGTGAACTCCTTGTCCGGGGAGTACTGCAGGCTGATCGACTCGTCTCGGTACTCCAGCAGGAAATACAGCTCGCCGAAGACCTTGGCCAGGTTCGCCCGGTTGATCTCATCGATGATCAGGATGTAGGCCGTGGTGGGGTTGTCGCCGGCCACCTCGGCGAAGTCGCGGAACGGCCCAGCTCTGAGCGTGAAGGTCAGGGTGCCGCTGCCGCCTGGCTCTGGCCGGAAGCCTTCGAAGAAGTCTTCGTAGGTGTAGGACGGGTGGAACTGGACCAGCTTGACCGCACCGTCGTCGGTCAGGTGGCGGGCCAGTTCCCGGGCGAGGTAAGTCTTGCCGGTCCCGGGCGGCCCGTACAGGATGATCTGCTTGCGCTCCCAGAGCAGATCAGCGATCTTCACCAGTTCCGCCGGGTCTATCAGCAGGCGTTCGGCGAAACCGGGAGTGACCGGGTTGAACCCGAGAGGACGCCGGGGCGGTTCGATGACCATCGTGGGCGGCTCGGGCGCTGGGCCGTGCGGGACGAGAGCGGCTAGCTGCTCGTATGCCTCAGTGAGGTCAACGATGTAGGCCTGACTCTGCAGCAAGGCCGGCACCGGGGCCTGCAACCGGCTGCCGTCGACCGGCTCCGCCGGGTTGAACCACTTGACGGAACGGCGCAGGTTGGAGTGCGCGGCCGCTGACTCAGCCAGATGCGCAGGCCCGGATACTTCGCCGAGGTAGACACCGCCGCGCATGGGTGTCAGCACCAGGTCACCTTCGCGCATGCGGCGCAGAAACCGGTCGAATTCCTCAAGCCTCTGACCACGATAGGCGTAGGACTTGTGCCGATACCCGGCTTCCACGGCCTGCCTCAGCTCGTCGTAGCCGGCACCGGGATCGAGACTGCCAAGCTGCGAGGCGCTGAGCGAGACAAAACCATCGCGAAGCCATTCCGGGACGAGGTTGTAGCCGTCGACGTTGGACCCGCGCACCATCCACGCCCGCTTCACGGCGGCCGACGTATCCGGCTCCTCCGTACTCGCACGGTCGACCAGCAGTTCCTTCAGCGAGTCCGCGGTCAGCCGCTGATCTTGCGCAGCCCGTCCTTCTGCATCGAACTCGACGCCTTCCGCAGCCAGCCGATTGCGAAGATCTGCAATGCGGTAGGTCCAATGCAGCATTCCGTCATCCGGGATGCTCCCATCGGCGCCGAGCACTCGGTAGGCGTTGGACGGCGCGGCCTGCCCACTGGCAAGGAAGTGGGCCACCTCGGCCGCGGTGGTTCCAGCGAGATCAGCGAGATCCTCCTGCGCCGTCCAGGTACCAGCCTCGACCAGCCGGAGGGTTGTGGCGATGAACTGCTGGACACCGCCCAAGTTCTGCTGAGCCTGCTTGCGCCGCTGGTCGATCTCGCGATAGCGCCGGTTCAGCTCGGCAAACAGTTCTTCGGGCGTTGGATACTCATCGAGTGCCTCAATGCCTGCCTCGGTGATTGCCCACCCGCCACGCTTGGTCATCCAGCCAACCGTTGCCGCATCTCCACTGTGAAAGTGCAGCGCGGTCTCCCAGCGGTGGCCGCCGCTACGGTGCCGCTCGTCCTCGTACGGCGTCGGCTGGATGCGTTGGCCAACCGCCGCCGTGACCTCACGCGACTGCATAGGCTCCGGGGCGTCGCGAAGGATGTGCAGCGCCTCCCACACGATAAGGGCATACCGTACCTGTCCGTCAGCCAAGGTCGTCTCCCCTCAGAACGTCTCGTTTCGGGTGACGAGGGCCATGTCCGGGTGGCGGGTCGAGAATCGTCTGGTACGGCACTCCGGTTCGAATGGCCTCGGCCATCGCGCCGTAGACCTCCAGGATCAGTTCCTTGGTACGGAACGAGCCGTACCGCTGCTCGTCCTTCCGCTTGACAATCGGGAACGTCGCCATGATCTAGTCCACGTCATCCCGCTCGATCCCGTACAGATGAAAGAACGCGGCATCCAACTCCGCGCGTATCCTGAACCGTCGCTCCTCATCCCACCGAAACGGCGTCCCACCGTCCCCAAGATCCCGCGCGAACCCCTCCAAGTCGTTCGCGGTGTAAGTAAGTTCGAGAACGCGCTGCCGTGCCCACTCCCGCAACTGTTGCTGCAACGCCCACGGTGTGATGGCGAGGAAGGTTGAAGCGTTTGGTACAGGAACCTGCTCGGATGTCGACTGAGGTACGCTTGCTTGAGAGAAACTATTGCGAAGCAAATAGTCATAAGCAAAGGAATTATAAGAGGCTACGAGGCAGGCCAGTTCATGTGCGGAAGGTCCCGAGCTAAGGATCCAACCGTAGGATGCGGCACCCCACGGGATAATCGCTGCAATGCAAGAACGCTCATCGCTGCTTCGAGCCACCCTTCGATGGCCAAGTAGAGCCGATTTGCAGGTATATAGCCGCCTGTCCAATCGCTTCGCGGTCTCTAGCTCGCCTACCCAATATTGAGGTAGAACAACGAATCGGGGATCCTCCAGCTGAGCATTGGTGGAGTCTATGCCTTGCGGATCATCTAGGCTTGCAAAGCGGTGGTTGAACTGATGCCCCATGCGGCCTTCATACATTGGGAGCATTCGTTCGCTACCATCCTGGAAGAAGATGTTGCCGTCTAGCGACCAGCCTTGGGATTCCAGCCCCTCCCGGTCATGAAACAAATGCGCATCATTGGACATATCGAACATCCGCGCGAAGGCCAATTTCCAAGGGTTGCCATCGGGGCTACCCTCGCGAATAAGCACCGGAATTCTCTTGTAGACGGCTAGGGTC
>Ga0116216_10002413_pt1 | contig 12433 bp, 13 predicted proteins | sample Sb_taG_11_FD_89696 | JGI IMG/M metagenome (GOLD analysis project Ga0116216, IMG submission 89696) | Peat soil microbial communities from Weissenstadt, Germany - Sb_50d_3_AS metaG | ecosystem: Environmental > Terrestrial > Soil > Wetlands > Peat | place: Germany: Weissenstadt | collected 2010-09-21
GCGGCGCATGACGATGAAGGAGATTTTGCCCGTGTCGGTAACGCGCAATCCGAAGTTCGAAACCTCGGTATCCCAAAGGACATAGCGCTTGCCGGGTTCCGCGGGCTTGAGGGCGTTGATCCCGCGGACGGTGAGCTTTTTTTTCATGGGTCGCCTCGGATGTTGCCCCCGATTGTGGATCTCATGATGAACAATCAGTTTTGGGCAGCCGGGCAACAATGGGGCAACACAGCCTGGGTGTCAACCACTGATATCTAATGAGCGCTCGTTATGCATCAAACGATTGATTGTACGCCAGAAAATCTGCATCAGGTTCGGGTCTGCGAGTATCAGCGGCTAACGCCAGATGTCAAAATACGTGATTCCTAAACCTGGGGTCAGGGGTTCGACTCCCTTCCGGGACGCCACTCTCCACACAGTTTACGGTGTATTGGCGCGCACGGGAATGAACTCCCCGATCCTTGACGCGCACGGGGGCGCCGAGCTCTGCAAGAACTGCGGAAAGGTCAAATTGACCTTTGTTAGCGAGGGCGGCTTTTCCCGCTTAAGGCTTGGCCTGCGGGATTCGGACCCGCGCCGCATGACCGTGTGGCTTCGCGAGGAGCGTTCGGATGGCCCTACGGAGCTTCTGATCAGCGCACGATGTCCACGCTCGACGGGATCGCCACAGGGAAGCTTGACGGCGGTTGGTCGCTTTGCCGCGCGCCCAAGGACTCTTTGCCGGTCATCAGATGAGCGCGCCCTGAGATCCGCCGCACCCGCTTATTTCAACGGCAGGGCCCATGGACCTATCTTGCCACCCCGTTTCTTTCTTCTCGCGGTGGACGGTGCAGCGCCTTACCGATTTGATCGGGGATAAACTTCAGATAATATGGTTATCAAGCCGGAAGCCGACGGGGCTGGCTGCGACTTCGTGCTCGGGCCAGGTTGATGTGACGCGGCTCGATCACAATCGCGGCGCCTATTATCCGACCGCCGGCGTGATGAATATGCCTTATGGACTTTGCGTGCAGGACGATCGCCTCATCGTCGCCGATACCGCCAATTCGCGACTGCTCGGCTTCGACTTGGATGAGGTCCGCATGGACGCGGGCGCGTCGCGACTTGCCGGCCAGCCCGACTTCGCGCGGAAGGGCGACAATCGGTGGGCCCCGGCGGTTCGCGACAGCCTGCGGTGGCCTTATGGCGTCGCCGCCTGCGCGCCTACGGTCCTGATCGCCAATTCCGGCAACAACCGGGTGCTCCTCTGCGAGGCCGCGCCATGACGTTGCTACAGGCCGTCCGGCAAGAGGCGCAATTCGTCGCCATGGAAATCCGCGTGCGCGGCCGGGTGCAGGGCGTGGGTTTTCGTCCGACGGTCTGGCGAATTGCGCGGGAACTCGGCCTCGCAGGGGAGGTTCTCAACGATTGCGAGGGCGTTCTGGCGCGCGTCGGCGGGAGCCCAGGCGCCGTCGAGGATTTCATCGCCCGACTGGAGAGGGAACCGCCGCCGCTGGCGCGGATCGATGAGATCGAGGTTCGGGCCTTCGACGGCGCGCTGCCGTCCGAGTTTCGGATCGCCGAGAGTCTTGCGGGCGACGCGCACACTGAGGTCGCGCCGGACGCCGCAATCTGCGCGGCTTGCGCTCAGGAGATCGTCGATCCGTTCCAGCGCCGCTTCCGCTATCCGTTCGCCAATTGCACGCATTGCGGGCCGCGCCTCAGCATCGTCAAGGGCATCCCTTATGATCGCGCCAATACGACGATGTCGCCGTTTGCGATGTGCGAGGCATGCGAGGGGGAATATCGCAATCCCGCCGACCGGCGTTTCCACGCCGAAGCGATCGCCTGCCATGTCTGCGGTCCCAGGGCGAGGCTGATCCGTCTCGACGGCCGGGCGACGAGTTTCGACCGGCATTCGACGCTTGACGAGGTCGATGCGGTCCGCGGACTGATCACGAAGGGCGAAATCGTCGCGATCAAGGGTCTTGGCGGCTTTCATCTCGCTTGCGACGCGACCAACGCGGAAGTCGTGGCGCGTTTGCGCCGGCTGAAGCGCCGCGACGCGAAGCCGTTCGCGCTGATGGCGAGGGATCTCGACGTCATCCGGCGCTATTGCACGGTGGGAGCCGAGGAGGAGCGGACGCTCGTCAGCGCGGCGGCGCCGATCGTGCTGCTCGCGGCCGACAAGGCCGAGAGGCTGCCGGATGAGGTCGCCCCCGGTCTTGCGACCCTGGGCTTCATGCTGCCGACAACGCCGCTTCATCTCCTGATCCTGGCGCGTATGGAGCCGGTGGTGATGACCAGCGGCAATGTCTCGGAGGAGCCCCAGGTCATCGACGATGACGCGGCGCGCGCGCGGCTCGGCGAAATCGCGACTTATGCGCTGATGCATGACCGCAAGATCGCCAATCGCGTCGACGACTCGGTGGCGCGCGTGATGGCCGGCCGCGCGCGGATCTTGCGCCGCGCCCGGGGCTTTGCGCCGGCGCCCATTGCGCTGCCGCCGGGGTTCGAGAATTCGCCTGAACTTCTCGCGATGGGCGGAGAGCTCAAGGCGACCTTCTGTCTCGTCAAGGACGGCGAAGCGATCCTCTCGCAGCATCAGGGCGATCTGGAGAACGTTGAAACTTTCGACGACTACCGCAAGAATTTGGCGCTTTACGCCGAGCTTTTCCATCATGCGCCCCGCGCTCTCGTCGCCGATCGACACCCGGAATATCTTTCGGCCAAGCTCGCGCGCGAATGGGCGCAAGCCCAGCCGCTGCCTCTCATCGACGCGCAGCACCATCACGCCCACGTCGCCGCGTGCCTGGCTGAAAACAACATTCCGCTCGACGCTCCCCCGGCGCTCGGCATCGTCCTCGATGGACTGGGCTGGGGCGACGACGGCACGGTCTGGGGTGGGGAATTCCTGCTTGCGGATTATCGCCATTTCGAGCGGCTCGGGGCGTTCAAGCCGGTGGCGATGCCGGGCGGCGCGCAAGCCGTGCGCGAACCGTGGCGCAATCTCTACGCCCATCTGATGGCCGAGATGGGCTGGGCCGAGTTTTCGATGAATTTTGCCGAGCTCGAGCTCTTTGCCGATCTTTTGCGCCGGCCGCGCGCGACGCTCGACGCGATGGTCCGCGCCGGCGTCAATTCGCCTAAGGCCTCCTCCTGCGGAAGGCTGTTCGATGCGGTTGCTGCGGCGCTGAACTTGTGCCGCGAGCGCCAGGCCTACGAGGGCGAGGCGGCCGCGCGTCTGGAGGCGATCGTCGACCTCGACGCAATGAGCCGCGACGACGAGGAATCCGCCTATCCGTTCGCCATCCCCAATCTGCGCGACACCTGCCTGCTCCATATCGAGCCGCTGGCGATGTGGCGGGCGCTGCTCGGCGATCTCGTCCTTAAGACGCCGGCGCCGCTGATGGCGGCCCGCTTCCACAAAGGCCTCGCCAAGATCATCGTTGCAATGACAAGAAAATTGGCGCATCGCGAGGACGGGGGCGGCGCACGGTTCGATACCATCGCCCTGTCCGGGGGATGCTTTCAGAACCGCATTCTATTCGAGGAGATCGTTCGCCTCCTCGAGCAGGACAACTTTACGGTGCTCTCGCATGCTCAGGTTCCCGCCAACGACGCGGGCCTTGCGCTCGGACAGGCGGCGATCGGCGCCGCGCATCTGATCGACGGCGGAGCGAAGAACCGCTACGCAGGTCGAACCAAGGGATAAGCGCCATGTGCCTCGGGATCCCAGGCCGCATCGAGAAGATCGACGATCCCGCCAGGAAACTGGCGACCGTCGACGTCGGCGGCGTCAAGCGGCTAGTCAACATCGCTTGCATCATCAGTGACGACCACCCCGCGTCGTCCTGCGTGGGGGACTGGGTGCTGATCCATGTCGGCTTCGCCATGAGCCGCATCGACGAGGCCGAGGCGGCTGAAACTTTGCGCATCCTGACCGAACTCGGCGAAGCGCAAGCCGAACTCGAGGCGATGCGCCTGTCGGCCAGCCAATAATGGAGGCCAGGTTATGACCGAGCTCTCCGATCTTAAGACCCTCTATCCCTTCCTGCACGGCGCGGCGCAGGAGCCGAAAAAGCTGGACGCCGCGCTCCTGCGCTCCATCGAGGACAAGGCGCGCGACTCGCGCGAGACCAACGCCGCCTTCTTTGCCGCCCAGGCGCTGATCCTGGTTGCGGCGGCCAAGGCCGTCGCGGGAGTCTATCGCGGCGGCGGCCGATTGTTCTCGATGGGCAATGGCGGCTCGAGCTGCGACGCCTCGCATATCGCAGTCGAATTCGTGCACCCGATCACAGCAGGACGTCCGGCGCTCGCCGCGATCAACCTTGTCGCCGACATCGCGATGATCTCGGCGGTCGGAAACGACGTCGGCTTCGATCAGGTGTTCGTCCGCCAGGTCATCGCCCAGGCCAAGGCGGGGGACGGGCTCATCGGCATTTCGACCAGCGGCAACTCCGCCAATCTCATCTCGGCCTTCATAAAGGCCAAGGAGATGGGCCTCGCCACGATCGGGCTCGCCGGCGGCGACGGCGGCAAGATGAAGACGAGCGGCGTCGTGGACCATTGTCTTGTCGTGCCGACGACGTCGATTCACCGCATTCAGGAATGCCACGTCGCCGCCTACCACATCCTCTGGGACCTCGTGCACACTCTGCTCGCGGACGATCGGGGATCCGCGACGACCAAAGGGGCGGCCGCGTGAAATATCTCGACGAGTTTCGCGACGGCGCCAAGGCCAGCATTCTCGTGCGCGAAATCGAGACGCTGGTCGCTTCGATGGATATCCCTGACGAAAAGCCGCTCAACATCATGGAGGTCTGCGGCGGCCACACTCATTCGATCTTTCGCTACGGCGTCGAGGGCATGCTGCCCAAAGAGATCGAGCTGGTGCATGGGCCGGGATGCCCGGTCTGCGTTCTGCCCATGGGGCGGGTCGACGATTGCGTCGCCATCGCCGAGCAGAAGCACGTGATCTTCACTACCTTCGGCGACGCCATGCGCGTGCCCGGCTCAAGGAAGAGCCTGATGCAGGCCAAGGCCGACGGCGCCGATGTGCGCATGGTCTACTCCCCCATGGACGCCCTCGCGCTGGCGCGCGCCAATCCGACCCGAGAGGTGGTTTTCTTCGGGCTTGGCTTCGAGACAACGATGCCGTCGACTGCGCTGACGATTCTTCAAGCCGAGAGCGACGGCGTGACGAATTTTTCGGTGTTCTGCAATCACATCACCATCGTCCCGACGATCAAGGCGATCCTCGATAGTCCCGATCTCAGACTGGACGGTTTTCTCGGGCCGGGCCACGTCTCGATGGTGATTGGCACGGCGCCTTATGAGTTCATCGCCAGATTCTATCGTAAGCCGATGGTCATCGCCGGCTTCGAGCCGCTCGATATCCTGCAGTCGATCTGGATGGTCCTGCGGCAGATCAAAGAGGGGCGCGTCGAGATCGAGAATCAGTACGCCCGTGTCGTTCCCGAAGACGGAAATGCGCCTGCGCTGCGCGCGGTGGCGCGCGTTTACGAATTGCGCGAATTTTTCGAGTGGCGGGGCCTGGGATCAATCGATCACTCCGGCGTCAAGCTGCGCGACGAATATGCCCGCTTCGACGCCGAACGAAAGTTCGCCATACCCAACGTCCGGATCGCCGACCCCAAATCGTGTCAATGCGGCGAAGTGCTGAAGGGGGCCATCAAGCCATGGCAATGCAAGGTCTTCGGGTCGGCATGCACGCCCGAAACTCCGCTTGGCGCCCTGATGGTGTCCTCGGAGGGCGCCTGCGCGGCCTATTACCAGTATGGCGGCGTCAAGCATCACGAGGCGGCGGAATGAACGTCGCGCCGCGCCTCCGCCCCCGGACATTGGCCCAGGTCCACGTGCCGACGGTGACGCTCGCCCATGGCGGCGGCGGCAAGGCGATGAAGGACCTGATCGACGACGTGTTTGTGAGAGCCTTCGACAACGCCGCGCTGGCGCCGCTCGAGGATCAGGCGCGTTTCGATCTCTGCGATCTCGCGCGTCACGGCGATCGGCTCGCCTTCACCACCGATTCCTTCGTGGTCGACCCGCTGATCTTCCCCGGCGGCGACATCGGCAAGCTGGCGGTCTGCGGCACGGTCAACGACCTGGCGGTCGGCGGGGCGAGGCCGCTCTACCTTTCCTGCGCAGCGATCGTGGAGGAAGGCGTGACCATCGACCTCTTGCGGCAAATCGCCGGCTCGATGGCGAGTGCAGCGGCCGAGGCGGGCGTCGAGATCGTCACCGGTGACACCAAGGTCGTCCATAAGGGGGCCTGCGACAAGCTCTTCCTCACGACGACGGGAATCGGCGTCATCCGCGAAGGCGTCAATCTCGGCGCGCATCTCGCGCGAGAAGGGGACGTCGTCCTGGTCAATGGCCTGCTTGGCGACCATGGCGCCGCGATTCTCTCGGCGCGCGGGGATATGGCGTTGACGACGCCGATCGAAAGCGATTGCGCCCCGCTCAATGGGCTCATCGACGCGTTGCTCGCGGCGGCGCCGGGCGTGCGCTTCCTGCGTGACGCAACCCGCGGCGGGTTGGCGACGGTGCTCAACGAGATCGCCGGGGCGTCTCAGGTCGCGATCGAGATTGAAGAGAGAGCGACGCCGATCCGCGAGGAAGTCAAAGCTTTTTGCGAGATCCTTGGACTCGACCCTCTTTACCTCGCCAACGAGGGCAAGATCGTCGTCGTTGCGCCACCTGAAGAGGCTGAGGCGGCGCTCGCCGCGATCCGCGCTCATCCGCTCGGAGCGCGCGCCGCGGTCGTCGGGCGCGTCCATCCGGGCGAGGCGGGGCGCGTGACGATGCGCACGGTTTTCGGCGGGCGGCGCATTGTCGACATGCTCGTCGGCGAGCAATTGCCGCGGATTTGCTGAGGCAGGCGATGCACGAACTCAGCATCACGCGCAATATTGTGGCGATCGTCGAAGAGGCGGCCGAGGGTCGCCGCGTGCGCCGGGTGACGCTTGAGGTCGGCGAGCTGTCCGGCGTGGTCAGCGAGGCCATCGCCTTCTGCTTCGACGTTGTGACCGCCGGGACGGCGCTCGAGGGCGCCAGCCTCGAAATTCACAAAATCGAGGGTCGCGCGCGCTGCGAGTCCTGTGGCGCCGAGTTCGCGACCGCGACGCTGTTCGCGGCCTGTGCTTGTGGTTCGGGCCGGTTGACGCGGCTGCAAGGCGAAGAGCTGAACGTCAAGTCGATGGAGCTCATGGAGGCTGCGTGATGTGCCGACATTGCGGATGCGGCGAGGCCGATGCGACAGTCCTCAATCTGGAGAGTGGAAAGGAGACGGTCGTGCGACACGTCGTTCACGACCATCCCCACGATCAAGACCATGACCATGAGCACGCCCACGATCATGACCATCCGCATTCCCACGGTCATGATCACAGTCACGAGTACGACGACGCCCATCATCATCACAGCCACGCGCCGCCCGAGGGCGCCTTGGTCGAACTGGAAGCGCGCATCCTCGCCAAGAACGACGCGCTGGCGCAAAAAAACCGCGCCTGGTTCAAGGGCCGCGAGATTCTGGCGCTTAATCTCGTCAGCTCCCCCGGAGCGGGCAAGACTTCGCTGCTTGAACGAACCATCCGCGATCTGAACCGTGAGTTGCGGCTCTACGTCATCGAGGGCGATCAGGCGACCGCGCGTGACGGCGAGCGCATCCGGGCGGCCGGCGCCCCGGCGGTGCAGGTGAATACCGGCTCAGGGTGTCATCTCGAAGCTGACATGGTCGCCCGGGGGCTTCAGGAATTGCGGCCTGCGGCCGGCTCGATCGTCATGATCGAGAACGTGGGCAACCTCGTCTGTCCCGCTCTTTTCGACCTCGGCGAGCGCGCCAAGGTCGTGATTCTTTCGGTGACGGAAGGCGACGACAAGCCGCTCAAGTACCCCCACATGTTCCGAGCCGCCGACCTCATGATTCTCAACAAGATCGACCTCTTGCCGCATGTCGATTTTGACGTGTCGCGCGCAATCGCCAACGCCGCTCAGGTCAACCCGGCGATCACGGCGCTCGAGTTGTCCGCCCGCACCGGCGAGGGTCTTGACGGCTGGTACGCCTGGCTCCGACGAGAAGCCGCCGCAGTCGGAGACGCGGTCTTCAGCTGATTTCCCTGCGCTTGGCTGAGTCCGACTATTCCTTGTCGAGATGACGTGAGACCATCGCCTTCTCGCCGATGAGGCCGCGGGGGCGAACGACGATCATGGTCGCGAGCAGCACGCCGATGGCGATAATGCGCAGCGCCGCAGCGCGGGCCTCGAACGACGCCGGAACGAGATCGGCGATGATGAGCCCGGAAGCGCTCCACAGCGCCCAGACGAGCCCCGCGCCGATGATTGCGCCGAGATTGTTGCCGGAGCCGCCGACGATCAGCATCGCCCAGACCTGGAAGGTGAGGCTCGAAGTGTAGTTCTCCGGCGCGATGAAGCCGATGAAGTGCGCGCCGATCGCGCCGGCGAGACCCATGAGAGCGCCGCCGAGCGCAAACGCTTGCAGGCGGTAGCGCGCCGGATTCTTGCCGAGCGCCATCGCGGCGCGTTCGTCTTCGCGGATCGCCCGCAACACCCGGCCCCACGGGCTGCGCGCGAGCCGCTCCAGCGCCACATAGACGACCCCGACGACGATCGTAACCAGCGCCAGATTGGCAAGGTCATAGAGCGCCGGCGTCGACGCGAGGCTGTCGAAGGGACGCGGAATGAACGCGACGCCGAAGGCGCCGCCGGTCAGCTTCTGGGCGTTGAGCGCGACGAGTTGCACGACCACAGCGACGCCGAAGGTCGTGATCGCCAGATAATCCGCCCGCAGCCGCAGGGTCAGCGCGCCGACAAGAGCTGAGATCGCGCCAGAAGCGGCCATCGCAGCAAGCCAGCCGACGAGGATCGGCAGCGCGAAGCCGCCGAGACGGCCCTGAGTTGGCGGCGTGGTCAGAAGCGCCGAGGCGTAGGCGCCGATGGCGACGAAACCGGCGACGCCGACATTGAACAGCCCCGTCTGCCCCCATTGCACGTTGAGGCCGAGACAGACGAGCGCGTTGACGAGCGCCAGGACGAGAAAGAAGCTCGCATAGGCGATCGGCCCGATGAGATCGAACGTCACGCCGGCCTCCCGGCGAGGCCGGTCGGGCGGACGATCAGGACGGCGATCAGCACCAGAAAGGCGAAGGCCGCCCGCCATTCGGAGCCCACGAGCTGCACCGTTATCGCTTCGCCGAGGCCGATGATCAGGGCGCCGGCGAAGGCGCCGGGCGCGCTGCCGATGCCGCCGAGAATGGCGGCGGCGAACAGCGGCAGCAGCAGATCGAAGCCCATGAAGGGGCGGATCTGCACGAGCAGCCCGAGCATGACGCCGGACGCGGAGGCGAGCGCGCCGCCGATCGCCCAAGTGAAGCGGATCGTCGCGTCGACGTCGACGCCGGCGACGCGCGCCAGCGCAGGATTCTCGCTCACCGCCCGCATCGCCCTGCCGATCTGGGTGCGCGTGAGAATGAGATGCACGCCGATCAAGAGCGCCGCCGCGACCCCGAGCAGCGCGATTTGATCGGGCGTCGCTTTGAGACCGAAGCCGATGGGCCTCGCGATCTCAAGATCGCGCGAAAAATATGCCGGCCGGGAGGTGAAAGCGAACTCGAGCGCCGCGCGGATCGCCATCGAGGCCCCGAAGCTCGCCATCACGATCGAAATCGCGGCGCCCTTGCCGCGCAACCGGGAGAACAGGATCTTGTCGAGCGCCAGCGCGAGGCCGGCGGTCAGCGCCATCGCGATGAACGAAGCCGCGATCACCGCCGGACTGATCGAGAGCTCGCCGATCCCCCGATCCGAGCCCACGATCAGGGCGGAAATCCCCGACGCCACGAGCAGCGTCGCATAGGCGCCGAAGGAAATGAATTCACCTTGGGCGAAATTCGCGAATCTGAGGATCGAATAGGTGAGCGTAACCCCGATGGCGCCGAGCCCGATCAGCGCGCCGGACATCAGGCCGTCGACGAGAACCTGCGGCGTCACGGCGCGCCTTCCGTTTCGACGCCGCCGAGATAGAGCGCTGCAACCATCGGATCGCTCGTCAGCGCCCGCGCCGGACCCTCGTGCCGGTTGCGGCCGTGTACAAGGATGTAGGCGCGATCGGCGAGCGCAAGCGCCGCGCGCGTATTCTGCTCGACGAGCACGATCGCCACGCCGCTCTGGCAGATATCGGCAAGCCTAGCGAATATCATCTCGACCAGTTTCGGCGACAGGCCCGCGGATGGTTCGTCGAGCATCAATGCCTTTGGGCCTACGAGCAGCGCGCGAGCGATCGCGAGCATCTGGCGCTGGCCGCCGGAAAGGCGTCCGGCCGTCAAGCTGCGCTGGCGCGCGAGATCGGGGAAGGTCTCGTAGGCCGCGGCGATCCGGTCAGCGCGAAGGGTTTTCGGCAAGACTCCGGCGGCAAGCTTCAGATTGTCGGCGACGCTGAGCGAAGCGAAGACATTCTCTGTCTGCGGCGTGAAAGCAAGGCCCGCGCCGATCAAGCGATGGGCTGGCGAGTGAGTGACATCGCAGCCGGCGAACGTCACGCTGCCGCCGCTAATCGGAACCAGACCCGCGATCGCCTTGATGAGCGTCGATTTTCCGGCGCCGTTCGGCCCCAGCACCGCGACGATCTCGCCGGCGGCCACATCGATTGATGCGCCGTTGACGATCGGCAGGCCCGGCTCGTATCCGGCGACGAGTTTGTCCACAACGAGGAGCGGCGTCCCCCCGCTCATGCCGCGGCGCCGCCGAGGTAGGCCTCGATGACGCGGGGGTCGCGAACCACCGCCTCCGGCTTCCCTTCGCAGAGGAGCTTTCCGGCCGCCATGACAAAGACGCGCGCGCAGAGCCGAACGATCACGTCCATGTTGTGCTCAATGACGAGCACCGCGACACCGCGCTGGTTGATCTCAACGATGCGCTCGAGGATCACCTCGAGGAGGCTCGGATTGACGCCCGCCGCCGGCTCGTCGAGCAGCAGCAGCATCGGTTCGGCCATGAGCGCGCGGGCCAGTTCGAGCAACTTGCGTTCGCCTCCAGAAAGGATGCGCGCGGGCTCCCGGGCGAGCCGGTCGAGCTTGACGAAGGCCAGGAGGTCCATCGCCTTGTCGCGGCAGGCGCGCTCCTCGCGCGCCACCAGTCGCGGGGCGATCCAGTTCGGCAAGATGCGCTCGCCGCTCTGTCCCTGTGCGCCCAGCATCACGTTCTCGACAAGCGTCATGCCTGGAAACGGGCGCGGGATCTGGAAGGTGCGGCCGAGGCCATGCGCCAGCCGTGAGTCCGGCGGCGCGGATTCGACCGCAGCCCCATCGAGCCAGATGCGGCCGGAGGTCGGCTTCAGCTCTCCGGCGATAAGATCGAATAACGTTGTCTTCCCGGCACCATTGGGGCCGATCAGCCCGACGATTTCGCCGCGACCGACGTCGATCGTGACGCCGTCGACTGCAGCGACGCCCCCGAAGCGCTTGACCAAGGATTTTGCCGACAGGGCAGGCCGGCCCCCGGTCGGGGGCCCTCTTGGGATCGGATTCATCGCCCGACATGGCTCCAAACGGATCGTTGATCTTTGACCAGCCCCCGATAGTCTGCAATCCCTGCCTTTGATCTCGTACGCGGCGCCCCAAAAGGCGCAGTGGGCGGAAAATGATGAACGAACTCGAGACCGACGAAAGCTTCGAACTTTGGGACCTCCGGGTCGAGGCGGTCGTACCCCCCGGCGCGAAGGTCTACTGCGGCGCGCGGGCGGGCGACTATTTCGAACTCAAGGGCGAGATGTTGACCCTGCCACCGGGACAGGGCGTCTCGATCTACTCGCTTGCGGCGGTCCTGCCGCTGCTAGCCGCCAAGCAGCGTCAGACCCACCCGAACGACTGGATGACCACGGACGCGGAGATCGCCTGCCCCGACCCGAACTGCCAAAGCAGGCTCCGCATCGTGAGAACCGCGCTCAGGCGTTTTCGCCGCAGCGAGACCACGGCCGTGCCGCTCGCGACGCGGAGGGCTGAATGACCGAGGTCGTCGAAACCTACGAACTCGCGCCCGGATACTCGATCTCGCGCGTCATTCGCGGCGGCTGGCAACTCGCCGGCGGCCACGGCGCGATCGATCGGGAGCGCGCCGTCGACGATCTCATCGCCGCCTTCGACGCCGGCGTCTTCACTTTCGATTGCGCCGACATCTATACCGGCGTCGAGGAGCTCTATGGCGCTATGCGGGCGCGGCTCGTCGCGACGCGCGGCGTCGAGTCGGCGAACCGCCTGCGCGTGCACACGAAGCTCGTGCCCGACCTTTCGACCCTGAGGACGACCCAACGACGCGATGTCGAAGCGATCATCGACCGTTCGCGACACCGGCTGAAGATGGAGCGGCTCGATCTGGTCCAGTTCCATTGGTGGGACTATGCCGAGCCACGCTGGCTCGA
>Ga0116216_10002415_pt1 | contig 12421 bp, 10 predicted proteins | sample Sb_taG_11_FD_89696 | JGI IMG/M metagenome (GOLD analysis project Ga0116216, IMG submission 89696) | Peat soil microbial communities from Weissenstadt, Germany - Sb_50d_3_AS metaG | ecosystem: Environmental > Terrestrial > Soil > Wetlands > Peat | place: Germany: Weissenstadt | collected 2010-09-21
CTTCAGCAATTTGTCGAGACCGAGGGCGCCGTGGCCGACTAAAGTCGCGAAAGTTTCGGTACGATCCTTCAGCGTCTTGTCGAGCGCGGTGGACTCCTGGCTGATGGACGCAGCCAACAATTGGGTGCGCTCCTTGAGCAGATTGTCGAGACCCGTGGCCCCTTGGCCGATCGATGCGGCGAAGGTCTCGGTGCGGTCCTTCAGCAATTTGTCGAGACCGAGGGCGCCCTGGCCGACGAAAGTCGCGAAAGTTTCGGTACGATCCTTCAGCGTCTTGTCGAGCGCGGTGGACTCCTGGCTGATGGACGCAACCAACAATTGGGTGCGCTCCTTGAGCAGATTGTCGAGACCAATCGCGCCGCTGCCGACCGAGGCCGCGAACGCGTCGGTGCGGTCCTTCAACGTCTTGTCGAGCGCCGCCGAATGCTCGCCGATGGACACCGCCAACAGCTCGGTGCGGTCCCGCAACGTCTTGTCGAGGATGAACGCACCGGCTGCGGCGGACGTTTCGAGCGCTCTGATCCGCGAGGCGAGCGAGGTCGTCAACGCCTCGGTCCGCTCTTTGAGCGTCTGGTCGAGCGCCGTGGTGCGTTCGCCAACCGCGCTCTCAAGCGCCGTGAGGTTCTTGGCCGCCCCTTCGATGACTTGACCGAGCCGCTCTTGCTCGTTGCCCAAGCGCTCCAGCAGCGCGGGCATATGCTCCTGCACCTTATGGTGTGCCCGGTGCACCTGCTCGGCCGCCTCGGTGCTGCGCGCCACCAGGAGCTCGGTCAGCTGAGCGCCTCGCTCGGCGAGCTTCTTGTCGATGCTCCCGCTCGCCACGGAGAGGTCGCGGGCGACCTGCGCCCCGACGCCCTTCAACGACTCGCTGACTCGCTGGCTGTTATTGGTCAACGCCTCGCGCTCGCTCGCAAGCTCGCTGATCAGGCCCCGGACGCGAAGCTCGTTCTCGCTGTAGGAGCGTTCGAGCGCAACCACCTCATTATGCACCAGGGCTTCCAGCTCTCCCGCGCGTCCGATGGCGCGGGAGATGGCATCGTTCATGGCTGCGACCTGCCGGCGAATGGTTTGTCCGAGGGAGGCGACCGACTGCTCGGCGAGCTTGTCCGGCTCGGCGAGGCGGACGGCAACCTCGGTCATGGCCGAGGCCATCAGTCGGAGCTCCTGGGCCCGCCAGACGAGCAGCGCGAGAAACCAGAAGATCGCGATCGGCACCAGAATGGCCATTGCGGCGGTGAGCGCCGATGGATTGGCAAGCAGGTCGAGAACGCCGTTTGGCGCGGTGAGCTGCGTCGAGATCAGGCCGTAGGAGAAAAAGCCGCCGATGACGAACCAGACGAGGGAGGCGAACAGGGCGACGAGGAACGGTGACTTAGACGGCCTCTGTTGCAGGGCAAAGATCAGGCCGCCGATTGAAGGCAGATCGTCATTGGCGGCGGCCGTGGCAATCCGGCGCTGTGCGGGGCCGGCCGGCCTACGGCCGCGCCCGATCGGTCTTGCGGCATTGGATTGAGCGGCGTCCGCGGGCTCGGGTGCCCCGGTGTCGTCCATTTTGAGGTCTGATGTCCTGCGCTGCTCGGCTCTCAACCGCTCCACCAGCGAAAGTTTCTTCTGCGCTTCGGGGCCTGCGCCGAGCTCAAGGGCCGGAAACTTCGCGTCGTCGCCGGCCTCTTCGCCGGGCGGTTTTGCCTTTGCGTCAAATGTGGCTGCGCTTTCGGCCTGGGCTCCCGGTGCCGCCGCGACAGGCGGCGATTTCGCTTGTTCCTGCGCCATCACGCGTTCCTCGCACTAACGAACCATGAGAAAATCTGCGCCGCGCACTCAACACCGCCAGTAGCGGCGCGGGCGTCGTAACGGAAAAGCTTCCTTCCGGGCTCAATTTACACCCGGAAGCGGCCCCGAGACGCATTTTCCCCCGCTCACCCATCGTTAACGAATTTTTAGGGCTAAAAAAAGTTTAATCGGTAAATATGCTTTGCGCGCGACAAGCCTTTCTTATTTAAAGGTAATTTCGAACAACTCGGTGGCTGAAAAGGCCTCGTTTGGGGGGCTGGGTTGCAAAAACGCGACACGGTCTACCACCCGAAAGCCGCGGAGCCCGTGGATTCCGCAGAAATGCCTTAAGCCTTTCTGCGGTGCACCAAAAAAGCGTCTCATTCGGTGGGCAGGAGCGTAGACTCAGATTCAGTCCAAGACGAGGGGAGGAAGCACATGATGGATACCGACGCCATAGGCTCGCCCGAAGGCACCGCTCGGGACCGGACGGGGTCATCCCGCGCGGTCGATCTCGTGCATCTCTCACGCTATACGCTCGGCCAGCGCGCGCTTGAGCGCGAGGTGCTCGAGCTCTTCTGCACGCAATCGACCGTGTATGTTGAGCGGCTGCGTGTGGCGCCGTCCGACCAGCAGTGGAAGGATGCCGCCCATTCGCTCAAAGGCTCGGCGCTGGCGATCGGGGCTTGGCGCGCCGCCGCACGTGCCGAGACCCTCTCGGGCGACGCCCTTGGCGAGGCGCGCGGTGCTCGCTTGCGCGAGCTTGAATCCTCGGTGCACGAGGCCAAGGACTACATCCAGTCGCTGCTTTAGGCCGCCGAGGCTTCAACCGGTCCTTCGCGCTGGAGTCTCACTTTCAATTGCCCTATAGAGACCCGCCGCGAAGTGCTCGTTGTTCTTGTGCCGGGAGCCTAGGGGGGCGGACATCTGCCGCAGCCCCGTCTCCCAAGACGAGAAGAGAACGCCAAGTCGCGCCAATGCCATGGCAAGGATCACGTATATTCAGCACGACGGGACCCAGCACGTCGTCGAGGCTGAGCCTGGCATGACGGTGATGGAGGCTGCGGTCAAGCACTCGATCCCCGGCATTGCGGCCGAATGCGGCGGGGCCTGCGCCTGTGCCACCTGTCACGTCTATGTCGACGAGGCCTGGCGCGAGGCGACCGGAAACCCGGAACAGATGGAGGAGGACATGCTCGACTTCGCCTTCGACGTGCGGAGCGAAAGCAGGTTGAGCTGCCAGATCAAGGTCACCGATGCGCTCGACGGTCTCGTGGTGCGCATCCCCGAGAAGCAGACTTGAGCGGCCCATGTCCGAAGATGTGATCCGCACCGATGCCGTTATCGTGGGCGCAGGGCCGATCGGCCTTTTTGCCGTTTTTGAGCTCGGTCTCGTCGACATTAAGGCGCATGTCATCGACATCCTCGATCGGCCCGGCGGTCAATGCGCGGAGCTCTATCCGGAGAAGCCCATCTACGACATCCCCGGCCTGACGGTGGTCACCGGGCAGGAGCTCACCGACAAGCTGATGGACCAGATCAAGCCTTTCGGCGCCGAGTTCCACTTCAATCAAAGGGTGGAGACGCTAGAACGGCTCGATGGCCGCTTCCGGGTGACGACCGATCTCGGCATCACGCTCGAATGCAAGGTGCTGGTGATTGCTGCGGGCGGCGGGTCCTTCACGCCGAAGCGTCCGCCGCTTCCCGGCATCGAAACGTATGAAGGCAAATCGGTGTTCTATTCGGTGCGGAAGGTGGAGCAGCTGCGCGGCCGCGATGTGCTCATCGTAGGCGGTGGCGATTCAGCGCTGGATTGGACCCTGAACCTGCAGCCGGTCGCCAAGTCGCTCACTTTGCTGCACCGCCGCGCCGAGTTCAGGGCGGCGCCGGCCTCGGTGCAGAAGATGCTTGCGCTGGTCGAGAGTGGCGACATCACCTTCAAACTCGGTCAGGTGACGGAGCTGCATGGGGAGCGGGGCGAACTCTGCTCGGTGACGGTGAAGGGTCCCGACGGCGCCACCTTCGAGCAGCCGGCCGAGATCATGATGCCGTTCTTCGGTCTAACCATGAAGCTTGGGCCCGTCGCCGACTGGGGCCTCAATCTTCATGAGAACCTCATTCCCGTTGACACCGAGAAGTTCGAGACGAGCGAAAAGGGCGTCTTCGCCATCGGCGACATCAACACCTATCCCGGCAAGCTCAAGCTCATCCTGTCCGGATTTCATGAGGCGGCGCTGATGGCGCAGCAGGCCCATAAATATGTTTATCCGGACAAGAAGCTGATCTTCCAATACACAACGTCGTCGTCGAGCCTGCAGAAGAAGCTCGGCGTGAAGTAGCGCCACGACGTATCGGCGTCAGGCGAGCGAGCGGTAGACGGTGATCTTGTAAGGGCTGAGCAGCCTTGCCTGGAGGCGCCTCGCGATCGGGAGCTTCACCTCCTGGAACACGCCGGTCTTATGCATAAGCTCGGCCGCATCCATGTCGATCAGGATCAGGTAAAGCCGCCGCGGCCGCGCATGATACGAAGTGACGATCCCCTTCAACACCTCGGCGAAGATCTCCGGCGAGAATGGGTTGAAGAAATAATGGATCGCCTCGCTGTCGGGTGCTGCGATGTTCACGACATCATCGAGCGCGCATTCGACGTTGCGGCATTTCATGCGGCTCCTGGGAAACTGCGCGATGTTCATCGTCGCGTTGTCGTGCAGCTCCTCGGCGAACTCGATGCCGCCGACCGCGGTGAAGGGGCGCTGGGAGGCAAGCAGAACCACGCGTCCCTTACCCGCGCCATAATCGACGAAGCTTAAGCGGCGGAGATCGTCGTCGACGGCGGCGAGCGCCCATTTGAACACGAAATAGGGCGACGGCCGGTAGGCGTGGCCGCTTGCCAGATTAACGCCGCGCAGGGTGAGCGTTTCGAGCGCCACGCGGCCTCTGGTGGGCACAAAGAACAGTGGCTCGATCACTTGGTCGAGCACCTTCTCGTGCAGCCACAGCAGAAACTCGCGATAGTCTTGTGCGAGCCTTTCGGGGCGGGTGCGCTCCGCCACTTTGGCGCCGGTGCGGCCAAGCTCCGGGAGCACACTATCACGGCCGATCTTGGCAGCCTTGGCGAAGCCGGTCATGCTCGCAGCGACCGCCGTCGCTGTCGCTTGCTTTGTCCGGCTCGCGGTCCTGTCGGCCATGCCGGCGATGCGCTGGGCGACTTGGCTCCGCGCCGCCTCGCGCCGCAGCTCGGCAGCTTTGGTCGACGTCTCACGGGTCGCCGCAAGCGCGTTAGCTGTCGCATCTTTTATGCGAGCCATCGCGGAATTGACGAGACCGGGAATGCGACCCTCCGGCGTCGCGCTCTCTTCCGGCGCCGACTCCGCCTCTTCGGCACTGTGGGGCACGACCGACATGCGTAAGTCTTGCTCCTGTCTTGCCTAAACAATAGGCGGCCGCACCTTCGACGCAAGCGCTTTTTGCCAAGGGTTAACGCCCCGGACCCTGGGATAAATGAATATGGTATTCTACTGATTCGCGCCGGCGAGAGGCCCTCCACGCAAATTCGCCAGCACTCACCCAAGCGGCCGGGGTTCAAGCGTGCAGGCACAGATTCACCACGAATCCGTCCGGGATGGACTCGTCGCCATGCTGCCGAGGCTCAAGCGCTTTGCCGATGTGCTTGTCGGCGACAAAGCGGAGGGCAAGGCTCTCCTCCGCCGAGCGCTTATGCGCATGCTTGCCGACCAGCACCGCTATCAGCGTGGGACGCCGCTCGATCGTTGGGCATTCGCCGAGATCTACGGGCTCTGGCTGCATGAGCTCCGCGATCACGCCGATCCGCTGCGTCAGGCGAAGGCGAGCGACACTGACTTCGAGCGGCTGTTCCATCAGGGTCAGGGAGCCGACTTCGATGCTCTCACCGCGGGCTTCCTCGGACATTTGCCGCCGCAGCAGCGCAGCACCCTGCTGCTCGTCTATGGCGAGGGATTCGACCACGAGGATGCCGGCCGCGTGCTCGATTCGAGCCCGGACACGATCGCGGCGCGCCTGATCCGCGCAAGCGCAAGCCTCGCCGATCGTCTCGGTTCATCGGCGCCAACGCCGGCCAGCGCCACCATCGAGACTCTCTTTCCCAAGGGGCCACAGGACCACAATGACCGAGCTCAGTGACGAACTGCTCGTAGCCTATGTCGACGGCCAGCTCGCACGCGCGCAGACCCGCGCCGTCGAGAGGGTGCTCGAGCAAGATGATGTGATCGCCCGCCGCGTCGACGCCCTCAAACAGGCTCATGGCAGGCTCGAATCCGCTTTCGAGGCTATCCTTGCCGGCGAGGTGAGCGAGGTGATGGCCGCTCAGCCCATGGCGCCGCCGCCAGCCCTCCGCAGCCGCGGGAACGGGCTCGTCAAGGTGGGGCTCGCGACCGTCGGAATCGGGCTCGCGCTCGCCGCTCTTGTGGCCGGCTATGGCTGGCCGCTCGTCGTTCCCGATCTGCTTGCAACGCCGCCGTCGTCACCTCAACAGCAGCAACAAGCAGTGGCCCCGCCGCTGGCGCCCCAACGGCCACAGCAAGCGGTGGCCGCGCCACCGGCCCCTCAGCAGCAACAGGTTGCGGCCGCGCCGCCGACTTGGCAGGAACAGGCAGCGCGTGCTCACGCGCTGTTGAGCCGGGCGACCGTCGAGGTCGGCTTGGAAAGCCAGGGCAATCAGGATCTGGTCGCCTTCCAGATCGCGCAAGCGATAGGACCGGCGGTGAAGCTTCCCGACCTTAAGGCGCAAGGTCTGAAATTCGTGCGCGCCCAGCTCTTGCGGTACGGCGACAAGCCTCTCGCGCAGATGCTGTATCTCGGTGTGGCGAAGGACCCGCTGGCGCTTTACGCCATGCGCGGAGGGGGAGGAAGCAGCGGCCCCCTCTTCAGACAAGAGGGCGCCATCGGCTCGATGTCTTGGCGGGAAGACGGCATTGCCTATCTGCTCGCCGGAGAAGAAGAGGAGGCTGTGCTGTCCCGACTGGTAGAAAAGATCCGGAACGAGCCTTCCGCTCCCGACATGCCGCCGCCACCGCCACCGCGGCTCGAACCGCAACTGTCGCAGGCTCCGGCGGACCCTGCGATATCCCCAAGCGCGGCCGAGTCGCCGCCTACGGCATCCGATCCCCTCGCCACAGGCTCCACGCCCGCGCCGCAACAGGCTTCACCCGAGCCGGCAGCCGGGCCTCAGTCTGGACCCGCTCCCACGCCGTAGCCGGCAAACTGATCGCAATCGCTATCGCGCGAGACGCGCCGTCGGCGAATAGTCACCGGCAAGGTAGCGTTTGAGGTCAGTCCGGATCGCCTCGGTCCGCTCCTTGTTGCAATAGCTAGGGTCGGCGCTGATCGTCTCCATCACCGAGTTGAGCGTGTAATCGTAAGCCTCGGTGAGCTTCTGCAGCTGGTAGGGGTCGACGCCCCTCCGGGTCTCGTCAGCCAGATAGTCGGATCTGAGCTTCGCGGGATCGAACATGAAACCGCAATGGGTCGCTCGCGCCGAGGTCCAGGCCACCTGAATGGGTCTCGCAAGCGGGTCCTCGGGCTTCACATATCTCGCCGCCTGGTCGGTCGAAGCGCCTTCCTTGCCGGTGACCTTTACGACGGTGCTGCAGCCTGGGAGCAGCGCCAGGCTCACGCTCGCGACCACGACAAGGAGGAGCGCCAGATCGGACCGCCGGCTCGACATGGCCTAGTCCGTCAAGCGGGAGGCGCGGCCGCTTCGGCGCAGGGGAAGTCCGCAGGCGAGTGGGCCTTGCGGGGTCGCGAGGTGAATTTCCGGCAGCATCTTGGCCATGACAGGCGCCATCTTAGCGGACCAAGGGGCACTCGCTAAGGGGCTCCAATGGGGAAGAAGGGGGCTCTGAAAAAGGAAAGGCGGAGCCGAAGCCCCGCCTCCCTGTGCGATGTCGAGCCTCACGCCCGTTCGGGACGATCGGTCGGCGCCGCGAGACCTTTCGGTCTCTGGATCACGCGCTCGGCTCCATGGTTGCCCACAAAGCGGCGGCGTGACCCCGGCCTAGGCCCGTTATTTAACGTCGCGTGGCTGCGACGTGGTCCCAACCTTGGCCAGGCTGGATCCAGGACGGCGGTTGAGCTTGCGGCGCAGTGAGCCCCATCGACCTCACCTCACGGCATTGCGGCGAAGCCGACAGGCCGTGGCACTCCGCGCTTGCTAACCCCTCCGCCTTCAGCCGCCCATGGCTATGGGCAACCTTGGGCTTGCCTTGCCCGGTGAGCTTCGCAGCGGCCTCAAGCGTCTCCGGATCTCTCCTCCGGCACCCTCGGATCGCTCCTTGAGATGCCTTCGGATATATCCCTTAACGCCATCGGCAACCGTTCACCTCACACTGATCATCCTACATGAGGCAGAGCCAAGCAGGAGCCGATGCAAGAGGCTTATCCCCGTTATCCACCGTCCCTCAGCGTGCGCCTTGAGGCGCAGGTTGCGCCTCAGCGCAGGCCCGCAACCTCAGCCACGAGCTCGCGAAAGCGCGGCCGCGTCACTTCGATATAGGGGAGGGGGCGGCACACGTCGATCGCGGCAAGACCGATCCGCGTGGTCAGCGCCCCGTTGAACAGCCCCTCGCCGAGACGGGCCGACAGCTTGGCCGTGAGCCCGTGACCCACGAGCTGCTGGATCACGTCGTCGCCGAGTGCAATGCCGCCGGTCAGCACGATATGGGTCACCACCATGCGCGCGAGCTTGAGCAGCGCCAGCGTGCCGGGCCTCGCGCCGTAAAGCGTGGCGAGCCGCCGCAGCATGCGCAAATTCTCGCCGGCGACGAACAGCATGTCGATCAGGGCGCCGGGGCTTACCGCCGTGACCACCGACACGCGCTTGGCCGATGCCGCGACGACGCTCCGGGCAAGAGGATCGAGCGGTGCCACGAGGGTCCGCTCCGAGAGACGCAACAGCTCGGCGGCATCCATGATGTCGCCTTCATGCTCGGCGAGGCGCGCCATTCCCCAGGCGAGGTCCTTGCGCCCGCGATAGAGCCGCTTCAGCCGGTTCAACACATCGAGGGCGAGAGTTTTGTCCCCGTCCGCCGCGGCGCTGTCCGCCTCATGGCGAAGACGGCCGAGGCGCCCCAGGCGAGCTAATCCCGCGGCCTCCCGGAGGATGATCATCAACAGCGCGAGGATGGCGAGCCCGAGCAGGCTGACTGTCGCCCAGCCGATCCAATCCTGCCGCGCCATCATCTCGCGCACGAGATCGTGCAGCCAGACCGCCGAAGCGAGCCCGACGAGACCGCCGACCGCGACGAGCAGGATGGTTCCCCAGCGCCACCCCCGCTGCAAGCCGGGGAGCGACCGCACGGTAGCCGGAAGCTGAGGGGCGTCCGTGGCGATCAAAGGCGGCGGCAATGGGGTTTCGACGATTTCGATCTCCTCCAGCCGGAAGGATGCGGGTTTGCGTGGCTTGGTCATTGGAGACGATCTCCGATCAGCGCCTGAAGCGCGCGGTCGAGGCGGATATTGGAAAGGGGCGCGAAGCCCCCGGAGGGGAGGAGCACCGGGTCCGGCGGGCGGAACCGTACGAAGCGGACGTCGTCCGGCTGCGCATGCGGATTTCTGAGAGCGGCCTGCGGATCGGCGGGAAGGTCGCCGGGGAAGATGGCGAAGGCTTCGCTCCCGTCGAAGCGGCGCCGCCCGATGGTTTCGCCGGGAAGCGGATAGCCGACGATGCAAGGGAGCACCTCGCCGTTCCGCTTCGCATTGCCTTCACGCGTCGCCCGGATCGCGGCAAGCGCGAGCGCCTTGACCTGGGCGCCCGCATAGTGCGCCCGCCCCATTCCCTGCTCGGTCAGCGCGGCGAGGATCGCCTCGAGCCGGTCGTGGCTCTTCTGGTGAAGATGGTCGGCCTTGGTGACCGCAAACACGATGCGGTCGATGCGTGGTGCAAACAGGCTCGACCATAGGCTGTTCGAGCCGGTCCTGAAGCATTCGAGAATCTCGGTCATGGCGCGCTCGAGATCGGCGACCGCGGGCCGCCCGCCATTCAATGCGGCGAGCACGTCGATCAGCACGATCTGACGGTCGAGGCGCGCGAAATGGTCACGGAAGAAGGGCCTCACCACATGGGTTTTATAGGCTTCATAGCGCCGCACCATCATCGCCCATAGCGATCCGCGCGGGAAGCTCTCCTCGCCATGCGCGTCGAGCGGCGCGAAGGTGAGCGCGGGCGAGCCTTCGAGATCGCCGGGCATCAGGAAACGCCCCGGCGGCAAGGTTGAAAAAGCGTGACTGTCGGCTCGTGTCTCGCGCAAATAGGCCTTGAATAGATCGGCGAGCCGCTGGGCTAGGACCTCGTCTGCCGGCGTCGCGGGATCGGTTGTGGCAAGCGCGGCCTTGGCGATCGCCTTGCGGCTTGCCGATTGGGCCTGTTCAAGCGCGTGGAGCGACCATTGCCGGTAATCGAGTTGCAGCAGGGGCAGGTCGAGCAGCCATTCGCCGGGATAGTCGATGATGTCGATATTGAGGCGATTGTAGCCCAACCGGCGCTTCCAGAATTTCTGCGTCTCGTATTCGAGCACTAGTCTGAGCTGGCTGATCCGCCGTGTGCTTTCCGGCCAGCGCGGCGGGCTCGCGGTAAGGTCTGCCAAGTGCCGCTCATAATCGAAGCGCGGCACTTGATCGTCGGGCTGCGGCTCCAGATATGCCCGCAGCACGCGCCCTTGCGCGACGGCATCGAAAAAGGGCATGCGCCCGCCGGCGATGAGATTGTGCGCGAGCGCGGTGATGAAGACGGTCTTGCCGGAGCGCGCGAGGCCCGTGACGCCAAGCCGGATCGTGGGCTGCACGAGATCGGCGGCAAAGTGGCCGACATTGCGAAAGGCATAGGCGACGTCTTGGGTGAGGGTCGAGATCGGCACGCCTCTGCATGTCCTTTTGCGTCGTGGCCCGAGCGCTGCGAGGCGAAGCCTTTGGAGCGAAGCGCCTTGGCACGAAGCGCCTTGGTACGAAGTGCCTCTTAGCGCGACGGGCAAGGTGACGGAAGAGTTGGTGAGCGCAAGCGCCGATCCCAAGCGCAAGCGCTGGAAAATTCACGCCCCCATCCGGGTTCGACAACGGCGATTTTGATCTCCCAAGCCCCGCAAGGGACGTGAAGAGAGCCGGCTTTCGGAGGCCTTTCACAGGCCCGTCAGCGGCCTGTCATTCGCCTGTAATCAAGCTCTGAATCTGTCTTTCGGCAATAAGGCGGCTGGCCCCGCAGCGGATCTTTGTCAAGCGCGTCTGCTCGCTTGACTTGGCGCTCCGCTTCCGTAAATACGGGGCAGCCCGGCGGGGGTCGCGGATCCATGCCAGAAGCCGGTCAAGAGAGGAGGGGCCGTTCGGCCCGATCATAAAGAGCATGCGTGTGGCAGAGGCATTCATGCGACCCAAGCGAAAACTCCCCGGTGACTATCGGCCCTCCGACGACGAGCCCTTCATGAGTGAGCGCCAGCGAGCTTATTTCCGTCGCAAGCTGCTCGCTTGGCGCGAGGAGATCCTTCGCTCCACGAAAGAGACGCTGCAGCACCTGCAAGACGAATCGGCGCAGCACGCCGATATTGCCGACCGGGCGAGCTCCGAGACCGAGCGCGCGCTCGAGCTTCGGGCCCGCGACCGCCAGCGCAAGCTGATCGCCAAGATCGATGCCGCGCTTGGCCGTCTCGACGAGGGCACCTACGGCTATTGCGAGGAGACGGGCGAGCCGATCAGCCTGAAGCGCCTCGATGCGCGGCCGATTGCAACCTTGAGCGTCGAGGCTCAGGAGCGCCATGAGCGGCGCGAGCGCGTCTATCGCGACGAATAAGGCGCCCGCTGGAGGCGCCAGGCGCTCGGTGCCGTATCCCCTATTTCTTCGTGCCCTGTTGCGGCTCGCTTCGCTCGCGTGGGGCGATCGGGAAACCGAAGATCGTGCCAGGATAAGGCTCGCCTTCGAGCGTGTAGTGCCACCACTCCTTCTCATAGTTCTTGAACCCGTGGCGGCGCATGGTTTCGACCAGCATCGCCCGGTTCTGCCGCTGCTTCGGCGTGAGGCCTGCGGCGTCCGTGTTCGCCTTCACGTCGAAACAGTCGAAGCTCGTGCCCATGTCGATGCTGCGGTCGGGGGCGCGCATCCCAGACGCCGGCGTACAGGGGTCGCGGCCACGGTCGGGGGCGGCGTGGGCTCTGCGGTCGCGTCGAGCGGCACCAGGGTGAGGTCGACCGTGGCGCCACGGGAATGGCCCGAGACCGTCGCGATATAGGCCGGAGACAAGACGCGCTTTTCCAGCTCGGGATAGTAGGTGGACTTCGCTTTGGGATCGTCGGGGGAGCTTGGCCCAATCGACGAAGGCCTTGACCGCGCGGGCCGGGCGATAACAGTCATAGACCTTGAGCGTGAGGTGCTTTCCGCGCAGCTCCGCCTGCACGGCCGCAAGCGCGTCGGCGGCTTGCCTGACCAGCACGCATTCCGGCGCCTCGTAGCCCGGCACTTTCTTGCCGACGAAATTGTTCGCGGTCGCATAGCGCATGTCTTGCAGGATGGTGGGATCGGTGTCGCGCAAATAGACGAACCCCTCCGGCAAATCGCCGGCGCGGGACGGGGTGGCTGCGACGATGGCGGCGAGAAGTAGGAAGAGACGAAGCATGCCGTGCTCTGACC
>Ga0116216_10002416_pt1 | contig 12420 bp, 10 predicted proteins | sample Sb_taG_11_FD_89696 | JGI IMG/M metagenome (GOLD analysis project Ga0116216, IMG submission 89696) | Peat soil microbial communities from Weissenstadt, Germany - Sb_50d_3_AS metaG | ecosystem: Environmental > Terrestrial > Soil > Wetlands > Peat | place: Germany: Weissenstadt | collected 2010-09-21
GCCGGCGAAGCGAAGTGTGTCATCAATCCGTCGAGCTTCGCATGCTTTGTCTCCCGTAAAGCCTCGATGATCTCCGCCGCCGCGGCGCGTGTGCCCAGCCGGTACATACCGCTATCGATCTTGAGATGATAATTGGCGCTCTTTCCCGATTCGCGCGCCAGACGTTCCAGCGTCCGCAGCCCTTCGAGCGAGTGGACCGCCGGGGTGAGACCGGAGTCGGCAAGGGTCGGCCACTCGTACGGCAGAAAACCCGACATCACCAGAATCGGCTTCTCGATACCTGCGCGGCGCAGGGCCGCTCCCTCATTCACCGAGCTGACCGCCAGCCAATCGACTCCTTCAGCAATCAGCACCCGCGCAATCTCCACAGCGCCGTGGCCATACGCGTTGGCCTTGACCACCGCCATCACCGCGACGCCAGGGCGGGCCGCCGCACGCACACTTCGGTAATTGCGCACCAGTTGGTCGCGCGAGATCAGAACATAGGAACGGTAAGGAAGCTGGGACACTCTTCAATTATCGACGCGCACGCGCGTTTTTGCCGTCACGGTGCGTTGTGGAGCGATGCGGCGGAATAACTGCTCATATTGGGCCGTCACCGCATCCCATGAATAGCGCTCGCGCACACGATCAGCGGCGCGACGCCGCAATACGTTGCGCTCGTCTTCGCTCATCTCCAGCACCCGCTCTATCGTCTCTACCAGATTCTGTTCCCCGAACGGGATCCCGGCGCCGCCGGCCACTTCGGCATTTTCTTCCGTGTCGCGGTAGACGACCAGCGCGCCCCTGCCCATGGCTTCAATGAGCGCCGGGTGTGTGCCGCCCACGGTGGTGGCGTGAATATAGGCGAAGCAGTGCGAGCCCAGCTCTTGATAACCGCGGCCGTATATAGCGCCGGGCATGACGATGCGCGGGTCGCTGGTGGCGCGCACCTGGCGAATATAATCGGCGGCGTAAGGGGCATCGCCGATCAACGCCAGCTTCATCTCCGTCCGCACTTTCTCGAATGCTTGCCGGACTTCCAGCGCATGATTTTCAGGCTCCATCCGGCTCACGTAGAGAAAGTAGCGGCCTGGATCGAGGTTGAGCGCCCGCGGCGCCTCGGTGCTTTCCAGCTTGCCCAGTTCCGCGCCGTAAGGGATGAAGGCCGTGGCCTTGCCGTAGCGCTCGCGATAATACGCGGCGATAGCCTCGGCATCGGTCACCACGGCGGTTGGAAGAATGGTCGCCAGCCTCTCAGAGATCAGATACCAGCCCTTGGCGAGCCGGTTCCATTTCTTGCGCTTGCGCTCAATGCCATCGACATTTAGCGCGACGGGCATGCCTGCAAGCCTGGCCAGCGGCGTGAAAATGGCGTTCGCAGCATTGCAGTAGAGCGCTACGTCCGTGCGATGAAACATGAGGTGCAATGTGGAGAGGAAAGTGTGCGCCAAAGTATCGAGATACTTGTGACGGATGGTGGGCAGATAACGCAGCTCCACGCCGCGCCACGGGGATTCCGGGGGACGTTCACGGCAGTAAACGGCGACGGTGTTCCCAACCAGCGCCAGGCGTGTGGAGAGCTCTTCCGCGAAGGTTTCGAAACCGCCGTAATGCGCAGGGATGCCTCTGGTCCCCAGAATGGCGATCCGCATGGAATCCCATTACAGCACAGGCCGGAGAATTAGCCGCGATAAGCCCGCGAACGCGACAGTACGCCGACTCCCTCGCGCGGCGCGGGCTTACTGACCGGCGCGTATTTGAACCAGCTCGCAATGTATTCGTTGTCCACTCGCTGCCGGCTCTGAATCTCACGCCGCTTGGCCAGTATCCGCCTCCAGTTTCGCGCCAGATACCAGAACGCTTTGAGCGAGCTGTGCTCCCACATAAGGCAGCACGCCACCACCATCGCATCTCGAAGCGAGATCGAAAACCAGTTGCGGCGGTACAGATCGCCCGATATGTTCTTGATCCTCAGCATGAACCGGTTCTTCACCGAGTGCATGTTGATTTCCGGCGGCAGTGCGCGCCGCTTTCCCGGCAGCACATTGCGCACATGGTAGCCGCGAGCGTAGGGCACATAGAGGCAGTGCCAGCCGAGCAATTGCGCGCGCCACGCCACATCGGCATCCTCGCGATAGACGAAGAAATCAGAATCGAAGAACTCGCCGCCGATCTGGATGTCCTCGATCATCTCGCGACGATAGAGTGCCGCGGCCGCGGTGGCGCCGAACACGTATTCGTAGTTGAGATAGTGCCCGTTGTCCACTTCCTGGCTGCCGCGGTCGAGGTGTCGCAGCATGGGGTTGAAGTAGATGCCCGTCGAATCCACAATGGGCTTGGTTGGAATGTCAAAGGCCGCGGTCATGTTCAGCAGCTTGCCGCAAACTGAGCCCACCCTGCGGTCCATCTGGCCCGCATCCACCAGAGCTTGGATGAAATCCGGCAGCAGCAGCACGTCCGGGTTCAGCGTGAGCACCCATTCACCGCTCGAGATCCCGATGGCCTGATTCTGCGCCGCGGCAAAACCGACGTTCTCCTCGTTGTATACAATCTGGCAGCGGTCTTCGAACTGTTCCAGTATATCCGCTGTGCCATCGATCGAGCAGTTGTCGATCACGATGATTTCCTTGAACGGATATCTCTGCTCGAGGACCGACTCGAGGCACCGCTTGATGAATCTGCCGCTGTTGTAGGTAACTAGTGTGACGGATACCAAGTCGCTATAGGACATGAACTCGAACCTGAAAAAGTTTTCCGCATGAGCTCGGGACACTCCAACTTCAGCCTGCCGATCCCAGAAACAACTCCCGGCTGGCAAGCCTTACAACGTTGCCGTAAACTTCAATGGGTTTCAGACTCCTGTGGCGCGCAAAACCCAGCATGCTTCTCAACATGGAGCCGAAAATTACGGCCAGGCACACCAACTTATGCCCGCCCGGAGAGAAATGCTTGGCCGCGTATTTAAACAGATTACCATACCAGTAAAGCTGGCGGAACTCCAGTGAAATCTTTTGGATGGAATGCCCGCCTGTATGTTTTGCCACGCTGTCTGGCACGAAGCGAATACGGTAATGGCTGTCGGCGGCCCGCTTTAAAAAGTCCACGTCTTCAAACCAAAGTGGATAAAAACTCTCGTCAAACCCGCTCAGCTTTTCCCAGACGTCGCGCCGAATCATCAGAAACGCACCCGCCGGTTGCTCCACTTCCACCGCGGAGCGGCAGTCCAAGTCGAAGCAACGGTAATGCCAATTCACCGGATTGCGGGGCCAGACCCGATTCACCCCCAAAGCCTCGAGACAAAGCGCAGCCGGCGTTGGGAACCGCCGTACCATAAAACCGGCTTGAGGCACTCCCCGGTCATCGATCAACATGCCGCCGGCCGCGGCCGTCTGCGAGTCCAGACAAGCCTGGCGCATTGGCTCGATACTGGTCTGAATCATCGCATCCGGATTAAGCAGAAGCAGCAAGGGCGCGGACAGAGCGCGTACCCCCTGGTTGACGGCGGCGGCAAAACCGAGGTTACGGGGATTTGCGATTAATCTCACACCGCGCCGCTCCACCTCCTGGCGCGTCCGGTCTTCCGATGCATTATCGACGACGACAATTTCCGCCCCCGTCGCTACGGCCGCTTCCAGACACGGGCCGATTTCCGCCCCCGAATTGTAGGTGACGACGATGATCCCCACGTCCTCCATGTGTGTCAATCCGACCCACCCGCGGTGAGCGCAAGGTACACACGCCAGTACCAGTCGAACCCTGTCCGGCGCTGAATGTCGCGAATCTCGTTCTCCGATTCTTGTAAAATCTGCAACAGACGGTGCGATTCCATCCCTATCGCCGGCGCGTTGCGTCGCCGTGTGGCAAAACCCGTCAGGCCGTCCAGCTTGCCTCGCAGAAATGCCCAAAGGGTTCCGTGACGCATAGCGGTCAATCCCCAGAGCGTCTGACCCACCACCACGGGCCATGCCAGGCGAAAAAAAAGTCGCGCCGGGTAATATTTCGCTACCAAAAATACCTGGTTGCGAGCAATTCTTCTCACTGTTTCGGGATGCCACTTCCCCAGCGCGGCGCTGCCCACGTGATACGCCAAGGCCTCCGGCACGTAAAGGCCGTGATAATTGAGGCAGGCGCAGCGCAGCCCGAACTCAACGTCCTCCAGGTACGATTCAAAACTCTCGTCCAGTAGTCCCACGCGCCGGAATAGCTCAGCGCGGAACAAACTGGCGGTTCCAGGGGCAAACGATATGACAGTCGCTTTTGAAAACTCCGCGCCGTCGGCCCGGCCATGCCCCACCCGCCAGGCACAAGCACCCCGGCAAAGTGTGTCATATGTCCCATCGATCACCTGGTGATCGGCCGCGCTCAGGATCTTGCCGGCGGCGAACCAAACTCCCGGCTGCGTGGCGGCAATCAACCTTTCCAGCCACGTGGGCGCCAATTCGACGTCGCTATTGACCAACGCTATCCAGCCGCCAACGCACTCCTGAATTCCCCGATTCACCGCGCGGCTGAATCCCGCATTCTTGCCCATGCGAACGATGCGCGCCCCGAGAGCTTCGGCGGCTTCGGGAGCCCCGTCCTCGGAGCCATTGTCGACAACTACGATTTCCGCGATCGGATGAGTCTGCGCGCGCAGTGAGCCCATCAGCCGCTCCACCATTGCGCGCCCGTTCCAGACCGGCACGATGACCGACACGTCATCCGGCATATCGACGGAACCGCGCTGCTATGATGGTGAGTGCTATGCGATGGACCGCATTATTCCTGCTTCCCATGCTGGCAAGCGCCGTGGAAATCGGTGGCTCCAACGTGCGCACCATATACATCATGCCCATGCGGCATGGGCTCGACCAGTACATTGCCAACCAACTCACGCGCGAGCATGTGCTCGAAGTGATCGCCGATCCGGCCCGCGCCGATGCCATTTTTACCGATCGGCTTGGCGAAGCGCTGGAAGGCGAGCTGGAAAAACTGCATCCCACTCCCAAGCCTGCCGAGCCGAAAGCCCCCGAGGCTGAGAAGGCCGATTCTGATAAAGACAATTCCGGCGCTAAGGACAAGCCGTCCAGTCCGAAAACGTTTCGCGAACCCGAGCCGCCGCACACCTCCACCCTCGGCGGTGCCAAGGGCACCATGTTCCTTGTAGATGCCCATTCGCGAGTCATTTTGTGGTCCTTGTACGAAAAGCCCGTGCCTTCGAATCCGCGCAGTCTGGACGGCGCCGCCAAGCGAGTCGTGAACCAGCTCAAGCAGGACCTCGGGGGCAAGTAGTTTTCCGTTTCTCGCGTAGCACCGCGCGATAGCTTTCCTCCAACCTCCGCGTCAGCTCGGGCATGTCCCAGTTCGCTTCCACCTCGGCGCGCGCCCGTTCGGTCATGGCTCTCGCTTGCTCCGGGCAATTCAGAATTTCAACCACTTTGGCGGCGAACTCTTCCGGGCGATCCGCCAACGCGCAGAATTCGCCATCCTTCCGCGCCAGGCCTTCGGCGCCTATTCTGGTTGAAATTACCGGAATGCCGCTGGCGAATGCTTCCAGCAGCTTCACGCGCACGCCCGAACCGCTCAGTATGGGACATACGAAGACCGCCCGCCGCGCGAGTTCGCTTCGAATGTCCTCCACGAACCCAACCAGTTCAACCGAGCGCCCAGCCTTGTCGAATAAGTCGCGCGGCGGCGGGTCCGAACCCACAACCACCAGCCGCGCGCCGGGACTGCTCTCCAGAATCCGCGGCAACACGTGCCGAACGAACCACTCGATGGCAGTGACATTCGGAACGTGGCGAAAGCTGCCGATGAAAAGCATGGTTCCCTGCTCCCGTTCCACCGGCCGGAAAGGGAAGCGCTGCACATCGATCCCCGCCCGCAGCCCCTCCTGAATCCGATCTGCCACGCGCGGCAAATACGACGACAGGTATTCCCGGTTTTCGCGCGTACACACCTGCACACGGTCGCACTCGGGAAGCCGCTCCAGCTCGTAGTGCAGCGCCCGCAGATACTCGAATGCCGCCTTCGACCGCGGCACGCCGTTCGCGTGTGCCAGACCGCGCGCGATCGATTGGAAATAAATGTCGTGCTCGAAAACGATACTCGCCAGCCGTTCGAACCGGCCCGCGTATTGCACGAGGGGCGTGTACTCGAGCTGCAGGACGTCGATGTTCCTCAGATATATCTGCCTGTGGATCAGCCATTCCAGGTCGGGATCGGCGAATTCGCGCACCGAATGCGGCGCAATGTCTGCGCTGGCTCCAGGCAATCCGGCCGGGCGCACAGGCAGCTCGACCGACGCGCAGAACGCACGCAATTCGTCGTGTGCATCCGCTTGCTCCGGCGATTCGAGCAACACGATCACGTGCACTTCGGCGAGCTTTCCCAACTCCCGCAGCGTCCCATACATGAACACCCCGCCTCCATGAATCGGCGGACAGATCGGATACGGCGAGACGAAAAGCACGCGCAGCCGCTCTGGATCGGGCTCCATCGTCGAGAAGCGGTCGCGAAAGTAACCACCCAGCGGACGCCGGAACGCCTCGGTGTCATTCACCATAGCGAGCTTCCGCGCGCGCCATCGTGAGCGCATGGCGCCAGGCAATTGCAGAAATGCACGCCCTAGCCCGCTTAGGCTGGACCGTCGTGGCGACTCCCCGAACACGGCGCTCACCAGCGCGCCTGCATACGTGAAGAAGAAGTGTGACAGAAGCCGCCGCCACTCGTGAATGTTCTTCCACGCGAACAGAATGAAATTCTTGTTGAGCACCGCTTGAATCTGCGCTTCCGTGAACCGTTTGCCGATGGTCCCGCGGTGCTCGTGATACACCACACTCCGGGCCTGGTACAGCACCTTCCATCCGCGCTTCCAGGCCTGATAGCCGAGGTCCGTGTCCTCCAGGTAAAAGGGCTCGAGCACCGGATCGAAGCCGCCCAGCTCCAGAAATTTCCGCCGGTCAAATGCGCACGAGCCGCCACCACCGTAAAAACACGGGTACAGGCCGTGGATTTGATCGTCGATGCGGTGGCGCACCCGAACTCCGCCCTCTTCCCACCAGCCTTGCGTCAACCCGGTCTCCTCACGGCGCTTCGTGGGATCCGTGAACCGAATCTGGCACGAGACCGCAAAGACACTCGCATCGGTGAAGCCGCCCAGTAGCGGCGCAAGAAAATCCGGCTCCACCCGCATATCGCTATTGAGCAACACGACGATATCGTTGACAGCTGCGCGCACCCCGGTGTTCGATCCGCCGCCAAACCCGAGATTGCGCTCGAGCGCCACCAACTTCACTTCGGGAAATTGCCGTCGGACAAATTCAGCGCTGCCATCCGTGGAGCCGTTGTCCACGACGATGACTTCGTTGGCGCGATTACCCGCGAGCGCCCCGATCACCGACGGAAGATACTTGTCCAGCAAATCCCGCCCGTTCCAGTTCGGGATCACGACGCTCGCCGACAGATTCGCGGGCGTCACATCATCCGGCTTCCGGCTGCGTCCGAAAACCTTCCACGCCAGATCTTCGAAGGCAAACGCTGCCACACTCGCGATGAGAATGAGTGGCGAGAGGATCAACAGCGGCACCTGCCGAGCGAGCCGGAGTAGAAATCTCATTTACCGGATTCGAGCTTGGGCAGCACTCCCAACTTGCCTCCCAGCCGAGCCCATCGCGTGCTCCACAGCGCTTGCAGTTGGCCACGCAGGTCATCGGCCTCCGCCTGGTTCCGCTGCGCCCATAACGTGCGCTCAGTCACCGTGTCTTCGGCTTCATGCAAATGCCCGACGCAATCGGCAAGCTCCGCGACCTTCGCATCCAACTCCGCCGCGAGCCGGTTTGCGGCGGCGACGGACTCGTGCAGTTCAGCTTCAAGCTCCGAAATACGGGTTTGCGCCTTGGTCTGCTCGCTGACCAGCTCCTGTTGAAGCTGGACCACGCGCGCTCTGCGCTGGCGCACCTCCGTTTCGAGCGTCTCAATGTGACGCTCTCGTTCCCGCAGCATGTTCGCCGCGCGCGGCACGAACGTGAATGGCGTCACATTCGTGTCCCCTGTCACACTGCAAACCGCCAGATAGAAGTGCGCCTCGGCAGGATTGCCGCCGCCCTCTTCCAGTCTCGCTTCCATCGCGGCGCTTGCCTCTGGCGGAGCGAACACGATGGCGCCCGCGTGATTTTCCAAGTACAAGGCCACCTTCGGAAACACCGCCAGCAGCTCCTGCCGGAACTCCTCGTATTCGAACTCGTGTGCATGAAACGGGTTCGGCCCGAGTTCCGCACGCGCCTCGGCGTAATAAACCTTGTTGGGTGTGGAAACCAGAAACTGTCCGCCCGGTGAGAGCACTCGCCACACCTCACCCAGGAACGCGCGCCAGTCGGTCAAATGCTCAATAATTTCAAACGCGACCACCAAGTCAAACGCCGCGTCGGGCGAGGGAATCTCGAGACACGAGGCGCGCTCGAATCGCAGATTGTCCGCATGATAGTGCTCGCGAGCGTACTCGATGGCTTCCGGTGCGATGTCGATCCCCAGCACCTGGCTCGCCTCGCGCGCCAACTCCGCAGCACCGTAGCCCGATCCACAACCCGCATCGAGCACTCGCCGCCGGCGCGCCACCCGCCCTGCAAAAGCGTAACGCGCCGCATGCTCGTTCCACAGGTCCGGATCCACCTCACCCGGAATCACACGCTCGCCGGTAAATTCAGCCAATCGCTATTCCCTGAAAGCAATCGCCGGGCAAGGCATGCCTCGCCCCTACATGGTGTGCTCTGTAGGGGCCGGACACGTCCGGTCCGCCGCTTGCGAAATGACTCAAACGGTCCATTAGTTTACCTCGGCGCCGAGCGCAAAGCCGTAATCGAAAAAAGCGCTCTGCGTCTCCGCGCCTCTGCGGTGGACCTAGCGTTCAGACGTGCTCTGAGAGTTTAACAATTCGATAAACTCTCTCAAATCTTTCTGCAGCGGCATCGCCCTCTTTGCGGGAATTCTCCATCATCTCGAGCACCAGATCCACTCGCTGCTGCGGCGTCAGGCTGCGGTAATATTCCCGGTCCGTCTGTGCCGCCTGTTCATGGCTGGAGAATTTTGCACCAGTCCGGTCCAATGCTTCCCATTGTAGACGATGCTCTCAACCCGCCCTCCCTACACTCTCATTTGACTTTCTCGGCGCCTCGGCGTCTCGGCGTTGATGTGTCTCCTCCGCTCCCGTCGTCAGCCGCGCGTTCAGCAGAATTCTGCAGGGCAGATGCATGAACCCGTAAACCTCCACCGGCCCCGCAGCCATCTGCAAGGCGATGGCGTTATCGATGAAGTCGCACACGCGGAAGCCTTCGAGCGGCCCGTCGGCTACTCCGGGTGTGAACGAAAACACGCTGGGATAAAGTTCCGGCAGATCGATATGGAAGTCCACCGTGTAGATGTCGCCCGCCGTCATGGGCGGCAGCCTGTACGCCTCGCGCGCCGTGTTCGTTCCGGCGAAATCCATACCCAGGTGGTTGCGCATCAGGAATCCCACGTTGGGATGCTCAATGCCTTCGTTCGCCCGGATACTGATCCGCACCACGAGCTCCATTCCCGGCACCAGAAGTTGCACCGGCTGCCCGCTCGCATCCAGCACCGCGATCCCCAGGATCTCCGCGCGCCGGTCGCCCGAGCGGTGGTCGATGTTCGGTATGGTCTCGACGATCTCCGGAGCCAGTGTGTGTCCCCGCGGCAGCTCCCGCACCGTGGGATGATGATGCGCCAGGTACGCCGAGTCCTTCTCCGTCATCGCCGCCAGGTATTTCGCCACCACGCGGTCCGTCGGCCCCAACTCCACTACCCGGCCCTGATCCAGCCACAGCGCCCGGTCCCCGAGCGCCTTCACGTCCGCCATCGCATGCGACACGAACAGGATCGTGATGCCACGTGCACGCAGCTCATGCACCTTGCGCATGCACCGCTGCCGGAAGTAAAGGTCGCCCACCGCCAGCGCTTCATCCACAATCAGGATTTCAGGATCCACATTGATGGCCACAGCGAATGCCAGCCGCACCACCATGCCGCTCGAATAGGTCTTCACCGGCCGGTTGATGAAATCCGCAATCTCCGCGAACTCCTCGATGTCCTTGTACCGCGCGTCGATCTCGCGCTTCGTGAGTCCCATGATCGATCCGTTCAGGTACACATTGTCGCGGCCCGTAAACTCCGGGTTGAAGCCCGCACCCAGCTCCAACAGCGCCGAGACCCGTCCTTCCACTGCTACCGCGCCTGAGCTGGGCTGGAGGATCCCGGCCACCAGTTGCAGCAGCGTGCTCTTGCCGGACCCGTTTTCGCCGACCACGCAGAACGTCTCGCCGCGCCGGACCTCGAAGCTCACGTCATGCAGCGCCCAGAAGTTCCGGTGAAACTCACGCCGGTTAAACGTCACCAGCTCCTTGAGACGGTCGCCCGGGGCGTCGTAGATGGGGTAGCTCTTCGAAACGTTTTCGAACCGGACGGCGTGCATGTGCTCTACTGCGGAAATCCCGCGGCATTCAATCCCGGGATCACGCGCAGCGCATTCTTATAGTAAAGCTTCTGTAGCACGTCATCCGGCAGGTCAAGACCGTACATTTTCCAGAACGCGTGCCGCTTGCGGTAGTAGTCGAAGTACTCATCCGGCGTTTCCAGCACGCGAAAGTAGCAGTAGTATTCCGCCGGCTCCCAGATGTCTTTGCCAAACAGCACGCGATCCTGATGCCGGATCATCCACTCGCGCGCGAAACGCGGCTGGCGTCCCAATTCCGCGAGCACGGCGCCGATCTCCGTATACATGTTCGGCATCTCATCCATCAGCCGGCCCAGCTCAGCCAGATTTCCACCCAGCCAGCCCAGATGCGCGTTGATGAACGTGGTGTTCGGATGCATCGCGAAAAGGTGATGCTGTTCGCCGATCAAAGTCTCCCAACTCGGATAACGGTCCGGGGGCCGCGCGCGTTGCGGGAACTGCTTCAGCTCCAGCCAGCGCTCATTGAAGCGATCCCGCGGCTCAAAAAACGGACGCGGCTCCGCGGTGTGGATCAGTACCGGGATCTTCAGCTTCGCGCAAAGTTCGAATACTTGATTGAATCGCGGATCGTCCACGTGAACCCGCTGGCCCTTCGAGTCTTTTAGATCCATTCCGAAGGTCTTGAAGAATTTCAATCCTTGCGCTCCGTTGCGGACGTCTTGCTCGAGCTGCCTGGCGGCGCGCTCCGGGTAATCCGGAGCATCGATATTCGAGAAATCCAGATTCGCGAACACCACGAACCGGTCTTTGTACCGGTCTTTCAGAATGTGGACGTTCTCTTTCAATTTCTCGCCGTACCCTCCGCTCAGATTCACCATGATGCGCAGGTTGATGCCGTCCATATCGGACACCAGCTTGTCCACCTTCGCCGGCGTGAGGTCGTACTGGTGATTGTGCACATCGATGAACGGATACTTGGCGCGTTTGACGATATGCTCCGGCACCACGAGCGTCGATTTGGGCTCGTACTCCTCAATCGACATGGTTTGCGCGACAAGCGCGGAACAGAAAACGATTACGATTAGGGGTGCAATGTAGGGGCCGGGCAAGCCCGGCCTATTGCTGGCGATCTGACCCGGCCGATTCATCAGTTTCCCGTGGACAGTCGAGTCGTCAGGCGAAATAAGAACTCCCGCCCTTCGTAAAGCGCCGTCGCCGCAATCCGCTCATCCTGTCCGTGCGCCCGAATATCGTCGAAGTCGTCCGCAATGCCGGAGATCCCATAAGTCGGAATGCCGGCACGCCGCAGATGCGTGCCGTCCGTTCCTCCCACCGACACGATTGGCACCACCGGAACCCCCGGCCACATCGCGGATGTGACAGCCTTCGCCGCCTCTACCACATCCCGCCGCAAGTCCGATGCGGGGCTTTGCACCAGATCGATGTTCTCCATTGGCGTTATGCGGATTTGCGCATCGTGCAAGACGCGCCGGATCGTGCTTTCAACCTCCGCCGGCGTTTCCGACGGCAGAATGCGGCAGTTGATGGTTGCCTTGGCGGATTGCGGCAGCGCGTTCTCCGCGTGTCCCGCCTGCAACATGGTCGCCACACAGGTGGTGCGCAGGACCGCGTTCCAACCCGCCGATTTCGAAAGCAGCGCCACGGCCGCCGCATCCGGTGGATTGGTCGAGAGCATTCGATTAATGGCCTGCGCGACATCGGATCCCTCGCGCGTCGCCACAGCTTCGAAGGAGGCGCGCGTCCCTGCGTCGAGAACCACGGGAAAATCAAAATCGCTCAATCGCACCAGGCCCTTCGACAGCCGGTAAATGGCGTTTTCCTTCTCCGGAAGAGAGCTATGCCCGCCCTTGTTCTTTACTTCGAGCGTGAAACTAAGAAAGCCTTTTTCACCGTATTGCAGCTCATTGAGCAGCATTTTCCCCTTTTTGGTTTCGAGGTTGCCGCCGTCGGGGTTGATGCAAAACTCGGCA
>Ga0116216_10002420_pt1 | contig 12407 bp, 10 predicted proteins | sample Sb_taG_11_FD_89696 | JGI IMG/M metagenome (GOLD analysis project Ga0116216, IMG submission 89696) | Peat soil microbial communities from Weissenstadt, Germany - Sb_50d_3_AS metaG | ecosystem: Environmental > Terrestrial > Soil > Wetlands > Peat | place: Germany: Weissenstadt | collected 2010-09-21
AGTTGGTGGGGGTGGGGTCGTCGCTCGGGCTGCTGGCCGGGTTCGCCGTGTTGTTCCTCATGATGCGGGCGAATCGCCAGAAGTGGCTCGCGCAAGGGTGACTCACTTCTTCAATGATGCCGGCCAGTTTTGCACCAGCGTGAGGCGCTCGTTGGCGGATTCTTCCGGTGCGGCCAAGGTGAGGATGCGCTGGCCGTCCGGGGAGATGTCGTAGTTGTTGCCCCCAATGCCGGAAATGGGGCCGAACAGCTTGACCGAAACGCCGGGTTCGAGAGACGTGCCGCTGGTTTTCACCGGTACCGCCATCAAGTTCCGATCGGAGGCGACATAAAAGATTTCGCCGCCATCCCGGCGCCAACGGGGAATCCCGCCGGCGCCATTGGTCGAAATCTGGCGCTTGCTGCCCCCGCCCGGAAACGCAGCAGCGTAGACCTCCGTGCGTCCGGACTCATTGGACGAATAGACGATCCACTTCCCATCGGGGGAAAGCTGCGCCTGGCTCATACGGGGACTGGTGCGGGCTACTGGGATGGGCTTCGGGTGATCGGTGATGGGCAGCACCCAGACGCTGCTTTCGCCACCGGGGCTGGCGTGGTAGATGACGGATTTCCCGTCCGCGGACCAACCGGAGGGAGTCTTATCCAGGTTGTCTTCGTACAGCAACTCTTCCTGCCCTGATGAATCAGCATTCTTTCGATACAGATCGCGGTGGCCTTTTCGACTGGACGCGAATACGATGGTGTGGCCGTCGGGAGACCAGATGGGATAATCGTCGTCTCCCTTCCCGTAGGTGAACCTCGATCGAATCCCGCGCGCGATATCGAGGATCCAGATATTCTGGCTGCCGGCTCCACTCTCGATCACGCCTGCGGCGAGACTCTTGCCGTCCGGGGAGAGGCCGAAGGGGCCAAAGTCCGCCGGCTCGCCGAGCGGCGCCAGTTGCTTGCCGGAACGGTCGAACCAGGCAAGCTGTCGTGCCGCCTGGACCGCTCCGCGCAGGTAAACCAGTGTGCCGTTCTCGGAAGCAGAGAAATAATAGGTGTTGACGACCATGGCAATCTGCTCGGGTACCTGAACCGCATCGCCGGCAAAAGTCGCGCTCGCCGGGTGGAACGGCCGCGCCATCAGAGTGCCTTCCTGCGCGAATAGGAGGAAACCCGCGGAGTACACGGCGTTGGAGCGAACCGCGGCCAACAGTTTTCCGGCGCCTGGCGGACCTTCGATCGATCCCAGGAGAATGGCGCCTTCGCTCCGTGAGGCGCTAGACGTATACAGAAAGTGGCTCCCGTCTGGCAGGAACCAGGGATATGTATGAATCGTCTCGTGCCGGGACGGGTCGAGGGCAGTGGCGGGGCTCGGCGAGCCGCCGGCCGCACGTACGCGCAAGAGGACGCCGCCGGCCGCAAAAACAATCGTTCCTTCCCGGTTCCATGTGCCGCCGAGCCCCCTGGGCGCGTCGCAAAGAGCCAAAGCGGGTCCTCCCGAAGCGTCGATTCTCTTGAGCTTGCCGTCCGCGAAGAACCCCAGAGACCTCCCGTCGGCCGACCAGAAGGGGAATGTGCCGCCTTCGGTTCCGGCCAGCGGCTGCGCCGTCAGCGCGTCCAGCGAGCGAACCCAGATGGCGGATTTGCCGGGGCCCGTGGTGGCGGGAAACGCCAGACGCCGGCCGTCCGGCGAAAGGACGGGCGCGCCGGAGCCCAACAAACCGCCCGCCCTCCCGAAGACGCTCTTGTCAGGAGGGAGAACCGTGGAGCGTACCACCGGCATTTCGGGCGGTGTCTCGCGAAAGTGGATGGCGGCGAGAACTACGGCGGCGAGCAGTGAGATCGCAGCCAGGGCGATCCACATTGCCGGGCGGCCCGACTGCACAGTCGCCGGCGCCGCTTCCGGTGCATCCATTTCGATCCACGCGTCGCCGATGTCGCGCAGCCGTTTTCCAGGGTCGCGCTCCAGGCAGCGGCGCAGCAGGCGGCGGACTCGCAGCGGCGTGGCGGCAGGCAGACGCGACCAATCGGGATCGGTCTTGAGCACGGAGGCCAGGGTGTCGGAGACGGTCTCGCCGCCGAAGGCGTGGTGGCCGGCGAGCATCTCGTAGAGCACCACGCCGAAGGCCCAGATATCGGCGCGCTTTCCGGCGGGCTTGCCGCGCGCCTGCTCCGGGCTCATGTAGCCGGCGGTCCCCAGGATGACTCCGGCGCGCGTGGCATCGAGCGTGAGCGTGGGAGAGAGCGAGGCGTCGGAGGCGGCCTGCTCGGTTTCGAAGGCTTTGGCGAGTCCGAAATCCAGCACCTTCACTTTGCCTTCGGGCGTGACCTTGATGTTGGCGGGTTTGAGATCGCGGTGGATGATGCCTTTCTCGTGCGCGGCGTCCAGGGCATCGGCAATCTGGCGCGCGATGGCGAGGGCTTCCTCCACCGGAATCGCGGAGGCGGCAATGCGTTCGGCAAGCGTCGGGCCTTCCACCAGTTCCATCACCAGCGCACGTACGCCGCCGGACTCTTCGAGGCCATAAATCGCCGCGATGTTGGGATGGCTGAGCGCGGCCAGCAGTTGCGCTTCACGCTGGAAACGCGCCAGGCGATCGGGATCGTCGACGAATCCGGCGGGCAGCGTCTTGATGGCGACGTCGCGGTTCAGCCGGGAATCGCGCGCGCGGTAGACTTCGCCCATGCCGCCGGCACCGAGGGGCGCGACAATCTCGTAAGGTCCGAGGCGCGTTCCGGGTTGCAGGGGCATGGCTACGGCTCCATCTTCAATTCGCGCGTGAGGAAGGCCAGGCGGTCGGCGTACTCGTCGATGGTCTTGGTGGTCGGCTTGCCGGCCCCGTGGCCCGCGCGCGTCTCGATGCGGATGAGGATTGGCGCCGTACTTCCCTGAGGGGCCTGCGCCGCCTGCAGTGTGGCGGCGTATTTGAAGCTGTGGCCCGGCACCACGCGGTCGTCGTGATCGGACGTCGTGATCAGAACGGGCGGATAGTGCGTGCCCGGCCGGATGTTGTGCAGCGGCGAGTATCGATAGAGTACCTTGAAGTCCGCCGCGTTGTCCGACGAACCGTACTCGCTGACCCACGCCGCGCCGATGGTGAACTTCTGGAAGCGCAGCATGTCCATCACGCCCACCGCCGGCATGGCCGCCCCGAACAGGTCCGGCCGCTGATTCAGCACCGCGCCAATCAGCAGCCCGCCATTGCTGCCGCCGAAGATGGCGAGGCGCGGGGTCGACGTGTAATGATTGGCGATCAGCCATTCCGCCGCGGCAATGAAATCGTCGAACACGTTCTGTTTCTTCGCGCCCTTACCGGCATAATGCCATTCCTCGCCGTACTCGGCGCCGCCCCGCAGGTTGGCCGACGCGTACACGCCTCCCAGTTCCATCCATTCAATCACCCAGGGGTTGAACGTCGGGGTCACGCTGATGTTGAAGCCGCCGTAGCCGTACAGCACCGTAGGATTGCGGCCGTCCAGCTTGATGCCTTTGCGGTACACCAGCGTCATGGGAATCTTCGTTCCGTCCTTGCCGGGATAGAACACCTGTTTGGTCTCGAACTGCGCGGGGTCGAAGCTGAGCTTGCTCTGCCGCACGGCCGCCGCGCGGTTGGTGGCCATGGCGACGTCCAGGCGATACATCACGCGCGGGCTGGTGAAGCCGCTGAAGGCGAAAAACATTTCCTTGTCGTTTTGGTGCGCCGGGAAAAACTCCACCTGTCCGACGCCCGGCAGCGCCACATCGGTGCGGGCGCCATCCAGCGTGTAGACCGCGAGGCGATTGGCCGCGTCGTGCAGGTACGACATCACCAGCCGATCGTTCACCAGTTGTGCCGAAGCGATGGCGTCCTTCCCTTCGGGGACTACCTCGCGCCAATTCTCGCGCGCCGGTTTGGCGATGTCGATTGCAATGATTTTGCCCTTGGCGGCATGGTCGTTGGTCTGGAAATAGAGGACCGTCCCGTGGTTGCCCAGCGGCGCATAGGACGCGGTCAGGTCGCGGATCAGGTCCACGGTCTTCGGCGGTTTGGCGTGCAGATCCTGATAGGCCAGCAGGTTCTTGCCGTAGTCGCCGGTGTCGATGATGATGATCAGGTAACGGCCGTCGTCGGTGACGATGGGAGCGAACAACCACTGGGGCTGATCGGGACGCTCGTAAATCAGGGTGTCCGCGGACTGCGGCTCGCCCAGCTTGTGCAGGTAGAGCTTCGAGAATTGATTGGCATCGCGCAGCGCCTGTCCGGGTTTCGGCTCGGGAAACTTGAGGTAATAGAAGGAGCGCTGATCCGCGGCCCAGGCCGCCGGGATGAACTTGCTCCAGCGGATGACATCCGGCAGGTCCTGCCCGGTCGCGACGTTGCGCACGTGCCATTCGTTCCAGTCGGATCCCGCGTCGGCCAGTCCGTAGGCCAGCAGGCGGCCATCCATGCTGGGGACGGTCTCGGCCAGCGCCGCGGTTCCATCGGCGCGCAGGGTGTTGGGGTCGAGCAGCACGCGCTCCTTGCCGGTGAGCCCGTCGGCGGCGTACAGCACGTTCTGGTTCTGCAGGCCGTCGTTGCGCTGGAACAGATAGCGCGGCCCGGCCTTTTCGAAGCGCACGTAGCGTTCGTAGTTGTAGAGCGTGGTCAGCCGGTCTTTGAAGCGCGAGCGCTGCGGGATCTTCGCGAGGTAGTCCTGGGTGACCTTGTTTTCCGCGGCCACCCATGCCGCGGTCTCGGCCGAGTCGGTGTCTTCCAGCCAGCGGTAGGGATCGGCGACCTTCGTGCCGTGGTAATCGTCGACCTGGCCGGCCTTCCTGGCCACAGGATACCTGGCAACCATCTGCGCTCCCAGCCAACCGAACGCCGTCATGCCAAGGAGAATCGTCAGGCGTTTCATGGATTTTTGAGTCTACCACGCGATGGACGGAAGCCGGGCGTGGGGCAGGCGCTTTCGCCTGCCAACCGGTTCGACCGGCCTAAGATCTTTGCTGCCGGCGACTGAGGCGAAAAGTGCCGCCAAACCTGGAGACCGCCCTATGGTAAGCCACCTGGTCTGTCGATTAAACTCGTGACGGAGCTATCTTCGAGGCTTATGCGACACTTCGGCAATCGTCGAGGATTTGTACTCATCACAACGAGCGTCTGCCTGATCGCTTTTCTGGCACTGGTAGGACTGGCGACGGATATCGGCCGGCTCTACGTTTCGCACAACGAACTGCAAGCTTTTGTAGACGAAGCGGCCTTCGCGGCCAGCTTCGAGCTGGACGGCACAAAAGCCGGCATCACGCGCGCGCAATCCGTTGCCGCGGCGGGTCCCGGCTCGGGCACCACGGTCAACCACTGGTATTTCGGGACGCAGACCGTAAGCGGGGTGACGGTGCAGTTTGCGGCCGCGCCGGGAGGTCCCTTCTCCGCGAATCCCAGCTTGCCGGCGGGCTACCGTTTCGTGCAGGTGCAGGTGACTGCGCCGGTTAACGTGTACTTCCTGCCGATCGTGCCGGGAGTTCCCGGATCCCAGAATGTCACCGTCTCCGCCATTGCCGGCCAGGATCGCCAGACCTCGTATGGCAATGGCCTGGAGCCTTTCTCTCCCATCCAGCACAAGGCCGGCGACCCGAACTTCGGCTTCACCGCCGGCCAACAGTACACGTTGCGCTGGCCCCCGCCGGGCCAACAGGGCAAGGCCGGCAGCAGTTGCGCGGGAGACGGGAGTTTTACGCCGCCTAGTTCAAGTTGGCGCGGGTATATCGATGTGGGCCAGGGCAACGGCAACTCCGGGCTGACCAATGCCATCGTGGACAACGACTATTACCTGCCGTCGCCGCTGGTGGTCGGCAGTGTCATCGATGAAGTCAGCGGGCAGAAGGGTGTCACCGGCTCGATCGACCAGCGTTTCGACCAGGATACCGATCTGACCTCGACCAGCTACTCGACCTACCACGGGAACGGGCGCCGCCTGCTCACCATAGCGATAAACGACGGCGGGAGTCCCCCCAAGGTGGTGGGATTCGCCCTGTTCTTACTCGACCCTTCACCCTGCGGCAACGAGAAAAATACGGCTCCGTGTTGTGCCGAGTACGTTGGGGCGGCGGTCAATGGAAGCACTCACCAGGGAGCCGGGACCGCGGCAGTCTACGAGGTTCAGTTAGTCCAATGAAACGCGCGAACCGAAAATGCAAGGCGGGAAACGCGGCCATCGAGTTGGCCCTCAGCTTCCTCCTGCTCTGGATGCTGTTAGGCGGCGCCTTCCGGTACGGCTATGCCATTTACATCTATGAGTCGCTGGTAAGCCAGGTCGCCAATGCGGCCCGCTACGCCTCGCGGGTCAATTTCGATACGGGCCACTCCTTCGTATCCGGCGTTCAGAACATGGCGGTATACGGGTCGCCGAACGGCGGCACATCGGCGCTGGTCCCGGGCCTCACCACCGCCAACATCAGCGTAAGCTGGACAACCGATACCACCGGCCTCCCGCTCACCATGACGGTCGCGGTTACCAACTACACCCTCAAGGCCGTGTTCCAGAACTTCACGTGGTCCGGAAAGCCTGCTTTTACGGTGCGGTTTGCGGGGAGGTACCTGGTATGAGACGGCGTGCTGCCAGGGGATCCCAACTGGTGGAAAGCTCCATCGTTCTACTGGTGTTCATGGTGGTTTTCGTGGGCATACTCGATATGGGCCAGGTGATGTTCCTTTGCAATGTCTTGAGCGATCGCGTGCGCACCGGAGCGCGTTATGCGGTAGTCCACACGTACAATGCGACGAACATCCAGAATGTCGTAGCGTACAACTCCTCAACTCCCGGCACCTCGGGACTGTTTGGGATCACTCCCTCGATGGTCCAGGTCAGCCACTACGACGCGGGCTTGTCCACGGAGCGTGTCCAGGTCAGCATCAGCACCTATACCATGCACTTTCTCTCGCCGTGGCTGGCATCGAGTTTTACCCCAGGGCCGTTCAGCGCGGTCATGCCGATGGAGAGTGGCGGCGCCGCACAATAGCGGGCGCGGTCAGCGGCCCATGAGGTCGAGGAAGCCGTTGACGATGGCGCCTTCGGCGCAGCCGGGCTTGAGCCGCGAGGCAGTGACTTCGTAGCTTACCGGATCGAAAGCGCCGTCATTGGGGATGTAGCCGCTTGCGCCGTTGGCGTGGGTCACCATCACGGTGTGGGTGAAGGGCGATTCGCGTTTGAGGCGCTGCGCGATCAGGGTGAACACCTCGCCCGAGACGCCCGCCAGTGCCACGTTGTCGATCATCAGCAGGCCGAGCCGGATGTTCACCGGGCCGGTATCGGTGAACGTGTACTCGGTGCGCGGGGTGGGGCCGGGCTCGACGCGGCGTCCGGGACAGGTCACCACCTGCTGGGCGCCGCGAATGCGGGACGCGGCTGCGGTGTGGATGCTCTCGGCCGTGCGCACGGCGGCTTCGCCGAGAATCTTGCCGAGGGCGTCGACCATGGTGAAGTCCTCGCCAGTGGTCATGGAGACCGGATTCTGGTCTCCGGCCGCGCCGCTGGTCCAGACCGCTACGGGACCGTCGCCGGTCGAGCGCTCTTCGGGGCGCAGGCGGAGGCGGGAGCCGGCATCGCTGCGCGGGCGGTCCTCGCCCAGGTAGTGCCGCTCGACGAAGCGCGAAGTGGCGCCCGCCAGGTCGCCGGTGATCTGGAAGTTGTCGGGACCCATCACCACGGCATGCACCGGGTAGTTGATCCAGAAGGCGATGGGCTTGCCCGACAGATCGTCGAAGCGGAGAACGGTGACGGTCTTGTCCGACGGCCCTTCTTCGTTGAAGCCGAGCCACAATCCGCGGTCGGGCGTCCGCTCGCGGCGATTGGCGTTGACGTAGGCGGTGCCCGTGCCGATGCCGAAGCGCGCCGGCTGGAGTTGCGACTTCGCGCGCCGCACGGCCTCCACGGCGGCATCCTCCACGCTCCTGGTGTAGGCCGCGGTCTTGGGCGCGGATTCGGCGAGCGAGAGGGACGGCGCGCCGTGGTCGTGGACCGCCGACAGCAGCAGGTTTTCCGGACGAATGCCGGCCTCCGAAGCGATGCGCGGCGAGAGATCCGCCCAGACCGCGTCGGGGACGAAGATCAGTTCCCAGGTGACGAGCGCGGCTTGGGTGGTGCCGTCGTCCAGCACGATGGCGCGCACGTAGATATGGTCGTGGATGGCTTTGAAACCCTGCGTGCGGCTGGCGTAGCCGCTCATGGGAAGGGCGGCATCGGGCGGCGGCGTGATGTCCACGCGGGCGGCGCCGGCGCGGAATTCGGCCGCGTGGAGGGGGAGAAACAAAGTGGAGAGGAACAGCGAGGCTAAGTACACGGATCGAGCGCCGGCTGAAAGCCGGCGGCGGCCAGGATTGGCTGCCCCACGAGGATTCCTGGAAATTGTCGGCGCGACACGCGGAATAACCGAATTGCTCATGAGTGCGGTCCTCTATCCGATCTCTTCGTTGGCGCGCCTCAGCAGGGCGCGCATATAGGCGATGCAGTAAGCGGTGCCGGCGCGGAGCAGGCCGGTATCGCCGGCCAGGCGGGGGACGTGGTCCGGCTCCACGGCGCCGTTGAAGCGCACCTGGCGCAGGGCCTTCATCACCTGGTACATGTCCATGTAGCCATCGTCGGGGAAGGTCTCGACAAAGTGCGGCAGCGGCGAGGTGACGTTGCGGAAGTGCACTTCGAAGATCTTGCCGCGGCCGCCGAAATCGCGAATCATTTCGAAGACGTCCTTGCCCATGCGGCCGCCGCCTTCGGACCAGGTGCCCACGCAGAAGGTCAGCCCCCAGTTGCGGCTGTTGCCCGCGATCTGCTCGGCGCGGTGGTAGCCGTCGTAGTGCGTGAAGAGCTTGGCGACGCCGTTCATTTTGGCGAGTGGAGGGTCGTCGGGATGGAGCGCCAGTTTGACGCCCGCCTCTTCGGCCACCGGCAGGACGGCCTTCATGAAGTAGGTGTAGTTCGCCCAGATCTCCTCGGCGGAATAGTCGCGGCCGAACTGCTGCTTTTCCACCTTGGCATGAAAATCGTCGAGATCGAACTGGCGGGAAGTGTAGCCGCGGTGCTGGACCATGCTGGTGGTGTAGGTGTTGGCGGGGTGGAAGTCGTAGGAGGCGACGGGAATTTCCAGCTTGCCGAGGTCGCGGAGGAAGCGGCAATACGTCTCGATGTCCTGGTCCCGCCCGGGCTGGCCCAACTGCACCCTGGTGGAGCGGTAGGCATAGTGAACGCCGGAGTAGATCCGGATACCGAAGCGGGCGAAGCGCTGCTGCGCCGCGCGCAGCGTGTCGAGGGTGATATCGCCATCGCCGAATTCGAGCCTGGCCCACGGGAGGCCGATCTGCTGCAGGAAGTGGAGATCGTCGTCGCTGAGGTTTTTGGCATCCAGGCGGTGGCACAGGCGGGTGTTGGCGGGGTCGGACTCGGCGATGGCCGGCGCGCGCCGCTGCGCGAATAGCGGCAGGCCGGCGCAGACCGCGGACCCGAGAAACTGGCGGCGATGCATAGACCTACGGTATTCGAGCCGGCCCGCGGGGTCAAGTGGACATAAACTGAAGCATGGCCAAAGACTTTACCACGGAGCTAGCGATCTGCCTGGGGCAGCCGGTCCGCGAGAACCCCACCGGTGTGATGCAGGAGGCCGCCTTCGGCGCGCTCGGTCTCAATTGGCGATACCTTACGGTGGAAGTTTCGACCGCCGGCTGGCGCCCAGGGCCGCGCGAATCGCCACTTCGCGTCCGCGCTTCAGCGAGCGCCAGAAGAGCTGCGCGGTATTGGCGCACGCGATCATCAATAGCACGCCCACGCTTCCCAGCAGCAGCCACAACAGGGGCCGCTGGTTCCCTACGATGGCTTCGCGCAGGGGTTGTGCCGCCATCGAAAGACGCAACGCTTGTCCGTTGGGGCCGCGGTAGATGGCGGGATATTCGTGGGCCAGTCTCTTCGCGATTTGGTCCAGTTCGGCGGCAGTCTTCGTAGCCGGGTTGCCCGCCCGATGCCGGGCCAGTACGCGCACGCGGCGGACGTTGGAGAATTCGCCGGAACGGAGCATGTAGTAGTCGTCCATCTGAAACGGCTCGTAGATCTCGGCGGGCTCCGGAACGCCGAGGGTCGGGTAGTCGAAGGAAAACCCCGGCGGCAGGACGCCCACCACCACGCTGGGATCGCCATTCAGCCGGAGAGTCTTCCCCACCGCATGGGGGTCGGCTCCCATCCGGCCTCGCCAGAACGTATCGCTGACGATCACCACATGATTTCGGCCCGGCCGTTTCTCGTCCGCGGAAAAGGTCCGCCCGAGCGCGGCGCCGGCTCCCAGCAGCGGGAAGAAGGAGGCAGTGACGCGCACCGCGTAAACGCGCACGGGCTCGTCTGCCCGATAAGCTGAAAGTCGAGAAAGTCGAGAAACGCCATCTGCTCCAGCAGGTGGCAGCGGTCGCGGATGTCGAGAAACTCGGGAATGGCCGCGCCGGTCGTCTTCCACTTCCGTCACGGGGCTTCTCCAGAACTGACTCTCCAAAAATTCCCGGCGCTCCCTCTCTGGAAACATCCATGGGGCGATTGCCTTTTTTCTCGCGAATGAGGCCACAGCCAATGCGTATCTCGTGGAGCAGGACGAAAAGTGGCGAAAGTTTCAGCGTTCGGCCGATCCCTTTCCCGACGCGGCACTGCGTTCCTGAATGAAGGTCAAGTTCCGCGCTGACCATGATCTCGACCGGGATATCGTTCGTGGTCTGTTGCCCAAAACCGGCGATTGACTTTCGGGTTGGACCTCTGGTCGGGCTGGACCACGAGTCAGTATTGCATCTCGCGCGATTTCGCCACACTCAGCGTGAACCCTCTTTCCCGCTCACCCTTTCACATAAGCGAGCTTCGCGGCCACCTTCCCGTCGCGTACGGTGAACACGTCCACGCCGCGGAGATGCCACGGCTGTCCGTTGCGCATCTTGTGATATACCCACCGCACCACCGCACGATCGCCGCTCACGATGACGTCCTCGGCCTCGAATTTGGCATCGGGATTTCGCGCGAACCACCCCCGCCAGTACGCGACCACCGCTGTCTTCCCCTCGATCCGCTGCCCATCCGGCGCGGGAGATGTATCTTCGAACACAGTGTCGTCGGTCAGCAGAGACGCCAGGGCGTCCGCATCATGCCGATTAAATGCCTCGTTGAAGCGGTCGATCACCGCGCGGGTGGTAAGCCCTCCGGTCTGCGGAGTCTCTTCGAAGGTCATAGCTGTGCCGTGCGCCGTCCGCGGCGCCGATACCGAAAAGAGTAAGACCGCCGCACACGCGGCGATCAGGGTTGGATTCTTCGCCCACGTTCGGAGCATCAGGCCCTCCCGGATTTCTCAAATTCTATCGCACCTGGCAGGAGCGTGGAGAAACGGAAGGAGGGCATCGCGCATCCAAGCAGCCATGGAGGATTTTCATGTCTAAAGTCTGGTTGGTAACCGGCAGCGCCAGCGGATTGGGCCGCAACATCGCGGAAGCTGTGCTCGCATCGGGCGATCGCCTCCTGGCAACCGCCCGCGATCTTCGGCGCCTCGAAGACCTGGTAGCCAGGCATGGAGATCGGGTTCGTACCGCCCCCCTCGACGTGGCGGACGAGGCTGCGGCCTTTGCCGCTGTGCAGGCGGCGGTGGACGCGTTCGGGCGTCTCGACGTCGTGGTGAATAACGCGGGCTACGGCGATGTTGCACCGTTCGAGCAGTTAAGCTCTGAGAGATTCAAGGCGGTGGTTGACACTAACTTCTATGGTGTAGTCAACGTGACCCGCGCTGCGCTGCCGGTCATGCGCAAGCAAAAGAGCGGCTGCATCCTGCAGATATCGTCGGTGGGCGGCCGCCTGGCCCTGCCCGGCAGCACTCCGTACCATGCTGCCAAGTGGGCGGTGGGCGGATTCACCGAGTCCCTGGCGCAGGAAGTGGCCCCATTCGGCGTCAAGGTGTGTGCGCTCGAACCCGGCGGAATGCGGACGAACTGGGGCGTTCGTGCGCACCAGGACACACCCGGCCTGCTCCCGGATTACGAGCCGTCCGTCGGCGCGGTAGTCAAGGCGTTGCACTCTCTCTGGGGCCAGGAGAATAGCGATCCGGCCCTGGTGGCTCAGGTCATCCTTCGTCTGGCTGCCGCCGACCGTCTCCCTGCACATCTCCTGATCGGCAGTGACGCTGTCCGGTATGCCGGCGAAGCCGAGGCGGCGCGTGCAGCGGATGCGGATCGTTGGCGCGAAGTCAGCGTGTCGACAGACTTCAACGCACCCGCCGCATTGCCGGCTTTGCGATTCTGATCCACTCTCCTACTCGACTTAGCGAGCCAGTTTCTCCAGTGACGACCGGCTGCCGGCCTCGTTATCTTCGGGTCGTATGCCCGGCGGTATGTTCTCAGACGTGCGCGACACAAAATTGGCGATTTTCGCGACGCGAATCAAACCGGCGGCGGATCACAG
>Ga0116216_10002421_pt1 | contig 12405 bp, 8 predicted proteins | sample Sb_taG_11_FD_89696 | JGI IMG/M metagenome (GOLD analysis project Ga0116216, IMG submission 89696) | Peat soil microbial communities from Weissenstadt, Germany - Sb_50d_3_AS metaG | ecosystem: Environmental > Terrestrial > Soil > Wetlands > Peat | place: Germany: Weissenstadt | collected 2010-09-21
ACCAGAAGCTTGGGATGAACAGATGTCTACTGTTACGGCGTCAATTTTTCCGCGAGTAGAAGAAGAGCGCTATCTGGCACTGCTGCAAGCGGCCAATGCCATTGCCACTTGCAGCGACTGCGCGGCCGCTTCCGATGCTCTGGTCAGCAAGCTGCGCGAAGTCACTCACTTCGACTTCCTGCACCTGGCCGCGTTTGACAAAGACACCAACCAGTTGTGCTTCTCATTGCTGGACGCGAATGGCAGGAGGCTGGACCCGCCTCCCGGCGACGTTCTTCCGCTCGGGGATTCCCCGATCCAATACGTCCACGATTCCGGCGAGGCGCTGGTGACGCTCGATTGGAGTCTTGAGCCTCGATTCCCAAGCTACGGGCGCTTTCTGAGTCAGCACGGGATTGGTGCGACTTGCACCTTGCCGTTAAAGCGAGGATCGCGCCGGCTGGGCGTTTTGAGTTTGGGACGATGTTACCCAAACGCCTACGACGAAGACGAAATTCGTTTTCTGAGTCTGGCCGCCGACCAGATCGGGCTTGCGATCGATGCTGCCGTGAATTTCTTCATCTCCCAGCGGGTGCAGGACCAGTTGAAATTGATTCTGGACCTGAACAACCAGGTTGTCTCGAATCTGGAGTTCCACGATCTGCTGCACGCCGCCTCGGGAAGCGTCCGGCGCGTGATGCGCTGCGATGCGGCCGCGGTTATGCTGGCTGATGCCGAGTCCAAGAACCTGCGTGTCCACGCGCTCGACTTCCCGGACAGCCGGGGGATTTTTGTCGAAGGCGCACTGATTCCCATTGAAGGTACGATGCCAGGAGACTCGTTCAAGAGCGGAAAGCCCATCGTCATCAATCGCCTCGATGCAACAGAGATGCCACCGGAAATGTATGTCAAGGCCTCGGCGGAAGGGCTGAATTCGTTCTGCGATGTGCCGCTCATCAGCAAAGATCGGCTGCTCGGGATTCTGGCGGTGGCGCGCCACGAGGAAAATACGTTCGACGAAGAAGAAATTGCGTTCCTGATTCAGGTCGCGAAACAGGTCGCCATCGGTATCGAAAACACGCTTGCCTATACCGAGATCGCGGATCTGAAGGATCGTCTGGCGCAGGAAAAGCTCTATCTCGAAGAGGAAATCCGCGGCGAGATGGACTTTGAAGGCATCGTTGGTCAGAGTTCGGGGCTTCGGCACGTTCTGAATCTGGTCGAAACCGTGGCTCCAAGCGATTCGACCGTGTTGCTACTCGGCGAAACGGGCACGGGCAAAGAGCAGATCGCGCGCGCGATCCACGACCGCAGCAAGCGCAAGGACCGGACGTTTGTGAAGCTTAATTGCGCCGCGATCCCGACGGGCTTGCTGGAGAGCGAACTCTTCGGCCATGAGCGCGGGGCATTTACAGGAGCGATTTCGCAGAAGATCGGGCGCCTTGAGCTCGCCGACCAGGGCTCATTGTTCCTGGACGAGGTCGGCGACATTCCCATTGAAATTCAGCCCAAGCTTCTGCGCGCGCTTCAGGAGCGCGAGTTCGAACGCTTAGGCAGCACCCACACGAAGAAAGTGAATGTGCGGCTGGTGGCGGCGACCAATCGCGATCTTGACAAGATGATTGAGAGCCGCGAATTTCGCAGCGACCTGTATTACCGCTTGAACGTCTTTCCCATTCAGATTCCGCCCCTGCGAGAGCGCCCGGAAGATATTCCACTGCTGGTACGTTATTTCGCGCAAAAGTACGGGCGTCGCATGGAGAAGAAGATCGAATCGATTCCCACCACGGCCATGAAAAAGCTTTCGAGTTGGCACTGGCCGGGAAACATTCGCGAGCTCGAAAACTTCATCGAACGCTCGGTGATTCTCACGCACGGCTCGGCGCTCCAGGTGCCGGTCGGCGAACTCGGCCCCAAGAATAAGGGCGTTCCGGTGCAGGATGCGCGCGCAGCCGATGACTGCAGCGAAATCCTCCGCATTCTCAAGGACACGAAAGGCCGTGTCGCTGGCCCCGATGGCGCTGCCGCGCGCTTGGGCCTGAAACGCACGACCCTGATTTCGCGAATGAAGAAGCTTGGAATCGACGCGCGCCAGATCGTCTGACTTCATTCGTCTGACTTGTTCTCTCTGCACCCCAGGCTGTCCAACTTCGGTTATCTGATTTCCGTTCGTCGGGCTCGCGGTTCACCTTCGTCAATCTTCGACATTTGTCGAAATGTTTCTCGACACTGTTCGACACTGCTTATTTCTGCATTCTGCTCTACTCAATGCAAATCAGTCACTTATCACGAAAATTCCGGCGCTCCCGCTTTGGCGTAGGTATTGCACTGTGTCTATGCGTAGAAAGCACAGCAATGTTCAAGATCTCAATTGTTGAGAGTCATGGTCAGCGCAGGCTCGTTTTGCAAGGCAAGCTGGTTCCTCCATGGACAGCGGAGGTAGAAAGTGCCTGGCGAAGCGCAGGAGAACAACTCAGAGGTCGCAAGTTAGTCATTGACCTTACAGACGTCACGGTCATCAGCCCGGACGGCGAAAACACGCTGTTCAAACTGATGAAAGATGGCGCGAAGTTCGCTTGCGACGGCGTTCTGACGAGGCACGTTCTAAAGCAACTAGCGCGGCGATGCCGATGCAAAGCGTAGTGCGCAGTCGACCGAAAACAATTTGAGCGAAAAAATGGGGCAATAAAAATTGATTGTCGATTTTCCAATGGTTCAAACGACAAACAATTTGGAGGAGAAAGTTGAAGATGCTCGGGACAAATCACAGCGCACATCACAACTCCACAGCGTACGCAACCAGCGCAGACTTCTGCCGAATTTTCGAGAGTGATATGAACCGCTTATATCTGCTTGCCTTTCTGCTGACGACCGATCCCCCAACCGCCGAGAAGTGTTTTGTCCTGGGATTGGAGGATTCGAAGAACGGCAATCTGGTTTTTAAGGATTGGGCGCAATCCTGGGCCAGGCGCTCGATTATCGCGAATGCGATCCGGATGATCCATCCGCGCCCGCAACTCGCAACGGTGGACCATCAGTCCGTGAATGAATCTGGGACTGGAGAGCAGGCTGGCACGGGCCATGCGGCGGGCGTGACTCACCTGGAGACTTTCAGTGAAGAGGTGATGGCGATTATCGCGCTGCCGGCGTTCCAGCGCTTCGCGTTCGTGACGTCGGTCCTCGAAGGTTATTCCAATCGCGAGGCTTCGCTTCTGCTGGACTGCTCGGTCATCGAACTGGTCGCGGCGCGGACGCACGCTCTCGAACACATCGGTGGACGCCCCGAGCTTCATCGCAAGCTCGCTGGCATTGATGCCACGGAGGCCTCGCTGGCCGATGCCGGCGCCGCTTACGTAAAAAGAGTCATGTCGCTTCTCGCGACTCCGGCATAAGACAACCTTCTAGCACAAAGAATGGGGACGGCAATGAAAGAACAAAAAGAGGTGGGGATGAACGTGTTCCGCAATCAATATCTCATGTTAGCGGCCACGGCGCTGGTGCTGGCTGCGACGGTCGCATGCAGCAAAGGCAATGTGCAGGCGGCGCCGGCCATGCCGCTACCGCTGGTTTCGGTGGTGAAGGCGACGGCGCAGGACGTGCCGCGATATCTCGACGAGATCGGCAGAAATGCGGCCTTCGAGGCGGTCACGGTGACGCCGCAAGTCGGAGGCCGCATCGTCGAGCGCCACTTTCAGGATGGCGAGAACCTGGCGAAGGGACAACTTCTGTTTGTCATCGATCCGCGTCCCTACAAGGCGCAGGTCGATGCCGCGCAGGCCGCGCTCGCGCAAGCAAAGGCAGCGCTCGATCTTGCGAAGATCCAGTTCGCCCGCGACGAGGAAGTGATCGGCGAGCATGCAATCTCGAAGCAAGATTACGACACGAAGAAGAACGCCGTTGACGTGGACCAGGCGCAGGTCGATGCCGCGCAGGCAACACTCGAAACCGCGAAGCTCAATCTCGAATACTGCTACATCCATTCACCGATCAATGGCCGGGCTGGCGCGCGCCTGGTCGATGTCGGCAACGTAGTGCTGGCAAATTCGACGTCGCTTCTCTCGATCCAGCGCCTCGATCCGATCTATGCGAACTTTACCATCACCGAGAGCGATTTGCCCGCGGTGCAAAAGCAGATGGCAAGCGGCACGCTGAAGGCGGACGTCCGTCTCCCATCGGATCCTGAAGGCGCTGCTCGTGCCGGGCGTGTCGAGTTTCTCGACAACTCTGTACAGAACGGCAGTGGCACGGTCAACCTGCGCGCCACCATGAGCAACGCCGACCGTCACTTCTGGCCCGGCCAGTTCGTCGACGTGAAGCTCGTTCTGGCTACAGAAAAAGGCGCGGTGCTGATCCCGAATCAGGCTGCGCAGATCAGCCAGCAGGGTCCGTTTGTTTACATCGTGAAGCCGGATGACACCGCCGAACTGCGCCCGGTGAAACTCGGGCAGCGCCAGGGCGACAACGTTGTCGTCACGTCAGGAGTCGCGGCGGACGAGCGCGTTGTGCTGGCGGGCCAGATGCTTGTTCGCCCGGGCGGCGAAGTACGTGTCAACGGCGCGGCTTCCGAGGCACCCGCCGCGAACGCCGACAACCAGGCCAAAGCCAAGCAGGGAGGCCAGTCGTGAATTTCTCAGAAGTTTTTATTCGTCGCCCAGTGATGACCGTTGCACTGACGGTCTCGGTCTTGCTCTTTGGATTGTTCGCGTTTACGCGGCTTCCGGTGAGCGATCTGCCTGCGATCGACTATCCCGTGATTCAGGTACAGGTTAACTATCCGGGCGCAACGCCTGAGACGATGGCCAACAACGTAGCCACGCCGCTGGAACGGCAGTTCATGCAGATTCCGGGACTCGAACTCGTGACCTCGAACAACCTCCAGGGCCATTCCAGCTTCGTCTTGCAGTTTGATCTCTCGAAGAGCCTCGACGGCGCAGCCACCGACGTGCAAGCTGCCATCACGCGCGCCCAAGGCCAGTTGCCCGTCGATCTCCCCAGCCCTCCCACCTTCACCAAGACAAACCCCAACGACCAGCCGATCATGTACATCGCCATCGTGAGCGACACAGCGACGGAGGGCCAGCTCTACGACTACGCCAACACGCAGATCGGCGAGCGCATCAGCATTCTGCCGGGAGTAAGCCAGGTTGCTATCTACGGAACGCAATCGGCGGTGCGCATCAAAGCGGATCCCTCGGCAATGGCGACCCGCAATATCACGCTGGAAGATTTGACCAATGCCGTCAAGAACGGCACTGCCTATACCGGCGCTGGACAATTCGATGGTCCGCATCGCAGCTTCCTACTGCAGCCGCAAGGACAGCTGACCACCGCAGACCAATACAACGGGCTCATCGTCGGACAGACAAATGGCGCCCCGGTTTACCTGAAAGACGTAGCGACCGCCAAACAGGGAGTTCAGGACGAACGCATCGACATGCGCGTCTGGGTCCGTGGCTACCCGCAACCGGGCGCAAACGTCTTCATCGGCGTTTTTCGTCGGGCGGGAGTAAATGCGGTGGACGTGGCCAAGTCGGTGCGCGACCTGTTGCCATCGATTCAATCGCAACTGCCCAGTTCGGTTCTGCTGTTTACAGCCTATGACCGCTCGCAGACCATCGTCACCGGCATCAACGACGTCAAGACCACGCTCTACCTCGCCTTCGTCCTTGTGGTTATGGTCATCTTCGTCTTCCTCGGCCGCGCCACCGACACCTTGATCCCGGCCGTAGCCTTGCCGCTCTCGCTGCTGCTGACGTTCATTTTCATGGACCTCCTCGGCTACAGCCTCGATAACCTTTCGCTCATGGCGCTCACGCTCGCCATCGGCTTCCTCGTCGACGACGCCATCGTGTTTCTCGAAAACACAGTGCGCCTCATGGAAGAGGGCCGCAACGCCTTCGACGCCTCGGTCGAATCGGCCACAGAAATCAGCTTCACCATTCTCGCCATGACGCTCTCGCTGGCCGCCGTGTTCATCCCGCTCGTCTTTATGAGCGGCCTGATGGGACGCATCTTCCGCGAGTTCTCCATCACCATCGTCATCTCGATTCTCGCTAGCGGCCTCGTCTCACTCACGCTCACGCCCCTGATGACCTCGCGCCTCCTCGGCGAACGCGGCAAAAGCGCTAAGAAGACCTGGATGGAGCGAGTCTTCGGTGCCATCGAGCGCCGCGTCCTCGATATCTACGGACGCCAGCTCTGGTTCTTTCTCCGCCAGCGCTGGATCTCCGCCGTCATCTGGGTCGTCTGCCTCATCGGCACTGGCTACCTCTTCTACATCGTCCCGAAGGCGTTCCTCCCCGTCGGTGACAGCTCCTTCATCCGCGGCATCCTGGTCGCGCAGGAAGGCACTTCGCCCGACCAGATGCACGCCTACCAGACGCAAGCCGAAAACATCATGAGGGCGAATCCCGCCGTCCGCAGCACCTTCACTATGAGCGGCAATGCTGCGTTCCTCGGCTCGAACCAGGCTTTCCTCATCGCCTTCCTCAAGCCTCCGTCCGCGCGTGCTCCGATCGCTCAAGTCGCCGGACAGCTCATGGGTGGAATCGCATCCACCATCCCCGGCACCGTCGCCTTCCTCCAGCCGAACCCCGCGCTCGAAATTTCCACCGGCGCGACCGCGAATGCGCAGGGGCAGTTTGCCTACGCGCTCTCAGGCATCGATCCGAAGGAGGTTTATGACACGGCCGACAAAATGATGGCGAAGATGCACGAGTATCCCGGATTCCTGTTCGTGAACTCGGACCTCTACAATCACACGCCGAACTTGCAGGTCGACATTCTGCGCGATCAGGCGAAGCTCTATGGCGTGTCGGAGACCCGCATCCTCACGCTCCTGCACGACGCCTACTCGCAAAACTACAGCTACTTGATCAAGAAGGCGACCGATCAGTATCAGGTGATTCTGGAAGTCGCCGATGACAAGCGCTCCGGTCCCGAGGATCTCGGAAAGCTTTACATCAAGAGCGACGACGGCCAGCGCATGGTTCCGCTCAACGCCGTCACCAGTTGGCATCCGGTCATCGGACCGCAAGCCGTCAACCACATCAACCAGTTCACCAGCGTGACCATGTTCTTCAACCTGAAGCCCGGCTTTGCCATCGGTCCCGCCACCAACTTCGTCGAACGCACCGCCAAGCAGATTCTTCCTCCGAGTGTGCGGGGCGCGCTGCAAGGCGAGGCGCTGACCTTCCAGAATACGGTTCGCGATCTCGCGATCCTTATGCTTGTTGCGGTTTTCGTGATGTACGTGATCCTGGCGATTCTCTACGAGAGCTACCTGCATCCGATCACGGTGCTTTCGTCGTTGCCGGTTGCGCTGCTTGGCGGCCTGCTCACGCTCTGGATCTTTGGCGCTGAGGCTTCGCTGTACGCCTACATCGGCATGTTCATGCTGATGGGCATCGTGAAGAAGAACGGCATCATGATCGTCGACTTCGCCGAGCAGCGCGTTCGGCAGGGCATTGCCGACGATCAGGCTATTCACGATGCCAGCATGGAGCGCTTCCGTCCCATCATGATGACGACCGCCGCGGCGCTACTCGGTGCAATGCCCATCGCGCTCGGTTACGGCGCTGATGGCTCATCGCGTCGTCCGCTGGGCCTCGTCGTTGTCGGTGGCTTGATCGTCTCGCAGTTCATCACGCTCTTCGTGACGCCGGCAATCTATCTATACCTGGAAGAGTTCCAGCAGAAGGTGCTGGACCGATTCTCGTTCTTCCGCTCTCCTCGCGAACGCGAGCGCGTGCCTGCGCCGAGCTTCGCGTTGCAGGAAGGACATGGAGACTAATCCTATGAATGGAATCGTAAGTCGTCCTTACTTAACGCTTGCGGGAGTTACGCTCGCGATTGCCAGCACGATCGGCTGCGCGGTAGGCCCGAACTACAAGCGTCCAAGAGTGGACGTTCCGGTCACATATCGCGGCGCGCAAGCCGTGCAACAACCCGCGAGTCCCGACGCGCAGCAACCAGCGCAATCCAACGCGTCAGCAGCGCAGCCATCCGCGCAGTCGCTGGGCAATGAGAAGTGGTGGGAAGTCTTCCAAGACCCGCAACTGCAATCGCTGATTCGCACGGCGCTTAAGAACAACTATGACGTTCGCATTGCGGCGACGCGCGTGCTCCAGGGGCAGGCGCAAGTCGGCATCACGCGCGCTAATCAGCTCCCAACGCTCAGTGCGGGCGGCAACATTACCAGCCAGCAGAGCCCGCCGCTCGGGCCGATTCCATCCTACGAACTCACGCAGGGACAAGTCGCGGCTTCCGCTGCGTGGGACCTCGACTTCTGGGGCAAATATCGGCGCGCGACCGAAGCCGCGCGCGCCAACCTGCTGGCGAACGAGTGGGCGCAGAAAGAAGTCGTGTCAACGCTGGTCGCGAACCTCGCGACCGCGTACTTCCAGCTTCGCCAGTACGACCTCGAACTCGAGATTTCGCAGCGCACGCTCAGCTCGCGCCGCGACTCGCTCAAGCTGACGCAAACCCTTGAGCAGCACGGCATCAACTCGCTCCTCGACGTGCGTCAATCCGAGCAGCTTGTCTACGCCGCGGCAACCGAAGTCCCTGACCTCGAGCGCCAGATTGCGCAGGAGGAAAACGCCATCAGCATTCTGCTCGGCAGAAATCCCGGAGACGTTCCTCGCGGACTCAAGCTCACCGAGCAACCGCATTCTCCCGAAGTTCCCGCAGGAATTCCATCGGCGCTGCTCGAGCGTCGTCCTGACATCCACCAAGCCGAAGCGAACCTGATCGCGGCCAACGCGCAGATCGGCGTTGCGCGCGCAGCATACTTTCCCGACATCGCGCTCACGGCAACTGCGGGCTACGAAAGTTCGGCGCTGACGAACCTTTTCACTGGTCCTGCTGGAATCTGGAACATGGCTGCATCGCTGACGCAGCCGATTTTCCAGGGAGGTCGTCTGAGGAATAACGTACGTCTCGCGCAGGCCGGGCGCGACCAGATGGTGCTGACTTATCAGCAGACGATTCAAGGCGCGTTTCGCGACGTCTCGAATGCCCTGGTCGCTTACCGCAAGGATCAGGACACGAGAGTTCAACAGGAGCACTTGCTGGAATCGGCGCGCGATGCAGCTAGGTTATCGCAGGTGCGCTTCAAAGCCGGAACAACGGATTATCTCGAGGTGCTGACGAACGAAACCAATTCGTTCTCGGCAGAGTTAGCGCTGGCGCAAGCGCAAGGCAACGAACTCATCGCGCTGGTTCAGCTCTATCAGGCTTTGGGCGGAGGTTGGGAATGAAGTTCTCGCTCGAAAATGTTTTCTTAGGCTTGTCATTCCGAGCGCGGCGAGGAATCTGCTTTTCGTAGGGAGTGCCTGTTCATTTTCCCATTATGCGAATAGCAGATAGGCTTTGGGGTGCCTCCCCCAGGGTCACAGTTCTCTTCGAAGAGATGGGTCAATAAATCTCCTCCAAGCTCGTTTCTGGATAGTTTCCGGTTTGCCGAGCACACACCCGGAACTTGGCGGTGACCTTTGCGGCTCTTGATGAGCGCATTGCCCTGTTCGCGCCATTCGACGCATTGCATCGCGCGTCCAATGGGCAATGCCTCGACCTAGTCCTCAGGCATTTCGGCCATAGTCTCAGCGTTTTTTCCAACCGCTTTCAACATGCCCTCCAAGGACAAGCGCTGGCTCCCACTGAGCGGCTCAAAGATGCGTTCCAGAAGAGCGGCATGACGGCTATAGACAGGAGAGATCATCTTCTCTCCCTCTTTCGTCAGGGCGACGATCCGCACTCGTCTATCCCGCTTGCCTTCTACTCGTGCCACAAGTCCACGAATCTCAAGCCTGTCGATAGCGACGCTAATGGCACCGGCCGTTAAATTCACCTTGGGTCCGATGACATTCACGGGCAGAGGCCCTTTGTGCAGCAAGGCTTCGAGTACTCGAAAATCCGTATTGCTGAGTCCGCACCGCTGCAGGTCGTCTTCAAGCTGACGGGCCATCGCGCTGAGCGCCTTCCACATAACGAGCCAGACATGTGGAGCTGAAGCATTGCCCTTTAAGCGCTGCTTTGGATTTTTTGCATCCATTCCAACTCTTAGTTTATCAATATATTGAGATCAATATAATGTCAATACTGTTTAGGAGGATCGAAATGGCAACGGGACAGAAAAAGGGAAAGATGATCACCCTTTGGCTACTCAGAGTAATTGTGGGCTTAGCTTTTCTTGCTGCCGGCGGCTCGAAGCTGGCTGGGGCTCCTGCAATGGTAGCGATGTTCGCAAAGATCGGGTTCGGGCAATGGTTCCGTATCCTGACCGGCTTGCTAGAAGTGACAGCCGCGATTGGGCTATTTATTCCTCGCTACACCCTCTATGCGGCGGCAACGCTGGCTGTCGTGATGTCGAGCGCTATTGGCTTCCATCTCACAATCCTGGGCGGAAACCCCCTCCCACCGATTATTCTTCTTCTTCTCACAAGCCTTATCGCTTGGCTGAGTAAAAGCACCTCACGGTTGGAATTGCAGTCAACCTAAATCGGACATCCGCCCGGAGAGGGCCAAGACAAACTTTGCAGGGGGAGAACTCATGGTAACGGGTACCTCTATCAACGTCGATAGTGGATACGATTCTGGAGCTCTCGATAGCCATCTCTGGGTCTCCGGAGAAGGCGCAGAGCGCAAAGGAGGCCCGGAGCAGCAGCGGTCATCGACCTGTCGTCACAGGATGTTGCTAGCATCGCGCTGGAGTTCACCGGTGGGCACGGCGCCGAAAAGGACCGGATTCACCATGGTCTCAACCTGGCTGATCGCTTGATTAGAGGTCAGTTCAACCAGCGACTTCGATCTCATCACGTTAGCCAATTCGGTCCACTAAAATGCTGAGAAGGCCCTGACCGCGGAATGGCGTAGCGTCGACTTCCTCTTTCAACTTACCGACGAGGAAGTCGGGAATCGTCTCTCACAAAGGACCCCTTGTGGCGTGTCGCATGGCACGGTGGGATGCACTTTCAGGCGAAGGATCTGCTACCATGACCGTTCGGTGAGGTTGTCATGCCCCAATACGTGATCGAGCGGGAAATTCCCGGCGCAAGTAATTTATCGGATGCGGAACTGCAGGCTATTGCCAGAAAGTCGGTACGCGTGTTGAAGGATATGGGACCGGAAATCAAATGGCTCCACTCCTACGTCGCCGGCGATAAATTCTATTGTGTATACTTGGCGCCAGACGAGGAAACGATTCGCGAACATGCCCGCCGCGGCGGTTTTCCGGCGAATCGCATCTCGGCAGTGCGGCGCCTGATCGATCCGAGCACTGCAAATTGACTCAAGCAGAGTTTCGGGTCCGAAGACCTGATTCCGCGTCGCAGCTAAGCGCCGCATGGACGGCTTGCTCGACCGGCATCGCCCAACCTTCCATCCACGCCGTCCCGGCAGCATTACCAAGCGTTCGGCGCGCAAATTCCAGGGCCTTCTCAAGCCTGGGTTGCTCGGCGGGCGTGAGCGGAGCGCCCAATCTTTGGCGAAGCGCGGCGGCGGCTCCTGCCAAGTGCAGCGATTGCTCGGCGTTCGACTGCGCTGCGGCACTCACGGCGAGACATTCGAGCGCCCTCGCGATGCCGCGTTTGTGACCCAGCTCTTGGAACAGCTTGATGCTTTCGCCGTGCAGACGACGCGCCTCGGCGTTGTTACCCTGATCGCAGCTTAGACTTGCCAAATCAGATAGGGCGCTCGCAATTCCCCAGCTATCACGCAGTTGGCGAAACTCCGACAGACTCTGTTCGCAAAATGAACGCGCGGCAACGAAGTCCGCTTTTTCCCGAGCGACGTCTCCCTGGTAGTTCAACGTCCAGGCGACACCCTCGCCATCTCCGACCTTACGGAAGATCGTCAGACACTCGTCGTAAAGCGAGGATGCACGCTCATATTCGCCCTGCAACTTCATCACGCTGGCGAGATTGCTGAGGGCGCGGGCGATGTCAGCGGAATCGCCGAGATTCTTCCAGATCACAACACATCGCTCGAAGAGTAAGGATGCATCGGCGAGTTCGCCACGATCGCGAGCGTTGACGGCCAAGGCGTTTAGGGCGACGGCAATCCCACGATTATCGTCGAGATCGAGACAGGACTCGAGATTGCTTTCGAACATTTGTCGAGCGGTGTGGTAATCGCCCTGCTCGCCCGCCAGCACCCCCGCTGCGAATAGCAGGCGCGCGCGGAGTTTCGGACACGTCGCTGCTCCTTCCAGCGCGAGCAGCCGGGTGATGGCATCCCGGCCCTCGGAGAGATGCTCCCGCGTTTCCCAGAAGCGAAACAATGCGGCGCCCAGGCGGAGTCCCCATTCCGCATCACCAGTCTTAATCAAGTAATCCAGAGCCATGCGGAAGTTGTCGTGCTCGACTTCAAAACGGTCGAGCCATTCAGGGTGAACGACCGCGTCCTCGGCACCCTCTTCGGCGAGCA
>Ga0116216_10002429_pt1 | contig 12389 bp, 13 predicted proteins | sample Sb_taG_11_FD_89696 | JGI IMG/M metagenome (GOLD analysis project Ga0116216, IMG submission 89696) | Peat soil microbial communities from Weissenstadt, Germany - Sb_50d_3_AS metaG | ecosystem: Environmental > Terrestrial > Soil > Wetlands > Peat | place: Germany: Weissenstadt | collected 2010-09-21
CGAGGATCTCCTCCGCGCGGGCCGGCGGATCGTCGGTGTCGACCGGGACGTAGGCGGCGCCCGCCTTCAGCAACCCCAGGATCGCGACGTACAACTCCGAAGTCCCGCTTGGAATCTGAATCCCGACGCGATCCCCGGCACCGACTCCCAATGCCCGCAACCGCGCGGCGATGGTGTCCCCCGCCTCGTCGAGGCCGCGGTAACTGAGCTGCCTATCCGGGGCGTCGATCGCCGTACAGACACCGCAGCGACGCACGGTGGCGGCAAAGACGTCAAGCAAGGTACGCGCGCGCGGTGCCGTCGCGCGTTCGCCGGCGAGTGAGAAGCTCATCCGCTACTAGGCGATCCGGGTTGGTGACTCGCGTCGCGGGACAGCAGCCGCGAGTCGCGTCCCGGACGGGCGCGGCGTGTCAGCGAGGGCTGGCATTTCGGTCTCCTTGAGTCGGCAGCTGTCCTTCACAGCCGACCCGAGCATCGCGCTCAAGTCTGAGTACCACTCAAGAGAACGCTGAGATTTCCCTGAGAGAACAGACCCGTTCTCTCACTACTGGGCCTCTCGTTTCGGCCGTAGCCCACGTCCCGCCCGAGGACTTTCAGATCAGAGGGATGCTGAGCCGATCTTCGGCCGTGAACTCTCTCGAGCACGGTAGCCAGGCAGGTTGATCCGTAGGGTGGCGCCGTGTCCGGGAACGGATTCGGCGCGGATAGTTCCGCCGTGGGCCTCGACGATCGCGCGGGCGATTGCCAGGCCGAGCCCGCTGCCGCCACGGTCTCTGCTGCGGCTGCCGTCGACGCGATGAAAGCGCTCGAAGACCTGGTCAAGCTGGTCGGACGGGATGCCGGGTCCGGTGTCGCTGACCAAGATCTCGAGCTGACCGTCGTGGGCACCCGCGAAGACCGACACACGATCGCCGCGCTCGGTGTGGGCGACGGCGTTGCGGACGAGGTTGCGGAGGACCTGGGTGAGCCGGTCGGGGTCGGCCTGGAGTGTGCCGTCAACGGCATGGAGCTGAAAGTCGCGTTCGCCGAACAGAGGGAGGTCGCGCCGGAGGTCCTCAAAGAAGTCGTGGAGATCGATCGTCTGTGGCTCGATCACCTGTCCAGCCTCGGCGCTGGCCAGGGTGAGCATGTCTCCGACCAGGCGGTCGAGCTCGTCCAAGCGGCGCAGCAGGACGACTGTGCCTTCGTGTCGCTGGCGCTCGTCCATCTCGTGGTCGAGTAGTTCGACCTGGGCGCGGAGGACCGCGAGCGGCGTGCGAAGTTCGTGTGAGGCGTCTGAGACGAAGTCTCGCTGGCGCTTGAAGACGCGTTCGAGCCGGTCGAGCATGTGGTCGAACGCGGCGGCGAGGACTCCGAGCTCGCCGCGCCCGCCGACCGCGCCTGTGCGTACCGAGAGATCGCCCGCGTCGACGGCGGCGGCCACGCCGGCCATGCGCCGCAGCGGCGCAGCGATCAAGCTCGCGAGTCCGATGCCTGCAGCGATCGCCACCAACAGTGCGAGCGCGCCGACGATGAGGAACGAGCGCTGGAGGCTCGACTGCGCCTGCTGCACCGGGGTGAGGGGGTTGGCCACACGCAGGGTTCCGACGGTGCGGTTGCCGGATCGGATCGGTGTCGCGAGCACTCGCATACCTCCGGCCTCGGCGACCGACGCGCTGGACAGACCGCTTGGGGAGTCCAGCAAACCGATGGTCTCGGGAGCGCTCCTTTCCCGCGCTTCCTCGCGCACGAGCAGCCCGGGGTCGTTACTCACAGTGCGCCCGCCGGCGGCTTGGACGACGATCAGCAGAGACTCCGCGTGATATCGCTGCGCGGCGATGAATTGTGTTGCCGCCCGCTCGAGCGCGGCCGGTGTCGAGAGATCGGCCCGGGTGGTGAACTGCTGCCACTCCGACACCTGCGTCCGCAATTGCGCGTCGATCTGCGACCGCAGGCGGGACCCGGTCACGCTGTAGACGGCAACAAAGCTGCCACCCACGCCGACCGCCATCACCACGGCGATCACAATTGCTAACTGAGCGCGCAGGCCCCCGGGGAGAAGGCGCCTAAGCATGGGGCGCGCGGAGACGGTAGCCGACGTTGCGCACCGTCTCGATCAGATCCGCATCGTCCGCGGTGCCGAGCTTGCGACGGAGGTAGCCGATGTAGACCTCGAGCACCTTGGTGCCAGGGTCGAAGTCGAAGCCCCAGACCGCGTTAAGGATCTGCTCGCGCGAGAGGACCTGGTCGGGATGGCGCATTAGATAGGCCAGCACCTCGAATTCGCGCGCGGTGAGCTGGACTTCGCGGCCGTCGTGCTGGACGCGACGGGTGCGTAGGTCCATCCGGATCCCGGCCGCGTCGAGCACCGAGGACTCCTGTTGGCCTGGAGCGCGGAGCTGAGCACGGACTCGCGCCAGAAGCTCCTCCAACGAGAATGGTTTGGTGACGTAGTCGTTGGCGCCGCGGTCGAGGCCTTCCACTCGTTGCTCGATCGCGGTCCGCGCGGTGAGCGCGACCACCGGCAGATCCGGGAGCCGGGCCCGGACCGCCGCGAGCACATCGAGACCGTCCTTGCCCGGCAGGGTCAGGTCCAGCAGCACGAGCGCGTAGTCACCGGTGAGCGCGGCGGCTTCCCCGCTCGGACCATCGTGTCGGACAGAGACGGCGTGCCCGTCTGCTCGCAGGCTTTGCTCGATGAACCTCGCCAGTGTCCGCTCGTCTTCGATCACCAGTATCCGCATCCCCACCGACCTTAGTCCGTTCGGTGCGAGAAATCGGCCGGGTAAGCCGTTTCTGAACCCTCGCTTACCCGGCTCTTGACCGGCGGTTTCAAGCTGACCAACGTCAATCCAATGCCGCCGCCGAGAACGACGCGGAAGCCTCGATAAGGAGGACCCAATGAGATCAAGGACACTCGCCATTGCCGGATCGATCGCGGCACTGACATTTGCGGCGACCCCGGTCGCGGCCGTGGCCGCCACCACCCATCACGGCACGCCGGCCGTGCAGACGGACCGTTCGCGTGACGCCCACGGGGTGCGCCACGTCGATCGCTCACCAGACCGCGACAGAGCAGATCGGAGCGTAGATACGGCTGATCGCTGACAACACCAACCCGCGGCGCGGTGGGCGCGGGCCACCGCTGCTCACCGCGCGCCCGGGACATCGCTCCGTCTAGGTCCATACGTCTCTGCGCCACCGCGTTCCAGGAGACGCTTCAGACTGCCCCAGATGTTCTGCTCCTGCCGTCGACCGAGGCAGCCGACAAGCGGGCCCATTAGCCTGAGGATCCCGCGCGGCCGCACGTCCCAGGACCACCGCATCCGGGTCCCGTCAGCGATCGGAACGAAGGTCAACGTGCCGTCGGTCGTCATCATTGACGAGCGTGTGCAGGACGTCACCCGTCGTGGTCGGTCGTAATTGGTGAACTCGACGGTCATGGGCATCGTGTGACCCATCGTCTCGAGCTCGGCGAGGAAGCGTGTGCCCGGTCCGACGGGCCCATCGGTGATCTTCTCGGCGCGCAGCATCCTCGGGTTGTAGTGAGGCTCGTTGCGTTCGTCGGCGACGAAGTCGAACACCTCTTCGACTGGACGATGAATGACGATTTCGCCTTCTACGTGACTCACTACCGCTGCTCCGCGTCATCACACGAGCGTTTTCGTCAGCGTGACAACGGCCTCGCCGGCTGCCATCCGCACGAACGGCGGGTCTTCTCGTAAGTAGTCGCCCGCAACTCCGTTGACCGATCGGCCGCGACGTCACGCGCGCAATGCGCGCAGCGCGTTGACGATCACGGCGAGGTCGACCGCCTCCTGGAACAGGGCGCCGGCGAGCGGGGGTAGGTAGCCGAGCGCGGCGACGCCCATAGCGGCGATGCTGAGTCCCATGCCGGCGAGGACGCTCTGGCGGGCGATGTGGAGGGACCGTCGGCCGGTGTGGATCGCGTCGGCGACACGATCCACCCGGTTGACCGTGATCACCGCGTCGGCGGTCTCGGATGAGACGGTGGCGCCAGCGGCGCCCATCGCGATCCCGAGGTCAGCAATCGCGAGCGCGGGGGCGTCGTTGATCCCGTCGCCGACCATAATCACCGGGCGCAGATCGGGTTCCGCGGCCACACGCCGCACGACTTCGAGCTTCTGCTCGGGCGATTGCTCGGCGTAGACGCGGTCGACGCCAAGCTCACGGCCGACGCGTTCGGCCACCGACCGCCGGTCGCCGGAGATCATCGCCACATGTCGGATTCCCTCCGCGCGCAGGCGTTCGACGATCCTGTCGGCGTCCGGGCGAAGCTCGTCGGCCATCACGATCACGCCGGCGATGTGGCCGTCGATGGCCACGACGACGTGCGCCTCCCCCGACCCTCGGGTCATCGTCGACGCCGACGAGATGATCTCCGCCTGCGACACCCCGCTGGTGCGCGCGAATGCGCGGCTGCCGACCGCCACGCGGTGCCCGTTCACCCGGCCCTCGATGCCCTGGCCCGGCTGTTCGTGAACCTGCTCGGGCATCGTCAGTTCGAGGTCCGCGTCCTTGGCGGCGGCGACGAGCGCCTCGCCGAGGACGTGCGCGGAAAGCCGGTCGACTGACGCGGCGAGTCGCAACACGTCCGCCGCCTCCCATCCGCCGCGGGTCATGATCTCGCGGAGCTCCGGCGTGCCGACGGTCAGCGTGCCGGTCTTGTCGAACATGACGGTCCGCGCCTCGCCGAGAGTCTCAATCGCGCCGGCGCCCTTGACAATAACTCCGGACCGGGCCGCGCGGGACAGGCCGGACACGAGCGCGATCGGCGCCGCGAGAATCAGCGGACATGGGGTCGCGACAACCACGACCGCCAGCGCCCTGACCGGGTCACCGCTCAACGCCCACGCCAGACCGGCCGCCAGCAGGGTTACGGGCAGGAAGAAGCCGGCATACCGGTCGGCCATCCGCACCATCGGTGCACGCTGGGTCTGCGCCTGTTCCACCAGCCGCACCAACGCCGCATACGCGCTGTCCCGCGCGGGCCGGTCGGCCCGGACATCAAACGGGGTGCCGGCGTTGGCGCAGCCGCTAAGCACCGGCATCCCGCACCGTACGGTCTCGGGCAGCGACTCACCGCTGAGTGTGCTGGTGTCGATCACCGCCTCGGCGCTGAGCACGGTTCCATCCACCGGAACGACCTCGCCCGTGCGCACGAGCACGACGTCACCCATCTGGACACGGTCGACCGCTACCTCTTCGAGCTGCTCGCCAATCCGGACCTGCGCGACCTTCGGAGCGCGCTGAATCAGCGCCGTGAGCTCGCGCCGCGCATGCCGCGAGGCGATCGCCTCAAGCGATGCACCGCCGGAGAACATCAGGCCGATCACCGCACCGGCGAGCTCTTGACCAAGTGCCAGGGCGCCCACCATCGCCACCAGCGCGATCGTGTCCACCCCCAAGCTGTGCTCGACGATCACCGTACGCACCACCTCGACCGTCAGCTCGGCGGCGAGCACCGCAACCGCCACCCCCCACACTGCTTGCCCAGCCGGGCCCTCGCCCACGAGATACAACAGACCACCGACCACTATCGCGGCCAGCGCGAACACCGCCAGGATCTGCGCGCGATGTTCCAGCAACCACACCAGCCAGTCGCGCAGCCGATCGTGGGCGCGCCCGGGTCGATTGCCCGCGCTCGCGATGGCGTTCGCGGGTGCAGTGTTCATACCCACAGCGTTCCAGCGGACGTTCGCGGGGGGATCCGTGGCGAGTACGGGTCCCGACCGGTGGTGCCACCGGATGCGCGTGACGTGGCGCCGATGCGAGCGTCTCGGTCTAAAGGAATGTTCTACTTAAGGTCATGACCGAGGACGTCGACCCCACGAACCCGGTGCTCCTTTGTTATGACGGCTCCGAAGGTGCTGCCGCTGCGATCGCGGCCGCGGGCACAATGCTCGGGCCGCGCAAAGCGGTCGTGCTGACCGTGTGGGGAGCCGGTGGCGGTGTGGCAGCCGTTTGACCCGGCGACGGGACTAACAGCTCCCTTGTCGAAGCTCGCATCTCGTGCGCTGGGTCTCGACGAAATCGCGCGAGATCTCGCCGAGGAGCGGGTCACTCAGGGCGGCGAGCTGGCGCGGCAGGCAGGCTTCGAGGCGGAGGGCCGGACTGTCGGAGGCAAGCCGTGGCGAGCGATCTGCGACGTCGCCGACGATGTCGACGCCGAGCCGATCGTGGTGGGCGCTCGTGGGCTCTCCCGTATCCAGTCGGCTCTGCTCGGGAGCGTGTCTGCCGCGGTCGTGCAGCATGCCCATCGTTCCGTGCTCGTAGTTCCCGGGCCCGCCACAGGACGATAACCTCGAGCGCCAGCGGGATCGGTCGGAATCCGCGACACTGGTCTGATGGAGCAGCATCGTCAGTTCTCACCAGAAGAGGCGCGCGCCATCGGCGAGCGGATAGGGATCGACTGGGCGACTTCGCGGTTCGACGTCGAGGAGTTCCGCATGGGTCTCGGGGTTGAGCTCGAGCACGGGCGTCGGGATCCGGCGACCAACGTGAGCGATGACGACGAGATCACAACCGGCAAGATCGCGTGGGCGCACCTCAACGAGTTCCCGGATTACTACACGCGTCTGGCCGAGATGGAGTCGGAGGCCAAGCGGTACTGGGCCGAGCACGACCACCACAAGTGAGCTGATTTACACGCGTAACAGACGCAGCACGACCAACATCGTTCCGACTCCCACACCGGTGCCGAGCGCCCAAGCTGCGAGGGCCTTCCCAGTCGGGGTGGCCAGCTCGTAGAAGCTCCGCAGGAAGGGCACGAGCAGGGCGCAGGCAAAGAGGAGCGCCATCACGGCGCACAGACCGCCTATGGCGAGCCGTCGCCGTCCGGGCTCGGCCTCGAGCCGCATCACCACGGCGAGCCCGCAGAAAACCACGATCCCGGTGGCCACCGTGCGGGAGCGAGTCAGGCCGAGGCCAAATCCGTAGCGGGCGAGGACGTAACCGGCGATGATCCCGATCCCGATTGCGATCCCGGCCGGGATCGCGAACCGGGCGACCGACCGGAGGAACTGGTCGGGTCGCCATGACCCGGAGCTCGGCGCTAGCGCGAGCAGGAAGGCGGGGATCCCGATCGTAACCGTCGAGGCGATCGTGAATTGACGCGGGAGCAGCGGGAATGTGCCGGTGGGGATCGCAATCGCGAGGCCGACCACGGCAGTGAATACCGTCTTGGTGATGAACAGCCGGGCGACGCGCTGGATGTTGCGCAGGATCTGGCGTCCCTCGGCGACCATCCCAGGCAGGACGCCGAAGTCGTCGCGGACGAGCACGAGATCCGCGACCGACCGCGACGTCTGCGTCCCCGAGCCCTGGGCGATGGCCAGGCGCGCCTGCTTGAGTGCAGGTACGTCGTTGACGCCGTCACCGATCGTTGCGACATAGCGACCCGCGCTCCCGAGCGCCTCCACGACCGCCCGCTTTCCCTCGGGCGAGATGCGCCCGACGGCGGGCGCAGCCAGGATTGCCTCGCGCAGCGCGCCCGGATCCGTCGGGAGCGCCTCGCCGTTCAACGCCGGCGCCATGCCGGGGACGCCCGCGTCGCGGGCGATCGCGCCGACAGTCGCAGGCGCGTCACCTGACAGGACCTTCAACTCGACGCTCTGCGCGCTGAAGAACGCGACCGTCTCTCCGGCGTTGGCCCGAAGGCGTTCTGCTAGCACGACCACGCCGAGCGGCTCTATGTCGTCGGGAAATCGCGGCTCGGGGTCAGTTGTTGACAGCGGCGATGGCGTGCGACCGAGCGCCAGCACGCGACGCCCAGCGCTTGCCTCCGCGCGCGCTTGTTCACCCAACTCGGGTCAGCACCGGCGAAGAGCTCCGGCGCCCCCAGCACGAGCCTCTCGTCACCTAGGTCAAGCGCGCTCCATCGACGCTTCGAGGCGAACGGCACCTGAGCGACCACGCGCCGCCCTTGGACGTCGGCGAGCCCGGCGTCGGCGATCGCCTCCAGGGTCAGGTTGCGAGCGGGGGCGCTGGCGGCGTAGGTGGTCAGCGCCCGGGCTAACGAGGACACGTCCTCGCGCCCGCGAGGCACCACGTCAACCACCCGCAGCGTGGGCTCGGTCAGAGTTCCTGTCTTGTCGGTGAAGACGACATCGACCGAGGCCAGGGACTCCACCGCGTTGAGCTGCTGCGCCAGCACGCCTCGCTGGGCCATCTTGAAGGCCGAAACCGCCGCTGTGACGCTGACTAGCAGGATCAGCCCTTCGGGGACGAGGTTGACGATTCCGGCCGTCACGACCTGTACGCGAGCATTTGCCGACTCGGCCCGGGCGAGGACCGACCACGTCAGGCCAATCGCCAGCGGGACGGAAAGCCCGATCAGCCACAGCAATAGCTGATCGTTGGCGCGCTCCAGCGGCGAGCGAGGATGACGAAACGCGCGCGCCGTCGCGGTCGACTGCTCCGCCCGACTGTCATGCCCCACCGCGGTGGCCTCGAACAGCGCGGTCCCCTCTACAACAAACGACCCCGACCAAACCGGCTCCTCCGAACCGCGAACCACCAACTCGGATTCGCCGGTCAGGTTGGCCTCGTCGAGCGCCAGCCCGTCAGCCGACACGATTGTCCCGTCCGCGACGACCTGGTCGCCGGCCGTCAACCGGATCAGATCCCCCACGACCACCTGCTCGACCGGCAGGCGGCGGTTGACCCCATCCCGCACCACGACCGCCTCGGGGGCAACCAGCGCCGCCAGGCGGTCGAGCGCGCGCTTGGACCGAATCTCCTGGAAGGAACCGATCGCGATGTTCGAGACCAGAATCCCTAGAAAGAGCGCGTCGCGCCAGGACCCGAAGGTGATCGTCAACACGCCGAACAACAGCAGGATGGCATTCGGGATCGTGAAGGCGTTCGCGCGAATGATGCTCGCGTACGAGCGACTCGAGCGCGCCCGCGGGACCTCCCCTCGAGCCTCCAACCGGCGCGCGGCCTCTATCGCGCTCAGCCCGGTCCGGGAGGTCTCGGCGACCGTCACAGTTGGATGACCTTACCGTCGGCCAGCGCGCCCGACTCAGGGAAGCAGATCGAGTCCGTCAGGCTTTCGCAGACGCTCGAGCACGGGATCGGTCTGAGTAGCACGCACCGGCTTGGCGCGCACGGTCGGTCGTTTCGGCGCTTCCTGGGTCTCGTGCGACGATGACCCTCCACATCCGGATGCAATCACTCCAAGAACAGCGACGAAGAGAATCGCCGTTCTTGCTCTCACCATCAGTGGTGATGGAGAAACGCAGCGTTAGCGGTCCACGCCGCAAACTGTGGAATCAGTGCGATCGCCAGCACCAACCCTCCGACCATCGCGCCCGCGAGCGCCAGCCAGCGGCCCGCCGCGCCCGGCGACGATCCGGACAACGCGCTGGGCTCATGGTTCGGCAGAAGCGAGCGACGAAGGTCGACGAGATGGCCGAGCACGTGCACGGCAGTTACACCGAGCCATATAACGAAGCTCGCTCTATGCAGGAAGAGGTACTGGCCGCGGCCGCTCGGGCCCGCGACCAGAAGGAGCATGCCGGTCGCGAACACCACTAGCGTCGATGCCACGACGATCGGCGCGGTCAGTCGCATCAACGGCTCGGGAGGGCCCTTGGAGCGGTACGCAGGGTTCTGCGTGTAATAGCGGACGAATCGATACCCGGTGCTGGCCATCTTGATCGTGATCGGGCCAAGAAGGACGAGACCGAGGAACAGATGAAGCCAGATCAGCTGGTGTATCCGCAGGATCGTGATGCCGAGCACTGCAAGCAGCACGATCAGGATTGCGCCGGTCATGGAGGTGAGCAGTTCGTTGCCGTCGGTACCTCCACCGATTAGCGCGCCCACGCGGCGGCGACGGCGCGTGCCTGTCACGTCCACCGACGCAACTGGCAGGTCAGCCGTCCGTTCCCGCGCGCCCATGCCTGCAGTGTCCATCGAGCCCCTCAATCACGCATGAGTCGTAGATGAGAAAGATGCCAAGCGAGGCAGTCAGTGTGCGAGCCTCGGCTCGGGGCGCGGGTCTGCCCGCGCCGGTCATTGCCGCCTGCGCTGGAGCGAGCAGCCAGACAGCGATCACGATCAGCACGAACGCTGCGACATAGCGCGCCCAGCGTGCTCATCGGGTAACGGAAGGCGATCGTGGGCGCCGCGACCGAGCCGCCGTGCTGGATCAGATAGCTGGCGTTGAGGACCACCGCCCCCATGAGCGCGAGCGAGAGGCCGATGAGTAGGTTGCTCATGAGCTGGTTGGCGTCGTCATGAGAGCGACCATGCCCATTAACGGCTGGCCCACACCAGTCCGTATGTACTCATCGTGCCTCCGACGGTGGGACGCGGATCTAAGACGTACGTAGGAGGCGGGTGAGAGTGCGCACAGGAACGTGCAGCCAGACACCGTCGGAACCGATTATCGGCGTACGTCAACCATGGAAGGGAGCACGTACTCATGAACATCGCGGCAGTCGGTGGCGCCAGCCACCATGCGGCGTTCGCGCCGGTCGGCGCGGCCCAGCGGCCCGAATCGGCCGAAGTGCCGGGGGCGCCGGATCACGACGGTGACAGCGACGACGTCGCCACCAAGGCGGCTCAGGCAAGCTCACGGTCTGTCGACCTGCACGCCTGAGGCCGGACGCCGGTTGGCGGTCCATACGTAGTCGTGTGGACCGCCGGCCCGGCATGATCGGCGGTGCCCGCTTCAGGCGCCGGCGCAGGCTCCTGCCCTGGCCACTCCAGCGCCTTTCTCGGTCGTCTCCGGAGGGTCCCAGGTGGCGTGGCACCGAGCGTTAGCCGGCGTACTCAGTCAGCTGCATTAGGGAGCTCTCACTCCTGGCTTACACATTCCTTTGAGTAGGGTCGGACACTGACGTTGCAATGGAGCGCCCTGCGACTCCCCAGCGCGACCGACGCCTTCGGCCGGGTGCAGTGTCACCGTCAATCGAGAGACGCGAAGCCGGGATGGATCTGATCCACCGCGTCAACCGTTGGCTCGTCGGTGGCGCGGTGGCGGCCGCGGCCTCTCTGTCTCTGGTTGCGGCGCACGCGTTTCACGGGCACACCGTGACGGCCCGCGGCGCAAGCTCGAGCGCGAGCAGCGGAACCCGGCAGGCGCAAGCGCCCTCGAGCGCCGCCGGCGGTCTTGCATCGCCGACACAGGCTCCCGCTCCAGCGAGCCCCGGGCCTAGCGCGGTCGTATCCGGGGGGTCCTGAGGTGGCAAGCAGTGTCGGGCCGAGCGCGCTCTGGTACCTGACGCGCGGGACCGGCACGGTCACGCTGGTGCTCCTGACGATCAGCGTTGCGCTCGGCGTCGCGAACGTCCGGCGCACGCACACCGAGCGCGTGCCGCGGTTCGTGGTCGAGGCAGTCCACCGCACCGCCTCGCTGCTGGCGCTCGGATTCCTCGCGGTCCACATCGTCACCTCCGTGCTCGATCCGTTCGCCCCAATCCGATTGATCGACACCGTCGTCCCGTTCGTCTCGGCATACCGTCCCGTATGGCTCGGCCTCGGCGCGATCGCGTCGGACCTACTGATCGCCGTCGCGCTCACCAGTGTGTCGCGCCGACGGTTCGGCTACCGCGCGTGGCGGTTGACGCATTGGCTAGCGTACGCGTGCTGGCCGGTGGCGCTCGTGCACGGACTCGGCACCGGCAGCGACGCGAAAACCAGCTGGATGCTCGCGCTGACCGCCGGATCGGTGCTCGTTGTGCTGGCGGCGGTGGGCTCTCGTATCGCCTCCGGCTGGCCCGACCATGCCGGCGTGCGGTTTTCAGCGATCGCCGCTTCGGTCTTCGCGGTGATCGCACTGCTGATCTGGCTACCGACGGGGCCTCTTTCCTCTGGCTGGGCCAAGCGCGCGGGGACGCCCAGCTCGCTGCTCGCCGCCGCGACCCCGGTCAGCGCCACCACGACTTCGACCGGTCGTTCTGGCGCGGCCTCGAGCGCCGGCGGCGGAGCGCCGGCGGCGTTCGGCACGTCCGTGACCGGAACCGTGGGCCAGTCGCAGATCCGGCACCGGCTCGTCCGAGTCGACCTCCGGCTCGCGCTCGCCGGACAACCACTCAACGCCCTAGACATCCGCATCGATGGCCATCCGGTCAGCGGCGGGGGCGTCGCGATGACCTCAAGCAGCGTGGCGCTGGGCACCCCGGCGACGCCGGCGCTGTACAGCGGACGGATAACCGCCCTGGAAGGCACGAGCATCGAAGCCCGGGTGAGCGGCGAGCGCGGCTCGCTCATCCTGCTCACGCAGCTACAGATCGATCCACGCTCGGGCAGCGTGACCGGCACCCTCAACGCTCAGCCCGCGACGGGGGGTTAGGCCGGGTTATGCAACTGCACGTAAACCCGGTCGATTGCCTCGCCCACAGGGTATGCGCCGACCTCCTGCCCGAATGGATCTCGCG
>Ga0116216_10002431_pt1 | contig 12383 bp, 8 predicted proteins | sample Sb_taG_11_FD_89696 | JGI IMG/M metagenome (GOLD analysis project Ga0116216, IMG submission 89696) | Peat soil microbial communities from Weissenstadt, Germany - Sb_50d_3_AS metaG | ecosystem: Environmental > Terrestrial > Soil > Wetlands > Peat | place: Germany: Weissenstadt | collected 2010-09-21
CAGGGCTTTCGCCCGGGCGGCTTCAACCAGAACGGCGGTACGGCGCATGCCCCCGGCCCCAACGGGGTGAATCAGTACCTGCTCGAATCGGCGTACGTCTCCGATAGTTTGACCAACAACGAAGTCGGCTGGAAGACGGAATGGTTCAACCATCGCCTGCAGTGGAACGGGGCCGTGTATCAAGAGAACTGGAACAATGTGCAGGTGCCGTTCTTCGATCCCGGCGCGGTCGGCAACATTTTCTACAACACCAACGGCCAGGACTTTCGCATCAGGGGTCTCGAGACCTCGATGGAGGCCCGGGTCGTGAGCGGGCTCACGCTGCGGGGCGCGGCAGCCTGGAACCACAGCGAGCAGACGAATTCGCCGGCGCTGATCGACAACAATCCCGCGGACAACATTCCCGGCGGCAACTACGGCAAACCGATCACGCAAAAATGCGCCTTCAACACCGCCGGTGCGCTCACCGGTTGCGTGCTCATACCCAACCCGTACGGCACCATCGGCTCCCCGAGCGCCAACGCGCCGCCGATCCAGTTCAGCCTTCATGCCCGCTATGAGTGGAACCTCAACGGCTACACGCCTTTCGTGCAAGCGGGCGCCAACCACACCGGCCATTCATTCACGCAGGCGGGTGCGAATCCCAACTACGCGGTGGGCGGAGCCGTTTCGACCTCCCGGGGTCGGTTCGAGAATCCCGCGTACTCGACCTATGATGCGTCATTGGGTATTGCAAAGGATGCCTGGTACGTGACCCTGTACGGGGAGAACATCAGCAATTCGAACGCCAGCACCTTCATTAGCACCGATCAATTCATCGTTGCACAGACGCCGCTTCGGCCGCGGGTCATCGGAGGCACGTTCGGCTACAAATTCTGAGCGCTTAATGACCAAGGCGGCCATGCGATGAGCAGCGGCGGTCCGCGCCGACCGCAACAGCGCGGCGCGAGATCCTTATTCCCCGCCGAGTTCGATCTCGAGGTCGTTGACCACGCGGCGCACGCCGGCGATGCATTTGGCGATGCGCTTCGCGGTCCGCAGATCCCATTCGTCGAAAACGATGCCGGACAAGGTGACCACGCCGTCCTTGATGGTGACCGTGACGTGCCCGTCGTAAAAATAGCGGTCGGTGTGCAGCGCTTCTTCAACTTGCCTTTTCACCTCCTCGTCGGCCATGCGTCTCGCGGTGACGACGATCGAATCGAGCGTGCGCTCCGGTTTGCGTGATTCGACGTCGCCCGCCATTGCTCTCGCGCCGCCCATCCACCAGCCGATGGATACGGCGGCGAACAACATGACCATCCACGCGGGGCGAAGTGGCCGGCGAAAAGATCGGTGCGCTCGGATCCTACTCATGTAAAACTCTGCCGCCGCGCCGAGGAAGGGATTTGAGTTCGCATCTTCTGTGAGTGTGGCGCCTGGCGTCAATTGCTTGATGGAGTGCGGCAATCCATGAACATGACGAGGCCTCGATTCGCCGATTTCCGAGGCTGCCTGGCCCTCAATCTGATTGGCGTCGCGGCGCTGTGCGGCTCTGCCTCCTCGATGCCGGCCGCGTCGGCGACGATGCGGGTCGGTTCGATGCTGCTCGAACGTTGTGCAAACCTATCGGCGTACTGCGGCCGGTTCGACCGGCCGCTCGATCCGACCGGTGCGATTCCCGGCAGGATTTCCATTTATTTCGAATTCTACCCGCACACGGGCCGCGGCGCGTCCGCGGAAACGCTGGTGGCGACCGAGGGCGGTCCCGGCTATCCCGCGACCCTCTCGCGCGATGACTACCTCGCCTTGTTCAGGCCGCTGCGCACATCGCACGACGTCGTCTTGATGGACAATCGCGGCACCGGCAAATCGGGCGCCCTCGATTGCCGGGAATTGCAGACCGGAGAGAAATGGACCGTGGAGTCCGTGGCCGCCTGTGGTGAGTCGCTGGGCGACCGGACTGCCCTCTATAGCACCGCCTACGCGGCGGATGATCTGGCCGCGATACTCGAAGCGCTCGATGTGCGGCAAATCGATCTCTACGGCGATTCCTACGGCACCTACTTCGAGCAGGTGTTTGCTCTAAGGCATCCGCATACTCTGCGATCGATCGTGCTCGACGGCGCATATCCCCTGGATGGGCCGGACTATGCCTGGTATCCGACTTATGCCCCGGCCATGCGCGCCAAGTTCAATCTCGCCTGCCAGCGCTCGAAGGCCTGCGCCGAATTACCGGGCAGCTCGATCGAGCATGTGACCCCGCTCATCGAACGCTTGCGCGCGGCTCCTTTCCCCGCGCATGCCATGGACGGCGAGGGCCGGGAACGCGACTTTACCGCCAACGCCTCGCTGCTCGCCACCGTGATGTTCGCGAGCGCTCCGGCCCTGGCCTCGCTGCGCGAGCTCGATGCAGCCGCAAGAGCTTTCATGGAAGATGACCGCGCGCCGCTGCTGCGGCTCATGGCGGAAACCTTGAGTGGCGTCGATTCCCGCGATCCCACCGCGGACGCCACCAAATGGAGCGCCGGCCTCGCGGCGGCGGTGATGTGCCAGGATCCGCCGCAGATATTCGACATGCGGCTCGCGCCGGAGCCGCGCGCCGCGGATCGCGACCGCGCCGTCGCCGAGCGGCAGCGCGCATTTCCCGACACCTATGCGCCCTTCACCATCGACGAATACCGGGCGATGCCCTTGGATTACAGCTACCTCGATCAATGTGTCGCTTGGCCGGTGTCCCCACTGGGTCACCCTGCAGGGCAGGTGGTCCCGGCCGATGCGGCGTATCCCGACATACCCGCCCTGATCCTCTCCGGCGAATTCGACGACATCACCACCATGGCGGAAGGCGAAGCGGTCGCCAAGGCATTCAAGCATGGTCGGCAAATTCGCCTGGCCAACAGCTTTCATGTCAACGCCCTACCCCGCGCGCGCAGCGCCTGCGGCGCCGAGATCGTCCGCCGCTTCATCGCCACCCGGGAGCCCGGCGATGTCGGCTGCGCGAAAAAAGTGCCCCCGCTGCCACTGGTGCCCCGATTCGCCCGCAAGGCCGCGCAGCTCGAACCCGCGGTCGGATTAGACGGCAATTCGGCCGACGCCGAGTCGCTCCAGTGGGTCAGCGCGGCGGTGCTCACGGCGGGCGATGTGCTGGGGCGGCTCGGCGGTAATTCAACCGATGGAGGCGAGGGACTGCGCGGCGGCAGTTTCCGATTCGCACCTCACGGCGGATCCGTGCGGATAACGCTTCGGCAGGTGCGATGGACCGAGGATTTAGCCGTTTCCGGAACCATCGACAAGCCGGCGGATCGAGCGGGCACCGTGCGGGCGCTGCTCGCGCTCGAAGGGCCCCAAGGCCTTGCGGGACGGCTGGTGATCCAATGGTAGGAGGCCGGTCAGGAGGCGCGCTCGCTCGTTCACGGCACGATCGGCGGCACCGCGGTCGTTGCGCAAACGCCGGTGCCGTGATGCACGAGCCTAGCCGATCTTGCGCTCGGCGCTCGGCGGGTGCCCGTATTGATTGCGATAGCATTTGGAAAAATGCGGCGGCGACTGAAACCCGCACGCCGTCGTGATATCCATGATGGGCATGGCGGTTTGCAACAGCAACTCGCGCGCGCGCTGCAGGCGCATCTCGAGATAATAGCGCTTCGGCACGCAATTTAGGTCGCGCTTGAACAGACGTTCGATCTGCCGGCGGGACAGACCCGTCGACTTGTCGATTTTCTCGAGCGACAGCGGCCGTTCGATGTTCTCTTCCATAAGCTGCGCCACTCGAATCAGGCCGCGGTGAGATACCCCGACGCGCGCGCGCAACGGGATGTATTGGCGATCGTTGTCCTTGCGAACCCGGTCGACGATGAATTGCTCCGACACCCGTTGCGAGACCCGCGGCCCGAGCTTCGTCTCGATGAGATTCAGCATCAAGTCCAAAGGCGCGGTCCCGCCCGAGCAGGTGTAGCGATCGCGGTCGATGGTGAACAGCTGATCGCTGATGAGCACGCGGGGAAACTCCTCCCGCAGCGCCGACAGATTTTCCCAGTGGATGGTGGCCCGAAAGTTATCCAAGAGGCCCGCGCGGGCCAAGGCGTAGCCTCCCGTGCACAGGCCGCCCAAGGCGACCCGCCGGTCGGCCAGGCGCCGCAGCGTCGTGAGCAGCGCGGGGGATACCGCTTCGCGGATGTTGACGCCGCCGCAGACGAACAAAATATCGACGGCGCCGAGTTTGTCGAGAGCGCCGGTCGGGGACAGTGCAAGCCCGCTGCTCGCATCGACGGTGCGGCCGTCGATGCTCATGACGGACCATTCGTACACGTCGTTGCCGACCAAGCGGTTTGCCATGCGCAGGGGCTCGAGCGCATTGGCCACGGCGATCAAAGAATAGTTTGGCAGGGTCAGAAACGCGTACTTGCACTTGCGCAGCACCGCGGGCGATTCCAATGAAGCCTCCGAAGCAAAAGCAGCGAATTAATAGGCCTCATTATGCCATTCGTCGCGCATAAAATGTCTATTCCCGACATATTAGTGTCGTTTTTCAGATAGGGGACGCAGCAGGCGCTCGTTACACTGCGGAGCGCATTTGCGTTGGGAGATCAAGCCGATGAAAACTCATGCCCGCGTCGTGGTGATCGGTGGCGGTGCGGTAGGCGTCAGCACGCTCTATCACTTGGCCCGCAAGGGTTGGTCGGACGTGGTGCTCGTGGAGCGGGCGGAACTGACCGCGGGGTCCACCTGGCACGCAGCGGGTCTCCTGCCCCTCTTCAACATGAGCTACACCGTCGGCCAGATTCACAAATACTCGGTCGACCTGTACAAGCGCTTGCCGGCGGAAACCGGCCAGGACGTCAGTTTCCACGTCACCGGTAATCTGCGGCTCGCGACCTGCCCCGAGCGCATGGATGAGTATCAAAAGTACTGTGGCACCGCGAACACCATCGGCGTGCCGTTCCAAGTGATCGGACCGCAGGAAGTGAAAAAGCTCTGGCCGTTGATCGATTTGGGCAACGGAGCCGATACGCCGAACATCATCGGTGCCCTGTATCACCCGGACGACGGGCACATCGCGCCCGCCGATCTCACCATGGCGCTTCGCAAGGGAGCGCGTGCCGGGGGTGCGGAGATCTACGAGCAAACCGAAGTGACGGCGGTGAAGCGTACCGCCTCCGGCGAATGGCATATCACCACCAACAAGGGCGACATCGTTGCCGAGCACGTGGTGTGCGCCACCGGCAATTACGCGCGGCAGACGGGGCGGATGTTCGGCATCAACGTGCCCTCCATTCCCGTCGAACATCAATACATCGTGTACGACGAGGCGCCCGAACTCAAGACCTACCGCCAGGGCGGAGGCCGCGAACTCGCGGTGCTGCGCGAGTCGGATAAATCCTATTATCTGCGAGAGGAACGCATGGGCTGGATACTCGGTCCGTATGAAGCCGGTGCGCCCGCGCGCTTTGCGGACGGCGTGCCCGATTGGTTCGGCAAGAGCCTGTTCGAAGGCGACTTGGAGCGGTTGCTGCCGCATGTCGAAGCGGCGCAGCGCCGCGTGCCCTCGCTCGCCAATTGCGGGATCAAGGACATCGTCAACGGCCCCATTGCCTACACGCCCGACGGCAGCCCGCTCGTCGGGCCCGCCTGGGGCGTGCGCAACCTATGGCTCAACGAGGGCCACAGCTTCGGGATCACTGCGGCCGGGGGCTCCGGCTGGCAATTGGCGGAATGGATCGTCGAGGGTGAACCGGGCATCGACATGATGGCGGTCGATCCGCGCCGCTACGGGCCCTACACGAGCAAGCGCTACGTCGTACAGAAGAACGAAGAGACCTACCGCAACGTGTTCGTCATCCATTTCCCGGACGAGGAGCGGCCCGATGCGCGCCCGGCCAAGACCAGTCCGATCTACGACAAGCTCAAGCGCATGGGCGCGGTGTTCGGCCAGCGCTATGGCTGGGAGCGCGCCAACTGGTTCGCACCCGCAGCCGTTGCCGCGAAGGACCAATGGAGCTTCCGCCGCTCCAACTATTTCGAGCATGTGGGCAGGGAGGCGCTGCTCATCCGTCGGCACGTCGGCATGATCGACTTGGGGCCCTTCACCAAGCACGAAGTGGCCGGCCCGGGCGCCGAAGCCTGGCTCGACGCCCTGGTGGCCAACAAGGTGCCGACCAAGATCGGTCGAATCGCGCTCTGTCATGCGCTCACCCGGCGCGGCGGAATACGCTCTGAATTCACCATCACCAAGATCGCCGAGCAGCATTACTACGTGGTGAGCGCCGGCGCCGCGGAGCGTTACGACAGCGATTATTTGCAGCAGATGCTGCCGGTCAATCCGCCCGCCTCCGGCACGGTGACGCTGCGAAACATCACGACCAGCCGCGGCTGCTTCGTGCTGGCCGGCCCGCGCTCGCGCGAGGTCTTGGCCAAGCTCACCGACGTGCCGTTGGACAACGCGGGATTTCCGTGGCTCACCGGACAAGTGGCCGAAGTGGGCCTCGCGACCGATGTGTACCTGCTGCGCGTGAATTTCGTCGGCGCGCTCGGTTGGGAACTGCACTTCCCGATCGAGTACGCGCATCATGTGTTCGACGCGATTTTCGATGCCGGCGCCGAATTCAAGATCGGCATGGCGGGCATGCGCGCCATGGAATCCTTGCGGCTCGAGAAATCCTACCGCATGTGGGGCAGCGACCTCACCCCCGACTACACGCCGTACGAGGCCGGTCTCGACCGCTTCGTGCGCCTGAACAAGGGTCCGTTCGTCGGCAAGGAGGCTCTCGAGAGGCAGCTGAAGCAAGGTGTACCGAACCGCTTCGTGACATTCGACGTGCACGGCGTTACCAACGCCGACCCGCTCGGCAATGAGCCGCTGTTCGACGGCAAGGGCAACCTGGTCGGCAGGGCCACCGCCGGATATTATGGGCACGCGTTGCAAAAGAGCCTGGGGTTGGGTTACGTGAAGACGGATTTTGCGGGCGTCGGCAGTGAATTGCAGATTGAAATCCTCGGCGAGCGCAAGCGGGCGACCATACTGGTCGATTCGCCGTACGATCCCGAGAACAAGGACCTTCGCGCTTAGGAGCCTGTCTGACGACCGCCAATTCATGAGAAGGCAATCATTTTCCGCCCTCGCGCTCATCAGGGGCGCCCTGTCGGCCCATCGCGGTTGGCAGCCCCAATGGCGCAAACCCGAACCCAAACCGAGCTACGATGCCGTGATCGTGGGCGGCGGTGGGCATGGATTGGGCGCGGCCTACTATCTCGCTCAGGAACACGGATTGACCAACATTGCGGTGCTCGAGAAGGGCTGGATCGGCGGCGGCAACACCGGGCGCAATACCACCATCATCCGCTCCAACTACCTGTTCAACGAAAGCGCGGCTCTTTACGACCACTCACTCAAACTGTGGGAGGATCTCTCGCAGGTATTGAATTATAACGTCATGTTTTCGCCGCGCGGCGTGATGATGCTGGCGCACACGGTGCACGACATCCAAGTCTCGAAGCGGCACATTCACGCCAACCGCTGCAACAGCGTCGACAACGAATGGCTGGAGCCCAAGCAAGCGAAGGAGTTCTGTCCGCCCCTTAATATACAGGACAACATCCGCTATCCGGTGCTCGGCGCGGCCTTGCAGCGCCGCGGCGGCACGGCGCGGCACGACGCGATCGCCTGGGGCTATGCGCGCGCGGCCGATGCGCTCGGCGTCGACATCATCGAGAATTGCGAGGTGACCGGCATCAAGCTGGCCGCGAACGGCGCGGTGGAGGCGCTCGAAACGACGCGCGGCCTTATTCGATCGCGCAAGGTCGGCGTGTCCGCCGCGGGATCGACGAGCGTCGTCATGGGGCTCGCCAGCATCCGGCTGCCCTTGGAAAGCTTCCCGCTGCAGGCACTCGTGTCGGAGCCCATCAAGCCGATTTTTCCCTGCGTGGTGATGTCCAATACCATCCACGCCTATGTCAGCCAATCCGACAAGGGCGAGCTGGTCATCGGTGCGGGAACCGACGCCTACACCTCGTACACTCAGCGCGGCGCGCTGCACATCAACTCGCACACGCTCGATGCGATCTGCGAGTTGTTTCCGCAGTTTCGCCGCTTGCGCATGATGCGCAACTGGGGCGGCATCGTCGATGTCACCCCGGATCGCTCCCCCATCATCGCCAAGACGCGGATCCCGGGCTTGTACGTCAATTGCGGCTGGGGCACCGGCGGCTTCAAGGCGACGCCCGGTTCAGCGCATGTGTTCGCCTGGACCATCGCGCGCGACGAGCCGCACCCGATCAACGCGCCCTTCACCATCGAGCGCTTTCGCGATGGTTATTTGATCGACGAGGCCGCAGCCGCCGCGGTGGCGCACTAGTGCTGCTCATCGCCTGTCCCTACTGCGGCAATCGCCCGGAAATCGAATTCAGCTACGGCGGCGAGGCGCACCGGGTGCGAGCCGCGCAGCCCGCCCTGCTCGATGATCAGGCATGGACCGACTTTCTCTACATGCGCAGCAATACCAAGGGCGTTTATGCCGAGCGTTGGCGCCACGCACGCGGCTGCGGCCGGTATTTCAACGCGCTGCGCGAAACCACCACCGATCATTTTCTCGCCTTCTACAAGACGGGCGAACCTCGTCCGCCGCTCGACTCGCTCACCGAGGCGGCCCGCGAAGCGGGCGGCCCCGGCACAGCGGGCAACACGGGTGGTGAGACGTGAACTACCGCTGCGCCGCCGGCGGTCGGATCGACCGCTCGCGCCCCCTGCGCTTCGTGTTCGACGGCAAATCGTATGAGGGTTTCGCGGGCGACACGCTGGCCTCGGCATTGCTCGCCAACGGCGTGCACTTGGTGGCCCGATCGTTCAAATATCACCGCCCGCGCGGCATATTGACCGCGGGTGCGGAGGAACCGAATGCGCTGGTGACGGTGAGCCGCGATGCGGCCCGCTATACGCCCAATCTGCGCGCCACCCAGATCGAGCTGTACGACGGGCTGATCGCCCAAAGCCAGAATCGCTGGCCCAGCCTCGAGCGCGACGTCGGCCGCGTGAACGATGCCTTGTCGGCTTTCTTTCCGGCCGGCTTTTACTACAAGACTTTCATGTGGCCGCGTAAAGCATGGAAGCTCGTGTACGAGCCCTTCATTCGCCGAGCGGCGGGCTTGGGGTTGGCGCCAACACAGCCGGATCCCGACCGCTACGCGCAGCGCTATGCGCACTGCGATGTGTTGGTGGCGGGCGCGGGACCGGCGGGCATCGCCGCGGCGCTCGCGGCCGCCGACTTGGGCGCCCGCGTCATTTTGTGCGACGAACAGGCCGAGTTCGGCGGGAGCCTCCTGCGCGATGGCGCCGCGCTCATCGACGGTGTCGATGCATTTCTCTGGGTGCAGCAGTCGGTGGCGACGCTTCAGAAAAACCCGCGAGTTTCGCTGCTGCCCCGTACCACGGCGTTCGGCTATTTCCCGCACAACTTCGTCGGATTGCACGAGCGGCTCACGGATCATCTCGCGATGCCGCCGGCACATCAACCGCGCGAGCGACTGTGGCAGGTTCGCGCCCAGGCTGTGGTGCTCGCCACCGGCGCCATCGAACGGCCGCTGGTGTTTCCGGGCAACGATCGGCCGGGAATCATGCTCGCCGGCGCTGCGCAAACCTATCTGAACCGCTACGGCGTACGCGTCGGCGACCGGCTCGTGGTCGTAACCGCCTGCGATGCCGCCTATCAAGCGGCATTGGATCTGCAGGCGGCGGGCGTGGTGGTCGCAGCCGTGGCCGACGTCCGATCCGCACCGTCCGGCGACTTGACCGAAGCCGCGCGCCGCCACGGAATCGAGGTACTGCCCCGCTCGACCGTACTCGGCACCGAAGGGGATCTGCGCGTGCGATCGATTGCGCTCGGCGCGATCGGGGACGCTCAGGTGCGCGCGGCCCGGCGCATCAACTGCGATACCGTATTGATGAGCGGCGGATTCACGCCGAGCGTGCACCTCTTCTCCCAATCCCGCGGCAAGCTCGCTTGGAGCGAACCGCTGCAAGCCTTCATACCGAGCCAATCGGCGGAATGCGAGCGCTCGGTCGGGGCGGCGCGCGGCGTCGCGGGCCTCGCCCAGGCGCTGGTGGACGGCGCGACTGCGGGAGCGGAGGCGGCGCCAGCGCAAAACGGCGGAGCGCGGGCATGGAGCACGCGAGCTTTTGTGGTCGATACGCTCGCGCGCGGCGCCGGCACCTCCCTCGTCGACGCCTACTTGGGCGCGCTGCCGGAAGCGAGCCCGCCGAGCGCCGAGAAGTCGTTCGTCGATTGGCAGCACGATGTGACCGCGCGCGACTTGCGGCTCGCCTCGCGCGAGGGCTTCCGCTCGATCGAGCACGTCAAGCGTTACACCACCACCGGAATGGCCACGGATCAAGGCAAGACCTCGAATTTGAACGCGCTCGCGATCGTCGCGCAAAGCCTCGATGTACCAATTCCCGAGGTCGGACTCACCACCTTTCGCATGCCCTACACGCCGGTCACTTTCGGCAGTCTTGCGGGCATCTCACGCGGCGATCTATTCGATCCCAAGCGCACGACGCCGACCCACGAATGGGCGGCGGCGAGAGGCGCCGTGTTCGAGAATGTCGGCCTATGGAAGCGGGCGCGATATTTTCCGCGCGCCGGCGAGGATATGCATGCCGCAGTGGCGCGCGAATGTCTCGCGGTGCGCAGCGCCTGCGGCATATTCGATGCCTCCACGTTGGGCAAGATCGAAGTCGTCGGCGCGGATGCGGCGGAGTTCATGAACCGGCTCTACATCAACAGCTGGTCGGGACTCGCTGTGGGCCGCTCGCGCTACGGCATCCTGTGTCGCGACGACGGGTTCATTTACGACGACGGTGTGGTCGCGCGAACGGCCGCCGACCGCTTTCATGTGACCACGACCACCGGCGGAGCGCCGCGCGTGCTCGCGATGATGGAGGATTTCCGCCAGACCGAATGGCCGGATCTCAAGGTCTGGCTCACCTCTACCACCGAACAGTGGGCGGTGATTGCGGTGCAGGGTCCGAATGCGCGGCGCGTGCTCGAGCCCTTGATCGAGAGTATCGACTTGAGCGCGGCCGCTCTGCCGCACATGGGCGTGGCCCGCGGCCGAATCTGCAGCGTGCCTCTGCTGCTCTTTCGGGTGAGTTTCACCGGCGAATTGGGCTTCGAGGTGAATGTGCCCGCCGATTATGGTGCGGCCGTGTGGGAGGAGATTTACGCCGCGGGACAGGCCCATGGCATGGTCGAGTATGGCACCGAAGCCATGCACGTGCTGCGTGCGGAGAAAGGCTACATCATCGTCGGCCAGGACACCGACGGCACGGTGACTCCCGACGATGCGGGTTTGAGCTGGGCTATAGCTAAGAACAAGCCGGACTTCGTCGGCAAGCGCTCGCTCGAGCGTGCGTCGATGAAGGCTAAGGATCGCAAACAACTCGTGGGTTTGCGAACGCGCGCCGCCGGCACCGTGCTCGAGGAAGGCGCGCAGGTTGCGGCCAAGCCCGGACAGAAGCCGCCGATGCAGTTGATCGGACACGTGACCTCTTCGTATTACAGCAGCGTCTTGGGATATCCGATCGCGCTCGCCCTCATCGCCGGCGGCCGCGCACGCATGGGCCAGGGGCTGTACGTGCCCATGCCCGGCGGCGATATCGAGGTCGAAGTCACCTCGCCGGTTTTCTACGACCCCACGGGAGCGCGCATCAATGGCTGACACCGCGATGCGTCGCGTGCCCGCGATACCGTCGACGGGCTGGCTCCAAGCCCTGCCGCCGGCGCTGCGCCTGGTGCTGCACGGCGATGCTCGCGCGCGTGCGCTTGCCCTGCCCCACTGGGGCGCCGGATTTTCCGAAGCGGCGTGCCGCGCAATCGTCAATGGAACTCGCGCGACGCTCTGGCTCGGTCCCGATGAATACCTCTTGCTCGATTCCGCGCCCGGTGCGCAGCCGGCGGCCGCGATCGAGGCGATCGAACGCGCGTTGGTCGATGCGCCGCATGCGCTGGTCGACATCAGCCACCGGCAATTTGCACTAGAAATAAACGGCCCCCATGCGAGCGCCATTCTGAACGGCGCCTGCCCGCTGGATCTGGACCCAAGCGAGTTTCCGATCGGCATGTGCACCCGCACGGTTTTCGCCAAGGCCGATATCGTGCTCTGGCGCACCCGGGCGGATGCCTTCCACCTCGAGGTGTGGCGCTCCTTCTCTGGATACGTGACTGGCGTGATCGGGGAAATCGCGAAGGAGTTCTACGGCCACGCCGGTTGATGTACATCATTGACTCGTAAGCATCAATCCGCCACATTCATGCATATGGGGACCACATCTACGCACCCAAGTACCAAGGAACAATCTCAAGCACAGCTTCGGGCGGCCTACGCCCAGGCACTGGCAACCCTTCGCGCAG
>Ga0116216_10002434_pt1 | contig 12378 bp, 14 predicted proteins | sample Sb_taG_11_FD_89696 | JGI IMG/M metagenome (GOLD analysis project Ga0116216, IMG submission 89696) | Peat soil microbial communities from Weissenstadt, Germany - Sb_50d_3_AS metaG | ecosystem: Environmental > Terrestrial > Soil > Wetlands > Peat | place: Germany: Weissenstadt | collected 2010-09-21
CGCCCGAGACGGTCCGCGATCTCCCTGATCGAGAGGCCCTCGAACTCGCGGTAATTCCGCGCCAGGGCGACCGCTCGGCGCCGATCGAGAACCAGACCGGTTCCAGCGGTTGACGCATTACTCTTCACGGGGTCACGCTACCTCGCCCACTTGGCGTTTCCGCCGAGGTCGGCACGCAAGTGCCGACGCGCCGGCTGGAGCTCCTACGCGCACGGAGCGGGTCCGTCGTGGTCAGCGGCCACGACGCTCGCGGCCGATCTTGAAAGCGGGTCTACGGGTCGAGGAGCCCGCGGCCCGCGTTCGTGGCTCTCCATCGCCACGACGGCGGTTCGTAATCGCGTCAATCGTGCAAAGGGGGCGAACGAGATGGACGCGCCCGTGGCGCTCTGTCGTTGAGCTGCCGCGTCAGCGGCGGGCGAGTCGGCGTCCGCTCTCGGTGTCAGGCGGGGTGTAGTTGAGCTCGTAGTGGTGGTAGAGCGCCGACTCGTCGGCCTGGGAGAGCTCCTCCCCGTGCTGTTCGATGTTCGGCGCGGACTTGATCTGCTCCTTGGTCACAGTGACCTGCAGGTCGTCAGGACCTACCGTGATCCCGCCTAGCGGCACAAAGGTCAGGTGTCGGCCGATGAAGCCCTCCTTGACGGTGGCGAACTGCGGCTCGTCGTTCTCGACGTCGACGTAGACGTCCTGGAGCTTTCCGATCCTCTCGCCGTCGCGATCGACGAGCATCTTGCCGTGCCACTCGGCGACGTTCCAATTGGCATCTTGCTGGTGGTCGGTCATCGTCGAAGCCTCCTCGTCTTCCCTCGTGGGATGCCCATCACGCATCTTAGAACCGGGCTCAATGTGCCTGCTCGGTCCTGGAAGCGGGATCCAAGAACGGCCGGTTCGTCTGCCTTTGCTGGTCACGCTGAGACGCGACCGATGTGGTCAGCGACACTTCCTCTTGTGGCAGCGCGGTAGTGGGCGTCGTTTGCAGGAGGTGGTCAATGCAGAGCGAGCGTGCGCAAGGTTGACGCCGGCGTGGTTGCTTATGAGATCGGCTGCGAGCAGACGCGCGGCGTCGAACGGGCCGGGTGCTTTTTGACGGCGGTGCGAGCGCGGCGAATCAGGTTTAGGCGTTTACGCGGCCGCGGCGAGTTGCTCGGGCCGGCAACGCGATCGCCGGACCTCGGGGGCCGGCGCGGATTCCTAGGGTACGCCGCACACAGCGTGTGTTCAGTCGTATGTGGTGTGTCCGATTTCGGTGGCGGCTCGTACGAGGTCCCCGTCTAACCTTCGTACGCCGAGCTGGGTGCAGAGTGCGTCTGATGCCCCGGGACCGCTGAGGACGAGCGGGACTCGCTTCGCTAGGCGGCGAAGTGCGCTCGCCTCGGTCTCGAGTAGGTCCGGGTCGAAGCTGGCAAGGACGGTGAGCGCCGGCCGAGTCGTCTCAGCGGCCGTGGTGAGCGTCGCGATCGGCGTGTCGGCGCCGAGAAAGAGGACGCGCCAGCCGTAGGAGCGCAAGAGGAGCCCGAAGGCGAGCAGGGTGATGTCGTGTTGCTCGCCTGGCGCGCACGCGAGCAGCGCAAGCGGTCCGCTGCCGCGCCCCCACATCCGTGCGAGTGAGACCAGCCGGGCTCGGATCAGGTTGCTGGCGAAGTGCTCCTGGCTGATAGCGAGGGTCCCCTGTTGCCACTCGAGGCCGATCCTGGTGAGGGTGGGAAGGATGAGGTCGCGCAGGACTGCTTCTAGACCGAACGCTGCGAAGCTCTGGTCAAGTATCGCGTGCACGGTGGCCTCGTCGTAGTCGTGAATCGCGGCGAGGAGGCGTGAAGCCGCGTCTTCGAGCAGGCCATCCGACGGTCGGGCGCTCTGCAGCGCGGCGCGTGCCGCCTCGGCCGCCGACAGCCCCTGACCGAGGCCTCGGCGCATGCGGGCGACCCGCTCGGCGTCCTCGGTGGTGTAGAGCCGGAACCCGCCGGGCGAGCGGACCGGCTCAAGGAGTCCGTAGCGCCGCTCCCAGGCGCGGAGCACCTCGGGGCTGACGCCGACGCGGCGGGCGAATTCCCCGATCCGCAGCGACTCTGGGCTGATCGACACGAAATCATTCTACACACCCTGAACAAACTCTTGACAGAAATGCTCCAGCGCGATATCTTCGTCCATACATTGTCCAATGTTTGTCGAAGGATGGTGTGTATGGAGAAGTCCCGAGGTTCTGTGATCGCCCGCCCGAAGGTGCGCGTGATCAGCGAAACGTTCCCCGTAGTCACTTCATGAGGAGACTTTGATGAGAAGGAATCTGAAGTTCATCGCGCTCGCGGCCCTCGCGGCGCTGTCGCTTTCGGCGATGGCTCCGGTGGTATCCGCGAAGCCGGCTGCCAAGCGCAACATCGTCCAGACCGCGGTCGCGGCCGGTCAGTTCAAGACGCTGACGAAGCTGGTCAAGCAGGCCGGTCTCGCCCGCGCGCTTGAGGCCAAGGGTCCGTACACCGTGTTCGCCCCGACCGACGCGGCGTTCGCAAAGGTGCCGAAGGCGACACTGGCGGCGCTCGCCAAGGACAAGGCGAAGCTCCGCGCGGTGCTGCTCTACCACGTGGCCAAGGGCAAGCTCACGGCCGCCAAGGTCGTGAAGCTGCACTCGATCAAGACACTCAACGGCCAGTCGCTGAAGGTCCGCGTCAGCCACGGCACGGTCACGGTCGGCGGCGCGCGCCTCATCAAGACCGACATCGGCGCCTCAAACGGCGTGATCCACGTCATCAACAAGGTGCTGATCCCGCGCTGACCCACCCCAGCTCTTCAGGGCGCCGCCGCTGCGGCGCCCTGACCGGGGCGGGCCTACGCACACAGGCCCTGCCGTACGGAAAAGCCACGATGACGACACTCACACTTCCGCATCCACCCGCCGGCGAGAGACTGCGCGCACGGCGCCATCCTGTTCAGCGCGTTGGGTCAATCGTGACGGCGTCGCCCATCCTGAGGCAGACAGGCACTGAGCGCCCTCGCTGGGCCGCTCTGTCAGCGTCCGTCGAGCCCGGTTTGACGAAGGGTGATCGCTGAGATGAGGATTGCTGTGGTAGGTGCCGGGGTCTCGGGCCTGGTAGTGGCGCATCTGCTGCACCGGGCGCATGACGTCACGGTGTTCGAGGCGAATGGCTATGCGGGCGGGCACACGAACACGGTCCGCGTCGATACCCCGAACGAGACGCATCAGGTCGACACCGGGTTCATCGTCTTCAATGACCGCAACTATCCGAACTTCGGGCGGCTGCTCGAGCGCCTGGGTGTTGGCTGGCAGCGGTCGACGATGAGCTTCAGCGTCAGCGACGGGATGGGGGACTTCGAGTACAGCAGTGCGTCTCCCAGTGGCCTGTTCGCCAAGCGCGCGCACCTCCTGACCCCGTGGTTTCACCGCATGATTGCCGATCTGGGTCGGTTCAACCGTGCCGCTCGAGAGCTGCTTGGCGATCGTGCCGCGGACGTCTCGCTTGGAGACTGGCTGGAGCGTCATCGTTTCTCGCGGGCGTTCATCGAGCGGCTGATCGTGCCTCAGGCGTCGGCGGTGTGGTCGGCCGCGCCGCGCCAGATGTGGAGTTTTCCCGCCCGTTTCTTGGTGGAGTTCTTCGACAATCACGGCATGCTGTCGTTCCGAGGTCGGCCTCGCTGGCGGACGGTTCCCGGGGGCTCCGCTCGGTACGTGGAGGCGCTGATCCGGCCGTTCTCAGGTCGGCTGCGTCTGCGCACGCCGGTCGATGCCGTCACGCGCCACCCTGATCACGTACTGGTCAAGCCGCGTGGTGGTGAGGCAGAGCGCTTCGACGAGGTGGTCCTGGCGACCCATTCGGATCAGTCGCTCCCGCTGCTGCGCGACGCTAGTGATCGTGAGCACGAGATCCTCGGTGCGATCCCGTATCAGCCCAACGAGGCGGTGCTCCACACCGACGTGCGGATGCTGCCCCGCCGCCGGCGCGCGTGGGCGAGCTGGAACTATTACCTGCTCGCCGAGCCGCAGCCCGCGAGCACCGTCACCTACCACATGAACCGGCTTCAGTCGCTGCGCGCCGAGCTCGAGTTCTGCGTGACGCTCAACCGCACCGAGGCGATCGACCCGGCCCAGGTGATCCGCACGATTCCCTACGCGCACCCGGTGTACACGGCCGCGGGGGTTAAGGCGCAGGCGCGAGTGGGTGAGATCGACGGGCGCAACCGGACGCACTTCTGCGGCGCGTACTGGGGCTGGGGGTTCCATGAGGACGGCGTTGTCAGCGCGCTGCGGGTGGGCGAGCGCTTCGGGGCGCGGCTGTGAGCGCGAGCTGCATCTACGAGGGCACGATTCGCCACCGGCGCTTCGACCCCCGGCGCGAGTTCAGCCATCGGCTGGCGCTGGCCTACCTCGACCTGGACGAGCTCCCGGGGCTGCTTGACGGCCGGCTGGTCGCCCGGCGGCCGGGGCTGGTGCGCTTTCGCCGCCGCGATTACTTGGGCGATCCCGCTGTACCGCTGCACTGCGCTGTGCGTGACGTGGTGGAGGACCAGACCGGTGCGCGGCCCGAGGGCCCGATCCGGCTGCTGACGCAGCTGCGCTCGTTCGGGCACTGCTTTAACCCTGTCAGCTTCTACTACTGCTTCGAGCCGGGCGGCGAGCGCGTGCAGGCGCTGGTCGCGGAGGTGACGAACACCCCCTGGGGGGAGCGGCACGCCTACGTGATCGAGGGCAAGCAGGATAGCTCTGCGGTGCTCGCTGGTCAGTTCGACAAGGCGCTCCACGTGTCGCCGTTCATGGGCCTGGATCATCGCTACGACGCCCGGGCGGCTATGCCCGCCCAAACGCTGTCGGTCCACATCTCCTCGAGCCGCGCGGGCGTCACCGTGTTCGACGCGACGCTGGCGCTGCGCCGCCGGGAGCTGACGCGGGCGTCGATGGTGGGGATCACCGGGCGTTACCCGCTCGCGACCGTCCGGGTGCTGGCGCTGATCTATGCACACGCGCTCGGACTCAAGCTCGCGGGCGTGCCCGTCCACCCCCACCCGCAGGCGGCACGGACGTGAGCGTCTGGATCTCACGCCGGCTCGCCTTGCTGCTGTTGAGACGGATCAGGGCCGGCAGCCTGATCGTCGTGGAGGGGGATGAGCGGCTCGTATTCGGCTCCGGTTCACCAGCTGCGACTGTCCGGATCGCCTCCTCGCGAACGTGGCCGATGCTGCTGCGCGGCAGCCGCGGGATGGCCGAGGCCTTCGCCCAAGGCCTCTGGGACTCGCCGGATCTGGTGGCGTTGATCAGGCTCGCCGCGCGCAACGCTGGCGGCCTCGACCGGCTGCGCTCGTTGCTCACACCGCTGCGCTGGCCGCTGCAGCGCGCCGCAGCGCTTTTGTGCCGCAGCACCAAGCGCCGGCGCCGGCGCGACATCACCGCGCACTACGACCTCGGCAACGAGCTGTTCGCGCGGATGCTCGACCCGACGATGAGCTACTCGTGTGCGGTCTTCGAGCGGGAGGGGATGACGCTCGAGCAGGCTCAGCTCGCAAAGCTCGAGCGCATCTGCGAGCAGCTCGACCTTGGGCGGGGCGATCGCGTGCTCGAGATCGGAACGGGCTGGGGCGCGTTCGCGCTTCATGCCGCCGCAACGCGCGGCTGCCACGTGACCACGACCACGATCTCGCGCGAGCAGCACGATTACGCCGTCGAGCAGGTCCGCCGCGCGGGACTGAGCGACAGGGTCACGGTGCTGATGAAGGACTACCGCGAGCTGCGCGGCCGGTACGACAAGCTCGTCTCGATCGAGATGATCGAGGCGGTCGGCTGGCGGCACTTCGGCACCTTCTTCGCCAAATGCTCCGAGCTGCTGGCTCCCGACGGCGCGATGCTGCTGCAGGCGATCACGATCGACGACCGCGCCTACGAGGTCGAGAAGGCATCGAAATCGTTCATCAACACCCACATCTTCCCCGGCGGATGCCTGCCCTCGCTCGAGGTGATCACCCGCAACGTGGCCCGGCGAACCGACCTGCAGGCGGTGGGGCTCGAGGACCTCACGCCGCACTACGTCGAGACGCTGCGGCGCTGGCGCCAGAACTTCACAGCCAATGCCGAGGAACTCGCGGAGCGCGGCTACGACGAGCGCTTCCGCCGGCTGTGGACGCTCTACCTCGCCTACTGCGAAGCCGGCTTCGCGGAGCGGCGGATCTGCGACGTCCAGCTGCTGCTGACCAAGCCCCGGTCGCGGATCGCCTCACACACGTACCGCACAGGCTCTGGCCACAGCCGGCAGCCCGACCTTTCGCTGAGCGCATGATCAACTCGCTGCTCGACGACGCGCTCGACCGCACCGTCGTTGCAGGCTTCACGAACGTCGGCTATCGAATCCGCAGCCGCGGATGGAGCGCGTCTGAGCTGCAGCGGATGCAGGGCAAGGTGGTGCTGATCACGGGCGCGAGCTCCGGGCTCGGGTTCGCCGCTGCCGAGGGCTTCGCGCACCTGGGCGCCTCGGTATGGCTGGTCGTCCGCAGCCGCGAGCGCGGTGAAGAGGCGCGCGCGGGGATCGTCGAGCGGTCCGGTAACGGCGACGTGCACGTGGGGGTCTGCGACCTCAGCGAGCTCGAGTCGGTCCGGCAGTTCGCCGGACGCTTTCGAGATCAGGCTTCGCGCCTGGATGTGCTGGTCAACAACGCCGGGGTGATGACGAAAGAACGCGCTGTTTCGGCCGATGGGATCGAGCTCACGCTCGCGACCAACGTCGTCGGCCCGTTCCTGCTGACCAACCTGCTGATCCCGCTGCTCCAAGACAGTGCCCCGGCGCGGATCATCAACGTGTCCTCTGGCGGCATGTACACGCAGAAGCTCAGGGTTGATGACCTGCAAAGCGAGCGCGGGCAGTTCGACGGGCCGAAGGTGTACGCGCGCACCAAGCGTGCGGAGGTGATCCTTACCGAGCTCTGGGCAGAGCGGTTGGCGGGCACCGGGGTCGTGGTCCACGCGATGCACCCGGGGTGGTCGGACACCCCGGGCGTGCGATCCTCGCTGCCTCGGTTCTACACGATGACACGACCGCTGCTCAGAACGCCGGCGGAGGGCGCCGACACGATCGTCTGGCTCGGTGCCGCTGCTGAACCGGGCCGCAGCTCTGGCCGGTTCTGGCACGACCGCCGACCGCGGCCCACGCACCGGCTGCGACGGACACGGGAGACGCGGGAGGAGCGCGAGCGGCTCCTCGCCGAGTGCGTACGGCTCAGCGGTTGGCACGACGCATCCGTTCCACCCGCGTCGACTTCAATTCCAGAAGGAGAATCGTGATGGCCCACTACCGAGCATCGATCGACATCCAGCAACCCCGCGAGGACGTCTTTGCCTACCTCAGCGATTTCTCGACAACCCGGGAATGGGATCCGGGCGTGGTCGAGGCAAAGCGTCTGAACGGTCAAGCGGTGGGCGAGGGAACCGAGTTCCGACTCGTGGCCGAGTTCCTCGGCCGCAAGAACGAGCTCACCTATCGGATCGTCGAGTACGACCCGCCGCATGCCGTCACCTTCCTCGGCGAGAACGCCACCGTGGTCTCGCGAGACAGGATCACGTTCGACTCGACCGCCGCGGGCACACGCGTCACCTACGACGCCGACCTCGCACTGAAAGGCCTGCTCAGGATCGCCGACCCGCTCCTGGCGCTCGCGTTCAACCGTGTCGGCGATCGCGCTCTCGCCGGTCTCAGACGAACGCTCGCCCCCTCGCAGCCGCAAAGACTTAGCCCACTATCCGGTCGCGCTCTCGACAGCAAGGAGTACGAGCTGCCGGGCGATCTCGCAAAGCGGCACACCTTCCTCGTCGTTGCCTTCCGCCGCGAGCAGCAAAGCCTCGTCGATCAGTGGCTGCCGTGGCTGATCGACCTTGAGCAGCGGCGCTCGGACGTCGCGGTGTACGAGTTGCCGGTGCTGTCATCCGTGTACGGTCCGGCGCGGTGGTTCATTGACGGTGGCATGACGCGCGGGATCCCGGACGCCGCCGCCCGCGCCCGCACGATCACCGTCTACACCGACGTCCGGAAGGTCGTTGAGAACCTCGGGCTCGCGGGCACCGACACGATCGCTGTGCTGATCGTCGAGCGCTCCGGCCGGATACTCGCCAGCGAAGTCGGCGGCTTCGAGGAACAGAAGGCTGAGCGGCTGGCCGCCTCGCTCGCGCCGACACCGTCGCCCACCGCACCGTGACATGACCGAAAGGGTGCTCGTCACCGGCGCGACCGGGTTCATCGGCGCTCGCCTCGCCGCCAGGCTGGCAAGCTCGGGACGGGAGGTACGCTGCCTGGTGCGCGACCGCGGCGGCACCCGCGCCCGCGAACTCGAGCGCGACGGCTTCGAGCTGCACGAGGGAGACGTGCTGCGCCCGGAAACGCTGGGCGGCGCAGGCCACGGGATCAACGTGGCCTACTACCTGATCCACTCGATGGGTCGCGGCGGACCCAAGGACTTCGCCGCCAGCGAGCGCGCCGCCGCCACGGCGTTCGCCCGGATGGCCCGCGCCGAGGGGATCGAGCGGATCATCTACCTCGGCGGCCTCGGTGACCACCCGCAGTCCCAGCACCTGCGCAGCCGGCACGAGACCGCCCTCGCGCTCCGCGAGCACGGCCCGCCGCTGACCTACTTCCGCGCCGGAATGGTCGTCGGCCCACAGAGCGAGTCCTACCGAACGCTGCGCTACCTCGTCCAGCGACTCCCCGCGATGATCGCACCGACGTGGCTTGAGAACGCGACCCAGCCGATCGCGATCGACGACACCTTGAGCTACCTGATCGAGGCGCTGACGGTCGAAGCGTCGGCGGGCAGGGAGATTCAGATCGGCGGCCCCGACGTGCTCACCTACGGCGAGATGCTCGACCGGATGGCCGAAGTCCTCGGCATCCGCCGCCGGCCGCGGATCCCCGTGCCGCTGATCACCCCGTGGCTCTCCTCACTCTGGATCGGGCTCGTCACACCCGTCGACGCCGGCGTGGCGAGACCGCTGATCGAAGGGCTCGCCGCGCCAACGGTCGTCACCGACCCCTCCGGAATGACGCGGTTCGACATCGACCCGATCAGCTTCGACCAAGCACTCCGACGCGCCGTCGCAGCAGACCCCGAACTTGCGCCCACATGACAGCCCTCGAGCGTCTCTTCGTCACGGCGGACGTGGAGAGCCGGATGGCGCCGCTGCGCGCGCTCGGTCTTACGATCAAGGTGACGTCCCGCACGTCCAGCGGGCACTGCGCTCCGTTCCCGGCGTGGCCGCAGTGGGGCCGCCGGAGCTCGGCAGCCCGGGCGCGCGCTTTGCCCTCACGCTCACCGCCGACCCCTACTCGACCCAAGCAGAGAACCTGGTCCCGGGCCTTCGCGCGGTGGCACACGCGGCCAGTCCGACCGCCCTCGTGGGCGGCCCGACCGCGCAGCAGAAGGACTTCGACACCGCAGCCGCGCACGACAACCGATTGATCGTGCCGATCGTCCTCGCCCTGGTGTTCGTGATCCTCGCGCTGCTGCTGCGCGCGGTCACGCTGCCGCTGCTGCTGATCGGGACCGTGATCCTGTCCTTCGGCGCTGCCCTCGGCATCTCCTCGGCGGTGTTCGACCACCTCTTTGGCTACCCGGGCGAGCCCTCGACGCTGCCGCTGCTGGCCTTCATCTTCCTCGTCGCGCTCGGGGTCGACTACAACATCTTCCTGATGGCGCGAGCCCGCGAGGAGGCGCTCCGCCACGGCACACGGGACGGGATGCTGCGCGGGCTGGCGGTGACCGGCGGCGTCATCACCTCGGCCGGGATCGTGCTCGCCGGGACATTCACGATGCTCGCGACGCTGCCGCTCAAGACGCTGACCGAGCTCGGCTTCACGATCGCCTTCGGGGTCCTGCTCGATACCTTCATCGTCCGCTCGGTGCTCGTGTCCGCGCTCGTCCTCGACATCGGCCCTCGCGTCTGGTGGCCAAGCGCCCTCGCCCGAAAAGAGGAAACGCGCTACCGGCGGCGCGAAGCCGACTCCGTGCCGCGCACCGGCGAGCGCCACCCCGAACGACCGGCCGCGTTGGCAGCCAGCGACACCCCGGACGGCCCGCACTGACGATGGAGCGAGTCTGGGACTACCCCCGCCCGCCGGCCGTCGTGCCGTGCGAGCGTCGCGCCCGGGTCGAGCTAGCCGGCGAGGTGCTGGCCGACTCCACCCGCGCCCAGCGGGTGCTCGAGACCAGCCACCCACCGACCATCTACATCCCGCTGGCCGACGTGCATAACGAGCTCCTGGCCGAGAGCGACGCACGCCCGACCTGGTGCGAATACAAGGGCCGAGCGCGATACCTGGACGCGGCCATCGACGGCCGGCGCTTCAAGACGGTCGGCTGGAGCTACCCGGACCCCTCGCCCGGATACGAGGCGCTGCGCGATCACGTCGCCTTCTACCCCGGGCGCGTGGACGCGGCTTGGTTAGATGACGAGCGCGTTCAAGCCCAGCAAGGCGACTTCTACGGCGGGTGGATCACCGCCGACCTGATCGGGCCGTTCAAAGGGCCGCGGGGCACGCTCGCATGGTGAAGTCACCTCCAGCAACGCCCCCTCTCAATCATTTGCGACGATCACGCGGCCGCTCAGACGCTATGGCCCTGACTCCGGTCGGAGCTTGGCCGCGTGGTGGACATGCTCTTAGCGGTTGTAGAGCGGGGCTATCGTCACGGATCGCTCGCTTCGCGACGCGTCGGACGGGTTCTGACTCACGCCTGACCGGGTGGCGCGTGGGTCGGCGGCCGCGTTGCTCCCTGAATGGCCGTCGTGGCTCGGCTCGCTGCTAAGTAACACTTGCCAAAGGTGCGCTGCGGTGCGCGGACCGCGACTCTGCGGTCCGCGGTCCGCGCACGACTTCGCTGGAGGATCCCGCGATGGCAGCCTTGGGCACTCAGACCGCGGCGACTGGGTCGCGGCTGTTCGCCTCGGGGTCGGCGCTTTCGATCGTCTTGGTGTCGGGGTTCGCGCTGAGGGTGATCTGGACGGTCTTGGGCTTCTTTTGCTCGGGCTTGGGAATGCGGATCTCGAGCACGCCGCGGTCGAAGTGGGCTTCGACGCTGTCGGGATCGACGCCGTCGGGCAGCGTCAGCGACCGGGAGAACGCGCCGAACGCGCGCTCGAGCCTGTAGTACCCCTCCTGCTGCTCGTGCTCGGCCTTGCGCTCGCCGGAGATGGTGAGGACGTTGTCCTCGAGTTGGACATTGACGTCGCCCTCGGAGAGGCCGGGGAGATCGGCGCGCAGTACGTACTGGTCGGCCGTCTCGACGAGGTCCATTGGCGGCAGCCACCGTCGCATCGTGCCGTTGCCGCGCCCGGTCTGGTTGGGCTGGTCGAAGAAGGTGTTGAAGAGCCGGTTCATCTCGTTCTGGATGGTGTTGAGCTCAGCGGCCGGCTCCCAGCGAATCAGTGCCATGCGAACCTCCCTTGGGGGGAAACCATTGGGTTTGCCTTTCACTTTTCGTAATAGATCTAAGTCACCTCATGTCAAGTCTTTCGCGCGAGATTGACGCGAACGGTCAACATGGCCCGGACGTCGCCGACGACGATGGTGACGTGGTCGCCGTCGGCTACGCCTGCGGGCAGTGTGATCACGATCCCGTTGGTGGTGGTCAATGTGAGCGAAGTGGTCGCGGCGATCCGCGCCTCGCGTAATGAGAGCTCCAGCACGCCGCGGCGAGCGAGCACCGCCGACTTCGCACGCGGGACGTCTCGCCGCGCTGGGGGTCGGATCGTGTGGTCGTAGCGGGCACGACGGGCTGGGTCGTTGAGAACCGCGTACGCCTCAGCGACCATGCGGAACCGTTCAGGGCCATCAGACGCGGGGCTTCGGTCGGGGTGATGTTGGCGCGCGAGGCGCCGATAGGCGCGACAGATCTCGGACGTGCTGGCGTCCCGGGCGACGCCGAGCATTCCGTAGTAGTCGTCCTTTTGTGCCATCAGCACGACCGGCTGGGGCGCTCGCGCGCACGGCGGTCGTCGCTAGCGGCGCGCGGTCAGCCACGGTTGCGGCGGCGGCCGGCGGATTAGGCTGGCGAAAGGGTTGCTCGCCCACCGTGGCGCGGTTGTCTGCAGCGAGCTTGTCGGTGCGGGAGCGGCGTGACGGGCGGGGGTGCTTGCGCTGCCGCTGGGCTGGCTGATGCCGCTCAGACTGCTGGCGAGCGCGATCGAGATCGCGCTCGCGAGGATCGCCGCGGCGACGCTGACGCTGACCAGGCGCGGCAGATGGGGGCGATGAAGTACGTGCATCAGGTCCACCTCCGACGTGTTTGTGCCTGCGGTTTGGGTAATAGGCCAGGGGGCCGGACACGTCAAATGCCCCGGCGATTACGTCTCGCCGGTGGCGGGGGTGCGGTTCGTGGCGGCGCGGAGCTTGCCGAGCGCGC
>Ga0116216_10002438_pt1 | contig 12369 bp, 11 predicted proteins | sample Sb_taG_11_FD_89696 | JGI IMG/M metagenome (GOLD analysis project Ga0116216, IMG submission 89696) | Peat soil microbial communities from Weissenstadt, Germany - Sb_50d_3_AS metaG | ecosystem: Environmental > Terrestrial > Soil > Wetlands > Peat | place: Germany: Weissenstadt | collected 2010-09-21
GCTCAAGCAGCTGCGCCAGGGTGTGGTTGTCTCGGATGGTTGATGGCTTTCCCAATAATTGTCATCACGCTCGTGGGGGGCCTCATCGATGTGGGGGGCATGACCGAAGCGGCTGGTGGTTGGTTCCCGTCGGCGTTCTTATCGCGTGTGCGGCGCTTACCGTCGACGTCAACGCCGCGCGTCAACGTAAGCTGAGATACGAAGCGGCTGTGGCCGCGTTGAGGACCCATGGGACGCGATAGCTCTTAGCGCCAGAAAAAACTGCAAGAGCACCCTCTCTCAGAAAGGGCACGGCCTCTCCTACTTGGAAGCAGCGCGAATGAAGACATTAAGCATATTTGCCCTGATCGCGGTGTGCGCCGCGCTTGCGTCGGCACCTGCTCTCTCTGCCACCTCGAGCGGAACGCCCACGCCGGCACCGACGGCCGCTCCGCCGATGTCAGCGAGCGAGCGCCAGTTTGTCGATTCCGTGACCAAGGATCTGCAGAGCCGTTTTGCCACCACGGCTGCCGCTACGGCTGCAGGCTACTTCCGATACACGAACGAGGACGACACCGGCGCGATAAGCTGGGTGAACACCAAATACTGGGCGAGCGATCCGCAGCACCCGAGCCAGCTCTGGTACGATGTGAACGGCAAGCTGATCGGCGCTGACTGGTCCGTGCTCCAATCGAGCTCTCCGCAAAAACCGTCCGTGTGGGGCATCTCATCTACACGCTGGATAGATTTCTCGCCGGCGCACGTCCACTTCGGCGTCACGACGGCCACTGGGGTACAGTACGGCGGAGCCGGTCCGAAGTCGTGGGCAATGAGCGGTGGCTCCCTCGACCATCCGACGGCTGCCGACGTTGTGAAACTCGCAACGATGCCTCGCTGGAAGGTGCTCAAGATTCCGCCGCCACGCAGCCCGTCGGACGTGGCCTTCGTCTTTCCATTCCCCGCCATTTGGGATCTTCAGATCTGGCTCGTCCCGAACCCACTGGGTGCGTTTGCAGAACATAATCCCAACGTGACCCCGAGCGCCGCGGCGAAGAGTCAGGACTAGGGCGAAGCGCATCAAACTGCGCCCGCGTTCGCCCAGATGAAGAGGAGAGGCCCGGCATGAGCTGGGCCTCTCCTTGTTGTTAGTCTACTGCTCGGATCAGACTGTGGAACTGTAGCTGGAACGTGACCTACAGCGCCTCGACGGAGATGTCGCTGTTCGTATAGATGCAGATGCGCGCAGCAATGGCGAGCGACTCGCGAGCGATCTCTTCGGCTGACATCTTCGTGTTTTGAAGCAGCGCCTGGGCCGCCGCCTGGGCATAGGGGCCGCCGCTGCCGATCGCGGCCACGTTGTCATCCGGCTCCACCACATCGCCTGTGCCTGAGAGCACGAAGAGGTGCTCTGTGTCGCCGACGATGAGCAACGCCTCGAGCCGGCGCAGGTAGCGGTCGGTGCGCCACTCTTTCGCCAGCTCGACGGCGGCGCGGGTGAGATTGCCGCGGAACTCGGAGAGCTTGCTCTCGAACTTGTCGAGCAGCGTGATGCCGTCAGCCGCGGAACCTGCGAATCCGGCAAGCACCTTGCCGTCGCCGATGCGGCGGACCTTGCGGGCCTTGTGCTTCATGACGGTCTTGTCGAACGTCACCTGACCATCGCCCGCGATCGCCAGGTGGCCGTCGCGCAATACGGCACAAATCGTCGTCGATCGCATCATGCTGGGATGATTTGGTGCGCCGCGCCCCGCGCCTGCAAGCCGCGCGCGATGGCGTCGATCTCGGCGAGCGCGCGCTGCGCCATGAGCCTGCGGCGCTGACGCTTGTCGCGCACCGCCGTTTCGAGCGGCGTCATGTAGGCGAACGACACATTCTGCGGCTGGAAGTCGTGGCTTGTCCCATCGCGCAGGTATGCCAGCAGGCTGCCGATCGCGGTCGTCGGTGCGGGCACGAACGGCTCGGCGATGCCGCGCAATCGGCGACAAGCATTTTCCGCCGCGATGATGCCCGTGGCTGCTGCCTCGACGTAGCCCTCGCATCCGCTCACCTGACCCGCCAGAAACACGTCCGGTGCGTTGCGCAGCGATAGATCGGCCGCGAGCACGCGCGGCGCATCGACAAACGTGTTGCGATGCATCACGCCGAGGCGGATCCATTCGGCGTTGGCGAGGCCTGGGAGCTTGCCGAACGTCAGCTTTTGCGCGGGCCAGGTGAGACGCGTCTGGAAGCCGACCATGTTGTAGGCGGTCGCGCTCTCATTCTCACGGCGCAGCTGAACGACGGCATAGGGCCGCGCGGGCGCTTTCGCCTCCCCGGCGTGCATCGGCGCCGTGCTTGGCGGGTACAGCCCGACAGGCTTGAGCGGACCGAATCGCAGAGTATCTGGGCCACGCCGTGCCATCTCTTCCACCGGCAGGCAGCCCTCGAAGTAGGGCACGCCGCCGTGCTGTGCGTCATCTTCGAAACCGTGCGGCTGCGTTTTCGGACTGGTCACGAGATCCTCGACCAGCTGGAGATATTGCACCCGGTCGAGCGGGATATTGAGGTAGTCATCCCCGCCTTTGCCGTAGCGGGATGCCGCGAAGACCAACGACCGCTCGATCGAGTCGGCCGCCACGATGGGCGACGCGGCGTCGTAATAATGAAGATGCGGTTTGCCGCAGAGGCGCGCGAGCTCTGCGGTCAAGGCCTCCGAGCCGAGCGGGCCGCAGGCGACGATGGTCGGCACGCCACCATCGAGCTCGCATACCTCCTCGCGCCGAAGCTCGATGAGCGGGTGGGCGGCGATACGCTCCTCAATGAAGCTTGAGAAGCGCTCGCGATCGACGGCGAGCGCTCCGCCTGCGGGAACTGATGTCTGGCGCGCCGCCTCGATGATGAGCGACCCTAGCCGCGCCATCTCTTCTTTCAGCAGACCGACGGCGTTCTCAAGCGATGCCCCGCGCAGGCTGTTGCTGCAGACAAGTTCGGCGAGTGCTGCGCTCTTATGCGCTCCGGTCGTCACCGTCGGGCGCATCTCGTACAGCGTGACGCGCACGCCGCGCGACGCCCCCTGCCATGCCGCCTCGCATCCGGCGAGACCCGCGCCGACGATCCGCAGATGATCCATCAGGCGCTACGCTTTTGCGCTTGCTCTTCTTCTTCTTGCTGCGGCGAGCCCGGGGTGGCGTCCGCGGAACTCGCGGGCGCGGCATCGACGTACAGGTGCTCGTGGCTGCCGTCGACCGGACAGACGATGCGCCCTTCGGCGCGGCCTTGCTTACGCACCAAAAACGCGCCGCACACCGCGCAATGCGACCCGACGATGGGCGTATCCCAGGCCACGAAGTCGCACGCCGGATACTTCTCGCAACCGTAGAATGTACGCCCGCGCTTGCTGCGTCGTTCCAAGATGCGGCCGCCGTCGCGCGGACAGATGACGCCCGAATCCTTGACGATGGGCTTCGTGGTCTTGCACTCGGGATAACCCGAGCAGGCCAGGAATTTGCCGAAGCGTCCGGTTTTGATCTTCATCGGCCGCGCGCAGGCCGGACAGATCTCGTCCGTCTCGTCCTCTTCGAGCTCGACCTTGGGGAAGTGCTCCTCTGCGCGTGCCAGATCCGCTGCGAACGGCTCGTAGAACGCGCGCAGGAGCGAGACCCAATCGTCATGCGCCTCTTCGACCCGGTCGAGGCGCTGCTCCATGTCCGAGGTGAAGTTCTCGTTGACGACCTCGGGAAAATGCTCGGCTAAGAGATCGGTGACGACGAAGCCGATCTCTTGCGGCACGAACCGCCGCTCGATCATGCGCACGTAGCCGCGGCTCTGGATCGTCTCCACGATGGTCGCGTAGGTGCTGGGCCGGCCGATGCCCTTTTCCTCGAGCGTCTTCACCAGGCTCGCTTCCGTGAAACGCGGCGGCGGCTGCGTCTCGTGCTCTTCGGGTACGACCTTGCGCGGATCGAGCGCCTGGCCTTCTTCCACCGGCGGCAGCTGCTTGCGCCGCTCTTCCTCTTCGGAGACGTCCTCGTCGCGCGTCTCTTCGTAGATCGCGGTGTAGCCCGCGAACTTGAGCACGCTGCCGGTCGCACGCAATGCACAATCGCCGGCAGCGACCTCAACCGTGGTCTGATCCCAGATCGCGGGCGACATCTGGCTTGCGACGAATCGCTCCCAGATGAGGCGGTAGACCTTGAGCTGCGGAGCGTCGAGGTATTGCGCCATGCTCTCCGGCGTGCGATTGACGTCGGTTGGCCGGATGGCCTCGTGCGCGTCTTGCGCGGTCTCCGACACCTTGTATTGGCGTCCACCATGGAACTCTTCGCCGAAGCGCGCGACGATGTACTCGCGCGCCATGACCTGCGCCGCCTCGGAGAGGCGCGTCGAGTCGGTCCGCATGTAGGTGATGAGGCCGACGGTGCCTTCGCCCGTGTCCACGCCCTCATACAGGCTCTGCGCGATCTGCATCGTCTTGCGCACCCGCATCTTCATGCGTCGCGATGCCTCTTGTTGCAGCGTGCTCGTGGTGAAGGGGCTGCGCGGGTTGTCGCGCCGTTCGCTGCGCTTGATACCGCTGATCGAAAACGGTGTCGTCTTCAGGCGCTCGGCGAGAGCGTGGGCATCCTCGGATGTCGTGAGATACACGCTTTTTGCGCCCACCGCGGCTGCGACCTCAGGCGCGAGGTTGAGCTTGCGACCTCCGACCGAGACGACGTCCGCCTGGAACGTGTGCAGCGCGTCGTGATGGCCGTGCGGCCACAGCGTCGCCGAGACGGTCCAGTACTTGTGCCGCTTGAACGCGGTGATCTCGCGCTCGCGGTCGATGATGAGCTTGACCGCAACCGATTGCACGCGCCCGGCCGACAACCCGCCGCGCACCTTGCGCCAGAGCAGCGGCGAGATCTTGTAGCCGACGAGGCGGTCGAGGATGCGACGAGCCTGTTGGGCGTTCACCCGGTCGATATTGATCGGGCTAGGATTCTTGAGCGCATGCTGGGCAGCGCTTTTTGTGATCTCGTGGAGCTCGATGCGTTCGGGTTCGGCGAGCTTGAGCAGCTCGGCCAGGTGCCAGGCAATGGCTTCGCCTTCGCGGTCCGGGTCGGTCGCTAGGTAGATATGGTCGGCTTTTTTGGCTGCGCTGCGCAGCTCTTTGATGACGTCGCCCTTTCCCTTGATCGTGACGTAGGATGGGGCGAAGCCGTTCTCGGGATCGACCCCGAGACGGCTTTTGGGGAGGTCGCGCACGTGTCCGACGGAGGCAAGAACCTGGTAGCGGGAGCCGAGAAACTTCTTCAGAGTGCGGGCCTTGGCCGGCGACTCGACGATGATGAGCGATTTCGACAATGAGTGCCTTTCCGTCTGAGACTGCTGTGCGGGACCAAGCCTGCAGTCCAAACGTCCCCTACTATACACTAGGCTGTCAACGTATGTCAAAATCGGGACGCGTGAAATAGGGGCCTGGAAGCCTTGTGCGGTCGAAAAGCGACAGGATGAACGGGTCTTTTCCGATCGACGCGATTCGGCGTGAGTTCCCCTCGCTCGCCGTCACCGATGCGGGTCGCCCACGCGTCTATCTGGACAATCCGGCCGGCACCCAGGTACCCTTGCGCGTCGCCGAAGCGACGATGGATTGTTTCATGCGTCACAATGCGAACTTGGGCGGCGCGTTTATCACGAGCCTGGAGGCTGGAGCGATCGTCGAGCAAGCCCATGCGGCGGGTGCGGTGTTCGTCGGGGCACCAAGCGCCGAAGAGATCATCATCGGACCGAGCATGACCGGCTTGACCTTTCACCTTTCACGCAGCATCGGCAAGACGATCAACGCTGGCGACGAGATCGTCGTGACGCGCATGGATCACGACGGCAACATCGCACCGTGGCTTGCTATGGCGCAGGAGCGGAGCGCTACCGTGCGCTGGCTGCCGTTCGACGCCGACAGCTGGGTCATCCAGCCCGATGCGCTCGACAGCGTGCTCTCGAAGCGCACGCGGCTTGTCGCGCTCAACGCGGCGAGCAACCTCACCGGGTCGGTCAACGACGTCGCCCGACTCGTCGCTCGCATCCATGAGACTGGCGCGCTCGTCTACCTCGACGCTGTGCAGTACTCGCCGCACGTGGCGACCGACGTCGCTGCGTTGGGTTGCGATTTCCTCGCTTGCTCGTCGTACAAGTTCTTCGGTCCGCACCTCGGGCTTGTGTGGGGCCGCCGCGAGCTCTTGGAAAAGCTTGAGCCATATAAGGTGCGTCCGATGGGTGACGACCTTCCCGACCGCTGGGAGACGGGCACACCGCAGATCGAGTTGCAGGCAGGGCTCTCGGCGACGATCGACTACTTCGAGTGGCTGGGGAGCCAGGTCGGGGGCGCGGGCGACCGGCGCGCCCGCATCGGCGCTGCGTTTGAGGCGACCACGCGCTGGGAGCAATTGCTCGCCGCGCAGCTCATCGCCGGGCTGAGCGAGGTTCCCGGCGTGACGGTCCATGGCATCACAGACTCGGCGCATCTGTCTTCGCGCGTGCCGACCGTCTCGTTCACCCACGCACGGCGTAGCTCACACGAGATCGCCGCCGCCCTGGCGGCTCGCAACATCTTCGTCTGGGCCGGCCATAACTATGCGCTTGAGATCGTCCGTCAGCTCGGGCTGTCCGAAGAAGATGGCGTCGTGCGAATTGGCATGGCGCACTACAACACGCCGGACGAGGTCGATCAGACCATCTCCGCCTTGGAAGAGATCCTCGCGTGAAGACGCACGTGGAAAGAAAACGGACCTGAAAGCCCGTTGCTTCAAAGGTCCGCTGCCGCGAGCGTTAGGCAGGCGTGGGTTTTTTGCCGCGGATCTCGGGTTGCTCGCCCCCGAGCTCTTGCACCTTGTGACAAGCGACCTCATGCCCGTCGTAGCTGCGCAGCTCTGGCACTTCCGTGCGACAGCGGTCGTACGCGATCGGGCAGCGTGTGTGGAAGCGGCAGCCCGACGGCGGATTGAGCGGCGATGGGATGTCGCCTTGCAGGATGATGCGCTCGCGCCGCGACTCGATGCGTGGATCGGGGATGGGTATCGCCGAGAGCAGCGCTTGCGTGTACGGGTGCAGTGGTCGGTTGTAGAGCTCGTCGCGATCCGCGACCTCCATGATCTTGCCTACGTACATGACGGCGACACGATCGGAGATGTGGCGCACGACCGAGAGGTCGTGCGCGATGAAGAGATAGGTCAGTTCGAGCTGGTCTTGCAGGTCTTGCAGCAGATTCACGACTTGCGCCTGGATAGAGACGTCAAGCGCCGAGACCGGCTCGTCCGCGACGATAAAGGTGGGGTTGACGGCGAGCGCGCGGGCCACGCCGATGCGCTGGCGCTGGCCGCCCGAGAACTCGTGCGGGTAGCGGTTGGCATGATACGGCGACAGACCCACCGTGCGCAGCAGCTCGTGGACGCGAGCGTCGATGGCTGGACCCTTGGCCAGCTTGTGGATGATGAGCGGTTCGGCGACGATGTCGCCCACGGTCATGCGCGGGTTGAGGCTGGCATAGGGATCCTGGAAGATGATCTGCATCTTACTGCGCAGCGCGCGCATCTCTTTGCGCTTGAGCAAAAGGATGTCTTGACCTTCGAAGATGATCTGGCCCGAGGTCGGCTCGAGCAGGCGCAGCACGCATCGGCCGAGCGTCGTCTTGCCCGAGCCCGACTCGCCCACGAGCCCAAGCGTCTCACCACGTTTGATCGAGAGCGAGACGCCGTCGACGGCCTTGACGTCGGCGACGTGGCGCGAGAAGACGCCGCTCGTCACCGGGAAATACTTGGTGGCGTCGCGGACGTCGATGATGGCGCTGCCGTTGTGGCTACCCACCGGCCACCTGCTGTCCGACCACTCGGGCCACGCCCAGCGGCGCGTGCGGCGTGAGCGTGCGCACGTCGAGCTGTTTATCTTCCTTATATAGCACGCAGCGCGCGATGTGACCGTCGCCGAAATCGATGAGCGGCGGCGGCACGGTCGCGCAGTCGGGCAGCGCATAGCGGCAGCGCGCCGCGAACGAACAGCCGCTCGGTAGGCGCAGCAGGTTGGGCGGCTGACCCTCGATAGGCACGAGGCGCTTGCGCCCGGTCTCGTCCAGGCGCGGCAGTGACTGCAGGAGTCCCCAGGTGTAGGGATGCTTCGGCGAGCGGAAGATCTGGTCAACCGTGCCGTACTCCACCAGATTCCCCGCGTACATGACGAGCACGCGCTCGCAGACCTCGGCCACGACGCCGAGATCGTGCGTGATCATGATGATCGCCGAGTTGAGACGCCGTTGCAGGTCGCGCATGAGGTCGAGGATCTGCGCTTGGATCGTGACGTCGAGCGCCGTGGTCGGCTCGTCGGCGATGAGCAGCTGCGGATCGCAGGCCAAGGCCATGGCGATCATGACCCGCTGGCGCATGCCGCCGGAGAACTGATGCGGGTAGTTGTTGATGCGCCGCTCGGCCTCCGGGATGCGTACGATCTTGAGCATCTCGATCGCCCGCTGCATCGCCTCGCGTTGGTTTTTGTGCTGATGGAGGGTGATCGCTTCGGCGATCTGATCGCCGACGGTGAGCACCGGGTTAAGACTCGTCATGGGATCCTGGAAGATCATCGAGATCTTGTTGCCGCGGATCTGACGCATCTGGGCCTCGCCGAGCTTGAGCAGGTCCTGCCCACCGAAGTCGATCGATCCCGCTTCGATGCGGCCCGGCGGCATGGCGATGAGCCGCATCACGGAGAGCGCCGTGACGCTCTTGCCCGAGCCCGACTCTCCGACGATGCCGAGCGTCTCGCCCGCTTCGAGCGAGAACGACAAACCGTTCACGGCACGGACGATGCCATCGTCCGTCTTGAACGTCACCTGGAGGTCTTTGACAGAGAGTAAAGACATGAGCGTCTTTCTAAGGCACCCCGCTCGAGCGACTAGCGGTCATTTCGAAAGAGCTCAGCTCTTTCCTATACTCGCGCTAGCGCGTGACCAAGAAATAGGCGATGGCCAAAAAGACGAAGGCGATGGCGATGCCGCTCGTGAGCCTGCCCAGCTGCTGGTCGAGACCCAACCGGCCGCGATAGGCTGATTCGGCGCGTCCGCCGATGCTGCCCGAGAGCCCCTCGTTCTTCGTGGTCTGCACCGCCATGAGGCCGACGAGCATGATGGCCGAGACGATGAAGAGCCACTGCACGATGGCGAGCAGCGCAGGGTGCGTCGACCCGAAGGTCTCCTGCTGGAACTGGAAGTTGGCCGGGAGCGAGGGCAGCGGCTTGGGGGTGGGAACGCCTGCCGCGGCGCCGAGCAATGCGACGACAAAAGAAAGCATACAGAGCGATTTCGTTCGCTTACGCAGCCCCCCCTCTGCTGCGAGCGGTCGGCCCTGTGACGTACGGCGCTTCCCGCGAGTGCAGGAAGCGGACGACGTCCATTTGGACGGTGTCGAGATGCGGGGGAAGGGTGAGCAAATGCCGACCTCCCCGGTAGACGCGCTTCGCCGTATGCTCGCTGCCCACGCGCGAGGCGATGTAGGCGGCATTGGCGACGGGAACCGTCTTGTCGCCCGTGCTGTGGAGCACGAGCAGCGGTGCACGAACGCGCGGCAAATCCTCTTTGACGGCGCCGATCACGTCCAAGAAAACGCTGAGCGCTGAGATCGGCGTCGTGCGATAGCCGACCACCTCGCCACGCCAGGCGGCGTAATTGCTGATGACGCTGCGCTGCGGCATGAAGCGCATCGCAAACGGCACGGACAGCGCGACCATCGGCGACATGAAGACGGGCGTCGAGATCGTCACGAGACCCTCGAGCGGGTTGCGCGCAGCGAGATGGAGCGCGAGCGCACCACCCATCGACAAGCCCACGACGTAGACGCGGGCATAGCGCTTGCGCACCTCGCGATATGCGGCGTCGGCGCTAGCGAAGAAATCAGCCGCCGTGACGCGCTCGAGATCGGCGGGCGACGTGCCGTGCCCGGCGAGAACGGGCGCAACGACCCCATAGCCGGCGTCGCCCAGCGCGCGGCCCAATCCGCGGATCTCGGAGCAACTGCCGGAGAAGCCGTGCAGCAGCAACACGCCCGCATCGGCGCCGGCAAGCTCGAACGGTTCGGCACCCGGCATGAAGCCTTCGCTCATATCCTGTTTTATGTGCGCCGGCGTGCCTTTACACCTCTGCGTCCGGCCGCTATAATGGGACCTATGCGTGAAACGTCGCGGTCTGAGGTTCCGAGCGGCCCTTCTGCGCTCGAGAACCGCAGCGACGTCGTCGTCATCCGCGAGCATCGCGCCGTCGTCGAGTTCGCGCGCACCCTCTCCACCATCTTCAATCCGTTTGTGTGCGCGACCGCACTCTTCTTGATCGTCTCGCACGCCTACTCCACATCCACCCTGCATTACTGGGAGCTGTCGTTCGCCGGCGTCTTCTTCTATGCGCTCGCACCCGTCATCGGCATCTTCTACTTGTATCTGTCGGGCCGCATCTCCGATTTCGACATGTCCGATCGGATCGAGCGCAGCCGCGGCTTTTTGACCTTCGTCGTCATCGATCTGGCCGCCGCGATCACGCTCACCCTCGCGCACGCACCTGTTCAGCTCGTCGCCATCGCGTGGGGCTACTTCGGCGCCACCGTCGCCATCATGATCATCACCAGGTGGTGGAAGATCAGCACGCACGCCTTTGGCATCACCGGGCCATTCGCGGCGATGTACCTGCTCTTCGGCCCAACGCCCTTGCCGTACGTCCTCGTCGTGCCGCTCGTCTGGTGGGCGCGCGTCTATCTGCGGGCACACACGCTCGCGCAGGTGCTCGCCGGCGCCGCGCTCGCGGTGGTCTCGACCGTCTACGTGTTCCGCCTATTCCACTTGGGCTGAGAAGTCGATCTGACGCGTCACGGCGGCGCGCACCCCGGCGAGCTCGAATGCGCGACGGGCAAACATCTCTGGATCTCCGGAGACCTCAACCGTCAGCGAACCGTTCCCCGGGGCGTAGCCGGCGAGCATGCGCGCGGCGGTTTCGGCACACGCCTGTGCCGGATCGACTAAGGCAACGCCGCTAGCCAGGCTGCGTTCGAACCACGTCCGCAGATGCGGATAGTGCGTGCAGCCCAAGATGACGACGTCGCAGGCAGCGGCGCGAAACGGTTCGCAGTATCGGTCGACCGCCGCCTCCGCCTCGTGGCTGGCCCACACGCCTGCTTCGACGAGCGGCACGAGTGCAGGCGCGGCGACCGACGTCACCTGCACGCCGGTGCACGCCCCCGCGAGCTTGCGTTCGAAGATGCCGCTTGCGATCGTCGCAGCCGTCGCGATGACCCCGATGCGCTTGCTCGCGCTGCGCGACAGCGCGGCGGCGATGCCGCAGTCCACGATGGCCAGTGTCGGGAGGTTCGGCGGCACGTACCCCGATGCATCGAAGGCGGAGCAGGTCGTACCGCACGCGATGACGAGCAGCGATGGTTCGACCGGGCGAAGCCGGGCGATCATCTGCCGGGCGAAGTGCTCGACCTCGCCGAGCGGCCGGTCGCCATACGGCATGCGCGCCGTGTCGGCGGCGTAGACCACCTCCGCTGACGGAAGGGCACTGCGCAGCTCGGTGTAGACCGAGAGCCCGCCGAGTCCCGAGTCGAACATGGCGATGCGGGCAGCGCCATGCGTCACGGTCGCGGTGGCCCGCCCGTGTAGTCTTGAACGCCGTGCGCGATGCCGGCAGCGATGCGGTCCAAAAACCAGGTCTGCTGCAGCAACGACGCGTCGTGTGCATTGCTCAGATACGTGTTCTCCACCAGCACGGCGTTCATATCGGTGTGGCGGATGACGTAGAACTCCTCGCGCTTGACGCCGTCATCACCAGCGCCGGTGTCGTGCACCGTCGCGCTCTGGATCGCTTGAGCCAACGAGCGGTCCGCTGCGCGCCAGAAATAGGTGGTCAGGCCGCTCGGCTCGCTCGATACCGATGAGTTGATGTGCACGCTGATGAACAGCCGTGCGCCGGCGGCGTTGGCAACGTCGCAGCGCGCCTGCAGTTCCTGGTGGTCGTCGCCATTGGGGTCACCGACCTCGTAGTCGCCATCGCGGGTGAGGACCACGCGCCATCCGGCCCGCTCGAGGTCCGCCTTGAGTTTCTGCGCGATGGTGAGCGTGAGATGGCTTTCGACCAGTCCGTATTGCTGGTTCATCGCGCCGGGATCGTTGCCGCCATGGCCTGGATCGATGACGATGAGGTTCGGATGCGCCGGTCCCGGCGTGACCTGCGCCACCGGCTGCGGCGATTGCTGCACTGCCTGCATCATGCCGACGCCGCTCGCTGGTGCGTCGGGCGGCGGCGGGCTCGCATGGATATCGATGCCGAGCGAGTTGGGCGAGCCTTCGATCGCTCCGATGGCGATGTCGACTGGTTGCGACGGATCGATGATGAGGCGCACGACATGA
>Ga0116216_10002440_pt1 | contig 12362 bp, 6 predicted proteins | sample Sb_taG_11_FD_89696 | JGI IMG/M metagenome (GOLD analysis project Ga0116216, IMG submission 89696) | Peat soil microbial communities from Weissenstadt, Germany - Sb_50d_3_AS metaG | ecosystem: Environmental > Terrestrial > Soil > Wetlands > Peat | place: Germany: Weissenstadt | collected 2010-09-21
ACGCCGCTGCTTGATCCCAGCCAGCCGCAGCGACAACGCCCTCGTCAACCCCAGCTTGTCAGCGACCTGCGCGACGACCGCGCTGCCCGCGTGCGACACCAAACCCGCTCCGTCCGACGTGACTTCTACGGTTACCGGGCGTCCATCACGCATCACCTTCAAGGTGAACCTCCAAGCTCGGGATCAAGGACCTTCAGCAAGCCCAAGGATCCCTGCTCAGTCGGACGTTTCCGCGCCCCCGCCCGCCGGGGGCGCGGTCGTTACTGCACGCTCCGGGCTAAGCAGCGATCGATGTTCGACAGGAGCTCGTTAACCCGCGAGAGTCGCATGCTGCTCTGCAAGCCAGATTTGGGAGATCGCAATGACCAAGAACGAGCGCCCCGACGATGGGGCTGACATTGGATTCGACGTGCACGTGGCTGAGCGATACCTCACGCAGCCGGCGATCGACCGTCGCCTTCCCGAGCACAGCCGCGAGCCGAGGACGGCGGTCGCGCTGCTCGAGTCGGAGACGATTCTCGACGGGGACCCGGCGAAGAACCTGGCGACCTTCGTGACCACGTTCATGGAGCCCGAAGCGGTCGAGGTGATCGCCGCCAACCTGCATCGCAACTTCATCGACCATGCCGAGTACCCGCGCACCGCCGAGCTCGCCAGGCGCTGTGTGCGGATGCTCCACGGTCTCTTTCACGGTACCGGCGAGCCCGACGCGCCCGGCACCGCGTGCGCCGGCTCCTCCGAGGCCGCGATGCTCGGCGCGCTGGCGATGAAGTGGCGCTGGAAGGCCGCCCGCACCGCCGCGGGCAAGCCCATCGACCGGCCGAACCTGGTCTACGGGGCCGACGTGCATGTCGTCTGGGACAAGTTCTGCCGCTACTTCGAGACCGAGCCGCGCCAGGTGCCGCTAGCGCGCGGGCGCTACACCGTCGGCGCCGACGAGCTGGCGCCGCGTATCGACGAGAACACGATCGGCGTGGTCGCCGTCGTCGGTACGACCTTCACCGGTGACTGCGACGACGTCGCTGGGATCGACGCGATGCTGCATGAACTCGCCGGCCGTGGACTCGAGGTGCCGATGCACGTCGACGCCGCGAGCGGCGGCTTCGTCTTCCCCTTCTCGGATCCCGACTTCGCGTGGGACTTCCGCCTGGCCTCGGTGAAGTCGATCAACGTCTCGGGTCACAAGTTCGGGCTCGTGTATCCCGGCGTCGGCTGGCTCGTTTTCCGCGACGACCGCCAACTCCCTGAGGAGCTCGTGTTCTATGAGGACTACCTCGGCAAGCGCGATGCCACCTTCACGCTGAACTTCTCGGGCAGCTCGGCCTTCATCCTCGCCCAGTACTACAACTTCATCCGGCACGGCCGGGCCGGCTACGCCTCGCTGGTCCGCGCGATGGACGCCAACGCCGCCGCACTGGCCACGCGGCTTGGCGCCGAGGACGCGCTCGAGCTGATCGAAGGGTCGCCGCGGCTGCCGCTCGTCATCGCCCGCGTTCACGACCACGAGCCGTTCACCGGCTCAGACCTCGTCGGCGAGCTCGCCAAGCGCCGCGGCTGGATGGTCCCCGCCTACCACCTGCCGCCGGCCAACGACGACCAGCAGATCCTGCGCATGCTGGTGAAGATCAATCAATCGCGGGAACTCGCCGACGCGCTCGCCGACGACTTCCATGCGTCGATCACGGACCTGCGCTCGCGCAGCGCCGGCCGGACTGTCCGCCAGCCGACCCACAGCGGGCACGGCTATTGAGCGCGCCGCAGCAAACGCCGGGATCGAGCCGCTCGTGCCGCGCCCGTAGCGACTGCCCGAGCCTGCTCCATCCGACGATCGAAGACCGGCGGGCGAGCGGCCGGAGCGGATATGGCCGCGCTGCTCCTTCAAGGCAACAGCAGTCGCGTGGACGATGATCCGGCGTCGACGCGAAGTTCGCGCGGTGCGTGCCAGGCACGGGCAACCGCGCTGTCCACCCTCAGCCTGAAGGCACGGACACGGACCTTTCGCTGCCCGGGCCGCTCCTGCCGCGACCCGGAACGAGACCGCCCCTCGCCACGGATTTAACTTAATTTGCATGGACGGACCTCAGGCCGGATCGTAGAACTCGAGCCGCAGCGAGCCTACGTCCACGCCGGCATACTGCATCACTTCGCGGTTGTGTGGGTTTTCAAAGAACGAGTGCGCCTCTTGTGAGCTGCGGAACTCCTGCATCACGAGAAGGTTGTTCGGGTCACCTTCAGCCCTGTAGACGGCTCGGCCCGTCACCCCAAGTTCGCGTTGAACGTCGGAACGCGGTCATAGACCCGACGCCACGCGTCGTAGTCCGCCACTCGGTGCAGGACGAAACAAACAGTCACCTCGGCCCCCTTGATCCTTCGTTGCAGCGGCGCAGCCCGCGGGTTCGTTGACGAACGCATCCGATTGGGCGGCGAGCACGCAAGAATCCGCCTCGTCAAAGCCGGGTTGCGCCTCTGGCCGCGACAGGACCGCCTCGACGAGCAATTCTGGCTGTCCAGCGCGCCACCCATCTCGGCTAGGACGGTGTTGCCCGGGAAGCAGCTTGCGTACCGTGCGTCGCGGGTGTGTACGTGACGGTGCTCGGTGTGGCGGGTCGTGCCTCCGGGCGTCCGGGAGCGCGCGGGCGAGTCCCTCGCCGGATTCGCCACGTCGTTTCCCGGTAGGCGCTCCGGGATGCGCCGTGGCGTTACCGACTGAGCGGACGATGCCGCGGCACTCAGGTCGGCTCGTGCGCCGCGTTCTTGACGGCTCGGAGCGCTGCCTTACGGTTGAGGAACACCGCGATCCTCAGGAGCTGATCCGCATCCACGTCGAACAGGGCCGCAAAGCCGCTCGGGGCCGTGGGTGATCCGGATGCGCTGCGCAGTTCGAACACCGCCAGCACGCGGTCGCCGATCGTGCGTGCCTCGGTCAGCTCGGCAGAGGTGGCGCCGAGCTCGGAGGTGACCTCCTCAAGCCGCGCTAGCGCGCGCTCGCGTCCGCGCCAGGTGCCCGCACCAGGCCATTCCGGCGGGTCCGACAGCTGCACCCAACGCGACATCCACGCCGCAGCACCCGCGGCTCCGTGCTCGTTCCAGGCCTCGAACGCGCGCGTGACCAGCCACGCGTCTGGATCGTTGGCCGCGAGCTGCGGGAGCTCCTGCGCCTCGTGCCACAGCCTGGGCAGTAGTCCGCGATGCGGGTCGCGCTCGCGTTCTGCGAGCAGTATCCGGATGCCGGCCTGGACCGCGGCGCGGACCTCGTCCCGAACCGCGCGCGCAGCCGCGTCGTCCTCGCCCGCGCCGCCATATCGGCTGGTGTCCACCGGCGGGCCGAACCAGAAGTACAGGCGTTCGGGTCGCGGGAGGGGTGTCACTCCGATCCCGCGCGGGATCGGGGGCAGCGGGACACCCACCAACCGCCGCATCAGCGCCGAGACCTGCGCGGCGATCGGCGTCTCGCGATCTACAACGACGTGGAGCATCTCCTCGGCTCCGACCGCCGCGAACGGGACGATCGGGTAGCCGAACTCGATCGCCAGCCGCGCGAACCCCAGCCGCTCCTTCCACATCAGCTGGTAGTCCTGCCCTCGGCCTTTGAAGACCTCTCCAGTTCCACCCGGGAACACCAGGATATTCTGCCCATCGCGCATCAGAGCGCGGACGTTCTCGCGCGTGCCGCGCACCATCCCGCCCATGGTGAGCAGATCGCGCCACACAGGGATGGCATAGTGTGCGTTCTCACCGAGCGCGCGGACCGCGATCCGCCGGTGCGTCCATAGCTCGCCCATCATGAACGGCACATCGAGGAGCCCATAGCGCGTGTGGTTTCCAGCGAACAGGACTGGCCGGTGTGGGATGTGCTCGATCCCCAACACCTTGGGCTGAGTAACCCGCCTCAACGGCGCCATGATCGAGGCCAATCGGTCCAACTGCCGCCGATCGGGGGCTCGCGGCAGCGAAACGCGCTGCTGCTCGCGCGGGTCGGTCATCGCCCGAGGCCGCTCTGCTGCTCGTTACTTCGTTTCAGTCGCTCTCACCACGCACGAGAACTCGGGGAGCAGACCAGCCCGCAGCTTAGGCCCGCAGCACACTTAGCCGGCAGCATCGCCGAGATGATCGCGCTTTTCTGATGCGCCCCGCGCGATCGCGGACGACGGACGCTGCGCGCGAGCGCACGAATCGCCCGGTCGTCCTCTTCAAACGACATTCCCAGCGGCTGCCTTCAGCGGTCATCGCTTCGGACACCACCGACCCTGAGGGGCGCCTGACGGAACCGCGCCCGCGCGGCGATACGTCTCGCCCTCCGGCCAGGCTCGGTTCGAAGCCGCGGATTCGCGGTGTGAGGAATCTCCGTGACCGGTCTCTGGGGAGGACTCTGTGAGCGCCGCCACAGCCAGCCCTGTTCGAGCACGGGCCACACACCAGCACACGGAGCCTGTCTCCCGCCAACACGAACAGCGGCTGCGTCGGCTGCATGGCGGCAATGTCGACACCCCTTCGACGAGGGCCAGCGGTCTCGCCGTGCTCTACCGGAGCGGGAGCTCCCAGGCGCTGCCCGCGAGCTGCTGAGTTGAGCGAGAGGAGCACTCACCTCGCTGGCGGTATCGAGAGTTCTGTTCCGCCAGGCATGCCGACAGCCCCCGAACGCCGACGACGATAACCCAACGATCCCGCGGCTAGTTGCTAGTTTGCGGCTGGGGACAGCTTCCGAAGGAGAGGGCCGTCAGTGATACGGGGGTCCTCAACGCCAGGCGCTTAGACCGGTTTTCTGTACCAATCGTCCCCCGGACCCAACCGGAGGTGGGTTCCCCAGTCGGCCAGACGCGGCGGCCCAAGCCATCGCATCGCGAGCTTCTCCGCCAGTATCGCGACTCCCAGCCGCTCCGCCCCCGGGCCTGCACTGATGCTCCGCCCTCTGGCTTTCCAGGGACGGGGGCAGTAGCGTTGTCCGAGAGGTTTACACAGACGTTGGGTCCCAACGTGGGGAGCGTGAGATGCCAAGCATGACCGGGGGACGCCCGATCACGCCCGCCGCTGTGGAGCGGTCGGCGGCGGAGGGTGGTCCGGCCAGGGTTACCGCGCTCGTCAGCAGGCCGGCGTCCGCATGACGGACCCGCTGGAGATCCGGCTTCTCGGGCCCTTCGAGGTCGTGGCCGGCGGACGGCCGGCGGAGGTCAGCGGGAGCAAGCGTCGGGGCCTGCTCGCGCTGCTGGCGCTGCGCTCCGACCGCGTCGTGGGCGTCGAGGAGCTGATCGATGCGTTGTGGGGAGATGAATTGCCGGCCGCGCCACGGAATGCGGTCCAGCACCATGTGGCGCGGGTACGCGCGGCTCTCGGTCCGGGGTCGATTGTCGGCTTCGCGGACGGCTATGCGTTGAAGGGCGCTTCGGTCGATGCGCTGCGGTTCGAGGAGTTGCTCCGCGAGGCGCGAGTCGCGTTGCGGGAGGGCGATGCCCGTGCCGGGGCCGACTCAGTCACGCGCGCGCTGGAGCTGTGGCGAGGTGCACCGCTGCAGGGTCTCACTGACATGGCGTGGTTCAACGCCGAGGCACGGCGACTCGAGGGGCTGCGCGTTGACGCGCTCGAGGAGCAGTTCGAGGCAGCGCTGGCGTTTGGCGAGCATCGGGAGATCGTGTCCGCCCTGCATACCGGCCTCGAGGAGCACCCCGTGCGCGAGCGGCTGTGGGGGCAGCTGATGCTGGCGCTCTACCGGGGCGGCCGCCAGGCGGACGCACTCGAGACCTTCCAGGAGGCACGACGGGTCCTCGCGGAGGAGACGGGCCTCGAGCCGGGGCCTGAGCTTCGCTGGCTGCAGGCAGCGATCCTGGCCCAGGACCCAGCGATCGCCGCGGTGCCGGTTGAACCGCGCCGCCGCGGCAACCTGCCCATCCCGACGACCTCGTTCGTAGGCCGCGAGCGAGAAATGGCCGACGTCGTCGACCTGCTGCGTGAGCACCGTCTCGTGACGCTCATCGGGCCGCCCGGCGTCGGCAAGAGCCGGCTCGCGCTCGAGGCGGTCCGCGCGTTCGAGAGCGAGATTCGCGACGGCGGGTGGCTCGTCGAGCTTGCGCGGGTGGGCGGCGCGGCAGACGTCGTCCGCATTGTCGCCCAGGCGGTCGAGGCGCACGGGGCCGACCCGATGGCGCGGGTCATCGCTCGTCTCCGTGATGGCGACGCCACGCTGCTGCTCGACGCCTGCGAGCACGCGCTCGAGGAGGCGGCGCGCGTTGTCTCCGCCGTGCTGGCCGAGTGTCCCCAAGCGCGGGTGCTCGCAACCAGCCGGGAGGTTCTTCGCGTCGCCGGCGAGGTCCGACTCACGCTTGGACCGCTCCCGTTGCCCGACCCGGCAGCGACTGACGACGGCGGCTCCCCCGCCGTGCGCCTGTTTGCGGCCCGGGCGCGTGCGGCCAGACCGGATTTCGAGCTCACAGCCGAGGCGACGCCGATCGCCGCTGAGATCGCGCGTCGCGCGGACGGGCTGCCGCTGGCCATCGAGCTCGCCGCCGCCCGGGTCAACGTGCTCGGGCTCTCCGAGCTGCTCTCGATGGTCGATCGCCGGCTGGCGCTGCTTCACGATCAGGCGACCTCTGACCCGATGCGCACGGCTCTCCGGGGGCTCGTGGAGTGGAGCTACGACCTCTTGCACGCGGACGAGAAGACGTTGCTCCACCAGCTTGCCGTGCACCGAGGTGGCGCTTCCCTGCCATCGCTGATCGCCGTCGGTTCGAGCCATGGGCTCGACGAGGCCACGGTGACGTACCTCCTCGGAGCTCTCGTCGATAAGTCGATCGTCCTGGTCTCGTTTCCGGCTGAGGAGGGACGTTACGACCTGCTGGACACAGTCCGCGACTACGCGCTCGAGCGTCTTTTCGAAAGCGGCGGACTCGCCGCTGCCCGCAAGGCGCACGCGGAGTACTTCGCCGCGCTGGCCGAGACCGCGTGGACCGGGCTCCGCGGCCCGGGTTGGCTCGGCTGGGTCAAGCGTCTCGAGCTCGACCACGACAACCTCTGGGCTGCCCTGACCTACGCTCGGGGCGCGCCCGACCCAGGTGTCGCAATCCGGCTCGGGGCGTCGCTGGGCTGGTACTTCTCACTCGCGGAGCGAGTCTCCGAGGGGCACGACTTCCTCGAGGTCGCAAGCGCGGCCGCGTCGGAGAACGGACCGATCGGCCAGCGGATCGAGCTGCTTGCGTTCCTCTGCTTCCTCGCCACCGAGGAGTTGGACCTCGATGCCGCGATCGAGACGGGCGAACGAGGCCTGGCGCTCGCTGCCACCGGTGTCGCGTCCTCCGAGGCCGCCCTGCTGCGCGTGACCGTATCGCTTGCCTTCGCGCATGCCGGCAACCACGACCGGGCGGCAGCACTCGCCGATGAGGCGCGCGTCGGATACGACACGACAGGAGACGAGTGGGGTCGAGCGCTCAGCAGTCTGGTCCGGGCAGGAGTTGCCGCAGGCGCGGGAGACGTCGCCACCGTCGCCGCGATGACCGCGGAAGGTCGCCGACACTCCGAGGCGATTGGGTACGACGCATTTCAGCCGCCAGCGGTGATGTTCGAGGCGTGGGTCGCCGAGCGGCGCAGCGACCGCGAGGAGGCGGAGAAGGCCTACCGCCGCCTCCTCGAGGTCTCGCGTCGAGCCGGCTTTCGCGACCACGCCTCATTCGCCTTGTCGGGCCTGGGCTCGATCGCGTTCGCCGACGGCGACCTACGCCACGCCGAAGGGCTGTTCAGACGGGCGCTTGCCGCCGTCGAGGCCGACCCGACGTCCTGGCATGTGGCACATGCGCGCGTGAGGCTCGCCGCCGTCCTCGCCGCCGCCGGCGACACCGACACCGCTGAGCGGCTGTATCAGAACGTCGTCGAGTGGTCGGAGCGGCCGCGGCCGCACCAGGCCCGTGAGACCCAGTTCATCGCTGTCGCCGGCAGCCCAGGTACGGCTGCGCTCCACGGCCTCGCCCAGCTCGCCGAAGCCCGTGGCGATGCCGAGACCGGGGCCGAGCTGCGCGCCCGCGTTGGGCTGGCGCTCGCCTGATTTATGGCAGCGCGCCGCTGGCCGCGTGGCAGCGCCGTGGCAGCGACGCGTAGGAAGCTTTCATCCGCTTGCCGATCGACCGATTGGACGGCAGCTTGGCAACCGGGACCAACGAAAGGGTGGTTGACGCCGCTGGGCAGTCGGCCACCGCCGACCTCGCCCAGGACTCCAGGACGTTCCTGGAGACCGTAGCCACGGAGCTGTGCAACTGGGACATGTATCTCGAGCGCCTGCAGGTGAGGGCGGCCGTGCGAGCCGGAAGCGCCCGTGAGCAGGCCGAGGCCAAGATCAGCCAGCTCAGAGGCCAACGGAACGAGTTGAGCCAGCGTCTCGGCGAGGTGCATTCAGCGACCGAAGAGGGGTGGACCCGCGTCCAGGCCGCCCGGGACGACCTCGAACGAAGCGCGGCAGAGGTGCAGGCGTGGTTCGAACAACGAAGAGAACCCTGATGTCTGCGACCGTATCGCGTGGGCATGAGGTCGCCAATGGCGCACTCGCCCACCTTCCGACCGAGCTGCCGGGAGTCGGTCGCCAGGACGTCGGCCCGCGTCGGACCGCCCGGCGCGGGGTGATCGGGCGAAGCGCCCTGTTCGAGCGTCTCTCGGCGACCGCTCCGGGCGGGGTCGCGCTGGTCTGCGCTCCGGCGGGAAGTGGCAAGTCGGTACTCGCTCGTTCCTGGGCGGACGCCGAAGAGCTGCGCGACCGGGTAGCGTGGGTTACGGTTGAACTCGGCGAGCGGGACGGGCAACGCTTCTGGCTATCGCTTATTGATGCCCTTTCCCGCCTGGATGCAGTCGTGGAGCCGGTTAGTCCGGCACCGGATTTCCGCGGGGAGCTGGTCGTCGAGCGTCTCTTGGTTCAGCTCGAGGCGCTCGCGGAGCCGCTGGTGTTGGTGATCGATGATCTGCACGAACTGCGCTCGGCGGATGCACTGTCATGTCTTGAGGCCTTTCTGGCCCGGCTGCCGCCAGGCGTGCGGGTGGTAGTGACGACGCGTGAGGACCCCCGGCTCGGCCTTCATCGCTCGCGGCTGGCCGGCGAGCTGAACGAGATTCGTCCTCCGGATCTCCGGTTCTCGCTCGAGGAGACGGAGAAGCTGCTGCGAGCATCCGGGATCAGGCTCTCGGATGGCGGCCTCGCACTGCTCTATGAGCGCACCGAGGGATGGGCGGCCGGACTGCGCTTGGCCGCCATCTCGCTCGCCGAGCACCCTGATCCGGAGCGGTTCGTAACCGAGTTCTCCGGCAGCGAACGGACCGTGGCGGGATATCTGCTCGCGGAGGTGCTGGAGCGCGAGCCGGCTGAGGTGCGCGAGCTGCTACTGCATACCTCCATCCTCGAGCGGGTGAGCGGTCCGCTGGCTGACCACCTCACCGGCGGCTCGGGATCAGAACGGATCCTGCAGGAGCTAGAGGACGCGAACGCGTTCGTGACCTCGATTGATGCCGGGCGGTCCTGGTTTCGCTACCACCACCTGTTCGCCGACCTGCTGCAGCTGGAGCTGCGACGCGCCTCGCCCACGAGCATCGCCTCGCTTCACCGGGCGGCGGCCCGGTGGCACGAAGCGGAGGGATACATCGTCGAGGCGATCCGCCACGCGCAGGCGGCGCGCGACTGGTCGCTGGCCTCGCGCCTGCTCGCGGACAACCACATCGATCTGATCTTCGACGGCAGGTCGGGGGCGGTGTGCGAGCTCTTGACGGCGTTTCCGGACGAGGTGGCAGCGGCGGATGCCGAGCTCGCGCTCGTTCTCGGCACGGCGCGTGTCTTGCACGGAGACCACGAGGCCAGTGCCGCATACTTCGATCTCGCACAAGAGCTCAAAGGCGCCGTTCCGGCGGATCGCAGGCAGCGCTTTGACGTTCTCTCGGCCGAGCTGAAGCTCACGCTCGCGCGCTGGCGTGGGGATCTCGAGGCCGTGTTGGCGACGAAGCCGTTGGTGGAGGCGGCGCTGGCCGCTCAGCCGGCAGCCGAGCGAGCGCTCAGTGATGCGTTCAGAGCCCTTGCGGATATGAATTTGGGAGTAGCAGAGCTGTGGTCCTCCGCGCTCGACGAAGCACGTCGCGACCTCGAACAAGCGTTGGGGCTAGCCCGTCGGGCCGGGCGGCCATGGATCCAGATCAGCTGTCTCGGTCACCTCGGCATCGCCGGTCCCTGGACCGGACTTTCCTTCTCCGAAGGCCTCGCACTCAGCGAGGAGGCGGTGAACATCGCCGAGTCGCACGGCTGGGGCAGTGATCCGATGCTCGTCAGCGCCCTGGCCACGGGAGCGATGGCCCTGCTCTGGCTCGGGCGGTTCGATGACGCCGAGCGGTGGCTCGAGCGGGCGGATCACACGCTGCGACCGGATGGTGAGCCCGGTACCGAGCTGCTCGTGCACCATGCCCGGGGTCTTCTGCGTCTGGTGCGCGGCCGGCCTGGGGAGGCGCTGAAGTCGTTCGAGGCGGCGCAACGGATGCAGACGCTCCTGGCCGACAAGCACCTATTTGCGTTGCGCACACGGGCGCGACTGCTGCAGACCCAGGTACGCCTGGGTCAGGTGGCCGCGGCGCAGGCGGCGATTGCCGAGATGAGCGATGCCGAGCGCGGCGCCTCGGAGATCCGCATCGCCGCGGCGGTCATCCAGCTCACGGCCTCCGAACCCGAGCAGGCGCTCGACGTGATCGGTCCCGTCATCGAAGGCTCGTCCCCAACGATGCACCCTTCATCCGCGATGACGGAGGCGCAAGTGCTCGACGCGGTTGCCCGCGAACAGCTCGGTGACACGCGCGCAGCGGAGATAGCGCTGGAGACGGCTCTCGAGCTGGCTGAACCGCAGGGCATCGTTCTGCCGTTCATCCTCGCGCCGGCGCGGGCAATCCTGGAACGCGTGCCCCGTCACCGCACGGCGCACGCCACGCTGCGCCGGACCATCCTCGACGTCCTCACCGGCGAGGCGCCGGCGCTCCAGGGCAAGCCGGCGCCACTGCTCGATGAGCTCAGTGAGGCCGAGCTGCGTGTCGTCAGATACCTGCCGACCAACCTGCGGGCGCCCGAGATCGCGGCCGAGCTGTTCGTGTCGACCAACACGATCAGGACACACCAGCGCCACATCTACGCCAAGCTCGGCGTGCACGGGCGCGCCGAGACGGTCGCTCGCGCTCGCGAGCTTGGACTGCTCGCGCCCTCTGCGCGTGCGCTGAGCAGGCCGATACGCGCCTAATCATGCAAAGCGCGTGACGACGGCTCACCCGGCCGCACGTCAGCCTGCGCAGATGCGCATGAGCGACGAGCTCCTGACAATCGATGACATGGACGTCGACGGTTGGCGAGTTCTGCTGCGGGCGGATTTGAACGTGCCGCTGACTCTGGTCCCCGCCGGAGTGCCAGTGGGCGTGGCCGACGATACGCGTATCCGCGCGGCGCTGCCCACGATCGAGGAGCTGTGCCGGCGCGGTGCCCGGCTCGTCCTGGTCTCGCACCTGGGCCGGCCGGATGGTCCCGATCCGGCTTGGTCGATGCAGCCGGTGGCCAACCGCCTGGGCAGACTCACGGGCGCTCCGGTCCGGCTCGCGCCGGGTGTGATCGGGACCGAGGTACGCGAGCTGACCAGGTGTCTCCAACCCGGCCAGACGCTGATGCTCGAGAACGTCCGCTTCGAGGCGGGCGAGACACGCAACGACCCCAGGCTGGCTGGCGCCCTGGCCGAGCTGGCGGACGTGTATGTCGACGATGCCTTCGCCAGCGCCCACCAAGGCCACGCCAGCACATCTGGTGTGGCTCACCTGCTCCCCAGCGCTGCCGGGCGCCTGATGGCGCGTGAGGTGAACGCGCTGCGCGCGGTCGTGGATGACCCCGCACGACGGTTGGTCGCCGTTCTCGGGGGCGCGAGACTCGGCGAGAAGGTCGGCGTCGTGCGTCGCTTTCTCGAGTTGGCCGACGTCGTCTGCATCGGCGGCGGGATGTGCTTTCCGTTTCTGGCCGCGCTGGGCCACCACGTCGGCCAATCGCTGTGCTCGCGCGAGGATGTCGGTCGCGCGAGGACGGCACTAAATGCGGCGGCTGGGTCGACGGATCGGCTCGTGCTTCCTGATGACCTTCAGCTGGTCAGGTGGGGTAGCGGCGACGGAGTCGTGAGGGACTCGCTGGACGGGGTCGACGTGCCCAACGGATGGATGGGGCTGGACATCGGGGCTCGGACGGCGGAGCGATATGCCGAGGCGGTTCTGACGGCGGCCACGGTCTTTTGGAACGGCCCGATGGGGCGCTTTGAGCTTCCCCAGTTCGCCCGCGGAACCCGCGTGGTCGCCCAGGCCGTCGCTTCGACCTCCGCGACGACCGTCGTCGGGGGTGGAGA
>Ga0116216_10002442_pt1 | contig 12361 bp, 13 predicted proteins | sample Sb_taG_11_FD_89696 | JGI IMG/M metagenome (GOLD analysis project Ga0116216, IMG submission 89696) | Peat soil microbial communities from Weissenstadt, Germany - Sb_50d_3_AS metaG | ecosystem: Environmental > Terrestrial > Soil > Wetlands > Peat | place: Germany: Weissenstadt | collected 2010-09-21
CAGTTCTGCATCCACGAACCAGCATCACTCCTACGACCGCCTTGGCCAGCCCGCGACGCTGCCGCTTCCGGACAAATCGGGTCGTGGGGGAACGCCGGCCTTGTGCCGTCGCCGCGAGAGCCGAGGAGCCGCTTGCAGATCGACGTCCGTGCATGACCACCAAGCGCCCAGAACTGTCGCACCTGTGGGCTATCCGTAGGCATTTTGTTAGCATAAGACGGGTCGTACAGGTACGCCTTGGCCGTTGCCTCTGCGCGTCCCAGCCGGTGCGCGATCTCCGCGATCGTCAGGTTCTCCTGCTCGCGATAGTGTCGATCAAGCGCCGCGGCGCGCCTACGCTCACTAACACGATCACTCACCTGACACCTCCTCGGCCTGCCCTTCGACCGTCGCTGCTGGTGCCGTCGGCACAGCGGCGAACTGTACCGGACGTGCTGGACAGCCACTCAGGGCACAAAAAAGGGGTGCCACTTGCAACCTTTCCCTTTCCGCTCGTGGTAGTAGCGGCCCGACCGGGCCTCCACGCCCCCCTAGGGGACGGGAGGCCGGTCAGCTTGCTCTCTACGCCGTGTTTCAGTCCTCAGCGCCGAGGTCGAGGTCGCCGAGATCGGAGTCGCCGCTGTGCTTGTCGAGCCGCACGGTTGTCTCCGCCGCTTGCTCGTCTGCCGTTAGCACCGCATTCATGGCGGAGTTGCGGTTCGTCGCCATTGCGATAACGCCGCTCGCGGCGCACCACGAATGAAAGCGATCCCGGGGACAGGTATTGTCCCGATGCTCGAGGGGCCTCGCTGCTTTGTCCCGGGAGCAGCTGCCCCGACGGGAGCGCCCGTGCCAACCCGTTGCCTGCTTCGGGCCGCGAGCGACGATGTCGTCCACGGCCGCGACTCCGCGGCCAAGTCGTCGCGCACGTCGCCGTGTCGCTGCAACCGAAGGCGAGCTCGGGAAGCAGCGCAACTAGCCGATCGTTGGCTAGGCCGAAGGGCCGCGGCGGGATTGGCGGCCGCCGCGCTTGCGGTCGCGTCGATCGAGTCCCGCAACTGCCCGTGCGCGCTCGGCCGGTTCGCGCAACGCGCCCATTGTTCGTTCGAAGAGCTCGGCCTGGCTCTTTACGAGCCCGGCGGTCTCCTCAAGCGCGCGCCCGGCAGCCTCCAGCGCTTCTGCCTGCCTGCGCAGCATCGACCCGCTCTCCTCGAGCAGGTCGAAGATCACGTCGATCGGCGCGAGGAGGTGACCCGCCAACTGCGTCTGGAGTCTGCGTTCGCGCTCGATCACCTCCTGCACGAGCTCCAGTTGGCGCCGCATCGGCTCGAGGGGCTGACGCGGAAGCTCTGCACGACCGCCGACGGACGCCGCGGAGGCGACCACGGAATCCATTAGCTTCCGCCACTCACCTAGCAGCTCCCGGCCGCTGAGCTCAGGCACTCGACAGCACACCGCCCATGATCGCATCGAACAGCCCCTCGACCCGACATGCGAGCGCTTTCCCCTTCGGGCCAGGCCGGGCGCCCTGGTTGCTGCTCTGAACTTTCCCCGGCTTACGACCGGAAGCGTCCAAGTGTCGTCGAAAACGGGGCACTCCATCTACCATGTAGGCGCCAGGCCATGACAGCCAGATAACGCGCTCCGGCTCGGCAGAGAAGAGTGATCGTCTCACAACGAGGAACTGGAAGCTGTCGAGGACACCGTGCAACGTAGTCCGATCTCGCCTCGGGAGGCATTCCGAGCTGACAAGATGAGCATCGTCGGGAACCGTCCGCACGCACGGCCGCCTGTCGTCACCAGTGTCTTCGAGCTGTTCACAGTCGGCATTGGTCCATCGAGCTCACACACGGTAGGACCAATGCGCGCCGCTCGGCGGTTCGCGGAATCCGTAGCCGACAACGGACTCCTCGCCGCCACGGCCCGCGTCCACGCCGATCTCTACGGTTCGCTCGGTGCGACCGGGCGCGGACACGGCACTCCCAAAGCCATCATTCTCGGCCTCGAAGGCGCTCGTCCGGACGAAATCGACCCGGACACCGTCGACCCTCGACTCGCCGCTGTCCGCCAGGCCGAGCGTCTTCAACTGTTGGGGCGGCACGCGGTTGCCTTCCGCGAGCACGACGACATCGAGTTCCGCGGCCGGGAACGACTGCTCGGCCACCCGAACGCCATGCGCATGCGCGCCTTTGACGCGATGGAGATTGAGCTGTGCTCGCGCACGTACTTCTCGGTTGGCGGCGGGTTCATCGTCGAGGACGGTGAACCGCAACCCGAGCGTCAGCAAGGCGCGACGCAGACCTACCCGTTCGCGAACGCCGCCGAACTGCTGGATCACTGCCGCCGCACGGGGCTGCGAATTAGCGATCTGATGCTGGCCAACGAGCGCTCCGCACGAACCGAGCACGAGATCCGCGGCGAGCTAAGGAAGATCTGGGTCGCGATGCAGGCATGCGTGCGGCGCGGTTGCGCTCAGGAAGGGGTGCTGCCGGGGGGACTCAACGTCTTGCGAAGAGCCGCCAGCCTCCGCCGCGCCCTCGAGGCGGATGCGGGAAGTAACGATCCGCTTCGTGCCATGGACTGGATCGAGCTTTACGCGCTCGCGGTCAACGAGGAGAACGCCGCTGGCGGACGAGTCGTGACGGCACCGACCAACGGTGCTGCCGGGATCGTCCCAGCGGTCCTGCATTACTATCGCGACTTCGTGCCCGGCTTTGATCAGGAAGGCGTCGTGCGTTTTCTGCTCGCAGCGGGCGCGATCGGAACTCTCTACAAGCGAAACGCCTCGATCTCCGGCGCCGATGTCGGTTGCCAGGGAGAGGTCGGCTCAGCGTCTTCGATGGCCGCCGCAGGATTGGCCGAGGCCCTCGGCGGAACGCCCGCCCAGGTCGAGAACGCAGCGGAGATCGCGATGGAGCACAACCTGGGGTTGACGTGCGACCCAGTCGGAGGCCTCGTCCAGATCCCATGCATCGAGCGAAACGCTCTCGCCTCGGTCAAGGCCGTCGCCGCGACCCGGCTCGCCTTACGGGGCGATGGGCGACACCGCGTGTCCCTCGACACCGTGATCAAGACGATGCGCGACACCGGCGCTGATATGAGTAGCAAATATAAGGAGACATCGCAGGGCGGGCTGGCCGTCAACGTTGCCAATTGCTAGTCGTGACAGCACGTACCTTCATGCGCCGCTGTGTAGCCGACGCCGTGTCAAGCAAGGAGCGAAAGGTTATGGCGGCGCGGGCCTGACGCCGCCCAGCGAGTGGTGCTGGCCGACCAGCCACGCGGTCACGCCACCGTCGTCAGCGTCGATAACCCGGCCGGCGCGTGCACGACCCGTCTGCCGATCATCTGCCGGCTCGGAACCATTCGCGCTGGCGACACCGTCACGATTACGGTGAGACTCGCCGTCGACACCACCAGCTCGACGCTCACCAACCGAGCTGTCGCCGGCACCGCCACCAGCGAACGAACCCTCACCAACAACATCAGCCAAGCCACGATCAAGGTGATCGCACCGGCACCCACCACCGGACTCGGATAGACCGTCTCAATTCACCGCCGGCGCTCGCGACCCCTGGACGTTTCGAGATCCAACGGCGCGTCGCGGCCGCGGGCTCGTACCGCCGCTCCATCCTCGCCGCGATCGACTCGGCATCGTCGCCGATGGCGTGCTCGCAAGTTCTTCGCAGTGACGGGGGCTTAGGAAAGCCGCGACCGCCCGGACACAGTCCGCGCGCCATCGACAAAGCAGAACGACGCACAGGCCCGCTGGCGCCCGGCTACTTGATCGCCTCATTGAGACTTCTCCTTCCTCCAACAGCGGCGGCTCGGAAATCGCCCGACAACGCGAACGCGGGACTGCCCTAGCGTGGACGTGCGCGTCGCGCCGCGAAACAGGGAGTCGACGAGCTCCAAATCGTTGGCAGGGCTGGTTGCCCACCGGGAGCAGGGTGGACTTCACTGCCGCATTGAGGCGGTAGGAGCGTCCACGCCAGAGCACGATTTGTCCGGTCTTCAGCCGAGCTGGATCGCGGCGGCACCGTTGGAGATTGCCGTGCCGGGCTGAAGGAACACCTGTACCAGCAGCACCGCGGCGCCCGCCCCGAACCCCACCATCACGCCGAGCGCGATCCCCCGGCCACCAAGGCCGGCGCGCCGCGCCGCGATCCCACCCCAAAACCCTAGCGACGCCGCGCTGGTCCAGATCACCACACGGACCGAACCGTTCAGGCTCACCCCGGCCAGCTTTAGCGCCAGAAGGAGGACGATTTGCGGCACGCACACAAGCAGGAACCGCGATTCGTGTCTAGCGATCCTGAGCGGCTCCCGGTTGGTAGAACGCCGCCTGAGCTCGGCGTAGGCGGCGAGGCTCGCGGCGAATATATGCCCGATGACCATCGCGACCACCGGGCCAAGAATGACCGCGATCGCGCCCAACACTTTCAGGTTGGCCCAACCGTCGTAGACCACGAGCACCGACGTCACGACGATCGTGCCGTACACGGCCCGATCGATGACTCCGGGACGCCAGACCACTTGAATACGGTGCCGCTCACGGGCGGCACCTGCTGCGCAGAGAATATGGTCGATGCGGCGAGATCTGAACTCCGTCCGGTCGGCGCCTCGCTGAGGCAGCGACGCGCCACCCTACCTCACGCCCATCGCCGCGGATCGTATAAAGCCCGCGGGGCGCGCCGATCTCGGTCCACGCGGCTCAATTCTTGGCGAGCTCGGTCGCGCGCAGCTTGGGTCGGGCAGCCGATCTTCATCCGTATCGGGTGATGTGAGCGACCACTCGGCTTCTAGGGTCTGTATGACGGGGGTCGATCGCTTGCGCCGGATCGCCGCTGACGTCCTTATCGACGGCAACGACAAGGAGTGAGAGATGAGCGCGACACCGAATCCGCCAGCTTCGAGCACGACGCCGGGCCCGGCGGAGGCTCGTATCGGAGCGCTGGAGTGCGATGGCGCGCCGCCCGCGGAAACGGCGGGGGTGTCGTGATGCCGATCGTGGAGTACGACTCTGGCGCGGCTTTCCCAGGCGTGATCGGTCGCACCGCTGAGGAGTCCAGTCCTGCGTAGCCGGCACCTGTCCGGGCGGTGAAAGGCGCCCAGAATGTCCTGATGATTGTTCTGGACGACACGGGGTTCGGTCAGCTGGGCTGTTACGGCAGCCCGATCGAGACACCCAATATCGACGGGATCGCTGCGAGCGGGCTGCGGTACAACAGCATGCATACGACCGCGTTGTGCTCGCCGAGTCGTTCGTGCATCGTCACGGGGCGTAACCACCACAGCAACGGGATGGCATGCATCACTGAGCTTGCGACGGGATTCCCGGGGTACAACGGTGTGATGCCCCTCGAGAACGGGATGCTGTCGGAGATTCTGGTCGAGCGGGGTTACAGCACTTTCATGGTTGGTAAGTGGCACCTGACGCCGAGCAATCAGGAGACCGCTGCGGGGCCGTACGATCGCTGGCCGCTGGGGCGGGGCTTCGAGCGTTTCTACGGCTTTCTTGGTGGCGATACGAGCCAGTGGTATCCCGACCTCGTCTACGACAACCACCAGGTGGAGCCTCCGAAGAAGCCCGAGGAGGGATACCACCTGAGCCAGGACCTGGTCGACAAGGGGATCGCGTTCATTGCGGATACTAAGCAGGCCGACCCGGACAAGCCTTTCTACCTGCATCTGTGTTTCGGCGCGACGCACGCCCCGCATCACGTGGCGAAGGAGTGGGCTGACAAGTACAAGGGTGTGTTCGATGACGGCTGGGACGCGTACCGCGAGAAGACGTTCGCGCGCCAGAAGGAGCTCGGTATCGCCCCGGCGGATGCCGAGCTGTCACGCCACGACCCGGACGTCCCCGAGTGGGACTCGCTGTCGGCTGCAGCGCGGCAGGTCTACTGCCGGTTTATGGAGGTGTTTGCCGGGTTCCTCGCCCACACGGATCATCAGGTCGGCCGTCTGCTCGACTTCCTGAGGGACCGCGGTGAGCTCGAGAACACGCTGATCATGGTCATCTCCGACAATGGCGCGAGCGCTGAGGGCGGCCCGACCGGCACCACGAACGAGGCGCAGTTCTTCAACAACGCGCAGGAGCCGCTTGAAGAAAGCCTCGCCCGTATCGATGAGATCGGCGGCCCGACCACGTTCAACCACTACCCGTGGGGGTGGACGTGGGCGGGGAACACCCCGTTCCGCCGGTGGAAGCGCGAGACCTACCGCGGCGGCTCAAGCGATCCGTTCATCGTTTCGTGGCCGAACGGGATCAACGCAAAGGGAGAGATCCGAACGCAGTACGTGCACATCATCGACATGGTGCCGACCGTGCTCGATCTGCTCGGCGTCGAGCCGCCGGCCCAGATCCGGGGCGTGGCGCAGTCCCCCATGCACGGCGTGAGCTTCGCGCACACTCTCGACGAGCCTGCGGCGACGAGCAATCGTCACACTCAGTACTTCGAGATGCTCGGTCACCGCTCGATCTATCACGACGGGTGGCGGGCGGTGTGCCCGTGGCCGGGCCCGTCGTTCGCCGAGGCCGGCATGCCGTTCGGTCAGCCGATCACGTCGGACACACTGTCCAAGCTCGATGCGACCGGGTGGGAGCTGTATCACGTGGCCGAGGATTTCGCCGAGACCCGGAACGTTGCCTCCGAGAACCGCGATCGGTTGATCGCGATGATCGGTACTTGGTACGTCGAGGCCGGCAAGTACAACGTGATGCCGGTCGATGGCAGCGGGCTGCCTCGGATGGTGGTCGAGAAGCCGCTCATCGCGTTGCCGCGCGACAGCTACACGTACCTGCCAAACACGCAATCAGTGCCGAACTTCGCGGCGCCAAAGGTGCTCAACCGCCCCCACAGCATCACCGCCAAGGTCGAAATCCCCGAGGACGGCGCCGAGGGCGTGCTCCTCAGCCAGGGCACCGCCGCGGGCGGGTACTCCTTCTTCATCAAGGACGGCAAGCTGCGGTACGTGCACAACTACGTCGGCCGCGAACTCCTGGGCGTCGACTCCGACGTGGACGTCCCGTCGGGGAAGCACGAGCTACGCTTCGAGTTCGAGCCAACCGGCGCGCCGGACATGCAGCAGGGCAAAGGCGCGCCCGGCCGACTCCAGCTCTACATCGACGGCGAACTGGTCGGCAACGCCGACGCACCCTTCACAACACCGTTCATGTTCAACCCCGGTGCGCTCACATGCGGAGCCAACCCGGGGTCCCCCGTAACACCCGACTATGTAGGCCCGTTCACCTTCACCGGAACGCTCCACAGCGTCACCCTCGACGTCAGCGGCGAGCTAATCCACGATCCCGAAGCCGAACTGCGCGTACACCTGGCCCGACAGTAAGCGCCGCGCGCAACGGCAGTCCTGTGCTTGCTTACTTCTTGGGCGGTGCCGCTTCCGAAAGCGGCACGCCTGCCGGCGAAGATCTGCGCCGCGGACCGCGGCCTTGAAGCGCTCCAGGCCGTCGTGGGCTCCAATCCCATCGCTCGCCTGTCTCGAAGGCCTGCTCCTCGCCAGAGGCCATTGCTTGCTGGCTCGCGCCGGCGGCGGAGCGAGGCCTGCATTCGTGCTTGTACGGGGGCCGTGCCGCACAAGCGACGGCTCGGTGGCCGCGACAGGCTCACGGGGTTGGGTTCTGGGCTACGGCCCCGGCGGTGGCTTGTCGTTTTGGCGCTGGCTGGCGGCGACTTCCCGGTCGATCTCGGCTTGCTCTCGGTCCGCCACAGCGTCGTCGCGACCGACGTCAGCTTCGAGGCGGTCGATCTGCGCCCCGGAGCGATCGAGCGCGTCTCGCATTCGCCTGAGCGCCTCGTGGCTACGCCTCAGCGCGGAGCCGGACGTGTGATCGCGCTGCTCGTAGAAATGCTGGTCCCTCTCGTCGGCACGCCGCTCCCGGTCGTCGGCGCGCCGCTCGCGGTCGTCGGCAAGCCGCTCGCGGTCGTCGGCGACGCGCTCACGCGAATCGGCAAGTACTTCGCGCTCGTCGGCGGCAAGGTCCCGTTCGTCTGCGCGATGCTTTTGCTCACCTAGCTCGCGCCGCAGTTGCTCGATACTCGCAGCATCGGACCCGGCACGCCGCCGGCCGCTTTCAACCGTCGGTTCCTCACTAGCAGTCGAATCCCGGCGATCCGGAGAGTTGTGCACAGTTCCAGTATGCGCCTTGCCGGCGCTTTATCCAATGCGCAGCCCCCAGCCTGCTCTCGCCTCACAACGGAGCGCCCGCCCGCCGCTGCCGTCGAGGCGGCTCCCCTGAGCTTTGCGGCTGTCACGCCCCGCCGCCTCTGGTGTAGCCGAGGTGTGCTTCCTCGACCAGCTTGACCATTTGCCAGTAGGCGATGAGATCCCGCTCGGAGTCTGTCGCGTTAGCGAAGAAGCGGCGCGCGATCGTCAGCTCGCCGCGGTCGGGTCCCGCCGCCTGCTCCGCGATCCAGGCACGGTCGATCCGCCTCTGGGCGATCAAACCGATTGCCGACTCGATCTCCGAACCGGTGCAATCACCGAGTCGCTTGAACACGCCTGGACGGATCTCGAGCGATTCCTCCGGATCGACCTGGCCCATCTCCACATGATCCTCCCGCACTCGGACCGACCCGGCGAAATCGCCACATGCCGACCACACCGCACGCGGACGACAGACGCCTGCGCCCAAGGGTGCCGGGTTCAGTCCACGGCGTACCTCGACGTTGATGCCCCGGAAGACCCCGCAACGCGGATGGTTCGGGACTGTGGCGGAGTCGGGCGCGGCTGCTCACTCGGGCTCGATGACTTCGACCGCTCCGAATCCCGGAAGTGGCCCGTCCACGAAGAACATCTCGACTGTGATGTCGGGCTCGACGTGCGCTTGGGAGAGAAACGCAACGACCTTGCGACCGGTGAGTTGTTCGATCGTCTCCTTGTATCGCTCGGCCATCACGCTCTGGAACTCCTCTCGCATCGCGACGACCCGTCCTGGCTGGCCGCTATCCATGATCGTCTGCTCGAGCGCGGTGAAGCCGCTGCCCCGCATGACGACCACGATGACGTCGTCGAGAGCGTATGTCTTGGCCTTCATCGGTCCGCGACCGTAACGCTCGCGCAGGATCGCGACGATGCTGGTGGAGATCTGGGCCAGCAGCCTTCCGCCCGCCAGCGGCGCGTGTCCCTCTTCGACTGATGGACTGTCCATCTGGTCGCTCCTTCGTCCGGCAGGACCCGCGAGATCCTGGCCGTCCAGCGCATGGTCTTCTGACCTGGCCCTAAGGGTTGCGAAACCCGTCGAACCCTGTCCCCGGGGAGGCTACTACGGAGCGAGCCGTCCGGTCACGCGAGTGCTGCCGGGTCCCCTTCCGTCGAGATTTCGCTCGGCCCGGGTCGCACCGACCTCGCACACGCACACGACGAGGTCCTGGTGGACGAAGGCCCGCGACTTGGTCGCGCCCCGCCCCCGAGATCCACGCGGGCCGAGAGGGAAAGGACCCGAGCGAAACCGCTACGAAGGCCGAGCATACTGCCGGTGCGCCACCGGGCAGGGGTGAGGGCCAGTTCCTTTGTTACGCACCCAGGTCTTGGGGGTATGATTGACCCATGCGACCCTGCGTTGGCGGCCACTGGTCGCGGTTGGGTTGTACGTGGTTGCGCGGAACGCATTCGGCGGTCGCATGGTGGCCGTCCCGTCCGGTCCGTAGTCGAGAGGACTTGATCCCTTGGACCGGGACCGTTCATGCGTGCTACCACATCTGCGAACACGAAGCGAGCGAAGCAAGCTCAGCCGCTGCAGTCGCCCGAGGAAACGCCATTCCTCGAGTGTGCCGGCGGCGAAGGGCCTGGTCTGATCGCCCGTGATGCCACGCTCAGAGGGGACGCTCTGACCGGGCTGCTCGTCGACTGCACTGCAGCGGAGCGGCCGGTGGATGTGCCGTGCGTGTGCGGGACCGCTCGGAGCACGGACCGCCTGTCGCTATCGCATGGGCCGTCCGGGTTGGTCGGCCGTGTGCTCGAGTCGGGGCACGCGGCCGGCGAGCCGATCGTCTGCGAGCAGAAGGAGTCGCTCGGCGCGTCCGTTGGCTTTTCACAGGGGCAGGCCGGGACAACCATCGACGATGTCTTCATGGGGGCTGACAACGCGCTGCCAGTCGTCAATCTGGCGGGTGGCGGCGATGCGGCCACGGCAGGCGACGTCGCGGCAGGGCCGGGCCGCGACGTCGCGAGGATCGCCGGTTGAACGTCTGCCTGAACGATCCGCCGAATCCTCGGCCGTCGATCTCGGTGCGGCTTCCCGGCGGCACCGGCGCGCCATTTCGCGCCCGGAGGTCGGTGCTGTCGCAGCTTGGCGACCAGCTCACGGAGACTGGCGCGGCAGACGTTGCACTGATCCTCAGCGAGCTCGTCACCAACAGCGTCCTGCACGCGAACGTCGGCCCTGACCAGACACTGACCGTCGAGTGCACCGCGCTCCCAGACCGGCTGCGAATCGCTGTCACCGACCCGGGGTCGTGCCTTGAACCCCACCTACGGTCGCCGGATCACAACGCCTCCGGCGGGTACGGGCTGGCGATCGTCGAGAAGCTGTGCTCGGCGTGCGGAGTCGCGCGCGACGGCGTGGGGACGACGAACGTGTGGTGCGAGCTCCCGCTCGACACCGCGCTGCTGCAGTTATCGACTGATCGCGAGTACCGAACCGTTCGGCAGCGACGGTCGGAATGCCTCCGACCCCGCAGCAGTCCTGAGCACGAGGAGGCACGATGACATCCCTTACACCGGCTGCTACTGGATCCGCGGTAGACGCGGGATCCGCGGTGGGCACTGGATCCGCGGTAGCCCCGGGATCCGTGGTGGGCGCGGGATCCGCGGTGGGCACTGGAACCGCGGTGCGCCCGGTTTCGATGCCGCTCCTCGATCGAATCGCGAGTGCGGTGGTCACGGCCGTTCCGCCGATCATGCTCGCGATCGGCATGTGGTTCGGCTGGAGCGGCAACCTGCTCGACTGGAAGGACCTCCTCGTCCTCGCGGTCAGCTACGTCGTGATCGGGACGGGCGTGACGGTCGGGTTCCACCGGTTGTTGACGCATCGCAGCTTCAAGACCAGTCGCCTCCTGCGCGCGGCGTTTGCTGCGCTCGGCTCGGCGGCCGCGGAGGGGCCGGTCATCGATTGGGTCGCGACCCACCGCAAGCACCATCAGTTCTCCGACGTGGAGGGAGACCCGCACAGCCCGCACGTCGGCCACGGCTCCGGCTGGCGCGGCGCGGTCCACGGGCTTCTGCACGCGCACATCGGCTGGGTGTTTACCGACATGGAGGTCGCGGACGAGCGGCGCTACGCCAAGGATCTGCTGGCCGACCCGATGATCCGGTTCATCGATCGCACGTTCGTGGTTTGGGTGATCGTGGGACTGGCGTTCTCGTTCGGGCTGGGTGTGGCACTGACCGGGTCGGTGATCGGCGGCCTGACGGCGCTGCTCTGGGGCGGCGCCGCCAGGATCTTCCTGCTGCATCACGCGACCTTCAGCATCAACTCGCTGTGCCACTTCTTCGGCCGCCGCGATTACGAGACCCGCGATGAATCCCGAAACCTGGCCTGGCTGGCGATCCCGACCTGGGGCGAGGCCTGGCACAACAACCATCACGCATTTCCGACGTCGTACCGTCACGGCCTGCGCCGCTGGCAGCTCGACCCATCGGCCGCGGTCATTCGCCTGCTCGAGTTGCTCGGGCTCGCCTGGGACGTCGTGCGGATCGATGAGGCGCGCCTGGCGCGCGCGCCCCACACCTACTAGCGATCCGCCCGCCGCGGCCCGGGACGCCACGAGGAGCAGCTGGCGAAGGCCTCCAGCTGCAAGCGTCGTCGAGGAAATCGGGGGAGCGCGAAACTTCCACCAAACCCAGTCGGATGCACGCGGCACCTCGGCCACCGCGCAGGAACGCTGAGCGCGTCCCGCTAGGCGAGCGCGCGGGCCGGGGTGGGTCGAGCGGACGCCGGGTCCGCGCCGGTCGCTCGCGCGCGGGTTGGTGCGGGCATCAGCGCGGCTCCGGCGATGACCAGGCAGAACGCGAGCATGCGTCCGACGATCTGTGGTGCGCCGGCGCCGATCGAGTCGTGGAACACGAGGATGCCGCCGCTGATCGCGATCAGATTCGCGGCGACCGAGGTGAACGCGATCACCGCCAGGGCAGGCCCGATCTGGAGGCTGCGAGCAGACGAGTAGAAGGCGACGACGGAGGCAGCCAGTGCCGATAGCGCCCAGGGGCTGATCAGAGCCGACGTCAGCCCGCCGTTGGCGGCGTGGGTCAGGAACTTGAGCGAGATGTCCGACACGCCGAACAGGCAGCCGGCAGCGGCGCCCAGCACCAACCCCTCATTGGGATGGAAACGGGCGAGCTTGATCGAGCCCGCCAC
>Ga0116216_10002443_pt1 | contig 12356 bp, 6 predicted proteins | sample Sb_taG_11_FD_89696 | JGI IMG/M metagenome (GOLD analysis project Ga0116216, IMG submission 89696) | Peat soil microbial communities from Weissenstadt, Germany - Sb_50d_3_AS metaG | ecosystem: Environmental > Terrestrial > Soil > Wetlands > Peat | place: Germany: Weissenstadt | collected 2010-09-21
GATGGCGTGGTTCCGGTGACGCGGGCGCCGGCCGGCAACGGGGCCGTCGCCCCGACTCGCACACGCCCCCGAGGCGTCGACCCTCCCGCCGCGGCCAGCGCGGCGCCGGCAAGCACGCCGGCGGCAAGTAAAGCCGATAACACGTACGTCGCCCTGCGTTTCAGCATTGCCCCAAGAGACGATCATAGGCTCCCGGTCAAACCCCGGGGTCGCCCCACAGCCTCTCCCGCAGCCCTGATGCGCGCGCGACCGGCCGCGCCACCGCTCGGCGTACGGCCTCCTCCGTGCCGACGAGGATCAGCTCGCGGCGCGCGCGGGTTACCGCCGTGTACAGCAGCTCGCGGGTCAGGATCCGCGAGCTCGCCGGCGGCAGCAGCACGGCGACGGTGTCGAACTGCGAGCCCTGGCTCTTGTGGATCGTCATCGCGTAGACGGTCTCGACGGCGCCGAGCCGAAGCGGGCTGAAACCGAGCAGCTCTCGGCCGCGCTCGAACACGGCGCTCGGGCGCCCCGCCTCCGTCTGAACAATCACGCCGGTGTCGCCGTTGTACAGCCCGAGCTCGTAGTCGTTCTCGGTCACCAGCAGCGGCCGCCCGACGTAGTCGCGCTGCTCGAGGTCCAGATCGGCGAGCTCCTCCGCGAGCCACCCCTGCACCCGCGAGTTCCAGTCGCTCACGCCGTACGGTCCGCGCCGGTGCGCGCACAGCAAGCGGAGGCGGCTGAGTGACGTGAGCGCCTCCGCGCCGTCGCCCGTCCGAGCGTTCGTGGTCACCGCCAGCCCCGCCGCCACGGTCCGCTCCCGCACGAGCTCGAGGTCGGCCTCGAGGACGTCGCCCGCCAGCCACGTCACCTCGCCGGGCGCCGCGCGCAGCGCCGCGATGGTGGCGTCGCCGTCGCCGTGGCGAACCGCGTCGGCGACCTGGGCGATCGCGCCGCCGTAGCGGTGAACGCGATCGAGCACGACGATCCCCATCCTCGACGCGGCCTCTGGGTCCTCCGCCGGGCCGACGACGTCAGCGAGTACCACGCCGGCCTCGATCGACGCGAGCTGCCCCGGGTCGCCGACGAGGATCAGCCCCGCGTCGGGGCGCACGGCCTCTACGAGCCGGGCCATCAGCGACAGCGAGACCATCGAGGTCTCATCGACGATCACCACGTCATGGGGGAGGCGGTTGCCGCGGTTGTGCGCAAAGCGGCTGTGGCTCCCCGGCCGCCAGCCGAGCAGGCGGTGGAGTGTCGAGGCGCGCAGGCCGAGCAGCAGCTCGCGGATCTCGGAGCCGACGGGCAGCCTCACCGTCTCCTCGTGGACCGCCTCCTGGAGGCGGGCCGCAGCCTTGCCCGTGGGCGCGGCCAGCGCGACCAGCGGCTGCCGCGACCGGGAGGCCGCGGCCTGCTCGGCGATCAACGCGACGATCCGGGCGACGGTCGTCGTCTTGCCGGTGCCCGGTCCGCCGGCGACCACGGCGAGGCGGCGGTTCACGGCCACGGCCGCGGCATCGCGCTGGCGCCGATCGGCGTCGCCGGGGAACAGCCTCTGAAGGCCGTCCGCCAGCCGTTCCTCCGAGACCTCGCCGGCGCCGGCCGCGAGCACAAGGAGATCGGCGGCGACCTGGCGCTCCTCGCGCCAGTAGCGGTCGAGGTAGAGGCGCGTCCCGAGCAGCCGCAGCGGCCGCTCGGCCGGCCCCCCGTCCTCGCCCACAGCGACCACGTCGCTCGCCGCCAGCGCGCGTAGCCACGGTCCCGGATCGGGCCACGGCAGCGCGGAGAGGTCGACGGGCTCTTCGGACTCGACGCTCGCCGTGTCCCGCACCGTGGCGAGATCGACGAACACGTGGCCGAGCCGCGGCGCTCGCACCGCGAGCGCCACCGCGAGCGCCACCGCCTCGTCCTGCACCCTGGCCAGCGCCTCCAGGCGCGACGCGACGTGAACGTCGGCCGCCCCCAGCAGCCCGATCTCGTTGAACGGCCGCAGCAACCCGCCGGCGGCGCCCACGAGCCGCGCGTCGAACGGATCGGCGATCGCGGTCACGCCGCCCCCTGGTCGAGTACGTCGCTCAGCGCTCGCACGAGCTCACCGGGCGGGTGCCACACGAACACCCCGCACCGCGACCCCTGGACGGTCGGCGTGTCGGGGCCGGCCATGCCGCGCAGGAACAGGTAGAGGACGGCGACGAGCTGGCGGTCGGGGTCGTAGGCGGGGAGCCTCCAGCGTAGATAGCGGTGGAGCGCCACCGTGTAGAGGAGCGCCTGTAGCCCGTACTGGGCGCGGTACATCTCGGCCGCCAGCGCGCCGGGCCGGTAGGGGCGGAGCGTCAGCGGCTCGCCGGCCGGGCCGAGCCAGTTGGTCTTGTAATCGACGACCGCGAACCGTGGACCGTCGAGCCGGAGCACGAGGTCGATGCTCCCGGTGAGGAATCCGCGCACGCTCGAGCGGAGCGCCGGATCCTCCAGCCGCGCCGCGTACCGGGCCATCGGGTCGCCATCCGGCAGGTGGGCCCGCAACACGGCGGCGATCGCCTTCAGCGTGAGCCGGCCCGTTGGGTCATCGCCGCCGACGAGCGGGAGCTCGAACTCGAGTTCATCGAGCCGATCCGCGCGGGTCACGTCGCGCAGGCGTAGCCCGTCGATCACGGGCGTCTCGATCGCCGCGCGCAGGCCGGCGATCGCGCCGCTCGGATCGTCGAGCTCGGTGGGCCGCCGGGAGGCTGGAGCCGCGACCCGCTCGGCGAGCTCGGCCTCGAGATCCGCGGCCGCGAAGTCAGTCGCCTCGAGCACCGTGTGTACGAACGTCCCGAACTGGACCCCGACCGGCATCGTCCCGAGCGGCGAGAGCCGGTCGAGCTCGGGGGCCGGCTCGTCCGGGCCGCCGACGGGGATGGGCGTGGCCGTCTCGGGCTCGTCGTTGAGGATCGGCTGCTCGGGCTCGCTCGCCACCATCGGGTCGTGGGCCTCCGCGGTGATGTCGCTGTAGGAAGTCCGGCGCCACCGGAGGTCGAGCTGGCGGTCGAACCGGGCCGCGACCAACTCGACCGGCGGATCGAGCGCCGGGCTCCATGCGGTCGGCGCTCCGAGCGTGACGCGCTCGACGGTGATCCGGCCCGGTGCCTGCGCGGCCAGTTCCTCGAACCGGTTGCCGGCGGCGGCGTCGGTGGGCGGGCTGGGGCCGTACGGCTGGACGACGCCCTCGGCGTCCTTGGCAAACAGCAGCCGTTCAAGCGCGGAGTTGCGGCTGGTCGTCGCGCCAACCCACCAGATCACGGCCTGGTGCCTGGCGCGCGTCAGGGCCACGTAGGCGAGGCGCAGGTCCTCGCCACGCTGCTCGATCAGCTGCTGCTTCTCGTGAGCCTGGAAGCCAGGGCCCTCCATGCCGACGTCGACCGTGAGCCGGTTTCCCATCTGAGGATCGTGGAAGGAGACCGGCACCCTGCTCGGGATCCAGCTCGGGTCCCAGAGGAAGGGGCAGTAGACGATCGGGAACTCGAGGCCCTTACTGCGATGGATCGTCAGCACCTGCACCGCCTCGGCGTCGGACTCGAGCCGCCGCGCCCGTTCCTCCTCGCCGTCCTCGCTCTGGGCGTCGGCGATCCGCTCGGCCAGCCACCCGCGCAACGCGGTCACGCCGAGCCGTTCGGCGCTCGCGGCTCGGTGGAGCAGCTGCGCCAGGTGGCGCAGGTCGGTGAGCCGCCGCTCGCCGCCGCTGATCGCGAGCATGCGGGCGGCGAGGTCCTCGCCGACCATGATCGCCTCGGTCAGCGCGGCGACGCCGCTGTCGCGCAGGATCCGGCTCCAGCGGTGAAGGCGCCGATGCACCTCGTCCCACTCGTCGTCCGCGGTGGTGGCGACGCGCTCGGCGCTCCAACCGAGGAACGGCGTCAGTGCAGCGGTCTTTGCCCGGAGCGCCGAGGCCGGTCGCTCGATCGCCTCGAGCAGACGCAGCCAGTCCTGCGCCGTCGAGGTGGCGAACACGGTGCCGGCGCCGTTGATCACCGCCGGCACGCAAGCGGCGTGAAGCTGGTCGCGAACCAGCTCGGCGGAGCTGTGGGTGCGGACGAGCACGGCGATGTGCCGGGGGCAAACCGGCTCCTCATCGATCGTGGCGCCCGAGAACAGCAGCCTCACGATGTCCGCAGCCACGTCGCGGGCGACGTACTCGCGCGCGGGTCCGACCGTCGCCAGGCCTCTTTGGGTCAGCTCGATCCCCGGAGCCTCACGGGAGACAACGCGCACTCGGAGCGTGGCGTCGCCCGGCGCGCCGCTCAGCCTCGACCCCTGGTGTCCGGCCACGGCGCGGACCTCCCGGTAGACGATGTCGGGATGGCCGAGCCGCGCGTCGGCGAACAGGGCGTCGTAGGCGTCGAGCAGCGCCTGATCGCTGCGGCGATTCTCGCGCAGCGTGGCGTGCGTCCCTGCGGTGGCGGCGGCGGTCAGATACGCGTATACGTCCGCGCCCCGGAACGCATAGATCGCCTGCTTGGGGTCGGCTATCAGTACGAGCGTGACGCCCTCGGCCGCGAACGCGCGGTGGAGGATCTGCCACTGGATCGGATCGGTGTCCTGGAACTCGTCGACGAGCACGACCGCGTAGCGGCTGCGCAGCCGCTCACGCGCGGCCGGGCCGTTCGGGCCGTCGAGGGTCTCGTTGAGCCGTGTGAGCAGGTCGTCGTAGGTCATGATCGCGAGCCGGCGCTTTCGCTGTTCGAGCTCCTCCCGCACGCGCTTGGCGAGGCGGTAGCGCATCGCCGCCAGGCTATCCTCGGGAGCGCGGCTCGGCTCGAGCTCGGCCATCGGCTTGAACGCAGCCTCCCTGGCGATCTTCAGCGCCTCGGCGCGTGTGAATCGTGCCGGCTCGGTCCTGGCGGCGAAGCGGCGGACATACAGGTCGTCGAGCGTCTCTTCCAGCAGGTCGGAGACGTCCTCGACGAAGGCGGTCGCCGGATCGAGGTCACCGACGGTGCCGAGCTCGGCCAGCACCTCCTGGCAGAAGCCATGGGTGGTGGCGATCGTGCCCGCGTCGAAGTCGGCGACCGCTCGGGCGAGGCGGTCGCGCCGGAGCTCGACCTCGCCTGCGTCGCCCGAAGCCATCAGCGTCACGACTGGATCGGCTCCCGAGTCGATCGCCCCGGCGATGATGCTCGACAGCGCCTGCTCGCAGCTGACCAACCGTTCGCGGACGCGGTCGCGCAGCTCGCCGGTCGCCATCCGGGTGAACGTGATCAGCAGGATCCGCTCGAGCGGCGTGCCCTCGGCGACGTAGCGGGCGGCCAGCGCCGCGATCGTGTATGTCTTGCCGGTCCCGGCGCTCGCCTCGAGCACGGTGACGCCGGACGGCAGCGGGCCGCACAGGTCGAACTCCGCATATGCCGGGGCCGTGGTCATCGGTCGCTGACCTGCTCGACGGCGAGCAACCCGTCCCACAGCCGGTGGGCGTAGTCGCGGAACAGGCGCCGCGCGAGCAGCTCTCCGAAGGGGATCTGAGCGCCGTAGACGAGCAGATGCTCCGGCTGGCGATCCTCCTTGTCGTAGTCGAACGTGCTCGTCCACGCCTTGCTGGCGGCGATCTCACCATGCTGCGCATACGCGGCCGAGGTCTCGCACGCCAGCGGCAGCGGCTCCCGCATGCCTCGGTCGTAGAGGTCCAGAACCACGGCGAGCTGTTCCAGCGCGGCCGCGCGCCGGGTGTCCGGGTCTTCTCCGAGTGGCGGGATCCGCGCCACGGTCACGTCGGCGCCCCAGGCGTCCGGACGGCTGCGGCCGATGATGACGGCATCGAAGGGTTGCTGGGGCCGGCTGGCGCTGAGCGCGAGCAACCTGACCCATGCGCGCAGCCGCTCGCGCGGGCGCACGCGCGAGTAGGACACGGTGCGCACCGTCCCCCCGCACACGCCGGTGACGGTCCCGGCGAGCGTCCGCCCGTCGGGCAGCCCGAGGTTGACGTCGAGCGAGTCCGGTGTGCCGTCGCTGATGACCTGCGCCTCGGCGACGAGCTTCTCGACGACGTCTCTGATCTGCGCCAGTGGGCGTCGCGCGAGCTCCTGCGGCGGGAGCAGCCCGCGAGCGATCTCCGCCCTCATGCAGTCGTCGGCCGTCGCCCCGGCGAGCATGCCCTCGAGCATCCGCTGTCCCACGGCCCACTCCTCGAGCTTGTCGAGCTCGACCGGCATCGCGTCGTCGATCTCCTCGAACGACTCGCTGAGGTTGATCCCGATCCGGTCGCGGAGCAGGGCGCGGACAGGGCGCTCGACGAACCGGACGAGTCGGTCGAGCTCGACGATGCGGTCGGACAGCGGCGGCAGCGGCGCCGGGAGGAACGGCGGGGGCTCGGCGCGCGGCCCCTCGAGCGCTCGCGCGCCCGCGAGCGCCTGTGGGTCAAAGCCCCAGGGTCCCGTGGGCACGAGCTTCCCGGGTGTGAAGTTGCGCGGGTCGAACGGCTGCAGCGGATGGCGGATCAGCACGTGCTCGCGCGCCGGGCCATCGTTGGAGCGGACCGTCCGATCGACGATGTCGAGCAGCTCGCCGACAGGGACGGCCGGCGGGCGGCGGAGGTTCGTGCGCTCGTCGTTGCCGGTGTAGGTGATGATCAGCCGTTCGGTCGCCGCCATCAGCGCGTCGAGGAGCATCTGGCGATCCTCCGTACGCGGGTCGCGATCGCCGACGTGCGGGTTCTGGAGCATCAGGTCATCGCCGTCGCGCCGGGCCCGGCGCGGGAACTCACCGTCGTCGAGGCCGAGGATGCAGACCACCCGGTGGGGCACCGAGCGCATGGGCACGAGCGTGCACACCGTCAGGTGCCCGGTTCGGAAGTTGGCGCGGGTCGGCCGGCCGCGCAGCCGGTCGGCGAGCAGGGCGCGGACGTCGGCCAGCTCGAGCTCCGCGCTGCTTCGGCTGTCCTGCGTCCCGGACTCGGCGACGACGTCGTCGAGTATGCGCTGGAGCTCGCGCAGCTGCCAGGCATCGCGTTCGCTGGTGGCCACGAGCGCGCCCGTCGCGCTCGCGATCGCCGTCGCCCAGTCGCCGATCGGCTTGGCGGCGGCCAGGTCGTCGACGGCCGTCCGGACGCGGTCGACATATTCGGCGAAGCGGCCGGCGAGCTCGATCGCGCCGCTCTCGACGTCGTCGAGGGGCAGCACGCCGCCGAACCGGCGGCGGTCCTCCTCGGTGATGGCCACGCCGACGAGGATCCGGTCGAGGCCCTTCCGCCACGTGTTGGCGCTCACCCTCTCGAGCTTGAACGGCGCGCGGTGCGGGGCATCGAAGCCCCACCGGATCCCGCTGTCGGCAACCCAGTCCTGCATCCGCGAGAGGTCGTCGTCGTCGAACGCGAACCGGCGCCGAACCGGCTCGCGGGCGGCCAGGTCGAGCAGCTGGGAGGCGGTGGCGCGCTGGTCGGCCAGCGCCATCAGCTCAGAGACCACACCGAGCACGGGGTTCGTCTGCCGCAGCGAGCGGTCGGCGAGGCGGACGCGGAGGTCGGGCAGCGCGTGGTGGGTGGCTTCGTCGTCCGGATCACCGCCGTCGGCCTCGGCGCGCCGGCCTGCGCCGAACGTCGCCTGGATCAGCGGTGCGAACGTCTCGATGTCGGGACACATCACGATCACGTCGCGCGGCTCGAGCGTCGGGTCCTCCTCGAGCAGGTGGAGCACGGCATCGCGGAGGACCTCGACCTGTCGGGCGCGGCCGTGGCAGGCGTGGATCTGGACGCTCCGGTCCGTGGCATCGAGGGCCGGCCGCGGGTCGGACTCGCCCGCCAGCGGGGGTCCCGGCGGCTGACGGTCCTCGCGGACGTCAGCCTGGATCCTCGCCAGCAGCGTGTGCTGGTCAGCGCCGCCGAGCTCGTGGTGATGGTCGACGTTGTCTCCGACGGCGGCGACGACGAGCTGGAGCTCACGAGCGTCCCGACCCCAGGAGGCGAGCAGCCGGTTGGCCGGCAGTCGGGCGGTCGGGTCACGCCGCCGGTCCGCCGTGGCGGGCTGCTCGTCGAGCATCTCGCGCACCCGGCGCCACAGCGACGGGGAGGGGTGGAGGATGAACAGGTGGACCTCGCGCATGTGGGCGATCGCTCCGAGCACGTCGAGGTACGAGCGCGGCATCCGCGTCAGGCCGAACAGCGACAGTCGCTGCGGCAGCTCGAGCAGCTCGAATTCGGCTTGGATCCGCTCGCACGCCGTCGTCAACCGCTCCGCGGGGCTGGGCCGGCCGATCCGGGCCCGGAGCCGTCGCCACAGCTCGGGCTGCCAGCCGGCGACGGCGTCCTCGCCGGCGGCCCAGGCGCGGAGCATGTCGGGGCGGTACACCCCGTAGTGGTCGAACAGGTCGGCGATGTGGTGGATCACGCCGAAGCGGTGCGTGGCGTCCTCGGGGTCCCCGCGCGCGCCCTCCAGGTGCTGCGCCAGCACCGCCAGCCACGGTTCGGCGAGGCACTCGTCGACGACCTCGAGCAGCGGCCACACCGAGCGCTCCGCCAGCCACGGGTCCTGGTCGGGCTCGATTCCCGTGGCGGCCGACACCGCGCCGAGGATCAGCCGGCCCGGAAACGGGAACTCGACGTTCGCGCAGACGCCGTCCGCCCGGCCCGCGGTTGTCCCCAGCCGCGTCGAGAGTCGCTGGGTGAGCCACCGCTCGATCCCGCGCGTCGGGACGGCGATGATCTCCGGCGCGAACGGATCCTCGAGCGGCTCGAGCAGCGTCTCGGCGAGGCCGTCGGCGAGACGGTCGGCACGCTCGGCTCGATGGACGTGAAGCACGTCCAAGACCCTAGTTCACGGTTATGGGGCGCGCCTTTGGGGGCGCGCCCTGGGGTGTGGCTTTCGCGCTCGGTTCGGGGGCGTCGAGGGTTGCGTGCTCGATGGCTGTCGACTCTCGGCCCGCGGGCGCTTCGCGCCCGCGGCCTTCGCTGGTGGTCGGCTCGGTGAGGGCATCGATGGGGGCGGGATCGGCCCATCGCGCCCGTCCAGAACCTGCACAGCACGACAATGGCGCGCGAAAACCCGAGCCCTGCCGTGCTGTGCATGAAGAGCATGGTTAATACGACACGGCTCGACGCCGGCGCCGGTGTTGTCGTGTTGTGCAGCATTTGGGGCCCCGGATCCCGCGATCTGACCCCACCCACCCCCTCCCCAGCGCCGTTTACCGAGCCGCCCGGTCACTAGGCTGCGCGCGCGAAGCGCCCGCGGGTCGAGAGTCGACAGCCCCTGCCCGCAGCGCCCGTGCGCCGACAGTCGGCGGCCCCGCCTCGCACGCCATCACTACGCTGAATTGATGCCCGAGCTGCCGGAGGTGGAGCGCGCCCGCCAGACGCTCGAGTCAGCGCTTGGCCGGCGGATCGCCGCCGTCGACGACCGAGATTCCTACGTGTGCCGTCCCCACGCGCCGGGGGAGATCGCCGACGCGCTCGTCGGCCACGCCTTCGCCACCGCCCACCGGCGCGGAAAGTTCATGTGGCTGGAGACCGACGACGGCCCGGTCCTCGGGCTGCACCTGGGGATGGCCGGCCGGATCCTCGTCGATCCCGACGACACGACCCGGTGGGACCGGTTCACGGTCGAGTTCGAGGATGGTGGCCGGCTCGTGCTGAGGGACAGGCGGCGGCTCGGCCGGGCCGTGGTGAACCCCGATTTCTCCCACGTCGGGCCGGACGCCGCCGAGGTCTCACGCGACGAGTTTCGCCGGCTGATCGGCAGCGGCCACACGCCGGTCAAGGCGCGGTTGCTCAATCAGGGCGCGATCTCCGGCGTCGGGAACCTGCTCGCCGACGAAGCGCTGTGGCAGGCACGGATCTCACCGAACCGCAGCGTCTCCGACCTCTCGACCGAGGACCTCGACCATCTGCGCCGCGAGGTCCGCGCCGCCGTCCGCTCGGCGATCCGCAAAGGCGGAGCCCACACCGGCCGGTTCGTCGGGGTGCGAGGGCCTGAAGGGGTCTGCCCGCGCGACGGCCACCCGCTGGAGCGCGGGACCGTCGGCGGCAGGACGACGTACTGGTGCCCCGAGTGTCAGCTGTGAGCCGTCACGCGGTGCGCGACCACGTGAACGTGACGGTCGCCCACGGCCGGAGCTTGTAGAGAAACGAGCGTCCGCGCCACTGCACGGCGAACTGGATCGGAGTCGGGGAGTTGTCGTAGGCGACGAGCACCCGCTCCCCATTGGGATTCAGGAACGCCACGTCGTCCAGCCCGGCGGTGACGCCGTAGGCGCCGGAGGGCGAATGGAAGTCGCTGACGAGGCGATCGGAGCGGATCCTGAACGCGCCGGGCTCCACGAACTTGCTCACCTGCCCGAACTGGTAGTACCCGCGTCCCAGCGCGACGCTGTGCGTATGTTTGTTGATCGTGACCAGGCCGGTGCAGCCGCCGCACCCGTAATTCGGCGGCTGGACCGGGCCGCCGGCGGGGTCGAGTGCGAGGTTCCACAGCCCGACGGCGGAGGCCCAGTTGCGTGTCGCGTCGATCGCGACCTCCGAGACCGGATAGGGGATGATGCCGGGCGAGCATTCCGAGACGATCTCGGGGATCCGCGGATCTTCCTGATGGAGTGTGCCCATAACATCCATGCCGCCGTAGCAGTGCCAGGAGATGCCGGCGAGGAGGGTGCGCGCAGGGCTTGCGAGCAGGGTCTGCGGGTAGTGGAGCTGGGCGCCGCGGTCCCCGCCGTAGATCGCCGGGTGAAGGTCGGCCGCGCGGAGCGCCGGCGCGAGGTTCTGGACGATCAGGTTCGCCTCTTCGGCTGGGGACAGCTCCAGCCCGGGAAACGGCGAGCGGGCCTGCGGCTCGTTCTGGGGGGTGAGCGCCGCGATCGGTATTCCGCGGGCGGCGTACGCCTGGATGAACTTGACGATGTAGTCCGCGTACGGCTGGTACGCCCAGGCCTCAAGCGAGCCGAACCCGTTGAGGTTGTCGAAGGAGTCGTTCGTCTTCATCCACGGCGGCGGGCTCCACGGCGTCGCGAGGATCTCGACCCGGCGGTCGATCCCCAGCATCTCCCGCAGCGTCGGGACGATGTACGCGTCGTCGTGGGCGACCGAGAAATGCAGTAGCTGGGGATCCGATTCGCCGGGCGGGAGGTCGTCGTAGCTGTAGGGCTGGCCGCCGACGGTGAAGTCGGACGCCCCGATCGGCAGCCGCACGAAGTCCAGGTGGATGCCTTCCCGGCTGAACAGGTCGTTCATCACCGCGGTGCGCGCCGGCGCCGGCAGCATGTCGTGGATCAGCCACGCCGAGCTGTCGGTCATCGCTGCGCCGAACCCCGTCACCCGCTGGTAGCGGACGTGGTCGTCGACGCGAATCACGGGGACTCCCCGCGGGCGCCCCGGCGCGAACCACAGATCGGGAAGAGGCGTCAGATGCTGGCGGAGGTTGGCGGTCGTCTGCACGACCTGCACCGGCGAACCGATCCACGTGTTCGGACGGCTTGTGGCGGTTCGCCTGGAGGCCGCCGGCGAGGAGGGCGCGAGCGCGACCAGGCACCCCACGACCAACAGCGCGGGTAGCCCCGCGGCCAATTTGCGCATCTCCGGGCCTTCCTCTAGTCGTCCATGGCCGATGGATTAACGCCTCGGGAGCACAGCTCTTGGCTGCCCTTAGCCGCTACCCCGAATTCAGCATCGCAGAATCTCTATGCCGGTGTGAAGGTCTGCGCCGCAACTGTCGCGGCAAGTTCCAATTCGGTCACGCGCACGTGACAAAGCGCGCTCACCTTGGCGACTGCGCGTTTGGAGCCCCCACACTCGGCCGGATGGATATCGAATGGCTCGACGAGAACCGGAGCGACGCGCTCGACGACGAACGGGGCGAGTGGCTCGAGAAATGGGCGCCGCGGTGCCCGGATGGAAGGCCGTCAGTCCCGCGGAAAATCATCGCCTATCGGGAGCGCGAACCCGGACGGCTCCAACTCCGCGTTCCGCTGAGCGGCGATGAGGGGGTCTGTGAAGTGGTCGTCGAGGAGGACGAGAAGACTGTTCGGGTGCGAGCGCTCGTCTGTTACGACGACGACGAGGAGGACAAGTCGAGGAGCCACGAACGCGTCAACTGCCCGGTCCACGTCTACCTCGACCGCCCGCTGCAGGGCCGCCAGGTCGTGGACGTCCAGGCAGGCGCGGCCCTGCCGTTGTTCGTGCCGTCCTGGTAGACCGCCGCAACCTGGGCGACGGACGCGCCGGCCGCCGATCGAAAAGCGCGGTCAAGGCCGATCGAGCGGGTCCGATCGAGGGTGTCATGATGAATTGCATGATCATGAAACGGCGAATGAAGATCTCCAAGGGTGGACAGGTCTCCATTCCGGCACCGATTCGCCACCGCTGGGGGACCTCGACGGTTTTACTCGAGGATCTGGGTGACCGGATCGTCCTGGTCGCCGCGGCTGAC
>Ga0116216_10002450_pt1 | contig 12335 bp, 10 predicted proteins | sample Sb_taG_11_FD_89696 | JGI IMG/M metagenome (GOLD analysis project Ga0116216, IMG submission 89696) | Peat soil microbial communities from Weissenstadt, Germany - Sb_50d_3_AS metaG | ecosystem: Environmental > Terrestrial > Soil > Wetlands > Peat | place: Germany: Weissenstadt | collected 2010-09-21
AGAAGATCGGCGGGCCTGCTCCCGACTCGACGTAGTGGCGGCGGACCCCGTTGCGCTCGAAGGTGGCCACGCGCCGGTGCGGGGCCCAGCCCCGACCTACCGGGTGACGGTGCGGACCCCGGCCTGGCCGTCCCCGTCGCCGGCGTCGACCGGGGTGTCGAGGTCGATGCGGACCGGCACCGGGATGGGCCGCAGCTCCTCGTGCTCGTCGTCGGGCTGCGGGGCGGTGTCGACGGTCCGGTACTCGCCGGTCGTGCTCCGGAGCATGAGCACGGCCCGCTTGCGCTTGCCGATCGAGTCGCCGCCCCCCTGCATCTCGATGCAGATCCGCCAGGTGAACACGCCCACCACGATCGGCACCACGATCACGAGGATCCGGAAGGTCCAGAGCACCTCGTTGAGAGAGACCTGGAAGAAGTTGGCCAGCACGTCGGTCGCGCTCGCGCCGAGCAGCGTGAACATGAGCGCGATCATGGCCGCACCGGCGGCGGTGCGTTTCGGCCGGTCACGGGGCCGATCGAGCAGGTGGTGGATCGAGTTGTCGCCCGTGAACCGCCGTTCGATGGCCGGCCAGGCGTAACAGAGGGTGAAGATCAGCCCGGGGAAGACGATGGCCGGTAGCAGCACCACGAAGGGGATGGTGTGGCCGAAGCCGGTGAACTCCCAGCTCGGCATGATGCGCAGCGCCCCGTCGAGCCAGCCCATGTACCAGTCCGGCTGGACCGCGTAGGAGATCTTGTCCGCCTGGTACTGGCCGAACTGCCAGATCGGGTTAACCTGGGCCACCCCGCCCAGCACCGTGATCACCGCCGTGATCATGAAGAGGTACCCGGTCGTCTTGGCCATGAAGGTCGGGTACATCGGCGATCCGACCACGTTCTCCTCGGTCCGGCCCCCGCCGGCGAACTGCGTGTGTTTCTGGCGCACGAGGAGGAAGAGGTGGGCCCCGATGAGCCCGGCGAGGATCGCCGGGAGGATGAGGACGTGGATGATGAACAGCCGGATGATGATCTCCTGGCCGGGGTAGTTCCCCCCGAAGAGGAAGAACGCCAGGTAGGTGCCGACGAAGGGGATCGACAGCACGATCGAGTACATGATCCGCAGCCCGGTCCCCGAGATGAGGTCGTCGGGCAGCGAGTAGCCGATGAACCCGTTCGCGAGCGAGAGGACGAGCAGGGTCAGCCCGATCGTCCAGTTGAGCTCGCGGGGCTTGCGGAACGCCCCGGTGAAGAAGATCCGGGCCATGTGGATCACGATGGCCCCGAGGAAGATGTCGGCCGACCAGTGGTGCATCTGGCGCATCAGCACCCCGGCCCGGACCCCGAAGCTGAGGTTGACGGTCGAGGCGTAGGCGGCGGTCACCGTCTGGCCGCGCAGTGGCGCGTAGGCGCCGTGGTAGACGAGCTCGGTCTGGGACGGGACGTAGTAGAGGGTGAGGAAGATGCCCGTGGCGATGATGACGATGAAGGAGTACAGCGCGATCTCGCCCAGCATGAACGACCAGTGGTCCGGGAAGATCTTGTCGAGGAAGACCCGTCCGCCCTTGGCCAGCCCCAGTCGGTCGTCGAGCTCCTCGATGACCTGGCCGACGCGCCCGTAGGGGCCGCGCGCGGCCCTCGCCTGACGTTGGGTTCGGGCGGTGGTGTCGGCGCTCACGTCGTTGTCCGTTCAAAGTACCCCGGGCCGACCGGCTGGTCGTAGCCGGCCTGGGCGCGCAGAAACCCCGAGCTGTCGATGTAGAGGGGCAGCTGGGGCAACGGGCGCGGCGCCGGCCCGAACTCCGGCACCGCGCCGTCGTCGATGCGGAACATCGACTGGTGGCAGGGGCACACGAGGAGGCGCAGCTCCCGCTCGTAGAGGCCGACCGGGCAGCCGGAGTGGGTGCAGAGCTTCGAGTACGCGACGTAGCCATCGGGCGCCCAGCTGGCCCGGCCCGGCTCGGTCACGAGGGCGGTGGTCTGGGCCCGGATGAGGACGGTCTGGTCGACGGCCAGGGTCTGGTCGTTCTTCTCGTAGCCGGCGGGGAAGACCGTCACGAGCCCGCCCGGGGCGAGGTCGTCCTTGTGCACCGCCCGACCGCTCGCGTCGACGAGGAGCGAACCCCGCCGCCAGTTGGTCTTAGTCAGGGTCAGGCCGGGCAGCGGCCCGAGCGAGCGCAGCAACGGGAAGATGGCCACGATCGAGAAGATCCCGACGCCGGTGCCGAACAACCCCAGCAGCATCCGACGGCGCCGGACCACCAAGCCGGTCCGCTCCACGAGGGCCGCCGAGATCGCCTCGCGCTCGGCCCGGGCCGAGTGCAGCGCATGCCGGGCCTCGCTGAAGGGCCCCTGGGGCATGAGGTACTTGCCCCACGCCGACACCCCGAAGCCGAGGAAGAACAGGCCCACCCCGAGCGAGAGGCCGAGCGTCCAGGGCTTCCAGTTCTGCCAGTAGGCGGCCCCGAACACCGCGACCCCGGCGATCCCGATGACGAAGTAGGCGGCGATGGCCCGCTCGGCGCCCGGGGGGTTCGCCACCGCCTCCCGCAGGTGGGGGTCGTCCAGGCTGGCCACGGGGGCCGGCGCGTCCAGCGCGGCCTCGAGCTCGTCGTGCTCGCTCACGACCGCTCCCCGATCCAGAACCCGACCAGCGCGAGCAGCCCCACGCCGAACAGGAGGGCCACGAAGCCCTCGGCCACCGGGCCCACTCCGCCCAGGGCGAACCCGCCGGGGTTCGAGGGGTGCTGGATGTATTCGGTGACGTACGCGTCGATGTCGGCCACCTGCGAGTTGGTCAGGTTGCCGCTGAAGCGCGGCATGTTGCCGGGACCCGTGCGGATCGCCTCGGCCACCTGGGTGGGGGTGGCGGCCCGCAGTGACGGCGCGAAGGTGCCGAAGGCCAGCTCGTCACCCGCCCCGGTGATGGTGTGGCAGGCCGCGCAATTGAGCGAGAAGAGGTCGGCCCCGATCGCCACATTGGCATCCTTGATGTTCACACGGGGGATGGCGGGCCGGGCCGGGTCGAGCGAGTTCACGTACGCGGCGACCTCGAGGGCCTCCTGGTCGCTCAGCCGGGCCGGCTTGCGGGGCGCCTGGATCGCGTTCGGGTTCTCGGCCGGCATGCGGCCGGTCGAGACCCAGAAGTCGACCGTGCCCGGCCCCACGCCGACCAGGTTGGGGGCCCTCGAGGTGCCCTCGGCCTGGGCGCCGTGGCAGCTGGCGCAGAACGTGTCGAACAGGGCCTGGCCGGCCGGGATGTACGACCTCGGCGGGAAGACGTAGGTGATGGCCGCGTTGCCGTAGGAGTGGGTGGCCTGGTCGAGCCCCTGCGCGCCGCCGGTTCCGGAGAACGCGACGAGACCACCGAGGGCCACTCCCGCGACCACCGCTCCCGGGAGCAGGAACCGGCTGGAGAAGACCCGGCGGATCCGCGCCATCACTTGAGCAGGAAGAGGCAACTGAACAACCCGATCCAGACGATGTCGACGAAGTGCCAGTAGTAGCTGACACCCTGGAAGACCGAGAGCTCGCCCGGGTCGCCCGACTTCCCCCGCATCCGCAAGAGGAGGAAGGTCATCGCGATGATCCCGATGAAGACATGGAGACCGTGGAGCCCGGTCATGATGAAGAAGAGAGAGCCGTAGGCGTTGGTGCTCGCACGAGTGGTGAGGAACAGCCACTCGGAGAGCTGGTTGCCGAGGAAGGCCAACCCAAGCACGATCGTCGCGCCGACCCAGATCTTGGCGGACCGGCGGTCCCTCCGCTCCTCGTCGAACACCGCCTTTTGCATCGTGAAGCTCGAGGAGACGAGCACCGCGGTGAAGACCGCGGCCCGGATGGTGTCGAGGTGGGTCCCGGTCGGCGGCCAGACCGTGTGCTGGGAGCGGATCGTGAAAAAGGCGGCGAACAGGCCGCTGAAGAACATGAGCTCCGAGCCGAGCCAGATCATGACGCCGATGGCGAGCATCGGCGGCCGGTCATGGGTGATCCGGGGGGGCCTGGCCGGCTTGCCCACCGAGATCGCCTGGCTCACGAGGTATTTCCTACTCGACCGCGCACGCGGGACGCCAACATCCTGGTGAGGGGCGGGCGTGTCACCGACCAGGGACGTCGCGGTCAATTCGCGGCGATCGGGCGGTCCGTTCGAGGGGTCAGATCGACCGGCAGCGGGAGGGAGTGGAGAACGGCCAGACGCCGGGTCGGACGGGTCAGCGCGACGTACAGGACCCGCAGCCCGCGCCGGTCGACGGTCGGCGGTCGCTCCCCGGCGGAGGCCCCGTCGTCGCCCATGCGCGCGGGCTCGACGACCACCACCGCGTCGAACTCGAGCCCGTGGGCCTCCCCGGCCGGGAGCAGCACGAGCGGCGCGCCCAGCCCCTCCCCGGCCGGGTCCCGGGGGTCGATCGGATCGAGCCCGTGGTCACGCAGCGCCCGCTGCAGCTCGGGGACGAGCAGCTCCGGGGCGAGGACCGCGACCCGTCCAGGCGCCACCGCCGCCAGCTGGTCGGCGGCCACGGCGGCGGCCCGCGCGCTCAGGCCCGCGCTCGGCACATGCTCGATCAGCGGGAACTCCCCGGACCGCCGGACCGGCGTCGGCGGCTTGAGCTCGGGGGCGGCGGCGCGCAGCGCCCGCGCGGCGACCTCGACGACCTCGGCCGGGGTCCGGTAGCTCACGGTCAGCTCGACCAGTCGGGGCTCGTGTTTCGGGGCCAGGTGCGCGGCCACCTCGGACCACCGGGTCGGCGTCCACGCGCCGGTGGCCTGGGCGATGTCCCCCACCACGGTCATCGAGCCCGACAGCGACCGCCGTGCCAGCATCCGCAACTGCATCGGTGAGAGGTCCTGGGCCTCGTCGACGACGATGTGGCCGAACGACCGGACCTCGTCGGTGGGCGCGACCTGGATGCTGCCGGGCGACTCGGGCGAGGGGTCCAGCCCGGCCGGCCAGAAGCCCTCGACCGGCCGCTCGCCCCGGGCCCGTACCTCGGTCCGGGCGCGGGCGGCCCGCGGGCGCCACGGGCCGAGCACCGCGCGCGCCTCGTCGACCAGTGCGGCGTCGGCCGCCGTCCAGCCCACGTCGTCGAGCGAGCGGCTCCGGGGCCGGACGAGCATCGCCTGCTCGGCGTCGCTCAGCAGCCCCTCGGCGCTGGCGGCGAGCAGGGCGGGGGCGCCCAGCAGGTCATGGAGCAGCTCGTGGGGGGCGAGGCGCGGCCACATCCGGTCGAGCGCCTCGCGGACCGGCGCCGTCCGTCGGAACCGCGCGGCGAGGTCGGCGCGGTTGAACTCCTCCTCGTCGGCGGTCACCTCGCTGTCGCCGCCCCAGTCCTCGAGCGGCGAGCGCCCCATCACGCTCGGCCCCATCCGCTCCTGGGCCGACTCCAGGAACCGCTCGTAGCGTTCGACCAGGAGCGAGGTGACCTCACGCTCGACGAAGCGGCGCTTTGCGTTGTGGTGGCCGGGGCGGCGTCGGGCCCGGCCGACGATTCTGGCCGAGTCCTCGACCCCGATCCGCACCACGGCCGCTCCGAACGGCACCTCGACGTCTCGTCGCAGCCGGCGTTCCCGGGAGCGGACCGCCCTCGCCATGAGCTTGGCCATGCGGGCGTCGCCCTTCAGCCGCGCGACCTCGGCTGGCTCGGTCACCCGCACCCGGATCTCGGGCACCAGGCCCGAAACGGTCGAGAGGGTGACGCCCGCCTCCCCGAGCGACGGGAGCACCTGCTCGATGTAGCGGAGGAACAGCGGGTTCGGGCCGACCACGAGGACGCCCTGGCGCTCGAGCGGGAAGCGGTGGGTGTAGAGGAGGTAGGCGGCCCGGTGCAGCGCCACCGCGGTCTTCCCGGTGCCGGGGCCACCCTGCACCATCAGCAGCCCGGCCAGTGGCGCCCGGATGATCTCGTCCTGCTCGCGCTGGATGGTGGCCACGATGTCGGCCATGTGCCCGGTCCGGGCCGTGCCGAGGGCGGCGAGCAGCGCGCCGGGCCCCCCGAGGGTCAGCGTGCCGTCGAGCTGTTCCTGGCCCTGGCCGCTGGAGGCGGGCGGGGCAGGGCGGTCGCCGTCGGCCCTGCCGAAGTACTCGTCCTCGTACCCGGTGACCAGCCGACCCCGCACGGCCAGGTGACGGCGGCGCGCGAGGCCCTGGGCGTCGAGCCCGGTGGCCCGGTAGAAGGGCGCGGCCACCGGCGCCCGCCAGTCGACCACCACCGGCTCTCGGTCGAGCCCGGACACGGCCAGGCGCCCGATGTGGAAGGTCTCCCCCGGCTCGTGCTCCTGCTCGGGCACCCGGTCGATCCGCCCGAAGCAGAGCGCCTGGTCGCCGATGTCGAGCTGGGCCAGGCGGGCGAGGCTGGTCCGGACGACGATGTCCCGCTCGGTGCGGGACTGGGGCGTGCCGCCCCTCCCCAGGTCGAGGACGGACTCGAGCATCCGCCTGGACTCGTCGCGCATCGCGTCGAGGCTGTCGTGGGCACGGTCGAGGAACCGCTGCTCTTCCTCGAGCTCGAGATCGATCGCCACCTGTCCCTTCCTGCCCGGCCCCCGGCTCGCGACCTCGGGGTCGGCACCGCCGAGATCCGATCGACCGAGGCCCCTCTGCCCGGGTAACCCAGAGATTTTAGGGGCTGGTCGCGACGCGCACGGCCGTTGGTCACGGATGCCCCGGCCTGCGATGATCGACCGGTCCGACCGGGCGCCTGGCCCGGTCCCGGGCGAAAGGATCTCCGTGCTGATCTCCACCATGAACGACGTGCCCGGATACCGAGTCTCAAAGGTCCTCGGTGAGTGCTTCGGGCTGACGGTCCGATCGCGCAACGTGTTCTCCCAGTTCGGGGCCGGCCTGAAGTCGGTGGTCGGCGGCGAGCTGGTCGGCATGACCAAGAACCTCCAGAAGAGCCGCCAGGACGTCATCGACCGGATGGTCCAGGAGGCCGAGGGGCGGGGCGCCAACGCGGTGCTGGCCATGCGGTTCGACACCTCCGAGATGGGCGGCAACTGGACCGAGATCTGCGCGTACGGGACCGCGGTCGTCGTCGAACCGGCTTGAGCCGGCCGCGGGAGGCGGCGGGGGGGCCGACGGTGACCGGGCCGCCGACGCCCCCCTTCCTGGCGGCCTGCCGGCGGGAGCCGGTCGCGCGCACCCCGGTGTGGTTCATGCGCCAAGCGGGGCGGGCGCTGCCCGAGTACTGGGCGCTGCGCGGCACCGGGACGATCCTCGACACGATCACCAAACCGGAGCTGGCCGCCGAGATCACCCTGCAGCCGGTGCGCCGCTACGGGGTCGACGCCGCCATCTTGTTCTCCGACATCGTCGTCCCGGTGTGGGCGACCGGGTTCGGGGTGGAGATCGTCCCCGGGCGCGGCCCGGTGGTGGAGCACCCGGTGCGGGGGCCGGCCGACGTCGACCGGCTGCGCCCGCTCGACCCCCCGACCGACACCGGGTTCGTGCTCGACACGATCGGCATCCTGCGCCGGGAGCTGCCGCCCGAGGTGCCGCTCATCGGCTTCGCCGGCGCGCCGTTCACCGTGGCGAGCTATCTGGTCGAGGGCGGACCCTCGCGTGACTACGCGGTGGTCAAGGCGCTCATGCACACGGACCCGGGCACCTGGGAGCGCCTCGCCGAGAAGCTGGCGCAGATGGCCGTCGACTCGCTGGTGGCCCAGGTGGGCGCGGGCGTGCAGGCGGTGCAGCTGTTCGACAGCTGGGCCGGGTCGCTGTCCCCGGCCGACTACGAGCGCTTCGCGCTGCCCGCCACGAGGCGGGTGCTCTCGGCGATCGGCGAGCTCGGGGTGCCGACGATCCTCTTCGGCGTCGGCACCGGCGAGCTGCTCTCCCTCATGAGCTCGGCCGGTCCCGACGTGGTCGGTGTCGACTGGCGCGTCCCGCTCGACGTCGCCCGCGCCCGGGTCGGTCCCGGACGGGCGGTCCAGGGGAACCTCGACCCGGCGGCCTGTCTCGCACCGTTCGACGCGGTGGCGACCGAGGCGCGCGAGGTCCTGAGGCGCGCCGGGACCGAGCCCGGCCACATCTTCAACCTGGGCCACGGCGTCCTGCCCACGACCGACCCGGGGATCCTCACCGCGCTGGTCGAGTTGGTGCACGCCGAGGGAAGGGCGGGCGTGACGGCGTGAGCACGCCGGTCGGCGTCCTCGTGATGGCCCACGGCACGCCGGGGTCACCCGAGGAGATCGAGCCCTTCTACACCCGCATCCGGCGGGGGCGGCCGCCGAGCCCGCAGCAGCTGGCCGACCTGGTGCGCCGCTACGAGGCCATCGGGGGCACCTCGCCCCTGGCCGCCCGGACCCGGGCCCAGGTGGAAGGCCTGGCCGGCGCGCTCGAGTCGTCGGCACCGGGACGGTTCCGGGTCGCCTTCGGCGCGAAGCACACCGAGCCGTCGATCGAGCGGGCCGCCGGCGAGCTGGCCGCCTCGGGGGTCGCCGGTGTCGTCGGCCTGGTGCTCACGCCGCACCGCTCCGCCCGCGGCTCGGGCGAGTACCTCGACCGGGCGGCGGCGGCCGTCGAGGACGTCGCCGCCGGGCTCGCCTTCATGCGGGTCGACGAGTGGTTCGACGAGCCCGGCTTCCCCGAGCTCCTCGCCGGACGGCTCCGCACGGTGGCCGAGGGGGAGGAGGCCCCCACCGTCCTCTTCACCGCGCACTCGGTCCCGGAGGGTGCGGGCTCCGAGCCCTACCGCGCCCAGGTGGAGCGCTCCGCCGGGCTGGTGGCCGCTGCGGCGGGCCTCGACGACGCGGCAGTGCCGTGGCGGGTCGCCTGGCAGAGCGCCGGGCGCACGGACCAGCAGTGGCTCGGCCCGGACCTGCTCGGCACGCTGGATTGGCTGGCCTCCCACGGCGCGAGGTCGGTCGTGGTCTGCCCGGTCGGCTTCGTCGCCGACCACCTGGAGATCCTCTACGACCTCGACATCGAGGCGAAGGCACGAGCGGCCGAGGTCGGCCTGGCGTTCGCCCGCACCCCGTCGCTCAACGACGACCCGGCGTTCCTCGGCATCCTGGCCGGGGTGGTCCAGCGGGCCGCCGTCGGGGTGGGCCCGTGACCGGGCGCGCCGCCGTGGTCGTGGTCGGTGGGGGGATCGCCGGCCTGGCGGCGGCCTGGGAGCTCACCGGGGGCGCGACCCCCGACCACGAGGGGCCCCGGGTCGTTGTGCTCGAGTCCTCGCGCCGGCTCGGCGGGCCGCTCCTGTCCTCCGAGTTCGACGGCCGGACCGTCGACCTCGGCCCCGACGGCTTCCTCGGCCGGCGCCCCGAGGCCGCCGAGCTCTGCCGCGAGATCGGGATCGAGGACCGGCTGCGGCCGATCGGCGCGTCGGGCGCCTCGGTCTACGCGCGGGGCCGGCTCCGCCGGCTCCCCTCCGACCTCTTGCTGGGCGTGCCGATGCGGTGGTGGCCGGTGGCGCGCTCCGGCGTGCTCGGCGCGGGCGGCTCGCTCCGCCTGCTGCGGGACGCCGTCGCCCCCCGGGCCGACCGCCGGGGCCCGCTCGGGGACCGGGCGCTCGGCCCGCTGGTGGCCCGGCGGCTCGGCCGGGCGGTGGTCGACACGCTGGTCGACCCCCTGGTGGGCGGGATCCACGCCGGATCGGTGAGCGACATGAGCGCCGCTGCGGTGCTCCCCCAGCTCCTCGCTGCGCCCCGGCGCGGCTCGGTCATGCGGGCGCTGCGCCGGGGCGTTCGCACGGCGGCCACCGGCGACAGCGCCGACGCCCCACCCCCGCTGTTCTGGGCGGTCGAGGGGGGCATGTCGACGCTCGTCTCCTGCCTCGAGGAGGCCCTGCTGGCCCGGGGCGTCGAGATCCGGACCCAGCTCGGTGCCGAGCGGCTGGACCGGGCCGGCCGGAGCGGATGGACCGTCGAGACCCGGGTCGGCCGGCTCGACGCCGACGGGGTGGTCCTGGCCGTCCCGGCCGGCGCGGCGGCCGAGCTTCTCGCGCCCCACGACGCCGACGCGGCGTCGCTCGAGCGGACCATCGAGTACGGGTCGGTGGCGGTGGTGACCCTTGCCTACCCGGACGACGGCGTCGCGCTGCCGCCGGGCACCGGGTTCCTCGTGCCGAAGGGGGCCCGGTCCCCCCTCGCCTCCGCCGAGGGCGGCGACCTCCTGCTCACGGCGGGGACGTTCCTCGACGCCAAGTGGCCACACCTGAAGCGACCCGGGACCGTGCTGCTGCGGGCCTCGGTCGGCCGCTTCGGCGACCGGCGCGCCGAGCAGATGGACGACGCCGAGCTCGCGCGCCGGGTGACGGCCGAGCTGGCCGCCGTGCTCGCCCTGGGCGCCTCGCCGACCGCCACCCTCGTGACCCGGTGGCGCCACGCCTTCCCCCAGTACCGGGTGGGCCATCTCCTCCGGGTGAGCGGGATCGAGGCGGCGGTGAAGCGCCTGCCCGCGCTCGCGGTCGCCGGCGCCCCCTACCGCGGGGTGGGGGTGCCGGCCTGCATCGGGAGCGGGCGGGCGGCCGCCGCCGCAGTCCGCGGGGCGCTCGCGGACACCAGGCCGTGACGCCGCGCCGAGGCGGGGTGGTCGCCCCTTCCTTGGCGGCCGGAGTCCTGCTGGCGCTGTCGGTGCCGCCCTTCGGCGTGTGGCCGCTGGCGTTCGTCGGCGCCGCGCTGCTCTATTGGCGCCTCGGCGGTCTCCGCCTCCGGGCCCGGTTCCTGGCCGGCTGGATGGCCGGCATCGGCTGCTTCGCCATCGGCCTCGCCTGGGCCGTCTCCTTCAACTGGTACGGGGCGGTGGTCCTCGTGCTCGTGGAGGCGCTCTTCCCGGCGACGGCAGCGGCCGCCACCCCCCCGCGCTGGGGCCGCGCGCCGGCCTTCGTGGGGGCGGCCACCCTCCTCGAGGCGGCCCGGATGGCCTGGCCCTTCGGCGGGCTGCCGGTGGGTGGGGTGTTCCTCGGACAGGCGGGGGGACCGCTCTTGGCGGCGGCCCGGTTGGGGGGCCCGCTCCTGCTCACCGCCCTCGTGTGGTGCGGCGGCGTCGCGCTCGGCGAGCTCGCCGTGCCCGCCTCCCGGCTCCTTCGGCGGCTTCCGGCCGGGACGGTGCCCTGGGGCGGGCTCGCTGGCGCGCTCGTCGTGGTGGCGGTCGGGTCCCTCGGGGCCGGGTCGGCCGACGGCGGCCCGCCGGTGCGGACGCTGCGGGTGGCGGCCGTCCAGGGGGGCGGCACCCGGGGCCTCACCCAGCTCGAGACCGGCCGGGCCGGGGACTTCGGCGCCGAGCTCGACGCGACCACCCCGCTCGCCGTGGCCTCGTCCCGCCCGGCGCTCGTCGTCTGGCCCGAGGACGTGGTCGCACTGCATGTGCCGCTCGCAGAGAGCTCGGACGCGGCCCACCTCGCCTCCCTCGCCCGGTATCTCCATGCGACCGTGCTCGCCGGGGTCACCATCACCGAGCCGGGCGCCACCTTCCGCAACGAGATCGTGGCCTGGGCCCCCGACGGACGGGTGGTCTCGGTCTTCGAGAAGGTCCACCGTGTCCCCTTCGGCGAGTACATCCCTTACCGCGGGTTCTTCTCCCACCTGGCCGGCCTGTCGGGGGTGCCCCGGGACGCGGTCCCCGGCCACGGCTCCGGGCTCATGCGCACCCCGGCCGGGCCGGTCGGTGCGCTCGTCTCCTTCGAGGTCTTCTACGCCGACCGGGGACGGTCCTCGGTGCGTGCCGGCGCCGAGCTGTTGGTGGTCCCGACGAACACCTCGTCGTACTCGACCGCCCAGATGCCGAGCCAGGAGATCGCAGCCGACCGGGTGCAGGCGGTCGAGGAGGGTCGCGACCTCGTGCAAGCCGCACCGACGGGCTACTCGACGGTGGTCAGCAACGGCGGGACGGTGCGATTGCGCACGCAGCTCTCGGACCGCCAGGTGCTGCTGGCCACCGTCTCCCTGCGCCGGGGCTCGACCCTGTACGAGCGCCTGGGCGACCTCCCGGTCCTGCTCGGGGGGGCGATCGCGCTGATCGCCGGTCACCTCCGTCGCTGGCTGCACCGGTCCGCGGCCGACGGCTGATTGATGCACGAGAGCGCTCGTGGGTGCGACCGGTCGACGAGGCCAGGGGCCGGCGCTGTCCCCGCGGTCCGGCGACCCCTCGCCGGAAGTTGACGTTTGCGTTAACTGCGCATAGGTTTCGGGAATCCCCCTCCGCACGCAGTTCTCGAAACGCGCCTCCTCGAACGGTGCAGCTGACCCACGAGCCGCCGTTCTCTCGCTGACCCCCACCGCGGCTCCGCCGTCGGACCGCTACAAGTGGGTGGCCCTCGTGAACACCACGCTGGGTGTGCTGATGGCCACGATCGACGGGTCCATCGTGCTGATCGCCATGCCCGACATCTTCCGGGGGATCGGGCTCGACCCTCTCCG
>Ga0116216_10002464_pt1 | contig 12296 bp, 9 predicted proteins | sample Sb_taG_11_FD_89696 | JGI IMG/M metagenome (GOLD analysis project Ga0116216, IMG submission 89696) | Peat soil microbial communities from Weissenstadt, Germany - Sb_50d_3_AS metaG | ecosystem: Environmental > Terrestrial > Soil > Wetlands > Peat | place: Germany: Weissenstadt | collected 2010-09-21
CGGCACGAGCACGAACGAGAGGCCGAAGGCGATGCTCGCGCTTGCGGCCACGGCCGCGCCCGCCGACACGCCGGTGACGTACGGATCAACCAACGGGTTGCGGAAAAGCGCCTGCAGCATCGCCCCGGCGACCCCGAGACCTGCACCGACGCAGGCAGCTATCGCCACGCGCGGCAAGCGGATATCCCAAACCACGACGTGGGCCAGGCCAGACGTCGAGGGATGCGCGAGCGCGCCGAGTATCGAGCCAACAGTAAGCGGCACGCTGCCGACCGCCAGCGACGCCGCGCTCAAGCACAGCGCCACCGCGCTCAAGCCGAACAGCCAGAAGAGTTTGGAAGGAGCGGCGCGCGTTGCGCCGAGTTGGAATGTGGCCACTGCCCTGCCCCTTTTCAGCGAAGGAGACGTGGAGCGGCGCGATCGTCCGCGATCGCGCAGTCGCCTCGGGGCAGGTCTCCTGACTTCCGGATCATCGCCTTGGTGCCGGCGCCTTCCCTTGCGGTGGCGTTTGCCGGCGGCTCCCCGGTTACAGTGGCGCGACCGTGCCGGATTCGCACCGGCTTCCCTGTCGCCCCGAGGACATGTGCGCGACGTCTTCCGCGGCCCTGCGCGCCTTCCTTTCGTAGGCGGTCGCGAGGCATGCGGAGAAAGGGCGGCGCGCCGTGCAGTACTTCGAACCTAACTTCGTCGATGAGGCGCTCGTGCTGCTCGATCGCTTTGCGCCGCATGCGCACGTGCTCGCCGGCGGCAGCCTGCTCGGGCTTGCGGTGCGCACCCGCTCCGATTCGAGGGCGATCGCGGACGCGACGGCGATCGTCAACGTCAAACGCATTCCCGCGCTGCGCGAGATCAGCTTCGACGGCGCGACGCTGACCATCGGCGCGCTGGTCACGGCGCGCGAGGCGAGCATGCACGAGCTGATCCGCGCACACGCGCCGCTGGTCGCGCGCGCGGCGTCAAGTCTCGGCGCGCGACAGCTGCGCACGGTGGCGACGATCGGCGGCAATCTGTGCTCGGGCCATCCCGCAGCAGACATCTCGACGGCGCTGCTCGCGTGCGATGCGCGCTGTCTGATCGCCGATATCGCGTCCGGTCCTACGAGCGTTCTCGCGGTCGATTTCGTGCGCGCCGAAAGCGATCCGCGCAGTTTGTTGACCGCGATCGAGGTGCCGGCGTCGGCCGCACGGGTCGCCTACCTGAAGATGCAGACACGACGTGCGTTCGAAATGGCTATCGTCAGCGCCGCCGTCGCGGTAGAGCTCGACGGCAGCACGGTGCGCGCCGCCCGCATCGCGCTCGGCGGCGCCGCACCCTCGCCGGTACGCGCGGCGAACGCAGAATCGTGGCTGCGCGGCAAGTCCCCAAGCGGGGCTGCCGCGAGCGACGCATCGCGACTGGCAGCAGATCAGGACGCTGCGCCGGCCAGCGACGCGCACGCAAGCGCGGAGTATCGGCGTCAGCTCGTCCACGTCCTGGTCGAGCGCGCACTGCATGAGGCGTTCGGCATGCACGACGCGGCCGTGCGCTGATGCAGCCGGTCACGCTGCTCGTCAACGGCTCGGCGCGCGAGGTCGTGGTCGAGCCGCTGCAGACGCTGCTCGCCGTTTTGCGCGATCACCTCGGGCTGACCGGAACCAAGGAAGGCTGCGGCACTGGCTATTGCGGCGCGTGCACTGTGCTCATCGATGGACAGCCGGTCAACGCATGCCTGTTTCCGGCTGTCGACGCCGACCGGCGAGACGTGACGACGATTGAAGGGCTCGCAGACGACGCGGGCATGCTGCACCCGGTGCAGAGCGCGTTCATCGAACGCTTCGGACTGCAGTGCGGCTACTGCACGCCCGGCATGATCCTATCGGCGGCATCGCTGCTCGCCGAAAACCCGCAGCCTAGCGACGAACAGGCCCGCTCAGCGCTCGCCGGCAACATCTGCCGCTGCACCGGGTATCAGACGATCATCGCCGCCGTGCACGAGGCCGCACGCCTGCTGCGCGAACAGGGCCGCGCCGGCGAAGCACCCGGAAAGCGCGCTCCGATCCGGGGCCGGGCATGAGCGCGCTGCGCGTCGTCGGCAAGCAGCGGCCGCGTCTTGACGCTGCGGCCAAGGTGCTCGGGCAGACGCATTACACCGCAGACGTCGCCCTCGACGGTGCACTCGAAGGCGTCGTCAAACGCAGTCCGCATGCGTTTGCTCGAGTCGTGCGCGTCGACGTGACGCGCGCAGCCTCGTTGCCCGGCGTGCGCGCGATCGCGCATGCGGGCAACACGCCGGCGCAGCCGCTTGACTTCGGCATCAAGGATCAGCACCTATTCCCGCGGCCTTACGCGCGCTACGCGGGTGAGCCAGTCGCCGCGGTGGCGGCGGACACTGTGGCACAGGCGCGTGCGGCGGCGGACGCAATCGAAGTCGAGTACGAGATCCTCGAACCGGTCCTCGACGCTCGTCGCGCGCTTGAAGCCTCGGCGCCCCTTGTCCATCCTGATTGGAAACAGTATACGAAGCTGCCGACGCGAGTGTTGCGCGGCAACGTCTGCGGTCACAATCGCATCCGTCGCGGCGATGTCGAGACGGCGTTCGCGCGGCCTGACGTGGTCGTGCACGCGTCCGAATTCTGTTTCTCACCCGGCTTGCCAGGGTATATCGAGCCGCGAGCCGCGGCTGCCCGGCGCGAGCCTGACGGCGGTCTGACAGTATGGTGCGGATCGCAGTCGCCATACGAAAACCGCGACGAGCTCGCCACGTTCTTCGGCTTGGAGCGGGAGCGGGTCCGCTTCATCAACCAGTTCGTCGGCGGCGCGTTCGGCGGCAAGATCATCATGGCCGCGGAGTGGTACGCCGCGGCGTTGGCGCTGCAGTGCGACCGCCCCGTTCGCATGGCGTGGACGCGCCACGAGGACGGCTTGCACGCGTTTCCCCGCCACGGAGGCTACGCGTCGTTCAAAAGCGCGGCGACCGCCGACGGAACGCTCGTGGCGATGCGCGCGGAGTTCGTATACGACACGGGCGCGTACATCGGCTACGGCACCGGCACGAGTCAGATCTCGACCATGTTGGCGTCCGCGCCCTACCGGATCCCGAACCTCGATCTCGAGGCGACGCTCGTCTACACCAACAAGCACGTCGCGGGTCCGGTGCGCGCCCCCGGCGGCCCGCAGGCCAATTACGCGAAGGAGCTGCACCTCGACGAGCTTGCGGCGATCCTGGGCGTCGATGCGCTCGAGTTCAGGCTGCACAATGCGTGGGAGGACGGCGACCAAAGCCCGAGCGGTCAAACGTTAAGCGGCGTGCGGGTCAAAGAAGCGCTGCGCGCGGCGGCGGACGCGATCGGCTGGGGGACGCCGGCGCGGCCGGGCGAGGGACGCGGCATCGGATGCACGTGGTGGTTCTCGGCGTGCGGCGAATCCAAAGCGCGCCTCGAGGTCCGCGCCGACGGCTCGATCCTGCTCGCATCGGGCAATCCAGAAGTCGGCACCGGCGCATCATCGACCGCGCTGCCGATGATGGCCGCGGAGGTGCTGGGCGTCGATCCGGCACGCATCACCGTCGTTTTGTCGGACACGGCGACCGACACGTACGATGCGGGCGTCGGCGGCAGCGCCTCGACGTTCAGCGCCGGCACGGCCGTCGCGGCGGCGGCCAAGGACGTGCACGCCAAACTCCTGACCTTGGCGGAGGATGCGCTTGAAGCGCGCGCCGACGATATCGAACTGCGCGATGGACGCGCGCTTGTGCGCGGCTCGCCCGACCACGCCGTGGCGCTGGCCGAGCTTGCGCGCAAAGCCGGCGGGGCGGTCAGCGGCGAGGGCGAGGCGGCGGAAATAGACGACCCCGAGTTCGACGAGAGCTTGACCGAAACGCACGGGTTCGCGAGCTGGCTTGCGCCGTCATATACCGCGTCGGCGGCGCACGTCGACGTCGATCCTGACACCGGCGCCGTCACCGTCCGCAAGATCGCCACGGCACAAGACGTCGGCTATGCGGTCAATCCGACCGGTGCGATCGGCCAGATCGAGGGCGGCGCGGTGATGGGCGTCGGTTGGGCGCTCACCGAGGCGCTGCAGTTCGACGAGCGCGGCCACGTCAGGCCCGATCTCAAGGATTACTTGATGCCGACCGCCGTCGATGCGCCCGAGATCGCGACGATCCTGATCGAGTCCTCACCCGGCGCAGGCCCATATGGCCTCAAAGGCGTGGGCGAACCGCCGATCACCACGCCGCCTGCGGCCATCGCGGGCGCGATCCGCGCAGCCGTCGGCGCGGCGCCGCACGAAACGCCGATGACGCCCGAACGCGTCTGGCGCGCGGCACGCGACCGATGAGCGACGACCTCGAGCGCTCCAGAGTCCGCAGCGCTCGTGCCACGTATGCCCTGACCGTCACCGCGCTGGTCCTTGCGCTCGCGCTAGCGGCGTACGTGCTGATGCACTTCTTCGAACGCATCCACACGGTCACGACGATCATCATCGGCTCGGTGTTCTTCTCGTACCTCGTCGCTCCGACGATCCGCATGCTGCGCAAGCGCGTGCCGATGTGGGCCGCGGTATTGATCGTCTACGCGGGGATCGCGATCTTGATCCTCGCCCTGTTGTGGATCGCGTTGCCGCTCATCGTCGGCGAGTTGCGCCAGTACAGCTCGGACGTGCCGCAGCTCACGCGGCAGATCCAATCCGGCCTGAGCATCAACGGACCGTTGGCCGCGCATCTGCCGGATGCGATCAAGAACTATCTCGGCACGGTCCCCGCGCAGATCTCCGACACCGTCGCCAAGAACGGTTTGGCGATCAGCTCGGGCGCGTTGAGCGTCATCGTGTCGACGGCATCGAGCCTCGTGCTCATCGTGCTCGTACCGATCGTGTCTGCGTACGCCGTCATGGACGCGGATTGGCTGCTCGGCGCCCTGCGCGGACTCATGCCCGCGGCCGCTCGGCCGAAGCTCGAGGAGCTGGCGCACCAGGTCAACACGGTGCTGGCGGGTTACATCCGCGGCCAGTTGCTCGTGGCCGCCGCGGTCGGCGTGCTCGTCTCGCTGCTGCTGCTCGCGCTGCACGTGCGCTACGCGCTCGCGATCGGTCTGTTCGCCGGCATCTTCGAATTAGTCCCGTATCTGGGTGCCCTGGCCGGCGCGATCCCCGGGGTCGGCGTCGCGCTGCTGACCAACGGCTGGCAGAACGCGCTCTTCGTCGCCATCGGCTTCCTCGCGATCAACCAAATCAGCGGACACGTGCTGTCGCCGCTCATCGTCGGCGATACGGTCGGGCTCCGTCCGATCTTCGTACTGTTCGCGTTGTTGATCGGCGGTGAACTCATGGGTTTGCGCGGATTGCTCATCGCGGTGCCGGTCGCAGGGTTGATCCGCGTCCTCATCGTGACATTCGTGCCCTTCGACTCGACGATGTTGCCCAAAACGCCGCTCAAACCCGAAAAGCCCCCACCGAAAGCTCCGAAAGATCAGGGAGCAGTCAGCGCGGCGAGCAAGTCGTAGTCCTTTGCCCAGCGCGGCGGCGCGCCAAAGCCTGACGCCGACGCGGTGCGCCAACCGCGAGACAGGCCGTATGCCAGCGCGCGGCGCTCTTGCGCCAAATACATCGCTTTCGCCTCGAAACGCGCGTAGTACCAGGCGAACTTCGCGGTTTGTGCGGCGCCTGGTGCCACGTTCTCGCGCACGATCAGGCCATAGGTGCGCGAAAACGCCATCGCGTGTGACACGTAGATGCGCGGGAAGCGCTCGTGCGCCAGCCCGGTGACGAAGACGTGCGGCCAGCGCTCGCCTTTCGCGCCGGAGATCGTGTCGCACGCGATCGCCTCGGCGCTGCGCAGCGCCGGTCGCACGGGCACGGCGCCGTCTTCGAACGCGCGCACCAGGCCGCCCAACGAGCGTTCGCCGCCGGCGTGTGCTCCCGCGAATGCTTCGATGACGCGCAGCATGTCATGTGTGAGGCGCGGCCGCGTGGATTGATCAGCCGAACGCCAATGGCGCTCGAACCCGGCCGACTTCGCTAAGCGCGCCAGTGCGCCGGCCGGCGAGAGCTCCGCATAGCGCTCGCGCCATTGCGCCAATCTCGCGCGAAAGCGCACGACGCGTTCGCGCACGTCCTCAGGCAGGCGTTCGTCGACCGTCCCCTCGAGCACGTTGCGCCCCAACGCGGTTCGTCGCCGGCCGCCGCCGGGGCGCTTGCGCTCGTCGCCGACACCGACGTCGAGCGCGAGTTGGGTGACCGCCTCTGGGTCTTCGCACAGCGCGTAGACGCTGGCGTCGCCGAGGCCGAGCAACGGCGATGCCAACACGCGCAACAGGTGCTCGTGGTCGTACGGATCATCGACGACGGCTGCGAGGGCTAGCCAGTCGCCGATCTCGCGCGGTCGCGCGAATCGCTCGAGCGGCGCATCCATCGGCAGGTCCGCGCGCGCGAGCTGCCGTGCATAGATCGCGGCGGCATCTGCGCTGCGCGTGAGCACCGCGATATCCCGGACCTGCGCCCCTTGTGCGAGCAGATCCGCGATCGAGCGCGCCACCTCGCGCACCTCTTCACCTTCGCTCGCGTACCGGGCCAGCGCGGCCGGCGGCGACGGCACGAGCGGCGCCAGCTCGATGTGCTCGCCGGGCTGCAGCGCCCCGAGCGCCGAGCGCCGGCCCTCGAGGCCGTCGATCGCGCCGTCGGGCCAGCCGGCGAGCGTGATATCCGCCATGCCCGCCGCCGCTAGTACGATCAGCAGATCGCTTAGCGCCGCGTGCGCGTCTTGCGCATCATCCACCAGGATAGCCGAGTATGACGCCGCGACCGCGCGCGCCGATGCGGAATCGGCGCTCAGCCAGCGGATGCATTCGTCGAGGATGTCCTCGTCCGACAACGCGGCCGCGCTGCGCGCGGCGCGCACGTATTCGCGGTACAAACGCCCGAGCAGCACCGCCAAGCCCCGCTCGGCGCGCTTTTGCTGCTGGAGCACCGCCGCGTTGGCGCGCAGCGCCTCGCGCCCGCGCCGGCTGACGCGGCTGTTCAGCGCCGGATCGGCGCACTTGGCGAGCGCCGCCTCGACTTCGTCGCCGTAAAAGGAGGTCAACCCAGCCGCGTTGCCGCGGTCGAACTCGTCAGGCGCGATGCGCGCGCCGCGCAGCTGGCGGAACAGATTGCCCGCTTCCTCGAGAAACTTCTCCGGACGGCTCAAGAACGGCAGGTTGAGATCGAGGTCGGCGATCTGCAGCTCGGGCCAGCTCATATCGAGCAAACCAGCGGCGGCCTCGTTCACGATCTCCCACGCGGCGTGCTCGCCGCCGGCGCTCACGTCGGGATGCACGCCCACTAGTGCATGGTGCGAGCGCAGCCAGCGCAGACAATGCTCTGGAGCCGTGCCGACGTGGACCGCGTGGCCCTGGCCAAAGCGTTCCAGCGCAGCGCGAAAGGCGCGCACGCCCGAGGCGTTCGCGCAGATCACCAGCGCGGGCGCGACCCGGGCGTGCCGCAGCGCGCGCGCCGCCAGCCCGGTCGTCTTGCCGGATCCCGGTGGACCGGTCACGAGAGTGATGCCTTCCGGCGCGTCCACCACTTTGCCCAGGGCGGGTGCGAGCGAGCTATCGGCCTCAGCGCGCAAAGACGCGCTCGCCTTCGTCCGGCCGTTCGCGGCACGCGCGCGCGTACGCGCAGTACGAGCACGGAGGATCCTCGCCGACATCGAAATGCTCGAGACCGCCGCCGGTCAACATATCCGCCCGCGCGAGCAGCGTTTCGATGGCTGCTTCGATGTCCTGGGGCGTGCACGAGCCGCGCACCACGCCGCTGCGCTCGCTGCGTTCCACGACCGCCACGCCGGCGTCGTCGGTCATGTCGAGCGCGAGCACCCAGACGGGATCGCGCGGATCCCGCAGCGAGATCAGCGCGAGCCTGCCCACGTCGTCGCCCCGCATGCGCCGCACGGTGTAGTACAGCGCCAGTTGAGCTTCTTCGCCGCGGCGCATCGCCGCGACGTATTCGCGCGGGTCTTCTTCGATGCGCCCCGTCTTGTAATCGTAGATCGTGATCGGACCGCCGCCCGCGGGGCGGTCGATGCGGTCGACGAAGCCGACGAACTCGTGGCCGCCCATCGTCCAGCGCTGCAACGACTCGACCGCCTCGACTTGCATCGGATGATCGTGCGCTTCCGCGCGCAGCCAGCGCGCGTAATGCGCCGCGACGGCACGCGCGCGCAGGCGGCTCACCTCGAGCTCCAGGCGCGACGCGAAGTGCGCTTCGTTGCGCGCAAACGCGAGATCCAGTTCGAAGTGCAGGCGTTCGAGGATCGCGTTGCCGGAGAACTCAGCGGGCAGCCGGATCGCGCGATGCAGCGCTTCGAGCGCCTCGTGGAACACCTTGCCGTAGGTCGCTGCCGCCGAGCCCTCGTCGTCCACCGCGTCGCACAAGTAATCGAAGAACCAACGGCGCGGGCATTTCACGAAACCGTTGAGCCGCGACGCCGAAAACGTCATCGCCGGCGCGACGAGCGGGCGCGCCTCTTCCGGCGGCGGCCACGCCCAGACATCGGGGCCGGCATCGAGCGACTCAAACCACGCCGCCAGCGCGGACGATGCGGGCTGGCCAACGCGCACGTGGACGTCGGGTTCTGCGGCTGACTCGCCGACATCCGTCCCGAGAGCGGCAGACCAACCGGCGAATCTGTCCGGCACGAGCACATCGTCCGAGAACGTGATCGACGCGAGGCGCTTCGCGAGCGCGGCGATCCGTTGGGGATGCAGGCGCACGCCCGGCGGCGGGGCAGCGATCGCGCCGACGATGCGGCGATGCATCACGATATCGGCGATGCCCTCACCTGCCACGAGCGCAAACGCCTCGGCAAGCGTTCGCGCTTCGAGCGCGCGAGGTGCGAGACGGGTAGGGTCGCTTGCGCGCGCCGGCAGGCTGCCGCGCGTGACGCGACGCGCGTGGAGGAGCACGCGCGCGATCGCGCTGCGCTCGGCATGTTCGTCTGCAACGGCGGCTGCCAGCGCCAGCTCTCCGACGCCCGCGCGTTCGAATGCCGCTGCCAGCTCGCACAGTCCGTCGATGAACGCGTCCTCGCTGCGCAGCGAGGACGGCCAAGGCCAATCGCCGGCGGCAAGCGCAGCCGCGATGGCGGCTCGCAGCTCGCCGGCCGGCGCGCCCGAAGAGGGCGTGCTGGGGTCTTCGGGGTTCATGCGTGCGTGCTTAGACGTTGCCGGCGCTGCGTACTGCGCCCGAGAGACGCGCGAGCGCCGCTTCGATGCAGTCGATCAGCAGGGCGAGCAGACCGCTCATGTCGCCGCTATCGGCTTGGCGCAGGCCATCGTAGTAGCGTTCTCGGTCCTGGACGTGGACGATGGCCGGCGGGTACGCGTTGGCTTCGAGGAGCAAATTAGAGAGCAAGCGGCCGACCCGGCCGTTGCCGTCCAAGAAGGGAGCGATATTGAGGATCTTCGCTTGTGCCGCGGCGGCCTTGGCGACCGGATCCGCGGACGATTCTTCGAGCCACTCGGTGAACTCGCGCAGCAGCGCGGGTACGAGCACGCTCTCTGGCGGCAGATAGTCGCGCCCGACGATGCGCGCGTCGGTGCGCCGGTATTCACCCGCCTGCTCGTCGTCGATCGAGGCGAAGAGCTGGGCATGCAGCTCGCGGATCGCGTGTTCGGTCAGCGGCGCGTCGCTGCGCGCCAGCACGGCTGCGCGATCCAGCGCTTTGAACAGATTGACCGCTTCGAGGTGTTCGCGCAACGTGAGCCCGCCGACGGTCTCCCCGCGCATCACCAGCTCTTCGGTCTGCGAGCGGTCCAGGCGATTGCCGCGCAGCGCGTTCGAATGATAGATCTCGTCGATGCGCCACTCGTGGCGCAGCGCGGCGCGGGCGATCGCGGCCGCCTCGCCTTTGGCGCCGAACGCGCGCAGCTGCTCGCGCAGCCCGCGCAGACGTTCTTCGAGCTCCGGCGCGAAGCGCAGGCCGGTCGCTTCTTCTTCCGATCGAGCGGGCTCGTCCAGACCGAACGCAGCCGTGTCGACGCCGTGCTCGCGCAGCCAGTCGAGCGCCAGCGACTCGAGCCGGCGTTGGCGATACGACAGCCACGAACGGCGCGCGCGCGGATAGGCGCTGAGCACCTGCAAGAAGCGGGCCGGGCTGGTCGATCCGCTCGCGGCTCCGCGCAGACGGTCAGCCAACTCACCGTCGAGCAGGGTATCGATGAAGTCGACCATCAGGGCGTGCGCTTCGCTGTGGGACATCGGATGGACGGCGATGGCATCGGCCCGCGCCGCGATGCGCAGCGCCGCGGGGTCGTCGGTGGCGTACGGCTGGACCCGGCCTGAGGCGCTCACGAAAAAATAACGGAACTGGCCGCTCCGGTCATCAAGCGCGTCTGCCAGCTCCTCTAATAAGAAGTTCCGCACGATGGCTGGGGCCGATTCGCTCGGCCGTCCCGCGATGCCTGGTCACGGCGTACGCAAAGGTGACCGGGCGCACTCGACGCTCGCTGGGTTATCTCGCACAATCAGAGAACCTGTATCTCGTGTAATGCGGGGGGATCAATTGCACGCGCCGCCCCACGCCGTCCCGTCATACAGCACGAAAAGGCGGAGCCGGATGTCGATCAGGTCCTCGCACAGGACCGGGCACCTGTAACAATGTTGCACCCGATACGGTCCAAGAAATTGGAACCAGTGTCGTCAGGGCCCGATTTTGCCCTGATGCAACGCATCGCCAAGGGAGACGGAGATGCGTTCGCCGATCTGGTGCGGCGATACACGAGAATGCTGTACAACGTAGCCTACCGTTATAATGCGGCGTCCGCGGAGGACCTCGTCCAAGAGGCATTTCTGCGCGCCTTTCAGCATGCCAACACGTTTTCGGGCCGCAGCAAAGTCTCGAGCTGGCTGTATCGCATCTGCGTCAACGTCTGCCTCACGTCCATGGGCCGTGCCAGCCTGCAGACGACTGACATCGAAGACGTCCCCGAATCTGAGCTGACCGCATCGGTCAACGATCGCCCTGAAACGCGCGCCGAAGGCCGCGAGACGTACAAAGCGCTCGAAGAGGGCTTGGCGCTGCTGCCGGCCCAGGAGCGCATGGTCTTCATCTTGCGCGAGCTGCAAGGGCTCGCGTATTCCGAGATCTCGGACGTCCTCGGCATGACCGAGCAGGCGGCCCGCACCAATCTGCATCGCGCCAAGCGCAGGCTCCAGACATGGCTGAGCCCGCTGCTGACGTCGTGAAAGGACGCATGTAAGGATGGAGTGCTCTGAAGCGCTCGACTTCCTCTACCAGTCCTTCGACGCGCAGCTGACGCCGACGCAGCAGATGCTGCTCGACGCGCACCGCCGCACGTGCTTCGCGTGCGCCAACACGTTGACGCGCGCCGAACGCTTCCAGGCGCTGCTGCTCCAGGTGCCGCAGCTCGCGGTGCCGCGCGGCCTGGAAGATCGCATCATCGAACGCGTCTTCGCGGCCAATCACGTCACCACCAAGCGCGGTGAGACCTGGCGCAGCCTCGTCGACTCGGTCACCAACTGGCGCAGCTTCGGCCTGGCGCTGGGCACCGCCGCTGCCGTCTTCGCGCTCATCCTCATCAGCCGCGGCGTGATCCAGCAGACCGCGATGAACCACAGCCAAGCGCCGACCGCAATCACCGCGGCGATCAACGGCACGCTCGACGTGGCGGCCGCGAACGGCCCGTCGTCGCCGGCGTCCGGCTCGGTGATGATCCAGCCGGGCGAGACGCTTTCGAACAGCTCCAACCAGCCCTCGACCATCGCCATCGGTCCGCATCTGGCGGTCACGATCGACAACGGCACGCAGATCACAGTGGGCTCGGTGCGAGTCGATCCGCAGACCGGCGATCCGGATGTCATCGCGGTGCGCGTGGATCACGGCACGGTCGGCGTGCGCGAGAACCTTCAGAAGAACAGCGGCGCCATTCACGTCGCGACCGATCAGGCGACCGTCGTGCCGACCGGCACGATCTTCACCGTGACCGCGCAAAGCGGCTCGACGCAGGTCGCGGTCGGCGAGGGCAGCGTCGCAGTGTTCCTGCCGGGCGAGACCTTCAACGTCTTGGCCGGCAATCAGGCGCAGATCACGGCCGACCGTCACACGGTCAGCAAGCTGCGCCCCGGCACGAAGTTCGCCCACTAGCCCTTTCCGGCGCCCGAGGAAGCACGCACCGCGCGGGGAACGTCCGCCCGCATGCGCGCGGTCTATAATCTGATCGCTGGTCAGAGCCTCGATCGTCTCGCCGCTCTAAGCGACGGCGTCTTCTCGGTCGCCATGACGCTGCTCGTACTCGATCTGCGCGTGCCGGCGTCAA
>Ga0116216_10002471_pt1 | contig 12277 bp, 11 predicted proteins | sample Sb_taG_11_FD_89696 | JGI IMG/M metagenome (GOLD analysis project Ga0116216, IMG submission 89696) | Peat soil microbial communities from Weissenstadt, Germany - Sb_50d_3_AS metaG | ecosystem: Environmental > Terrestrial > Soil > Wetlands > Peat | place: Germany: Weissenstadt | collected 2010-09-21
CCAGGAACGCCAGCTCCTCCTGGCGGCGGGTGAGCTCCTCATGCGCGCGCCAGCGCTCGTCCTCGAACGACTGGCACATGCGCACCAGCGTGACGTCGAGGCTGCGCTGCAACATGCTTAGAGATTGTGCGAGCACCTCCGGCGAAAGCTCGAGCTGGATCGCGGTCTCGCGCACCACGTCGTCCGCCGCGTCGCGCCAACGCAGACAGCGCTTGGTGACCTCGTTCAGCGGCGCCGCGCGCTGGGCGGCCAGCTGGCCGAAGATACGCCAGGACTCCTGACCGACCTCGCGCGCCACATCGGCGCCCTCGCCGGCCATCCAGCGGGCGACCGCAATCGTGGAGACCGTGCCCACTCGCGCGAAGCTGTCTTCGACCACCGCGTCAAGCACATGGTCGGACGCCTCGGAGCGCTTGAGCATGCCCGCGACCACATCGTCGGTTCGCGCCTGCAGCACCTCGCCGAGACGGCGGATATCGCCGGCCGGATCCAGTGGAGCCGCCGACGGCTGAGAGGCGCTCTCTACCTGCGTCCCCGCGGATGATCGCCCCGCGCCCGTGCGATCGCTTCGCGAGCCTGAGGGTAGGGCCGACATATTCGATCCAATCGGCACCTGGAAAGCATTACTTTAGGCCTGCTCACGGCAATAAGCGCCGGCCTCACCAGAGCGAGGACCAGCCCCATCTGAGAACGAGCGCTGCTCCCGAGCGCCTCGACGGAGGGGCTACACCGCTACGGCCGCGGGCTCCTCCACGCGGCGGGGAAGCAGCGTCTCGCGAGCGATCACCAGCCGCTGGATCTGCGAGGTGCCCTCGTATAGCTGCATGATCTTCGCGTCGCGGAACAGCTTCTCCACGGGGTAGTCCTTGATGAAACCGTATCCGCCATAGACCTGCACCGCGTCGGTGGCGACCTTCATCGCAGTGTCGGCGGCGAAGCGCTTGGCGTGCGAGGAGATCAGCGTGTTGCGTTCCCCGTTGTCAAGCATCACGGCTGACTTCCACGTGAGCAGCCGCGCCGCTTCGATCTCGGTCGCCATGTCGGCGATCATGAACTGGATCGCCTGGTGCATCGCGATCGGCACGCCGAACTGGACGCGCTCCTTGGAGTACTCGGTGGCGAACTCGAAGGCCGCGCGCGCGATGCCCGTGGCCATCGCCGCGACGCCCGGACGGGTGCGGTCGAGCGTCATCATCGCCAGCTTGAAGCCCTTGTTCTCCTCGCCCAGCAGGTTCTCCGCAGGGACCTCGACGTCGTTGAAGGTGATCGTCGCCGTGTTCGAGGCACGCTGGCCGAGCTTGTCCTCCTTCTTGTCGACAACGACGCCCCAGTCGCGCTCGACCACGAAGGCTGAGATGCCGCGGTGGCCGGCGTCCTTGTCGGTCTTCGCGTAGACCGTGTAGTAATCCGCGTAGCCGCCGTTGGTGATGAAGCACTTCGAGCCATTAAGGACGTACTTATCGCCCTTCTTGACCGCCGTGGTGCGCATGCCCGACACGTCCGAGCCGGCGTCGGGCTCGGTCAGGCAGAAGGAGACCAGCTTCAGCTCCTCGGTGACCGCACCCAGGTACTGCTTCTTGATCTCCTCCGAGCCGCCCAGGACGATCGGGGCGGTCGCCAGGCCGTTGCAGCCCAGCGAGGTCTGGATTCCCGAGCAGCCCCAGGAGAGCTCCTCCTCGATCAGGCATCCGTCGAAGTAGCCGAGGCCCGGGCCCCCGTACTCCTCGGGAATGTGGGTGTTCATCAACCCCAACTCCCACGCCTTCAGCAGGATCTCTCCGGGCCAAGTGCCGTCCTTGTCGTACTCCCAGGCGACCGGGCGGATCTCCTTCTCGGCGAAGTCATGTGCCAGCTCGCGCAGGCTCTTCTGCTCGTCGGTCAGCGTGAAATCGACCATTCTCGTGATCTCCTGACTGGGCTGGAGCTGGAAAAGGGATTGACTGATCAGTCAATCTCGATGTGCCAGGTTAGCGAAGCGCAGGCCGATGGGCAACAATCTCCCGTGTGCAGATCACCATCCCGATCATCGTTTTCGGCATGGCTGAGAACGGGCTCAGCTACGTGGTGTTCGGCACGGTGGCGTTCTCCGTGGTGATGTCGCTCCTGTTCCTCCTCACCCGCGGGAGCGGGAGCATGTACGACCAGATCGGGCGGGGCGGCCTGTCCAGCGAAGGCGGCTCCGGCGGCGGACCACCAATCGAAGATCGGTCGGCGCCGGAGCCCGACTCCCCCGCGGGTCGTGCCGAGCGGGAGCGGGAGATCCGCCAGCTGCTGAGCGCCCGCTCAGAGCGCCTGGTGCGCAAGGGGCTGCCGGCACTGGACATCGACGCCGAGGTCGCCCGGCTGCTCGAGCTGGCGCAGCCCAATCCCCAATCGGCGGGCGGGCACGAGGTGGGCCTCGCCGAGGAGGTGCGCCAGCTCGTGGTGGCCCGCAACGAACGGCGCGCCCGCCAGGGCTTACAGGAGCTTGATGTGGAGGCCGAGGTGGCGCGCACCTTAGACGAGCTAGACCCGTGAACATTTCGGCCGCCGAGTCGGGTATAAACGCGCCATGGCCGACCATCGCCGATACGAGCTCGACGAGCTGAGCATCCGTCCGGGGACCTATTTCAACCCCCAGACAGAGGTGCTGATCGTGGTCGACGACTCCCCGGAGCTGGACCACGAGATCTTCAATATGGAGGAGTTCGAGGGCGACGAATGGGTGCTGATCTCCGACGATTCGCCGCTGGATGAGCACAAGCGCGACGAATTGGTCGAGCGCTTCCAGGTCACCTACCAACCGGGCGGCGAGCGCTCGCTGGACGATCCTCTGGATGAGGACGAAGACGAGGACGAGGACGACGAGCTAGAACCGGATGAGCTGGAGGTCGACCGCGAGTAGCATCCGCGCTGTGCGCGCAAAGCTGCTCTATGCCATCGCCCTGAGCCTGGCCCTCGGCGGGCTCACAGCCTTTCCGGCCTCGGCCGCCCACCGCCCGAGCGTGTCGGCCGTCCATGCCCACATCGAGGCCCGCCGCGGCCCGAGCGTGTCGGCGGCGCTGCTGAGCCTGGAGCGTAGTGGCGCGATCACCGAAGCCGCATACGGGCAGTACACGTCCACATACACCGCGGCGCGGCGCTCGTTGAAGCGACTGAGCGGCACGCGGCGAACCGAGCTCGGCGCGGTGATTGCCAACGTGCAGCAGATCGCCGCCGCCGGCGAGTTCACGCCTACGCGCCTGCCAGCGCTGTTCCTCACGCTGGAACGCAACCGGCAGTGGTGGACAACCGAACCGCTGCTGTCCAACGGCGAGCGCGTGAGTTTTCCTCCCAGCAGGCTCGTGTGGGAGTACTACGCAGGGCAGGGAATCGAGATCCAGTGGCTCGGCACGTTCGGCGAGGGCAACGGCTACTACCTGTCCGGCCACGAAAACGCCAACCTGCGCCAGCTCGTAAGTGAAGTCATCCCGCTCGCCACCAAACGCGCGGGGGGCATCGCGTGGGAGTACATGTTCCAGTTCGACGGCGGCCTGCCGCCGTGGACGAGCGGCCTCTCGCAGGGCACCGCGCTGCAGGTGTTCGCGCGCGCCTGGTCGCGGTTCAAAGAACCCGCCGACCTGACCGCCGCTCAGCAGGCGCTCGGCATCTTCGAGGCTCCTCCTCCAACCGGAGTGCGCGTGAAGACAGCCGCGGGCGCGGAGTACGCGGAGTACACCTACGCCCCAAGCGACAGGATCCTCAACGGCTTCATCCAGGCGGACGTCGGGCTGTACGACTACACATCGATCACCAAAGACCCGCTCGGGTTGGCGCTGTTCGAAGCAGGCGACGCCGAGGCGCGCGTGGAGGTCCCACACTACGACACGGGGGCGTGGTCGCTGTACGACCAGTTCGGGGAATCGAACCTCAACTACCACGAACTGCTCACAGAATTCCTGGCGCACCTGTGCGAACGCACCCGCAAAGGCCCGCCCTTCCTCCAGACTCCCATCCCAGCGCCGCCTCCCTCTCCGACACCGACTCCGCCAGAAACGACAGGCAGTGGATCGACGGGCGCCGGCGGCGGCACGGCCGGGCCGGGCGGGGCTAGCGCCGCGAGCGCCGGCGGGAACGCGTCGATCGCGCAGACGACGCAGACGAGCTCCCCGATTCAGGCGGACGCCATCTACTGCACAACCGCCCAACGCTTCACCGCCGACCTGAGCGCCCCGCCGGTCATCGTCCTGCTCACCAAGACCCTGCGCGGCGGCACGCGCGCGGGCGTGCAGATGTCGCTTTCGAAGGTCTCGACCGTCGATCTGACCGTCCGCCAAGGTGGCCGCATGGTGTGGAGGAACAGCGCAACGGTGGAACGCGGCAAGCCGCGCCTTTTGTGGGTCACGCCGACCAAGGGAGGGACCTTCTCGGTCACGCTCACCGCGACGGACCCGGCCGGCAACTTCGCCACCGCGATCGGCACGATCACCCTGACACACCACTAAGGGTCCCCGCTCCTAGACTAAGCGCAGATGGCGCTTCCCGAGACGATCGATCCCGCGAACCGGCCGACGAACACATGACACGACCGATCACAGATCGGCCAGCGGACGCTTGGCGCGCGATGGCGCCCGAACAACGACTTGCGGCGCTCGCCGCGCTCGGACTGTTCGTGTCGATGTTCCTGCCCTGGTACAGCCAGACGGACACAGTCGTGGTAGGCAACGCGGCCAAGGCCACCCAAACCAGCTTGAGCGCATTCGACGCCTTCTCCTTCGTGGAGGCCGCCGTGCTGCTCGTCAGCGCCGGGGTGCTCGCCCTGCTGTTCGCGCGCGTCGAGCGGCACGCTTTCCAGCTCCCCGGCGGCGACGGCACGATCGTGATGATCGCCGGCGGCTGGACGGCCCTGCTGATCTTCTACCGCCTGCTCGACAAGCCAGGCCTCCAAGGCACCCAGCGCATCACGGCGACGGTGGGGGTCCAGTGGGGAATCTTCATCGCGCTGCTGCTGGCGCTTGGCCTCGTCTACGCCGGCGGACGGATACGGGCCGCGGAGCGGCCCGAGCCCCCACTGACGCGCACCCGCGGTCAGCATCGACAGCCCGATCCCGAGGCGCAAGACCCCTACCGGCGACCCCGTCCCGAGGAAGACCTCACACGCTCCCAGCCCGATCCCGCCGTGCAAGGCACGGTGCTCACCCCGGAGCCGGCACGCCCCAAGCGGTCCACTCCGGTAGGAGCCGATCGGAGATCGGCTCCCGGACGTCCGCGCTACCCTCCCGCTCCGCCTGAGCAGATGTCTTTCGAGGACCCCCCACCAGGTTCCGATTAACGTCACCCGCCGAGGGACGATCGCGGCCTATCATTGCGCTTGAGATGCCCACCTCCCCATCCCCGGCGCCCACCTCCGTCGCAGAAGTAGCCGAGGGACTGCGCAGCGTGGGTTACCTGCCCGGCGAGTCGACTGCGCTCGTCTCGTTCCTGGCGACGAAGCTTGGCAAGCCCGTGCTCGTGGAGGGACCCGCGGGCGTGGGCAAGACCGAGCTCGCGAAGGCGCTCGCCTCTTATCTCGGCCGCGAGCTCGTGCGATTGCAGTGCTATGAGGGGTTGGATGAGGCCAAGGCGTTGTACGAGTGGAACTATCGCAAGCAGCTGCTGCGCATCCAGGCGGAGGCCGACGGCGCCGGCTGGGACGCCGTGCAGGAGGACATCTTCGGCGAAGAGTTCCTGCTGGCACGGCCGTTGATGACGGCGATCACCTCCGAGCAGCCGGTCGTGCTGCTGATCGACGAGATCGACAAGACCGACCAGGAGTTCGAGGCGATGCTGCTGGAGGTGCTTTCCGACTTCCAGATATCGATCCCCGAGCTCGGCCGGGTGGAGTCGCGCACGCGCCCCGTCGTGCTGCTGACCTCTAACAACTCGCGCGAGCTGACCGAGGCGCTGAAGCGCCGCTGCCTGTACCTGTGGCTCGACTATCCCGAGCTCGAGCACGAGCTGGAGATTGTGCGGTTGCACGCCCCCAACCTGTCCGAGACAGTGGCGCGCAGGCTCGTGGAGGTGATCGGCATGGTGCGAGCGCTCGACCTGAAGAAGCCGCCGTCGATCGCCGAGTCGATCGATTGGGCGCGCGCCCTGCTGCTGCTGGGCGTGGACAACATCGACGAAGCGACCTTTACCGAAACGATGTCGGTGATCGTCAAGCACCGAACCGACATGGACGTGGTGGCTGAGCGCGTCGGGCTGAAGCTGGGTTCGCCCGCCGATGTCGTCTGAGGCTCCTCCCCCGCCCGCGGGCCTGCCCGCGCGCATCCTCGAGCTCGGCGAGGAGCTGCGCCGTGAAGGCGTGGCGGTCGGCACCTCAGAGCTGCTCGACGCCTTCGCCGTGCTGGGAGAGATCAGCTGGACCTCTCAGGAGGACTTCCGCGAGGCGCTCGCCGCGACGCTCGCCAAGAGCCAGGAGGACCGTCGCGTGTTCGAGCTGGTGTTCGACCGCTTCTTCTTCCGCGCCGTCGAGCTCGCCGCGGCGAGGGAGGGTGTCCGCGAGCAGGACGAAACCGCCTCCGGGAGCCTGGACTTGGACGAGTTGACCGACGAAGAGCTGGAGGCGCTGCGCGCGCAGATCGCCGCCGCTTTGCGCGAGGGTTCGGAGGGGGCGATGCGCGATCTCGCGCGCATGGCGATCGCCGCGTTTGCTCGCCGCCAGGAGGGTTCAGGGGTGATCGGCGTGGACGTTCAGCGGATCCGCCGGGCGCTCGGCCTGCGCGCTGACCGATCGGAGATCGGTCAACAGCCCGACATGCCTCAGGGCGACCCGCGGCGGGAGGGCCTGCCGCGCGACGCGCTTCGCCGCTTCGAGGCGCTCCTGCGCCGTGAGCTCGAGCGCGCACAGATCGAGCGCACCGGAAGCCTGCCGCCAGCACGGCCGCTGGGCGAGCTGGACCGGGCGCTGCCGTCGGGCCCGCTGGCGGACCTGGCCGCTGTGCACCGCGTCGTGACCCAGTTGCGCCGGCGATTGGCCACGCAAGGACTGCAGGCCCGCGGGCACCGCCGCCACGCCCATGTGGATGTGCGGCGCACGATGCGTGCCTCGCTGCAGACAGGCGGCGTGCCGGTGGTGCTCAAGTACCGCCCGCGCCGCCCCCGGCGCCCGGAGATCTACGTGCTCTGCGATGTATCCACCAGCGTCACCTCGGCATCGGTGTTCTTTTTGTCCGTGCTCCACGCACTGCACGACACGTTCCGCAAGATGCGCTCGTTCGTGTTCATCGAGCGGATCTCCGAGGTCACCGACATCTTCGAACGCGAGCGCAACTTCCGGGCGGTCAGCGAACGCATCGCGGACGATGCGGGCGTGGCTGACATCTCCGGCTACACCGACTACGGGCGTGTGTGGTCGGAGTTCCTGGCGCAGGTGCAGGACGACCTGCACCCACGCGCGACCGTGATAGTGCTTGGCGACGCGCGCACCAATGGCCGCGACCCACGCGCCGACATCTTCGCGCAGATCGCCGCCCGCGCCGGGCGCACATTCTGGCTGAACCCCGAGCCGCGGCTGTACTGGAACTACGGCGACTCGGTGATCTCCACCTACGAGCAGCACTGCAAGGCATTCGAGTGTTGGACGACCGCTCAGCTCGAGGATTTCGTGCGGGCGCTCACCCGGCCGGTGATCGCCGCCGCGCGCTAGCATCAGCGCCAGGAGCAGAGTTGATACCAGGGGTGCTGGCGGGCAGGTCGGCTGAGATGGCGCACGGGAAGCGATTTCCCCCGGCGCCGACCCTTAGAACCTGTGGGGTAATGCCCGCGAAGGGAGCGAAGTGCCTACCGAAGTCCAGCCCCGCGAACACTCTCCGCACCGGGAGTCCTCAGCGCGCGAGGACGTGCGGCTCAAGGACGTCAGCCGCTCGTACGGCCGCGAGCGCGGCGGCGCCATCCAGGCGGTCGCAGGCGTCTCGCTTGCGGTGGGCCGCGGCGAGCTGCTGGCCGTGGTGGGACCGAGCGGCTGCGGCAAGACCACGCTGCTAGAGCTGATCTGCGGACTGCAGGCTCCCGACCGCGGCTCGGTCACGTGTGCGCCGGCCGTGCTCATGCCTCAACGTGACCTGCTGCTGCCCTGGCTGAGCGCCATCGACAACGCCGCGCTCGCGCTGCGCATCGCCCGGCTCTCGCGCGTCGATGCCCGTCGCCGCGCGGCGACGCTGTTCGCCGAGCTGGGGCTGGACGGCTTCGAGCATGCTTACCCACGCGAGCTCTCAGGCGGGATGCGCCAGCGCGTGGCCTTCCTGCGCACGCTGCTCTCGGGCAAGTCGGTCCTCTGCCTGGATGAGCCATTCGGCGCGCTGGATGCGATCACGCGCGTGGAGATGCAGGAATGGCTGGCTCAGGCCCTGGCGCGTGAACCGCGCACCGTGGTCCTCGTGACCCACGACGTCGAGGAGGCGATCATGCTCGCCGACCGCGTCGCGGTGCTCTCGCCCAGGCCGGGGCGGATGATCGAGGAGCTCGAAGTGGACATCCCACACCCGCGCGCTCGCACAGACGCCGAGGTGATCACGCTGCGCGAGCGCGCGCTGCTCACATTGAGGCTGGGCGGCCACCGATGAGACGCCGGCTCCTGCGCGCTCTCCCTGCGGTGCTGCTGGCCGCCGCGCTGCTGGCCGCATGGGAGCTGTACGTGGACGTGGCGGGCGTAGAAGGAGATCTGCTCCCCGCCCCCCATGCGGTGGTCACGGCTCTGTGGGAAAGCGGAGACCTCGTGTTGAGGAACTTCACGGTCACCGCGGAGGAGGTCGTACTCGGGCTCGGGCTGGCACTGCTCAGCGGCTTTGCGCTGGCAGTGATGATTCACCTCTCGCCGTTGCTGCGTCGCGCAGCCTACCCGCTCGCGGTCGGCTCCCAGGCCGTGCCTATCCCGGTGATCGGCGTGCTGTTGGTCTTCTGGTGGGGATTTGGCATCTTCCCCAAGCTCGTCGTGATCGCTCTGATCTGCTTTTTTCCGGTGCTCGTCACGACCGTCGACGGCCTGGCCGCCGTAGACCCCGACCAGCTCAAGTTGCTGCGCACGCTCGATGCCTCGCGCTGGCAGGCGTTTCGCTTCGCCGAGCTGCCCGCGGCACTGCCGGCGGCACTCAGCGGCGCGCGGATTGCACTCACGGTGGGCGTGATCGGCGCATTCATCGCCGAGACCACCACACCCACCTCCGGACCGTACCCCGGGCTGGGGCGCGAGATCATTACCGACGTCAACTTCCAGACCCCACGCGCATACGCCGGCACAGCGGTGCTGTTCGTGTTCGCGATCGCTTGCTTCTACACCCTGTCCCTCGCCGAGCGCAAGCTGGCCCCCTGGACCACCCGACAACAAGGAGAGCTGCATCGATGAAGTCACCGTCATCCCGCCTGATGACCACCCTGCTCGCCGCGGGGGCTCTCTCCTACGTAGGCATGCTGGCGGGATGCGGGACCAAGCAGGACGCAATCTCCGCACCGGGTGTGAAGCGCTTTACGGTGATGCTCGACTTCTTCCCAAACGCCGACCACGCGGCGCTGTATTCGGCAATCGCCCACGGAGATTTCCGTGCGGTGGGCCTGGAAGTTCTGCCCGAGGCCCCGGCAGACCCGGCGGAACCGTTGAAGCTGCTGGCGGCGGGCAAGGTGGACATGGCGATCTCCTACGAGCCCGAGCTCCTGCTCGCGCGCGATCAAGGGTTGAAGCTGGTGTCGGTGGGCGCGCTGGTGCAGCGTCCGCTTACGTCGATCATCGCCCTGCCCGGCCAGCATGTCGCCAAGGTGGCGAACCTCGCGGGCAAGACCGTGGGCACCGCCGGCATTCCCTACCAGTCCGCCGAGCTGCGAACCGCTCTGCAGGCCGCAGGGGTGAACCCCGACAAGGTCAAGGAAGTGAACGTGGGCTTTAACCTGGTGCCGGCGATGCTATCCGGCAAGGTGGCAGCGACGCTCGGGGGCTTCTGGAACTACGAGGCGATCCAGCTGCGACTGCGGCACAGGCATCCGATCGTGATTCCCGTGGACCAGACTGGCGTGCCCACCTACGATGAGCTCATCCTGGTGGTGCGCGAAGACGAGGCGCACACGCACGGGCAGGACCTGCGTGCCTTCCTGCAAGCGCTGACGCGCGGCGAGAGAGAGGTGCGCGCCAACCCGGCCGCCGCGGCCGCGCTCGTCGTCAAGGCCAACCCATCCCTGGAACCCAAGCTCCAGATCGCCTCGATCGAACAGGCGCTGCCGGCCGCGCTGCCGGCCGACCCGAGCAAGCCGTTCGGCTGGCAGGACACCTCCGCGTGGGCCGCCTTCGGGAGCTGGATGTTCTCGCACAAGCTGCTCCAGCACGAACCGAACGGCGGCCTTCCACCCTTTACGAACGAGTTCCTCCCCGGGCAGGGCATCTGATGGCTCGGGTGGGGCTTCTTACTGGTGGCGGCGACTGTCCCGGGCTGAACGCCGTCATCCGCGCCGTCGTCCGGCGAGGGCTCACAGACGGCGAGCACAGCTTCTTCGGGTTTCGCCATGGCTGGGCCGGAGTGCTGACGGACGACGCGATCGAGCTGACGCGCGAGAGCACCGCCGGGATCCTCCCGCGCGGCGGCACGATCCTCGGGACTTCGCGCACGAACCCGTTCGCTGATGGGCAGGACGGGACGGCGAACATCAGGCGCACAGTGGAGGATCGCGGCTTAGACGTGCTGATCCCGATCGGCGGCGAGGACACACTCGGGGTCGCCCTGCGCCTCCATCGGGAGGGGTTGGCCGTCGTCGGCGTGCCGAAGACGATCGACAACGACCTCGGCGGCACAGACGTGACATTCGGCTTTCAGACTGCCGTGCAGATCGTGACCGACGCGATCGATCGGCTGCATACGACCGCCGAGTCTCACAACCGCGTGATGGTCGTCGAGGTGATGGGCCGGCACGCCGGCTGGATCGCGACCCACGCCGGGATCGCAGGGGGTGCAGATGCGATCCTCGTGCCCGAGCGACCGTTCAGCATCGAGGAGGTGGTGGCGCACCTGCGCCGCCGCCACGAACGCGGTCCCAACTTCTCGATCGTGGTGGTGGCCGAGGGCGCTACGCCGCGTGAGGGCACGCTTCATACGCAGGAGGGAACAGTGACGGACGCCTTCGGGCACGCACGCCTAGGAGGCATCGGTGTGACGCTCGAGCAGGAGATCGAGCGGCGGACCGGCTACGAGAGCCGCGTAACGATCCTCGGACACGTGCAACGCGGCGGCACTCCCGTAGCCTACGACCGGGTGCTCGCGACCCGCTTCGGGGTGGCGGCGATGGATGCGGCGGCAGGCGGGCGCTTCGGCGAGATGGTGGCGCTGCGGGGAACGGAGATCATCGAGGTGTCGCTGCAGGAGGCGTTGCGCGAGCCGAAGCTGCTGGACCCGACCCTGTACGAGACTGCCGAGCTGTTCTTCGGCTGAGGACCATCTCGTCAAGGCCGGCGCCTGAAAGCGCCCGCGTTGCACCCGCGCTCAGCCCGCCTGGACACGCTCACCTCCCGCCGCGCCGGGCGCCTTCCGATCGGCCAGCACTCGGGCCACCTCGCCCGGCGCCGGCGCGCGCTCATGCGCGGGCATGAAGCCGGGGAGCTCGAGCTCGATGCGAGCGCCTCCCTCGGGCGACTCCCCCGCCGCCACCCGACCGCCATGAGCCTCGGCGACGGCACGGACGATCGCCAGTCCCAGGCCCGTTCCGCCGGAGGCACGGTCGCGGGCGACGTCGGTGCGGTGGAAGCGGTCAAAGACGCGCTCGCGCTGATCGACGGCAATGCCAGGACCATCGTCTTCCACGAGGAACCTTATGCTCTCGTTCCCTGCGCGCTCGACGCGCATACGCACCAGCCCTCGCTCGGAGGCGGTGTGGTTGATCGCGTTGCCCACCAGGTTGCGTAGCGCCTGTGCGAGACGGTCGGGGTCGGCGTTGAGCGTACCCGCCGGGATCGGGCCGAGCTCAAAGCGACGCCGGGCCAGCAGGCTCATCCCGTCCCACAGCTCCCGGACGTAGGCGGGTAGGTCGATCGGCTCCACGCGAAGGAACTGCGTCTGCTCGGTCTTCGCCAGCAGCAGCAGATCGTCCACCAGGCGGGTGATGCGGGCGATCTCGGCCTGCACGAGACGGTCCACGCGGCGCACCTCCTCGCCAGAGGGGCTCTGCTGGGCGGCGAGCACTTCAAGCTGGCCACGGATCACGGTCAGCGGCGTGCGTAGCTCATGCGAGGCATCGGCGACGAACGCGCGCTGGCCCGCAAACGCGTCGGTCAGCCGGTCGAGCATGTGGTTGAAGGCGTCGG
>Ga0116216_10002475_pt1 | contig 12268 bp, 13 predicted proteins | sample Sb_taG_11_FD_89696 | JGI IMG/M metagenome (GOLD analysis project Ga0116216, IMG submission 89696) | Peat soil microbial communities from Weissenstadt, Germany - Sb_50d_3_AS metaG | ecosystem: Environmental > Terrestrial > Soil > Wetlands > Peat | place: Germany: Weissenstadt | collected 2010-09-21
CCGTGCGAAGTAAGGTCCCACGAGCGGAAATGAGCGCATGCCGAGGACCGCCACCTGAGCGCTATTCCTGACCAGCGGGGCAAGGATGACATCATTCTCTGGAATGCGATGACTCCATTGCAAATATGTCGGATCCCACAGGCGCTGGATAGACTGCGCGCCGGCGGTCGCCGTCAGACTCCAGATGGCGAGCGCGCACACCGCGCCTGTGACCCGAATCGCGGGCCGGCGCGAGCATGCGAGCAGGGCGCATGCAGCAGTTAGCGCGATCGGCAGCGCGTAGACGAAGCCAAGAGCCTGTAGCGACGCGGTGACGTTCGCGCTACGCACCACCGCGCTCGCCGACGCGACAAGGGCGATGAAGGCCGCCATCGGTAGTGACGTGACATTGTCAAGGACGATCGGTAACGCCATAGCCAGCAGCAAGGGGAGGAACATCGCATAACGGATCGACCACCCGTTGCGGATCTGGTCAAGCGCGCCAGGAACGCTTTCAGCGCTGTTTGGTAGAAATATCCAGACCGTGAAGACCGCCAGGGCTAGCCACGGCATTGTTCGGATGAATGGTGGTCTATTTTTTCCGAGCTGAAAGGCGAGCAGCGCCGGGAGCCCGAGGATCGCCGCGAGTCCGCCAAAGTTTCTCAACGCCGTCAGAATGAAGGGCCACGAGCGGTTGAGGTTTGCTGCGATGGTGGAGCTGTAACCCAAAGACGACACGGTGTACAGCGGACTGCCGCTCAATATCCACGTCCGTGCGTACCATGGCGCGGCCAGAGCCGCGCCCACTGCGAGGTCGCTCGCCGCAAATGGCCACCCCTCGAAAGCCAACATCACGGCGGCCACGGCCGGAACTAGGAGAAACGCTGTGACCTTGGCGGCGAAGAGCAACCCGAAGGCGACGGCGGCGAGCCGGGGCGCCTGGCGCCACAAAGTGCAACCCGCGGCCAACATCGTGCAGACGAAGATATCGTTTTGCGATGTGAACATCTGATCGGTGACCATCGGAAACGAGCCGGCAACGATCGCTGTCGCCGCAGCACCGTCAAGGCGTGCCCCGGCCCGACGTGCCCAACCAAACGCCACGAGGCCCAGCGCGACAAGCTGTATTAGCTCAAAGGCGACGATCCCATTCACGTTGCCCGTCGTCGCGGCCCCGACCGCCTCACCGAGCTCCGTCGCGCCCGCGTAGAGCGAAGCACGCGTGAACCACATGCTGTGATCCTGGAGCAATGCCGCAGTCATCGGGAGATGATAGAGCAGACTATCGCCGTCGGCGGGCGGTATTGAGAGCGCTCCGCCGGAGCGGAACGTCACGCCGACGACAAGTGTGAAGAGCGCTACCTTCGACACGAGTGACAGCGTAGCCCAGATCTCGCGAACGCGATCGATAAGAAGGTGCAACGACCCGCGCCCCTGCCAAAACGCCGCGATCACCGAGACGCCAAGGGAGAGCGGCCACCAGAATAGACCGACAAACGCGAGCGCCGTGGCCGGCGCCAGAAGCGTGGCGATAAGGCGAACACCTGCGCCGGCCCCGCCTTCCCCTCGCCGGACGGACGCACTCGCACACAATGCGCCGACGGCGCCGATGCTCGCGGCGAGCGCTGCGTTGCGAACAAGGGCGGCGACGAACTCCATGCTCATTGTGTAGCCTGCCGCCGCTTCATGAGGAAGCTGGAGACGGCTCGGCAGGGACGCGCGGGCGGAGCAACCTTTCCAGTCCCATCGCCAGCGCCGCAAGCACGACGGGATACAGCGGAGCCTCGACGATGCGCTGCAAATCCCACGAGACCGGATCCAAAAACATGGTGCCGAGCCCCGCACCTGCCGCGCCGATGAGCACAGAAGTCTCCTTGCGTCTGATGTCGATGGCGGCAACGATCACGGCGAGGACCGGGAGCACATCGCGTATCGAGCGCTTGACCTCGCTGACGAGGCTCGATATGAGCGTGCGGCGGTACCAGGACTGCATCGACTCGTCCGCAGGAACGGCGCCCGCCTTGACTTGCAGGTCCCGGGTGATGTGTAGCGACGTGCCGATGCCGACGCCGTGCAGCAGCACGTGCCAGACGAGATTCGCGATCGCGACCACGCCCAGGATCGAGGCGAGCGCGATACTCGTCTGCGTGTCTTGAGCGTCACGCCGGATGCGCGAGCCTACGAATGCACCCGCGACAGCGCCGATGGGCAGGAAGATCGCCTGCCGAGTAAGCGCGAGCAGCAACGTTGACACGCCGAAGATCGCGAGCACCGCCGGCGTACGGGACTGCAGGCTATGGAGCACGCTTGCCAGCGCGGCGATCCAGCAGGCGAGCGCGAGCATGTCGGTGAGGTCTGATTCGCCGAGCGCCAAGACGAGCGGGCTTGCTGCGAAGAAGATTGCGCCGGCCGCCGCCACCCAGGGCCTGGCGATTGCGAGCAGCATCCAGTACAACACGAGTGTCGCGAGGACGTATGCGACCAACGAGACGTCGGTGAGCGCGGCAAGGCCGCGCCACGGGAAGAGCAGCGAGACCACCCACGGGTACAGCGCTCTCGTACGGAAGATCGGTCCGGCGGCCGGCGGTGCGTGTGCAGCATCCACTCTGAAATAGATGCCATATCTCGCGACGCGTCCGACAGGCTGAGCCAGATAGAAAGTCTCAGCCCGGGCGAGCGTTTCGGCGGGCGACAGGCCGGCGTCCTCCATCGCCATGCGAGCGTATGCGAATCCGTCGGGGGTATAGCGCGGGTTGTGCGCCACGACAGTCGCAGCGAGCACGACGCTCGCAAGGATCACCGGGATGAGCCAGAGCGCCCTGCTGGACATCGGTGCCGCGTTCGCACTTTTGAGCACAAAGCCTGGCGCTGCCCCCGTTAGCCGGTCAGGACCTTCGCGTCGCACCTGCGAAGAGCAGCGGCGTTGGAGGGAGCCCTACGGATGTCGTCTTTTGAAACCGTCGGTTCGTTGCTCATCGCCTTTGCCACGGTCGTGTTCACGACCATCATGCTCGCGCGGCAGGTCCGCCAGATGGAGCACGAGCGCAACGCGATCGCCATCCTGCAAGCCATCGATCGCCTGGCCTCCGCACCCATCGTCCACGTCTTCACCCGGCTGCGCGGCGTCGAACTGCGCTATCCGAGTGACGAAGCGATCCATGAGCGCTACCCGGGATCCGAAGACGAAGAGGCGCTCGCCATCGTTGGCCAGTACGTCGAGACCATCGCGGCGCTCGCTCGGCGTGAAGTGCTTGACGCGTCGCTTATCGTTGACGCGGTCGGCCTCATGCTACGTACCCGCTGGGCGATCATTCGCGAATTCGTCTACCAGCTGCGCCGCTGCAACGATAACCCGTATATGTTCGAGAATTTCGAGTGGCTCGCACGCTATAGCGCATGGTGGAAAGACGAACCTCGGCCGCGCGCTGCCAACTACTCCGAGGACCAGTTCGATCCAGCCCTCGACGAGGAGTTCGTGAGGTTACGACCTTCCTGAATCCCCGGCCGCGAGCTTCTCACACCGACGCATGGCCGCGGCGATCTCCTTCAGCACCTTAGCGGCGACCATGGCTGTCTGCGCGTGACGGTCACGGGTCGGGTTGTACTCGACGATGTCCGCTCCAACGATATGGCAATGGATCGACTGAATGCAGGTCAAGAGCTCGCGCACAGACATCCCGCCGGGCTCGTAATGCGACACGCCGGGTGCGAAGGCGGGGTCGAGCACGTCGAGATCGAGCGAGACGTAGAGCGGACCTTCAAGCCTCGGGTTGTGGAGCTTGGCGATGTTCTGCATGGTGACCATTTCAACGCCGAAGCGCTCTGCCTGATCGCGCTGGTGGCCGTTGAGCGTGCGGATGCCGACCTGGACCAGGCGACGCACGAGGCCCTCCTCCATAATGCGCGCGAACGGGCAGGCGTGCGATAACCGGTTACCGTCAAGCTCGTCATACAGATCCGGGTGCGCGTCGAAGTGCAGGATGGTGAGACGATTGAATCGAGAGCTGAATGCCCTGATGATGGGATAGGCGATGGAGTGGTCGCCGCCCACGCAGATCAGCGGATGGCCCAGGTCGAGGGTCGCGCGCAGGCCGGCTTCGATGGCCGTGGTGGCCGCCTCCGGTTGCTCGGGCACGTCGAGGTCGCCCAGGTCGGCGAGCGCTGCGGGCTGTCCGAGGTCGACCCCATCCTCCGTCCACATGTTGCTCGACCCGCCGCGCAGCGCCTCGCGGATCGCAATCGGCGCCTGTGCGGCGCCCCGCAGATATGAGGAGCTCGCATCAAACGGGATGCCCAGCACCGCGATAGACATAGAGGCCGACGATTTGTCATCGACGGCCTCTTTACCTGATGTGGGGCAACGGACCTAAAGGTCCGTTGCTTCAAGGGCGACTACACTGCATCAAGCGTTGCCGGGGGCTGCCGCAGCTTTCGCGATGGCATCTGCGATCATCGCATCCTGCGTCGCAGGATCCGACCAGCGGGCCTGCGCCCCGGCTGAAAGCTGGTTGATGGGATCGAAGTACAAGAACCACTTGCCAGGCTTGACGCTCGGCGCGCTATAGACCGCAATACCGTTCTCCCGGTCGTAGTAGTCGTAGCTGTGCAGGTCGCGCTTGCCGCCGCCGCCGGGCGCATCGCACAGGAAGAGCGGTGTATTGAAGCCAGCAGTCGAGCCGCGCACGAACTTCTCGATGTTGATGGCGGTCTGGATGGTGGTGCGTAGGTCCTCAACACCCTTCACCATGTCGTGCATGTAGACATAGTACGGGTGCACGTTGATGTATCCCAACCGGCGTATGAGCAATTGCATCGTGTGCTTGTCGTCGTTGACGCCACGGATGAGCACGCTTTGATTGCGCACCATGATGCCGCGCTCGAAGAGCACCTGCATCGCCTTCTGCGTGATCCACGTGATCTCGTTGGGGTGGTTGAAGTGCGTGTGCAGCATGACGTCTTTGCCCATGGTGCGGCCGCGTTCGACGACAGACGTCAGCGCATCCGTCCAGGCGGTGTCCGTCAGGATCTTACTGGGCATCACCGCCGGACCTTTCGTCGCAAAGCGTATGCGTCGCACGTTTGGAATATCTAGTAGCGTGTCGCCGATCTTCTTGAGGCTCTTCGCCGGCAGCTGATACGCATCTCCGCCAGAGACCACGACGTCTTGTATCTCCGGACGCGACGCGATGTATTCGAAGGCCTGCTGCCACAGTTGCTGGTTGGTGGCAAGGCCGGTCTTCTCCACGACCTCGGTGTCGCCGCCGATCGCATACGAGCGCGTGCAGTAGCGGCAATACACCGGGCAGGTGTTGATGGGCAGGAAGAGCGCCTTGTCCACGTAGCGGTGCGTGAGGCCAGGGAGCGGCGCATCTTCCTGCTCATGGAGCGAGTCGAGCGACAGCTTTGGATGATCGGGAAGCAGACGCGAGGCAAGCGGGATGAATTGCGTGCGGATCGGGTCGGTATAGGGATTGCTCCAGTCGATGAGGGCAATCATATAGGGCGAAATGCGCACGTTCATAGGAGCCTTGTGGAAACCTGATTTGAGATCTTCCATGAACTCCGCCGGTGCGAGCTCCTGCACGGTGTTGTGGAGCTCGTCAGGCGTCTTCACCGACTTCTGATACTGCCAGAGGTGGTTGAAGAAGGTCGCCTCATCCACGTCCTTATAAGCGGGGATGGCGCGCCAGAACTCTCCCTGGCGCAGGTTCATATGCTCGAAGGCCTCTGGCCCGGCCGGCGGCTTGAGCGCCTTCACCGGTTGCACGGCGACGCCATTGCCATGGCTGCTTGAGACGACTGTGGTGTCCGACATTACCGCACGCTCCGTAGACGACGAGCCTGCGGCACGCCGTCTTCTCTTAGAGTGATTCCGCCACGTTCGAACGGCGTGGACAGGACGATCATGGTCTTGGTACGCTCGATGCCCGCGATCTTTTTAAGCCGGGAGAGAAACTCGTCAAGCTCGCCGGTGGATTTCGTCATCACCTTGATGATGAAGCTCTCTTCACCGGCGACACTATGCACTTCGCACACTTCTGGCAGCGCTGCGACTGCCTCGTTGAACTCTTCGTAATCGGTCTTGGCCGACGTGTAGCAGCTGACAAATGCGGTGAGGTTGAGCCCGAGCAACCGGCCATCCAGTCGCGCCGTGTACCCGCGGACATACCCACGCGCCTCTAGACGCTTCACTCGCTCGTGGACTGACGCCGCTTTGAGCCCGACGACCTCACCGAGCTCGGCGAACGTCGAACGTCCGTTGCGCTGCAACGCATCGAGCAGCTGCAAATCGAGCTGGTCGACGCCCGGGCCGGTTCCGTTGATCACGTTTGTGCTGCTCCCTACGTTTGTTAGGTGAAACTATCATACTACTAACGGTTTGTTAGCGCAATAGCCTCGCACGCCAGACGCTGTAAGGCTTTAAGGTTCACTTAGGCTTTTCCCACATGCCGCTGTGAACCGCAGTAGCCTAGGGCAACATACTTGGGGTGCACTTGGGCTGAAAAGCCCGTCACCCAATGAGGTACTCATATGAAACTCTTGTTCGCAGCTCTTGGCGCTCTCTTGCTCACCGGAATGGCCTTGCAAACCGTATCCGCTTCCTCGACTTCTCCGAATACGGATGTTCACGTGAATATCAATAACTACGCATTTCAGGCGCCATCCATTACCATCGCACCCGGCACGACAGTCGTCTTCAAGAACCTCGACGACGACCCGCATACCGTCACGGCAGTCGATGGCTCGTTCGACTCCAAGGGTCTGGGACAGGGCGATACGTGGAGTCACCGCTTCACCACGCCCGGCACGTACGCATACTACTGTAAGGTGCACCCTATGATGAAGGGTACCGTCGTCGTGACGGAGAGCGGATCATGAACATCGATCGCGGTAAGTTCCTCGAGTGCATGGCTTGGTGCGGAACGGGCGTGCTCTACACGCTCGCCGGCCCTGGGGTAGTCGGGCGAGCCCTCGCCGATGCGTCTCCCTTGGCCAGCGTGGGAAGCACCTTCGTGCAGATCAGCGACACGCACGTCGGATTCCATGGCGATGCCAATGCCGACGTCCTGGCGACCTTTCAACAAGCGATCGACAAGATCAATGCGCTGCCGGAGCGCCCAGAGTTCGTCATGCATACGGGCGACCTGAGCCATCTCTCCAAACCCGAGCAGTTCGACACCGTTCAGCAGATGCTCGGCACGATTAAGACGGGGGCCGTCTACACCGTTCCCGGCGAGCATGACGTCATCGACGATAGGGGCGCGCTCTATTTCAAAATGTTTGGGCGCGGCGGGGCCAAACCATGGTATAGCTTTGACGCGTCTGGCGTCCATGCGCTGGCCCTCACCAACGTGCTCGACATCACCGGGGGTGGGTTTCTCGGCCGCGATCAGCTCGAGTGGGCCCGCGCCGACCTGGCCAAGCAACGATCCAGCACGCCCATCGTGGTCTTCGCGCACATACCGCTCTACGCGGTCTACCCCGAATGGGGATGGACCACAGACGACTACCTTGAACTCCTGGCGATGCTACGCCGCTTCGATTCCGTCACCGTGCTCAACGGCCACATCCACCAAGTGCTCTCGAAAGTGGATGGTAAGGTGTCGTTTTTCACCGCCGATTCCACAGCGTTTCCGCAGCCCAAGCCGGGAAGTGCGCCGAAGCCGGGCCCGCTCAAAGTTCCGGCAGGCAAGCTCGGCGAGTACCTCGGCATCCGCACCGTCAATCTCCGTCCGGTATCGGGGCAGATCGCGGTGGCTGACGAATCACTGGCGCAGTAGGCGTGAGGTAGATGGCGTCACCCACTGCGTTAGAGCTGATCAGGCGCCTGCACGACGACGATCCGGTCGCCCTTGAGGATGCCTATGCTCTGCACGCACCGCGTTGCAACGCCATCGCTTACCGTGTGCTCGCGGACGACGACCGCGCGCGAGATGCGGTTCAAGAGGCCTTTCTCGCACTGTGGCGACACCGACACGGGCTCGTCGTGCGCACCGCCGGGATCGGGCCATGGCTTTCGGTCGTCACGCGCAATGCCGCCATCGCGATGTTGCGTAGCGCGGGGGCGCGCGCTCGGCGTGAGGACCGCGTTCAAGCGGCTGATGCTTCGACAACCGCATCAGATCCGGCCGATCTTGTCGTGTCGGGGGTGGTCGCCGACGCGCTCCGCGCGGCGCTTGCGATGCTGCCCGCGGAGCAGCAAGCGGTCATCAACCTTGCGTATTTCAGGTTTATGACCATGGCGCAGATCGCCCAGCGAACCGGGACGCCGCTTGGAACCGTCAAACGGCGAGCGCAGTTGGCGCTGCGCCACCTGGGCCACATTATGAGCGAGCAGCGATTATGATACAGCATCCACACGACGACATCGAAGCCTTCGCCCTCGGCAGCCTTGATGAGGTGAGTATGCGTCGCGTGCTCGCTCACGCCGATGAATGCCCGACGTGTGCAGTACTGGTGGCGGAGGCGATGAGCGCTGCCGCTGCGCTCGAGCCCGATGGCGAACGACCGCTTGCCCTGCCGTTGCGCTTGCAAGAAATATCGTCCGGGGCCTCTGCGGCGAGGATGCAGCGATTCGTGCCGCTGCAATGGGTAGCGGGGCTTGCCGCCGCCGTGATGATCGGACTCCTCGTGTGGAACCTCAACCTGCGCTCAAGTATGCCCACCGTGCCGGTGGCCTCGCTCGTGCACAGTCACTTCGAGCACCATGCTCTGCGTGGTGCGATCGGAAACGTCAAGGTCATCCAGGCGATTGACGGTCACTGGCTCTATCTGCTCGCAGACGGTTTGAAGCCCAGGACGCAGTACGAGCTTTTCGAGACCTCAGACGGGGTGCAGCGCCGAGTCGGCGGCTTCGCGACGACTGCCTCTGGCCAAGCGACCGCGTATTGGGAGCAGGCACCCACTCGGATACAAGAGCTGCAGGTCGTTTCTGCGGCCACGCTTGCTCCCGCCGCTCACTGGCCCTGATCCCGTGCCGGCCACCGAGGTATCCACCGGGGAACGCTCGCACAGTACGCGTCATAATCACCGCCAAACGTCTTGCGCAGCGTCGGTTCCTCGTACAGTAGAACGAACATATGAGCAACCAGCCACACTAACAGTCCGTATGCAACGATAATCCACGAACCAAGGAGCAGGCCTTGGCCGAGAACGACCGCTTCGGCTGCGATGTACATAGGGTTTCGAACGTAGCGATACGGTCCACGGATCACGAGATGTTGCGTCGGAAATATCGGCGCGGGTGTTCCCAGACCATCGAGCGCGAAACGGACAAACGATTCCAGTAGTACCGGAATGCCGAGCAGGATGAGCACGACTCCAAGGCCACGTATCGCTGGGAGCCCGAAGATCGCTGGTTGCATGCGCCAGTGCGAGATGAGCCACGGTACCACGCCGACGATAACTCCAGGCGCGAGTATGAGGAAGCTAGCCGAACCTAGGATCGCCTGAGCTTTTCTCATCTCCCGACTCGTTGCATACCTGCAGGGGATATCCTAGCGTGACCGTATCCCGACCCCAGACGCAGCGTGCTGCCTGCCGCGCACGTTGACATCAACCGAGGGTTGTGGCTGAACGATGGATACCCGCGAAACGAAACCTCACGACCACTGGATCATCGCATACTGCAAGGGCAACGATAAGCTAAAACTCGAGCCCGCGCCTCGAACGCGCGGATGGATGGAGTCGCTGCCTGGGCGCTTTGCGAACCGCTGCTTGCCTCTGTTGGTCGCCAATCAAGCTGGTTGGTTTCTATTGAACAACCGAGCGTTTGAAGCGGAATGGAAGGGCGGCTCCGCCCAAGCATCGTTGCGGATCCGATACCTTCGCGGCACGGGCCCTTGTTGGGCATCAAGTCACTTTGGCTACGGCATTCTAACGTTCAGTTTGCCGTATCTTTTTAGAACCTCTCAGGGTTTCTATCTGCTGGTGCGAGGTCCGGCGAATCTGCCGAAAGATGGCATCGCTCCGCTCGAAGGGATCGTTGAAACGGATTGGGCCGTGGCTCCGTTTACGATGAACTGGCAATTCACAAGATCCAAACACCGAGTTCGCTTTGAGGTCGATGAACCGATTGCTATGCTCGTGCCGATGAGGTCGACGGACATCGAACTGTTTGAACCACGTCTCGAACTTCTCGAGGGAAATCCGCGATTGCAAGAATCATATCTTGCGTGGCGCGAAAGCCGAGCCGAGTTCATGAGGCCTATGCATGCCGGCGATCAGGCTCAGCCGTCGTCAGAGTGGCAGAAGCACTACATGCTCGGCACGAGCCCGGATGGCACGAAGGCGCCTCTTCATCATCAAAAACTGCATCTGAAGAGCTTTAAAGAAGGCAAGCTCGCCCCTAAGCCCCCGAAAGAACCATCGAGCGAGTAAAAGGGGAGCCGTCCTGGCGACGATGCTCCCCTTCCTTGTCAGACGATTGCTCGCTGATCCCTTTCGCTCTAAGACGGAGGAGGGATACACCGACTCTCGCAGATACCGAGAGCCTCGGACAATACAACTGTGGCATCGAGGGAAGCGATGATACGCGGTGCCGAGTACATGAGGATTACTCTCCTACGAAGTCCGTTTGGATGAGCGCCTCATCGCGCCCAATCGCTCCTAGAACGAGCGATTACGTAGATTGTACTCCTGCTACCGGTGCAGCGCCGAGGCCCAAAGGGCCTATGAACCGCTTCAAACTGTCTAGTTCTCAGGCTATCCTATCGCTATCGCTGCGCGTCGTTTCGTGCCTGTGCCGTCTCGTGAGGCGCTTGACTTGGTAATTTTGCCCACTGCGCATGCGCGCTCGGCGGCAGCGCATCCATGTGCTTGAGGAACATCGTGAGCTGCCAGATCTGCTTGTCGTCGAGCGCGTTGTCAAACGCGGGCATGCCCGTCAAGCGGATGCCGTGCGCGATTTTCCAATAGGTCTCGCCTTCGGGATCATCTTCGACGCCATGGTGGCCCAGCTGTGGCGCGTGCTGATAGAGTCCGTGGGCGATGTTCGACGGCTTCCCGTCCGCTGCACCATGGCAGACCAGGCAGTTCGTGCCGTATAGTTTGATACCGGCGATCAGGTTAGAGTCATTAAGGGGCAAAGGGTTGGGTGCCATCGATGCTTCACGCCGGATCGTCGCGTCGAGGGAGGTGTGTGCGGCCCAGCGCTCCAAACTGCTCGGCTTTGTATCCGCATTTGCCGGCACGAAGCCGAAGCGCACCATCACAAAGGCGAGCACGAACAGCACGACAACCATTCCCGCAGCTCCGAGAGCGATCCAGCGCCACATGGCTGCTGGCTTACCGCAGCGCAGCACCCTCACCTGCGGTAGATTATGAATCTGCGGGCGGCCGACCAGAACTGCCTATTAATCCACCGTCACTCCTGCGATGACGTTGCCGTGGTGTGTATTGTTGTATCCAGGCACAATGTAAAGCCCAGGGCATAGCGGCGTGTCGCAGATCGTGCCATTTTGAATCACGTTGTCGATTATCTGACTACCGTGTGGCTCGCCTCCTCCACATCCTGTTGCATTATATACCTGGATTCCGCCAACCATTAAGGTATTATTCCTGACTATCACGCCCGAGCATCCGCCGTCTACGATAATGTCGCCGGCGTCCGTCCCGTGGATGGGCGCGATCGACAACACCGAGTTATTGCTCCAGATGCCGGTCAGAGGACCGCAGTTGTCAATTGAGTTATTGCGACATCTCGTAAATACGTTGCTATCGTAAAGGACTGGACCGTCGGAGTGATCAGAGCCGAGTGCATCGGCGCCGTTCGTTCTGCAGCAGTTGTCAAACTGACAGCTCTGAATGGTGGGCGAACCGCCATAGACGAACGCTCCAAAGGACGGCGCATTTTGCATACGAACCCGCCGCAAGGTGGAATTGTTGGAGAGGAAGACGAGCGTCACACCAATCTGTACGGGCGCGATTCCTGGGCACAATGAGCCGTCCAGCGTTAGATCCGAAATGGTGACGTTCGGCGCATCATTTATCAAAGAGCCCGTGCCCGTGTACATTAGGATTGTTTGCCCGATGCCGGCCCCACGGACGGTCGTTCCGGCGGGAACGTACAAAGCCGGATCGTTGACCACCCATGTGCCTGCTGGCAAGCTTATTGCACCACCAGCCGCAAGCAGCGCTCGAAGCTTCCCCTCCGGAGTATTTGGGGGCGTGCTGGTCGGGATAGGAGTCGCACTCGAACAACCCGCGAGAAGTAGGCCGATGCCGACAATGGCGTCCTTGCGTTTCATTATGACCTCCCGATACGTAAAGAAAGACCTCAGCGTACGTC
>Ga0116216_10002477_pt1 | contig 12265 bp, 9 predicted proteins | sample Sb_taG_11_FD_89696 | JGI IMG/M metagenome (GOLD analysis project Ga0116216, IMG submission 89696) | Peat soil microbial communities from Weissenstadt, Germany - Sb_50d_3_AS metaG | ecosystem: Environmental > Terrestrial > Soil > Wetlands > Peat | place: Germany: Weissenstadt | collected 2010-09-21
ATCAGATGACGGGATGCAGGTGTGGGTGGATGGGCAGTTGGTGATCGACAACAACGGCATCCATCCGGCTACTACAAAGACCGCTACCATCACATGCACTTCCGACGGTTTCCATGATGTGTTCGTAAAATACTACGAAGCGACTGGACAGGCGGTTGCCAAATTGAGCATCACGAGCGCCAATAAGCCACCGGTACCGCACATTTCTCAACCAACCGATGGGTCTGGCTTCGCAGCTAACCAGGTCATGACTGTGACTGGTTCAGCAACCGATCCGGAAGACGGAACGCTCAGCGGTGATTCGTTGCAATGGAATGTCATTTTGCATCATTGTCCACCCGTGACTCCGGGAAATACGCAAATTTGCCATACGCACCCATTTGCTACTTTTACCGGCACAGGTGGTTCGGTAACCGCTCCTGATACAAGTGGTGATTGGGTTTGGCTTGAATTCGAGTTGACTGCATTCGATTCATCGGGAGCGAATGCCACGACCAGAGTCAATGTCTGGCCAAACTTTTGTCCGGCAGGGAGCTATTGGGCGCACTATTATACAAATCGGACCTGGACAGGTTCTCCAGCAATCACGCGTTGTGATGCAACAATCAACAACAATTGGGGTACTGGCGGTCCATTTGGTGCGAGTCCCGTAGATAACTTCTCAATTATGTGGCATAGTCGCCAGTTCTTTCGTCAAGGAACAAGTACATTGACTGCAACCTCAGACGATGGTATGCAAGTGTGGGTAGATGGGCAACTCGTTATTGACAACAATGGTATTCATCCTGCCACAACAAAAACTGCTACCCTCACCTATCCATTGGCAGGGTATCATGATGTGCTCGTCCAATATTTCGAAGCCACAGGGAATGCAGTCGCCCAATTGAGTATTGTAAAGCAATAACACTCCTGGTTCGTTCATTTTCTGGTCAGTTAGCAAGAAACATTCCATTCCCATTGATCAGTGGGTGGAAGATATGGCTTCTGCATACAATTCCACATGCACAGGCTTTAATCAGATCATCGAACACATCGAACTGGGCCTGGTTAAGTGCTTGGTGATCTGCTCTCAGGGTCGCTTTGTACGCTATGCAGACGGCTGGTTTGAGCAGTTGTGTGATCGCCATCGTGAGTGTGCTCTCAGCGCAGGTTCATGGCCTGCGTTTCCACAAAAACCTGATCCGAACAGCAGCTGTGGGAAAGGCAAGCAAGGATGGGGAAGCGCGCACAAGGTCCGCTTGCATCCCACGAGCTGAGCAATCCGTGTACCTTGCGAAAGCCGCAGGGAACACACGCTGTATGTGGAATTGGGTGGAGGCTCGAGTGCAATCGGCACTATGAAGTCGGTGAGAAACCAACCGCTTCGAAACTCAAGACGCCATGTAACGAGATCAGGCGGGAGCGATTCCCTTGGAGGTGGGAAGTCACCAAGAAGGCTTCAGATCAGCCTTCTGTGGACTTGGGCAAAGCCTTTAGCGCCTTGTGCGCGAGAAGGACCCACCGCGCGCGCTTGAAGAGCAAGAAGCGAAACTCGGTATGCTTCACTTCTTGCTCATGATCAATGAGAACTGGACGATCATCGGGTGTGGATTCCCAATTTCGTCTACTGGCGATTTAGACGAGCGGGCGAAGGTCGAGTTTTTCTTGCGCGATCGCCCTCTCTGCTCGTCTGGTTCGCTTTCCCACGTTTGTTTCTGTGCAGATCCGTTCACCTTTCTTCAACTTTCTGCATCGGCACTACTGTCAAAACTACTGTCACGTTGCCAGGCATTCCAGGTGCCTGGGGAGGGGCTACACGATCCTCCTATCGTCTGATTCAACGGTCATTTTTGCATCACGGTCAATGTTGATTTCATGACCACTACCGCCGGGTAGATGCAGCCCAGGCAAGCCAGATGGAACCATGCTTCTTATGGCAGTGGAACATTAATCTCGGCTTCACGCTTTTCAAGGATGAGGAAAAGGCCATTCGTCACATACTGAACGAAATGGGGAGAAGCACGATGTGTGTCAAGGGCAGACTGGTCAGTGTATTGCTCATAAATGAAGAAGCGGCGTGGCTCGGTGGGTGAACGATGAACCAGATAATACAGGTTCCCAGGTTCTGCATGGGTTTGCTGGGTCAAGGTGGCAAAAAATTCCATCGCTTCCTCCTCGTGACCGGGCTGAATCAGATAGGTAACAGCGACGCAGATCATGAAGTCCTCCTCTTTGCAAAATAAGTGCTCTCTCTACAGACACGTGGGGCTGCAACATGTTCTCTGACCGATGAAGAGGGAGTGCTTCCATGGCAGTTAGTCCTTGGGCGCATTCATCTCCCACCTCTGCATCACGCGTCTGTGCATCACGCGTCTGGGGAGCGACCAAAGAAGTGAACAACACCCAGCGTCAACACGAGTTCTCCACGCTGATTGAACATTTCACCCCTGGATTTGAGAATACCCAGGTCGGCTCTCCTCTTTGAGGGTGTCGTCTCGACGATAGTCAAAGAGGCATGTAAGGTATCATTGGGTCGAACAGGCTTCAACCAGCGTACCTCATCGACACCCGGAGAACCAAAACTGATGGTGTCGTTGATCAGCGCATCCCGCCATGAGGCGCATCAGGAGACTGACGGTATGCCATCCACTTGCGATCAGGCCACCGTAGAAAGAGTGCTTCGCCAGCGGAGCGAGAAATATGAAATGGCTGTGGATCGAATTGTCTGGCAAAAGCGATGATCTCTTCTTCGGTCACCGTCAGTCTCCCCAATTCGATACGCTCCCCGACCTGGAAATCCTCAAAATAGCGCATAGATCTCTCCTCTTTCAGTAGAGTATTGTGCTTCAATTGTAGCACAGTTACCATGGAGTCTGTTCACGCTTGGAGCGAGTAGGCCAGATGGTTGAAATCTCTTTGTAGTCGCTGCTTTTCAACAAGTACTAGTACACATAGCTCGATCTCGCTGCTAAGCGACGCGCAGTCTTGGCTGGTACGCGCCACTTAGCAGCGAGATCGAGCCTTTAGAGAGTGCCGGTCACTCTCCACCTCAGCAGGTACTTTTCTCCCAGCGGAGGGGGAAGATACGCTCCTGCCAGGATGGGGCTGTAGTATGATCCAAACTGTTTCAGATCGTTTCAATCCAATTCAAGCTCCACAGAGGCTTTCCTGGGGTGATGCTTCACGTTCCTGTGTGCAGGTGCACGACACCTGATTGGAAAGAAAGAGAATAGCGCTATGATGACGACATTTCCATGGGCACCGGGTGCCGTGCTGGTAAGTATTGCGCTCGCATGCGCTCTCGCCTCCCTCCTGCATCAAGAGAAGAACCGGTATTGGAGGAAGCGTCCTGCTCCACCTGTGATATGGGCGATGATGAGCGTGCTGCTGGTGCTCTTGTCAGCCTGTAGCGGCCTCTCGTCCACCAACGGGGATGCACCTTCGACGGTGACGCCACTGGCATTGACCCAGACCCCACAGGCGAAGGCGATCGCACTCACTCCCACGACGAGTCCTACCGACTGGACGACCTATCATGCCAACAACCAGCGTACAGGCTACATCCCAGATACCCCAGATCCCCATCACTTGAGCAAAAGCTGGAGCGCGCAACTGGACGGATCGGTCTACGCGGAGCCACTGGTTGTCGGCAATCACGTCATTGTTGCAACAGAGGGAGACTCGCTCTACGCGCTCGATCCCAGGACAGGGAGGGTGCAATGGCGCACCCACGTCGGCACTCCTGTGCCATTATCCTCCCTCCCATGCGGGAATATCGATCCGCTTGGCATTACCGGGACCCCCGTCTACGATGCCACTACCGGCTTGGTATTCGCCGTGGCGGAGATCAGCGGACCTGTGCACATCCTTGTTGGATTGGAGGCCGCGACCGGGCAGGTGAAAGTGCGCCGCCTGGTCGACACCGCTGGCATGGACCCGCGAGCACACCAGCAGCGTCCCGCCCTCACCCTGGCCAATGGGATGGTCTATATCGCCTATGGCGGTCTTGATGGCGACTGCTCCGATTACATTGGCCGCGTCGTCGCCTCGCGGACTGATGGAGAGGGGCCGCTGCTCGTCTACACAGTCCCCACGCCACGCGAGGGAGGAATCTGGGCGACCCCCGGGCCAAGCGTCGACGCAACGGGAAATCTCTACGTCTCGGTCGGCAACGGTGCGATCACCAGCGGCCAATGGGATCACAGCGATTCGGTGCTGAAGCTCTCGCCCACCCTGCACCTCGAGGATGCGTTCGCGCCAACAAGCTGGGGGCAGGATAACGCAAACGACGCGGACCTGGGTTCGCAGGGACCTGTGCTGCTGCCAGGGAATTTCATCTTTGCAGCAGGTAAATCCGGCAACGGCTACCTCTTGAACGCGGAGAAGCTCGGTGGTATTGGGGGATCTCTCGATGAGCAGCCGGTGTGTCACTCTTTTGGTGGCACAGCCACCGTCGGCTCTACGATCTTTGTTCCCTGCACCAATGGTCTGCTGCAGATCACGGTTGACACACGCGGTCATATGCACCAGGGCTGGCAGGCCTCCGCAGATATTGTTGGGTCGCCTATCGTAGGAGGTCACACTGTGTACAGTTTTTCGCATGGGGTCATGTATGCGCTCGATATGAACAGTGGACAGCTCGTTACTTCGTTGGATGTTGGGATGGCGAATCGCTTCGCAACCCCGACCATTTCTGGCACCAGCATGTTTATCGGCACGCTTTCAGGCATCACTGCCATCAGTATCGTGTGAAATATGCCCTCAAGGTACGTATACAGGCAAGTATGTACTCCTCAGGCTGACGCTCATCTGATGGCGAGCTGCTGCAAGGGGATAGGTTGATGCTCAGTATGCGTCTTTTCTCATCTGAAATTATTTTGGTCCAGGCGCATTGAGAGAAAGATCATGTTGGAAAATTCCCAATCACATAGATTGGCCTTGGCATGTTTCACCTCCGTTTTGGGTCATCTTACCCACGTGTCCGAGTGTTCTCGTCTGGCTTCTGCGTTGAAGCGGACAATGATACATGTTCGGATGCGTTCACGTTTGTTCACGTTTATTCAACCGTCAAGCTGTCAAATACGCTGTCAAATTGGATGGCGTTGAGTGGGCTTCGTGCCGACTCCCTCCCCTATCTATAGTACTCTGCTTTTTATGTGGAGGCAAGATCATTCAAGGAGATAGTTTCTGCAGCTACTCTCGGTTTGTGAGAATCCGCTTTTGATCTGCGCTTCCTTAACAGGCGGAAGAGCTCACGATGCCAACGCAGGATGAGTTCTGGTTGAACGATGAAGAGGGCCTGCTTCCACGCCCGAACCATCCTTGAGAGCAGCACAAGAAGCACGCGATCTGTTCTAGTAGAAACAGGACGTAACACCTGACGACGCAGGATCGTCAATTGTTGGCACAAGAGCGCGTTTTCTGCAACGAGTTCTCTCTTACATCTGGTAAGGTCCGTCAGTGTTCCAATCATCTGCAAGAGAGATGCACGTGAAGATACAACCGATCTAGCTCAAAGAGTCAATTTCAAGGAACAGATATTCTAAATAGCTAGTACACCTTTATTTCAGCACTTTTATCTGATCGTCGCCACCGATTGAGGTGAGAATAACCTTGATCTCAGGATCGGCAAATGCCGCGTGAAGATCGCGCCCGATCCTGTGGTGAGGAATGCTTTCTGCGGGTGGTTGGATATTCGATCGGTTCTAACTGAAAGATATCTCTCAAGCGTCAGAGTCCCTGTTCATAGACTGCTGGAAAAATTTTGGGGAGTTCGTCTGAGGGTGAGATCACTGCAACTTTGTCTCCAGGGTGGACTTTTGGTGTATAAACGAACGAAAGTGGAGACGGATGGTTGGCCATAACTGGAAAAACCTCATATCTGCGTAAAATCTTTTGCCTCGCAAGCGAAGCGGGTCAAGAGTATATGGTTCATACTTTAGCATATTCTGGAGCGCTCTTACAAGGTTTTGGGCCGCTTCTCCTCTATGCTTATGAGGGTTGTGGACTCTGGGAGCCAATACCCATTCAGAGCGTCAAACCTTTCCTGGAAATGGCGGATCAGAAGGATATTTCGGCCCATGCGTGTACTAGTCACTTTCAGAAGAAACCAGCTCAAGCTCTCGATATTCAAAGTCTGTCAACTTGTTCTCACCGGGTAGTTCAACAAAGTAGATGTAGTATGGTTCTGTACGTCGTCTCTCCTTATCCACCGATCTGACAATGCCTATGGCTCCACTGCTATCCGCTGGCCCACTACGGAACAGGTTCCCTACTACTCGTACTCTATCGCCAACTACAAATGCCCGTGTACTCATACCAATGCTCCTTTGCTACCTATCATAGAAGGAATGCTGCTTGTCACAAAGATTATGGGCGAACCTTAGGTAATGATACCACGTCAGAAGTTGTCAGATGGCCTTTCATCCGGCAGGATTCAATCACTGATCTCGTATCATTACTCAAGGCGAGGCAATTGCAGGCGGCCATTTTCCGGTCATGAGGTGGGAAGCAAAACGGGAAGCAACTGGGAAGAGATTTTTGCGGTCGGGAGCTGGCTAGGAAGTGACTGGGAACACTTGAGCTTGCGCACTTTTATACATCACTACAAACCGAAAACGAGTATGCCGAATTTGAAAAAACAGATAGGTATTCGCGCTCGGTGAGAAGTGGCCTAAAAGCACTTTCAGAAATCAAGGTAGTCTTCTCTTTTTACTATGTACATCGCTCTGATTCCCAGGTTGTTAAGAGGCAAACAAAAACCGCTCGCAGCATACATCTGCAGAACGGTTTTTGCCGGGTAATCGTGTCTCAATCGAGGTACAATAAAATGTGCCGATTCTCATAGACTCGTCTCAGCTATTCAAACTTTGTTTTCTGGCCTCATCCGTGCCGAAAACTTAGAAGCATAACCATCTTGATCTTAGGGTAATATTGGTTGTAACACAAGGTAGCCAAGAAGTCTTCTGAAGCCTTGCTGGATATGTCATACTCCGTTCTAAGAAATGGGAGGTTTTGAACGGGTGATGACACAGACAAACGGAGAGTGAATGTGCAGTTGCTCCTGACTGTTCTCCGTCTGCTTGTCGGAAATGGTTCTTAGCGGGACACAAAACCGCGCTTTTTGGCCTTGCAAGCCCTTAGCGGGTAAATAGGGGGTAAAATGTTATGACCCCAAATAGAAAGCGAGTAACTATCATGGCAGAATCATTTGAACAATGAGAAGCAACGTATGGACCTGCTGCGCCATTTTCAGAACACAAACGAGGTGAGCATTTAAAGTATTTGCGGGCTGATGGCATGGCATCAGAGGGTGAGATTGTATGGATACAAGCAGCTTACCAGGATATTCCCATAAAGTATATCATTGCTCCAGATGATAACGGCTTTCTGGACTTTGCACTTCCATTGGATGTACTCACCCAGGACGAGTAGACAACCAGAAACAGGAAACCTGATCGCCTATTGTAAAGATCGGCTGACACCTCACAGCACGTGCCACGCCTTGAGGATGTCTCTTTTTGCATTGCCATGCTTTCCCTGGGTGTACAATGGATTATGTGGTCGGGTTGTCAGCTTTAGTAGGTCTACTTCATCAATTGTAGGAGCAAGGAATGAACGAACAGCTTTTAGAAGTGGCTCGCCGCGAGGTTGAGCGATATCGCGCTGAGGGCCTCAACGAGGATGATACACTTCGTATGGCAGTTGGGGCGTGCATAGCGTATGCAAGGCAACAACGAATGATTGGCGAGGAAGCACCTACCGAGATGCGAGCCGCCATTGAGGGTGTAGTCAAGGAAGCGATGCATACCGAGACGATGATGATCCGGTGTCCCTATTGCGGTCAGCTACACAAACCGCACCTGGTAGAACAATGCCCAATGAAACCAAATTGATCGTGAGTATAAAGTCCGGAAATTGGGGTCATAACTTTTTTTCCATCGTTTTCCACGCTAAGGTTTTCTATGCCAATAGCATTGAAATAGAGACTAAAAACTATGCTGTTAGTTGTAAGTGCAAACTTTAGACTGGCGGAATCTGTACAATTATTCTGGCGAACGTAGAGACGCTCTTCCGGAAAGGAATATGGCTTTCTTGGCTCGTGAGGCCAATGTGAGCAGCAAATGAACAAGACAAGGCGAACCGATATTCACCAGAATAATTGTACAGTTTTCGCCATTTGAATTTAAACATTTACAGCCTGGAAGTCGATGATAGCCGAAGACTTGGAATAGCTCACGTTGATTCTGGTATGGTCACACATCCTTATTCGATTTACATCTGGCAGCCGCCACTATCACCTCGAGGTGAGGAACATTGGAACGACCCGTTACAGTGTGCTACAGAGCAATGAGCCGTGTACGTTGCTGGCCTTATGCATCACGACAGCCGCTCAGTGATCAAGGTTGTGCGCTATGGGCATAATAATCTGTGCCTACCAGATGAGCATGCGGTGGAGCTGGTAGAGAAGCAAATAGCAAGGCAACGGGTTCTGCGTGAAAATGAAGAGTAATACTAATCTGCGTACTAAGTGACATGTTTGAATGGCCAGTGACGCAGAAGAATGCAGCGTAATATAATCAGTTAGAACGCAGATTGGTATAAGCTCGACTTTGTACATTATCTATCCTCAAAAACAAAGCTGCTTGAGAAGCTCTTTCTCAAGCGGCCTTGCTGGTGGAGATGGGGTAGAGTTGAACTCCTCGTACCGCGATTTTCGACCCACTCTGGTCCTACATTGAAGTGGCCCAGGACACTCAGTAAGCGGATGCACCGTTCGTCTGTGTCCGTCTCTGATCGTCTGAAATCACTGACGTTGCTGCCAGAATTGCTGCCATTGAAACACTATGCAAAAGCTACCACCAATGTGTTTGGGATGAAACGGGTGTTTCCCCTTCAGGAGTGTTCGAGGTGATGATGGGGACCTCTCCGAGAGCTTGGATATAATCCTTTTAGCGTCATGGCGTATTGCTGACAATCATTGCGAAGTGCTGATTATCTCCGGCTTTGCTTTCAGTTTTGCTGTCTACTACTCTTTTAGAAAAGAAATGGGTAGGAACTCTGTAAGGAGGTGATAGAATACGGGAAGGGGGAAAACTTGGCCAGATCCGATCTATCTTTGCCTAAACAAAAGTAACGTTGCAGCAACCTGCAAGAGGCTGGAACTGCCCCGCTAGCATATCGATATTCCTGTGGCTTCCTTACGTGGTTGGCTTGATGTTCTGATTCACGCGAAAGAAATTCGTTGGATCGTACTTGCTCTTGATGGCCACCAGGCGCACGTAGTTGTCCCGATAGCTCGCTTTGACGCGCTCCTCGCCCTCTTCCATCATGAAATTCACGTACGCGCCACCCGACGAATAGAGGTGTATATCGTCCCACTTGTTCCTGGCCCAGTCGACGGTGCAGTCCTTGTTCGCCGGGTCGGGATCGGCTCCCACGATCACCTCGGCCCAGGTGACCTCCCGGTAGCTCCACGCCGCGTCGTGATTGCCCAGCCGCTGTGCTGCGCCCCTGTTAACCTCCGGGTTGGTCGCTTGAGGCAGCGGGTAACCGTTATCCTAGATAGATGATTGCTACCTGTGTCGTCGAAAGACAATACAGGCACAGAATTCGGCTTACGGTTTACTCAGACCCACTCGGCATCCCGTTGTATGGGGTGTCCACCCCTCAGGTGGACACCCTTTTTTGTGCAGAAACGTTCAGGTTTCTTCAAAGGAATGCAGATTCATTGCTGTCAGATAAGCTGTCACTGCTCACGTGGGTGAGCCAAACCCGGAAGCTGTATGATGTGGTGTACACTTGATCAACCAACGGGGTCACCAGGCTCTTCCGCGCTTTTGCTGATCAAAATGGGAAAAATACGTGTGGCAAGACCATTCAAACAAGTGAAGAAACATTTTTGCTTTCCCCGATTGTGCTGATTGGGGAAAGTCTTTTTGCAGATGCCATTTTGGGGTACACTTGAACAGTGCAGAGGAATGCTGATTCTGTGCGCAGAGAAAGGAGTGCTGCGATGCTGTACCGCCAGGAGAATCAGGGAAAGATCGCCATCACGCAGCCGATGCATGCCTGGCTTGCTGGTCAATTGGCACGTGCCTGGGGGAACGAACGCTTTGGTGAAGCGGAACCCTGGGAGGAGGTTTGTCTGGGAGCAGAACAACATGACGTTGGCCACACTGCATGGGAACAGGCTCCCACACTCAACCTGCAGACAGGTCTTCCCTACAGCTTCCTCGAGATGCCCAGGCAACTCCATGTGCAATTCTGGTCACAAGCCGCCAGATGCGTCCTCCCACAGGGGCGCTATGCTGCGCTCCTGGTCTCTCTTCATGGCACCGGACTCTATCAGAGCTACGATGCAGCCAACGATCTCCCCGAAAACGCCGCGGCCGTCCGACGCTACCTGGAGCAGGAGCGCGCCTTCCAGGAAGAACTACTTGCCAGTCTGCGATCCGATCCATACCATGCACCATACGCAACAGAAGAGGTCGTTGCCCGCAACCGGCAGTTCGTTGGGATCTGGGACGCATTCTCCCTTGCCATCTGCTTTGGCCGAACGTCTCCGCAGTCCTGGGAGCAGGTTCCTACCGCCACGAGTACAACGACGCTGACGCTTACTTCTCGTGAGGACGATCCCACTCAACTCATAATCACACCCTGGCCATTTCGCCGCCAACAGCTCACTCTCGTCTATGAAGGGCGCTATCTCACCGAAACGTTTTCGAATGAAGCGAAGATGCGTGAGGCTCTTTCGCATGCTCCCTGGGTCACCTTACAGACCGTCCTCTTCCCCAAAGAGACAGAGTGATACCTTTGAAGGAGAGAGTTAATTACAATGAATTTCAGCAAAGAGTCTGTTTTAAGAGGCTGTTATTGTACGTGAACAACACTCCCCAATGCAAGGGAGGGAGGGAGCCTTACGCGAATGACTCGCTACTGCACGAAAAGCCTTCTTTTTGTTCGCCAAGATTCGCAGGTGTTCGCATTTCATCGTGGGTTTTGCTGTCACTGTTGCTGTCTTTGGCGGCACTTCCTCAATCTTGCTGATGAGCTCAAGCCATAGTATCCTGACTCAACTGACTTTCATTACTAGTAGTGAATGGCTTCCCACAAAAAATGTAGCAATGTATGTAGCAGCACGAAGAATGAACAGCGAAAAATGGCGGCGCAGACCGAATAAAAAGTGCCAACTCGAGCTTGGAAGGAATGCGAGCGAACAACGATAAACAACCCAAGCCGAATCTCTCCTTCGGCAACATAGTAATCAAAGACTTTGCCATCTTAAGTTAGCTTATCCTGATAGATATGCTTTGAGCTTTCTTATAAGATTTAGAAAGCATTTCCAGCCCTATTCACAACCACTTCCATTGCCCGCAGATCTCAATGATGTGTGATGCAATAATCCCAAGCGATTGGGGTGAGAAAATAGGTGGAGTCAAGACCTCTTTGACGAAATAGCGGTCGAGTACCTCTTTTTGGGAAGCGTACTGCATGGACCATGAGTAGTCGAGCATTGCTTGTCGAATACTTTGTAGTAACAGACCTTGATCTTCTATATGGGATAAAAACAGGATCAAGGCCTCTACCCGCTTCTCTTCATCTGGTATAGCCAGCGCTGCCTCTAACGCTCGCTCTAACACTTCCTCACGTTGTTTGCCTGTCAACTGCGGAGCCAACGCTGCCAAGACGGTGGCTCGCTGCCAACCATTCGACATAGCCAGCGCTGCCTCTAACGCTCGCTCTAACAACAATCCTGTCAACTGCGGAGCCAACGCTGTCAAGACCCTGGCTCGATACTCTACATATGACATAGCCAGCGCTTCGTTCCATCCCATCCATTGTACTTCTCTCTGCTGTTCCCTACTCAATCCAGCTACTTTCAGAAGGGCTATACACATATTTGCCTTTTTTGCCTCATAAGGAATCTTTGCCACGACACTCAATGCTCGATCAGATGACCAGAGGCCAGTTTCAACCGCCTGTGCCACGAGTTCAGGAACATAATTCCCTGCAATACCATTCACGCCTGTGCGGATGAGCAAGTAACGGATACAATCAGTGAATGCCGTTAGTTCCTGAGCTTCCTCAATCTGTCGTCTGGTTTTGGAGTGAGCGGACTTCCATGCGAGCATGAGATCACCCAAATATCCATCATAGGTGTAGTCGCGTTGTGGGACACGTGTATGTAACCAGTGCTGATTCGCAAAGAGCGCTTTCAATTCGTCTAACTCACTTGCGGCATGCAAATGATAACCGAGGTGGTCATAGAGATAGCCATCATCAC
>Ga0116216_10002478_pt1 | contig 12253 bp, 8 predicted proteins | sample Sb_taG_11_FD_89696 | JGI IMG/M metagenome (GOLD analysis project Ga0116216, IMG submission 89696) | Peat soil microbial communities from Weissenstadt, Germany - Sb_50d_3_AS metaG | ecosystem: Environmental > Terrestrial > Soil > Wetlands > Peat | place: Germany: Weissenstadt | collected 2010-09-21
AGCTTCATGTCGACGTCGCGGACGTGGGGGAAATCCTCCTCCACGATCTGGACGTTCAGGTGCGCCATTTTCTGAATCCGCTGGAGGATATCCAGTCCGCGCCGGCCGCGGTTGCGCTTCATGGAATCGGCCGAATCGGCGACCAGTTGCAACTCGCGAAGGACGAACTGCGGGATCACCAGGACGCCATCCAGGAAACCGGTCTCGGCGATGTCGGCGATGCGGCCGTCGATGATGACGCTGGTGTCGAGGATCTTGAAGGACTTCTTGGAGGATTTTTCGCCCCCGAAGATACCGCCCAAGGCGGCGAGGTTGAGCATGTCGCCCTTCTTGGCGCCGACGATCAAGCCGCAGTAGGTCATCCAGAGGAGGATGCCGACCTGGATGAACGGCTGGTTGATGGCCGGGCCCAGCACGAGGGACATCCCGAAAGCGCCGAAGATGCCGAGGACCGACCCGACGGCTGCGCCGATCAGGCGTTTCATGCTGACCTGCTCCAGGCGGATTTCAAAGAAGATGATACATCCGCCGAGGACCAGTCCGCCTGCGGCCGCCACCAGCGGCTGCGAGTTGAAGGGATGGAGGGCGTATGCCGAAACGGTTAAGACGATTATGAAAATTGCCCGAATAACGATCAGATCGAACATCGAAGCACCCCCTTAGGGTGAGTACCGTGTTGCAGTACGAACTCGTCATACACCGGCTCTCGACGCGGGAGCCGCGCCAAGAGTATACCATCTATGGGGGCCGGAATCTCGAAAAGAGAGCGGCCGAGAGCGGCCGAGGAGCGGCGCAAGAGCGGACGCAGAAATCGGTCAGCCCGCCGGATTCAGCGTTACGACCGGCTGACGAACGCGCCGTTCAACATGTCAGGGGGGTAGCCGTCGGGCACCTCGCCGCTGACCGCATAGCGGTACAGGGCGACCTCGAAGATGCCGCTCACGGCGGTCATGACGGCGATGAGCACGAGGAAGTAGAGCACGGCGACCGGCAGGAGCAAGGGATAGGAGTACGCTCCGATGGCGCCGATCGCGATTCCGGGGATGGCGAAGAAGAGGACGATCCACCCCATGCAAATACCCACGGTCAACTGCTCGCCCCAAGTCTTGCGGAGCAGGCCGGAGGAGCGGCGGATGGAATCGACGGCGCCGCGGTCTTCGATGACGAGCACGGGCACTACCAGGTAGGTAGCCATGTTCCAGGCGAAGCCGAAGATCCGGGTGGCGATCTTGCCGAGGAAGCCGACGCGATGCTCGATGGCTTGCAGGAGGATGCCGAGAGTGCCGGACAGGAGCGCCCAGAACAGGATGGGCTGAATGCGCGACGCGGCGCGGCGCATACCGTCCGCCAGGCTCAGCTCAGCGCCGGCGAAGCGGGCTTGGGCGCAGGCAGCGAGGGCGCAGTTGAAAAAGACCATCAGGAAATAAAAGGCGAAATAGCCGAACAGGAGAGAGACATAGCCCGCGGCGCCGATGGTGTGGGGCTCGGACTTTCGAAACAGGCTGTCGCCGATGGGGGAAAAGAAATAGAGGGCCGCGAGTGCCAGTCCGGCCAGCGCGCTGAGAACGGGAAACAGGGCCAGTTTCCGGTCTTGCCGCAACACCGCGAAGCTCCGGGCGATGAGTTGCCAGGACATCGAATCCTCTTTCCAACCGGGATCACATGGTCCGAATCCCGGTCAGTCACAGTATACCGCTTCGGGATTCGGCGCAGCTGCGAGGTCCTTTGGCTGCAGTTCAACGGAGTAGTTGCTTGTTAAAATGTGTCATGCCAGTCGTCCCCCGCCTGCAAACGTACCGGCTTGAGCTGCGACCGTCGGAACTCGACGACGCCAGGCAGACACAAGTTTTATTTCCACATTGGGAAATCGTGAAGTACTTAGCCAGCATCGTCCCATGGCCGTATCCCGAGGACGGCGCGTTCACTCACTTCCGCGACCGCGCTCTGCCGGCGATGGAGCGTGGCGACGCGTGGCATTGGTCGCTGCGGCTGAAGAGCGCTCCCGATCAATTGATAGGCGGCATATCTCTGATGAGGGAACCGGACAATCATCGAGGGTTCTGGCTGGGCTTGCCGTGGCAAGGGAAGGGCCTGATGAGCGAGGCAGTCGAGGTTGTGACCGGCTATTGGTTCGACGAACTGGGGTTCCCTGTGCTACGGACGCATAAGGCGATCGTCAACACACCCTCGCGCAGAATATCGGAGAAGAGCGGCATGCGCGTGGTGGCGGTGGAAGAGAGAGACTACGTCAGTGGCCGCCTGGTGAGCGAGGTATGGGAGATTACGGCCGCGGAGTGGCGCGCGCGCCGCGCCTCCCGGGGTAAAGCGCTCAGGGAGAGCGTTTCCGGCAGCGGGAGCCTCGGAGCCTGAATGCGGACAAACGCTCAATCCTGCCGCAACGCGTTTGTCGGGTCGATTCTCGCCGCGCGGCGGGCGGGTATGTAACAGGCCAGCAGGGAGACTGCAGGCAGTACGGCAATCACCGCCAGGTAAGTTGGCTTGTCAGTGGCGGTCACTCCGAACAGCAGGCTGCCGAAGGCTCTTCCGGCGGCGGCGCTGAGAGCCATCCCGATCGTCACGCCGATGGCGGTCAGGAGCAATCCTTCTTTCAAGACGCGCGCCAGGGTTTGGCGGGGCGACGCTCCGAGCGCCATGCGAATGCCGAATTCGCGCGTGCGGCGCGCGGTGTAGAACGCCGCGACGGCGTACAGGCCCACGGCGGCCAGCAGCAGGGAGCCGATGGCGAACAGTTCCAGCAGCGTGGTCATGAGGTGCACGGGGGCGGTGAAGGCGGCCCACGCGCTCTCCATGGGCTGCAGGGAGAAGACCGGGACGCGGCTATCGGTCTCGCGAATGGCGGCGCGGACGGCCGGGGCGATGGCCTTGAGGCTGCCGGCGTAGCGGATGTGGAAGGTCATCTCTCCGGGAGTGCTGCGGCTCTGCTGTTCCGAGAGGAAGATGAAATTGCCGCGGTCCTCTTTGCGAATGCCGGTGACGGCGCCGCCCGCGCCGATACCCGAAAAGGCGCCGTTGGGCACGATGCCGACGACTTCAAGGGGCTGGTCCACATCGGCGAGCGAGATGGTTCGTCCGAGCGCCGATTGGCCGGGCCACCCCGATTGTACAGGCCATAAAGTTTGCGCCAGCTTCTGGTTGATCACCACGGATCGGGCGGCGCCGGCCATGGCGCTGCTCATATCGGTCTCGGTGATGCCGCGGCCGGCGAGAAGCGGCACGCCGAGGGCGGCGAGATAGTCGGGGCCGACGAAATCGCCATCGGTCGAGACGGGTTGGGCGGAGCCGGCGGCGCGGACCTGCATGCCGGTCATGGCGCGGGGCGGCGCGCTCCAGGTGTAGGACGCGGCGACGACTCCCGGCAGCGCTGCGAGGCGGCGGCGCATGCGCTCCAGCAGCTCGATGTTCTGCTGCTTGCCCGTGGCGGCGCCAGAGGTGTTGATGCCGGCCAGCAAAAGATGGTCCTTGGTGAAGTAGAGGTCGGCGGTGTCCATGAGGTAGATCGAGCGCCAGGCCAGGCCCGCGCTGGTGAGCAGCAGGCAGCAGAGCGCCAGTTGCGCGACCACCAGGATGTTCGCCAGGCGGGAGCGTCCCTGGATGACGCCGTGCTCGCCGGCCTTCATCCAGGGGAGCAGATCCTGGCGCCAGGTGCGGACGGCGGGCGCGAGGGTGAAGGCGAGCGTGGCCGCGACCGCCAGGATCATGGCGTAGAGGGCGACGCTCCAATCGGGCGAGAGATCGGGTGTGAGGCGCACGCCCGATTCGAGCGGCGGCACGAATTTGACCACGGCGCGGCAGGCCCACTCGGCGAAGAGCCACGCCGCGGCACAGCCGGCTGCCGAGAGCACGAGGCCTTCGGCCAGAGAGATGCTCAGGATGCGGAAGCGCGAGGCGCCCAGCGACTGGCGCACGGCCATCTCGCGCTGGCGGGAGGCGGCGCGGGCCAGCATCAGGTTGGCCACGTTGGCGCAGACGATCAGGAGGGTCACCAGCGCGACGGCCAGCAGGATGCCCATGAAGACGCGGGTCTGGCTGGATTGCACGGGGCCGAAGGCGGTGGCGGAATAGGGCGCCAGCACGATCCCGCGGCCTTTGTTGGATTCCGGGTAGGCGGCCTGCAGGCGGCGGGAAAGCGTCTCGAATTCGGCTTGCGCCTGGGAGAACGAGATGTTTCGCGCCAGGCGTCCGATCATTTCGACGCCGCGGCTGGAACGGTCATCGAGGCCCATGCCGGGGCGGGCCAGCGGGGAGTGGAGGGTCAGCGGCACACAGACTTCGAGGTTGGGGGCCAGGGAGGGTCCGGCGAATTGCGGGGCGGACACGCCGACCACGGTGGCGGGTTGGCCGTTCAGCGTGATGGGCGCCCCGATGGCGCTTTCCGCGCCCTGAAACTGGTTCTGCCAGACGTGCCAGGCGATGATGGCAGGCAGCGGGCCGAGGCCGCGCGCTTCGTCCTGAGTGAACTGACGGCCTTTCGCGATGGGCACGCCCAGGGTATCGAGGTAGTCTTCCGAGACCAGTTGGCCGCGCACTTCGTAGGTGCCGTTGGCCATTCCCATGGTGAACCGGGGCGCCGGACGGAAGGCCGCGATGGATTGCATGGTGAGGGAATGGGCCGCGTAATACACGAAGTCCAAATAGCTGTCCGAGGGGTCGCCGATCTCCAGGTGGTTGTTGAGCATCACCCCGAAAGTGACCAGCCGCTCGGCTTTCACACCGGGGGCGGGTTTGTTCAGGATGCCGTGGATCATGGAGAAGATGGCGGTATTGCCGCCGATGCCGAGCGCGATGAGGGCCACGGCGGCAGCGCTGAATCCGGGAGCGCGGGTGAGGATGCGGGCTCCGTGGCGAAGGTCGCGAAGGAGGTGTTCGAGACCGGCGACAAGATCGCCGGCGTTACCGGGGTCGACGTCGATGTATGCGTCGTCTACCGAAGGTGCGCTGTCCGGTTTCAGATCGAGGGTCGTGATTTCGGACGGCGGCAGGTCTTCGAATTGGATGCGGGCGCCGGGGATGGCGGCGAACTCGGCGGTGCGGCGGCGCGCCCAGAGCGCGATGCCCGTGAGGATGGCAACCAGCACCACGAATCCCACAGGACTCCCGAGGGCCGCGTACTCCATCTGTACGCCAAAGCTTGCCGCCGCCAGGAACCCGATTCCGCCGGCTCCGAAACGCACGTTGAGATTGGCCTTGCCGGGCAGATACGAACAGGCGAAAGGAATTTTGCGGAAACGGTGCAGCAGCAGTTCGACCAGCAGGATTCCGACGATCACCAGGATGATGACGTGTTCGATCGCGGGGGCCCACGGCCAGATGGCCAGGTACGCGATGGCCGCGACGACCCAGAGGGGCAGGGCAGAGACGGCGAAGAGCGATTTGCGCACGGCGGCGAAGTAGGCGGCCGGGCTGTGGACGGCGGTGATGCGGAAGATCCAGTTGGCGGGAAGCGCGATGGGCATCGCGAATACCGCGCGGGCGCCGATGACCACGAAGGCCAGCAGCACGAGGCCGCATACCAGGAACGGTCCGTTGACCTGGTCCCAGCGGACACCGTGATACAAGCGGTCGAGCGAGGCGGAGCCGTAGATCAGCTCGCGGCAGTAGGCCAGCGCGATGGCCAGTCCGATGCCCGTGTAGGCGGCCAGCAGCAGGCGGTGCTGGCGGCTGCGCGCGATGGTGCGGGCGGTGAAGAGAATGATGGCGCGATCGAGGGGCCTCGAGAACAGGCGCGCGGCGAGGAACGCGAGGATGCGGGTGGCGGGGCGGCGGCGGCTGGCGGGGGCGATATCGGGCTGTTCGATGATGCGGCGGATGTTGCGCCGGTAGGCCAGGGCGAAGGTGGCGGCGGCTATGGTGAAGGCGATGAGGAGATTGAGGAGGGCTTGGGTGGCTAGCGGGGGGAAGAGTGGGTTGGGGGACGAGTTCAATACTTGGTAGAGGGAGAAGAACCACACGGAGGGTAGAGCGTGGACGGGCGCGCCCAGAGGGCCCCCGGCCTGTCCTACTGAGGGCTTGAGGAAGTAGATGCCCAGGATGCCGAAAAAGGCGGCCAGTTGCACCCAACTGGAGACGCGCAAAAAGAGACGGTAAGGCAGGAATTGGGCAAGCACGCCCTGCACGGCCAGGAGCGCGCAGCAGACACACACCGCCGCGGCGGCCGTGGCGAGCCAGTAGGCGCCGAACGCTCGCAGGATACCGAGCCAGCCGTGCCCGATGACGAAGGGGTAGAACAGCCCGGTGAAAAGATTCACGGCGCCGACGCTGACCCCCAGGGCGGTCGCGAGCGCGGCAACCTTCGCGAGAAAGATGGTCCGCAAACGGACGGGCAGAAGGCCGAGGACGAGGCAATCGCGGCGATCGGGGAGAATGGTGTTCCAGGCGAGCAGGGAGAACAGTCCGGCGATCGCCATGGTGGTCGAGATCAGGAATTCCTCGATGGGCCAGACGGCCACGATAAGCTTCTCGTGTGGCAGCCCGGAGTTCGCGATGTTGGGCATCACCCAGACGGCGATGACGAAGCTGAAGGCCGCCAGCATGGCTGCGAATTGGGCCAGGAGTTTCTGGATTTCGCCGCCCGCGGAGAGGAGCTCGAGGTCGACGATGCGGGCCAGGAAATCGCGATAGAGGACGCGGAACTGGCGGCGTGCGTCGGGCATGGTGATTACGCCTCCATCAATTGCACCATCTGGTTGGTGATGGCGGCAGTATCCTGCTCGATGGCCAGTTGGGCGAAGATTTCTTCGAGCGTGGGCAGCGACATGAGGGTGCGCAGTTGCTGGATGGAATCGTTGGCCACCACGCGGCCCTTGTGCAGGATCACGACCCGGGAGCAGACGCGCTCGACGGTTTCGAGCTCATGCGAGCTGAAGAGCACGACTTTGCCGCGAGCCGCGAGCTGGCCGATGAGGCCGCGGAGCACCAGGGCGGAGTTGACGTCGAGGCCGGAGAAGGGCTCGTCGAGCAGGATGAGGTCGGGATTGTGGAGCAGGGCGGCGGCGAGCAGCACCTTCTGGCGCATGCCCTTGGAGTAGGACGAGATGGGGACGTAGCGGTCGCCGTGGAGCGAGAGCAGGCGCAGGAAGCCGTCGATTTTTTCGGCCAGGGGGGCGTCCGGGATGCCGCGCAACTGGCCCACCATCTCGAGATACTCGGCGCCGGTGAGGTGGGGGTAGAGTTGCGGCTCTTCGGGCACGTAGCCGAGGCGCTGGCGGTAGGCGATGCGGTCGCGCTCGATGGGCTGGCCGCGGAAGAGGATCTGGCCCTCGGTGGGCTCGATCAGGCCCGTGATCATCTTTAAGGTGGTGGATTTGCCGGAGCCGTTGGGGCCGAGATAGCCGGTGACTTCGCCGGCGCGGGCGACGAAGCTCACGTCCTGGACGGCGGGGATTCCGGAGTAGCGCTTGGTGACGCCGCGGAGCTCGAGCATGTCAGCTCCTCCGCCGGCTGAGAGCCATGAAGGCTCGAAAGCCGGTGCCACATACCAGCAGGATGATCAGGAGAGCCAGGGCGCGCGAGAATTCCAGGTCGTAGTAGTCGAGCGTTCGGGGTAGGGGTAGAGCGGGACGGTAGCGCGTGCGGCTGAGGTACGCCAGGGGCACGATCTGGACCAGGGCGCCGAGCATGCCGGCGAGGATTTTCCAGGCGCCGCAGCGGAGGATCCATTGGCGCGCGAGCGATGCGATGCCATCGAGGAGCAGGGTCAATGGCGATTGGGCCGCGGTGGCCTCGTCGAAGATCCACAGCATTTCTCCGGCGAACTGCCGGCGGAACGCGGGCGGATGCAGCCAGAGCAGCGAGCGGTAGAGGGTGCGGGTCATGATGCCCTCCGGGGGACCGGCACGCGCAGGTGATGCCGGGCTTCGCGGACGACGCCTTCGAGGCGGACGATTTCGGCGGAGAGGAGGCCGCGGCCGAATTTGGTGAGTCGGTAGTAGCGGCGGCGGGGGTGGTCGTCGGGGGAGCGTTTGGCGGCCTCTTCGACCATCCCCTGGTTCATCAGTTTCTGGAGATTGTCGTAAAGGGTGCCGGGGCCGAGCTTGTACTGGCCCTCGGATTGGCGGGCGACCTCCTGCATGATGCCGTAGCCGTGGCGGTGTTCGCCGGCGAGCGAGAGCAGGATGTGGAGGGTGGCCGGGGATAAGGGAAGGAAGGGAGTCAGTTCTTCGGTGACCATCGGTTCCCGTTATATCGGATTCCGAGTGATGATGTCAAGGGGCCTGTCACGGCACCGACACGGAGCCCACCGCCTGCCAGCCCGAGCTCACTGTGTTGCTGCGCGCGGCCAGGAAGAAGATCTGGTTGCCGGCGAAGGCTTCGGTGAAGGCGATGGGCAGAGTCAGGGTGAGGGTGTTGCCGCTGCCGGTGAACGTGCTGCCCGGGCCGCCTGCCGTGCACTGGCTGTTGCTCACCGTGCCGGAGCCGGGGATCACCGTGCCGGAGTAAGGGCCGCCGGCGTCGCCCGCGTCATCCACCAAAAAGAGCGACCCGGAAGCCGGCGCGAATGCCAGGTAGCAGGCCTGCCGCCCATCGATCGCGCTGTTGACAAGTATGTTGGCGACGGCGATATCCTGCCAGCCGTTCGTATCGGTAAACGTGAATGTGCAGGTGAGTGGACCGACGGCGCTGGAGTAGCCCGGGCTCATGCCGCTGACGGACGGTCCCGAGACCGCGGCGCCCGGAATGCGCCATGTGCCTGCCGCCTGCCAGCCCGGGGTAATCGACGCTCCTTGCGCCGAAAGGTAGAACACCTGGTTGCCGGCAAAAGCGGCGCTGAACGTGATGGCGAGCGTGAGGGTCAGCGTGTTGCCGCTGGCGGAGACTGAACTGCCCGGGGCGCTGATGGTGCACTGGCTGTTCGAGACCGTTCCGGAGCCGGGGAGCACGAGTCCTTGATAGGGGCCGGCGGCATCGCCCGCATCGTCCACCAGAAAAAGCGAGCCCGAGCTTGCGCTCGAAGGCGCAAACGCCACGTAGCAGGCATGTCGGCCATCCAAGGCGTTGTTGATGAGCACGTCCACGACCGAGAGATCCTGGTATCCGGCGGAATCCGAGACGGTGAAGGTGAAAGTTTGGGAGGCGCCGCTGCCGGAGGCCGGAGCGGCCAATGCCGGCAGCACGAAATTGTTCAGCAGGGAGATCCAGGTGCCGGTGGCGTCCGCCACTACCAGGTCCGGCCCCTCCGGTCCCGTGCTGCCGCTGAACCTCGCCAATGCCAGCGCTGTAGGCGAGCCGCCGCCAATGAAGTGGCGCTCGGCCTGGAAGGTTCCATCGCCGTTGCCGAGCAGGTAGGTGGCGTCGGTTTGGCCGCAGCAGTGGGCGATCACCAGATCCTGCTTGTCTGTTCCGCCGATGGCGGCCATCACCAGGGCCACGGGGCCGTATTCCGTCGCCGGGAGAGTGGCCATCTCGCGGAAACCGCCGGCGCCATCTCCCAAAAGAATGTCGACGGGCTGGATGCCGTTGGCATTGACCACGGCGATATCGGGTTTGCCATCGCCGTTCAGGTCGCCGATGGCGATGCCGCCCTGATAGTTCCCCGTGGTTCGGAGCGGGAACGTTCGCGCCGCCGCAAAACCGCCGGCGCCATCTCCCAGGAACACGGCCAGCGTGGTGGGCTGGTTGAAGTTTCCGGCCATGGATGCGGCCAAGTCCAGGTTGCCGTCGCCATTGAGGTCGGCGGCGGCGACCGCCACGGGATGCAGGCCGCTAACCGTGAGCGCGACGGGCGCCTGGAAGGTTCCATCGCCTTGCCCCAGCAGCACCAGGACTGCGCCATCATCCGGGCGGGTAGCGCCGGACTGGGTTCCGAAAGCGGCAACCGCTACGTCCACGTTGCCGTCATGATTGAAATCGCCCAGGGCGAGGCTTTGCGCGTTCCGATTGGGGAGCATGGTGGTGATGGGAGCGCGCAGCGTGCCATCGCCGTTGCCCAGCAGAACGCTGACCGATCCGGCGGCATTGGCCACGATCACGTCGGGCTTGCGATCGCCATTGAGATTGTCAATGGCCACTGCCAGGGGCCCCGGCGAACTCGGCCCGAGCGAGTAGCCCACGGGCGGCTGGAACGTCGTGCCGCCTTGCGAGATGGCCACGGAAACATCGCTCGCGCCGCCCACCACCACGACATCGAACTGTTGATCGCCATTCAGGTCGGCCGCAGCGATGCCGGTGGGCGCACCCCCGGCGAAGTTGTAAGGCGTCGCTTGAACATTGCCTTGCGGGCCCACCACCGTCAGGATCGTGTCGCCGGTAGTCGCGTCTCCCGTATACAAAATGGTGCCGTCGACCAGCGGGAGCACACCCAGGGAGTCCGGTCCGCTCACGACGGCATAAGCGGCGGGATTGCGGAATGTGCCATCGCCTTTGCCGAACAACACGACCAGGGCATTGGAGTTCAGGCACGCCGCTATGAGGTCGAGCTTGCCATCGCGATCGAGGTCGGTATACGCGAGGTAGTATTGCTCGTTGGCGGCGAAAGGAATTGCGGTGGTGACGGGTTGCCCGAAGTGCCCGCCGGAATTGAGCAGCACCGAAACGAATCCGCCTCCCGCGGTCGCCAGGTCCGGCAGACCGTCGCCGTTGAGATCGAGCGCCAGCAGGGATTGAGCGCCCTTCGGGACCGAGTAGGAAACCGGAGCCTGAAATGTGCCGTTGCCATTGCCCGCCAGGATCAGGATCGTCGAGCCCAGGGAAACTGCCAGGTCGATTTTGCCGATGCCGCGGAAATCGGCCGCAGCGATCGACTGCACAAATTGTCCGGCCTGCCCGGCGGCAACAAACTGCGGCGCCCCGAAGGTTCCATCGCCGTGGCCGGGGAGAATGGCAACCCCGGGAGTCGCGGGGTTGTCTCCGTAGTTGCTCACGGCGATATCGGGTTTGCCGTCGCCATTGAAGTCCGCCGTCAGGATTTCGCTCGATCCCGGCTCCGGGGAGAAGCCGGTTGGGAATTGCGCTGTGGAGAGGATGGAGCCGTCCGCCGCCACGAGCTCGACCGTGACGCCGGAGGCTGTGAGCGAGAGACGATCCGGGATGCCATCGCCGTTGACGTCCGCCAGCGCACTGTCCTGCGCGGCCTGACCCGTGGGAGGCGCGAAACCCGCCGGATAGACCAGATAACCGTGTTCCTTGGCCCACTTTTGGCCGCAAAGACTCTCCACCGCCTGGTTGACGGTTCTGGCCCCACCGTTACCTACCGTCTCCCAATCCTGGCCGGCCTTCTCTTGGACCTCCACGGTATTAAGGACGGGATGGGATGCCGAAGACCCCCCGTTGCCGATGAACCGAATCTTGAACACGCCGGAGGTGGACTCAACCCGGGTGGACCCGTTTTCCTCGTACACTTTCGTGCAAACGGCTTTTGCTGCCGGCAATCCCATCGCTATCAGGCATGCACAGATACGAGCCAGGCGTAACATCCCCGATCCCTCTCGAAGAGTCTTCTGCCGCCAGTATACACCTCCCCGGCCATGGCTCCCCTTGACATGATCACTCGGACTCCGATATAACGGATCCCGAGGGTTAACAGCCGCCCCAAGGAGTGAAACAATGCGCCTGTGGATCTTGCCGTTGCTGCTCTCGGCCGGACTGTATGCCGCCGAGGAAAATGTCGAGCAGACCATCCGTGCTCTCTACGAATCGTCGCGCGCCGCCGCGCGGGAAGCGCGGACCAAGGACGACATCGGCCGCGCTCTGAGCAGCTTCGCGCCGGAGTGGGTGGGCAACATGCCCGCGGGTGAGACGATCACGCTGGTCGATCTCTATAAGGAGGGAGAGGCCGGATTGGCCATCCCACCCGAGAAGCGGCCCATCCCGCAGATGGACATCGTTACCATCCGGGAGACGGGGTGGAACGTGCTGGTGGTGTACTGGAATTCGCGGCGCGTGGGTACGCGGGTGATCGGGGCGCTGTGCCGCGACACGTGGGTGAGGACCTCGGGTGGCTGGAAGCGGATCCGGACGGAAAAGTTTTTCCCGGACCGCCCGCTGATGGAGGATGGCAAGCCGGTGATTCTGCCGGGTGCGGAGTGACGGGGTTGATCCGTGCCCGGAAGCCCACCTGTCCCCCGGCGGCTCCTCCAAAAAGTTAGAATTCGATGCTCAGAATTATTGTTATTGACCGGATATCTTAGTCGTCGCGGATATGATAGAATCCTAGGCCATTGCGAAAGGAGTAATCGACCAATTGTCTCAAACTCTAATAGCGACGTTGATCCTGAGTGTACTGCTGGTTGTCCCGGCC
>Ga0116216_10002481_pt1 | contig 12250 bp, 6 predicted proteins | sample Sb_taG_11_FD_89696 | JGI IMG/M metagenome (GOLD analysis project Ga0116216, IMG submission 89696) | Peat soil microbial communities from Weissenstadt, Germany - Sb_50d_3_AS metaG | ecosystem: Environmental > Terrestrial > Soil > Wetlands > Peat | place: Germany: Weissenstadt | collected 2010-09-21
CGTAAGCCAGGCGGGCGAGGTCAAGCTCGACGGGCGGAGTTTCACGCTTCCGGAGGGATTCGCGATCGAGCGCATCGCGGGGCCGCCGCTCGTCAACCGGCCGATCACGGCCGCGTTTGACGACCTGGGGCGGCTCTATGTCACGGACTCCTCCGGTTCCAACGACGACGTGAAGAAACAACTGGTGGAGAAACCCCACCGGATCGTCCGGCTGGAAGATAGCGACGACGATGGCCGATTTGACAAGCAGACCGTATTCGCCGACAAGATGATGTTCCCGGAAGGGTCGATGTGGTACGCCGGATCGCTTTACGTGGCCGCGCCGCCGAGTATCTGGAAGCTGACCGACACGGACGGCGACGGCGTGGCCGACCAGCGCATCGAATGGTTCAAGGGCCAGACGCTCACCCACTGCGCCAACGACCTGCACGGGCCGTACCTCGGGCCAGACGGCTGGATCTACTGGTGCAAGGGGGCGTTCGCCCGGCAAACCTACGAGCGCCCCGGCAAGTCTCCTTTTATCACGAAAGCGGCGCACATCTTCCGTTGCCGGCCCGATGGGACCGGCATAGAGCCGGTCATGACCGGCGGCATGGACAACCCCGTCGACGTCGTCTTCACTCCCGGTGGCGAGCAAATCTTCACCACCACGTTTTTCGTCCACCCCGGCGGCGGCCAGCGCGACGGCCTCGTCCATGCGATCTACGGCGGGATTTATGGCAAGGTTCATGACCCGATCTTCGACCCTGTTCACAAATGGACCGGCCCCGAGGTCATGCCGGTCCTCTTGCACATGGGGCCGGCCGCCCCGTGCGGGCTGACCCGCTACGAGTCGGGCGCGCTCGGGCAGGCGTACCACGACAACCTCTTCGCCTGCTACTTCAACCTGCACAAGGTCGGCCGGCACGTCCTCACGCCAGAGGGTGCCACGTTCAAGACCAAAGACGAAGACTTCGTCTCCAGCTCCGATCTCGACTTCCACCCGACCGACGTGCTCGAAGACGCCGACGGAAGCGTGGTCATCGTCGATACCGGCGGCTGGTATAAACTCTGCTGCCCGACCTCGCAGCTCCACAAGCCGGATGTGCTGGGGGGAATCTATCGCGTGAGGCGCCACGGCTCGCCCAGGTTCGGCAATCCCGACAACGACCCCTGGGGCAAGAAGCTCTGGCAGCGCGCTTTGGACATCCATACGCCCATGCCGCTCAAGGAGGTCGTCAAGCTGCTCGGCGACCCCCGACAAGCCGTGCAGCGGCGCGCGATCGAAGTTCTGGCCGTTCCCCGGGGAACCGCTTCTTTATTCCCTGTGCTGCGCGAAGTCACCGCCGGAGATTCACGGCCGCTCTTGCGGCGCAATGCCGTCTGGACGCTCGCCCGGATTGACGATCCCGTCGCGCGGTCGCTGGTCCGAGACTTCCTCGCGGATCCGGACGAGACCGTCCGTCAAGCCGCGATTCATGTCACAGGCCTCTGGCGCGATCGGGCAACTTCCCGGCTGATCGAGCTCTTGCAATCACCAAGTGCGCACAACCGCCGCGCCGCGGCCGAGGCGCTCGGGCGGATTGGCGACAAAACGGCCGTGCCTGCGCTCCTGGAAGCCGCCGGTCAGTCGGCTGACCGGATACTCGACCATTCGCTCACTTATGCATTGATCGAGATCGCCGACCCCAAAGCGACATCGGCCGGCCTGGCGAGCCGGAACCCGCGCACGATTAGGGCCGCCATGGTTGCCCTCGATCAGATGGGAGGTGGCGGCCTTGACCCGAAGTTCGTCTCCGGCCTTTTGGCCTCAACCGAGCGGCTCCTCACGGAGACGGCGTCGTGGATCGTCGGCCACCACCGTGAATGGGCCCCCGCACTCGCCGGCGTCCTGGGTGAACGGTTGATGCGGATTGACCTTCCGGCCGCCGACCGAATCGAGCTCGAGCGCCAATTAGGACGGTTCGCCCAGGCTGCTTCCGTGCAGCATCTCTTGGCCGTGACTCTCCAGGACGCTTTTGCCCCGTTGCCCGCGCGGCGCAGCAGCCTGCAGGCCATGGCCTGGTCGAACCTGAAGGCCGAGGCCCTGCCGCGCGAGTGGATCGACGCGGTGGGTAGCGTGCTGGCAGGAGATCCTGCCACCCCCGAACTCGTCACACCCGCAGTCGCGACCCTGCGCTCCCTGCCGTTAACCAAGGCAAAGGCCGGCGACCTGTCTGAGCGCTTGCTTCGGATCGGCGGCGACGCCCAAAACGCAACCGGTCTTCGCCTCGACGCCCTCGCCGCCTTACCCGGAGGTTTGGTCAATCCTGATGGCAAGCTCTTCACCTTCTTACTCTCCCAGCTCGACCGCGATCGGGCCGTGGCGGCGCGAACCACCGCGGCCGACGTTCTGGCGCGGGCCAAGCTCACGTCTGTTCAACTCGTCGGCCTGGCCGATGCGCTCAAGACCGCCGGACCGCTGGAGGTCGATCGGCTGCTGGCCGCGTTCGAGCAGGCGACCGATCTATCGCTTGGCTTGAAGCTGATTGAAGCGCTTGCAAATTCGTCGGCCCTCTCCAGCCTGAGAGTCGACTCGCTCAAGACCCACCTGGCGAAATTCCCGGCCGCCGTCCACAAGCAGGCCGAGGCGCTCTACGCGCAGCTCAACGTCGACGCGGCCAAGCAGAAGGCCCAAGTCGAGCAGCTTTTGGCCAACCTCTCCGCCGGCGACGTCCGCCGGGGCCAGCTCGTCTTCCACAGTGAAAAGGCAGCCTGCTTTTCCTGCCACGCCATCGGCTATCGGGGGGGAAACGTTGGCCCGGACCTGACGAAGATCGGCTCGGTCAGGGCCGAACGCGACCTCCTCGAAGCCATCGTCTTGCCCAGCGCCAGCTTCGTGCGCAGCTTCGAGCCGATCGCCGTGGCCACCAACGACGGCAAGGTCGTCAACGGACTCTTACGAGGCGAAACGGCCGACGAGCTGATCCTCGCCACTGGGGTCAACCAGGAGACGCGGGTGTCCCGTCGCGATATTGAGGAAATGCGCCCCAGCACCGTCTCGGTGATGCCGGCAGGCCTCGACCAGCAATTGACTCCCCAAGAGCTGGCCGACTTGGTCGCCTTCCTCAAAGCGTGCAGGTGATCATTTACCGTTAGGAGGGCGACGACGCCATCATGGCTTGCTGGTGCGCTGGATTGGCTCGTCGAGCTTGGGGAGCCCTTTCTTGGCAACCTCAGGCGAGCGGCTCGAAGCGGCGAGGCGCAGAAACTTCTGGGCTCGCTTCCCCTGAATGTCGCCCAGGTAGAGGTTGCCTTGGCGGTCGACCGCCAGCGCATGAACCCAGTCGAGCTCACCCGGCTTCTGTCCCTTGGGAAACGTCCAGAGCTCTTTCGCCCGTCCGTCGGGCGCGAAAACCATGATGAGCTGGTCCTTGGGCGGAATGCCCACGATCAATCCCGGAATCGGCAGCTTGGGCCAGCGCATGGGCGAGGAGCCGCAGACGTAGACCAGGTCGCGATCGCTGACAACGATGTGCCAAGGAACCATCAGGTCGCGCCATTCGTCCAGAAAGAGCCCGGTCTGGTCGAAGACCTGCACGCGGGCGTTGTTGCGGTCGGCCACGAAGAGCCGGCCCCGTGAATCGAGAGCAATCGAATGCGGCAGGCTGAACTCACCGGGCCCAACCCCGAGACCGCCCCACGATTTCACGAACCCTCCGCGCTCATCAAAATGGACAACGCGATTGTTGCCGTAACCGTCACTGACGAAAACAGCGCCCGCCGCCGAGACCGCCACGTCGGTCGGGCGGTTCAAGTGGGTTGAGTCTTCACCCGGCTCACCAGGCGTCCCCAGGGTCAAGAGAAGCTTCCCCTCCGACGTAAATTTCTTCACGACGTGCAACCCGCTGTCGACGAGCCAGACGTTGCCCTTCGGGTCGATGCGTACCTGGTGCGGCTCGCGAAAGTCGCCCTGGCCCCAAGAACGCACGAACTTGCCGTCAGGCGTGTAGACTTGAACGGGCATCGCTCCGCGGTTGAACGTCCAGATCTGGTCGCCAGGACCGATCGCAATCCCGGCCATCGCGCCCCACGTCAGGTCCCTGGGGAGTATCGGCCAGGTGGAAATCACTTCGTAACCGGTCGCCAGATTGGTCCTGGGATATATGGGGCGCAACGCGCCCTTCGGAGACGCCTCACCCACTTGAGCCGTGACAGGCTGTGTCAGGCTCAAGAGAACAAAGAGAACACTCGCGCCCAAGAAGTGACAATAGATCCGGCGGTGACCGCCTTCTCCTCGGCGGGAAGTCTCAAACATCATTGAGCAATGCTCGATGGCCTCGAAGGGAGGGTCAAGAGCCGCATGCCCCGCGGCACGCCCGGCGAGTGAGTCAATCGCCGGTATCACAAAAATCCATTCCGATTACCTTGATGACGACCCAGTCGCATTCTAGCCGTCCAGACCGTGATCGACAACCCGCTCTGGGTTCCCCCATGCCGGGAATCGTCAAGCAGCGATCATACAATGAAGAGATGATAATTAAGATAATCTTATGGGACTTTATCATTACTGTATTACTCGCCATTCGCGTGATGCCGACCGGCCGTTCACCTGTTAAGATACCGGCCAAGTACTCAGAGTGACGGGCCGGGCTCGACGAGGATACAAGCCTATGCCGCTCAAGATCGCCGCTTTTCCCAAATGTTACATCGATCAAATTGCGGGCGAGCGATCCATGTCGGTCTTCGACTGGATCGATATCGCGCGGGCGCTCGACGCCGACGGCCTGGAGATGTACGACGGATTCTTCACCACCCTCGAGCCGTCCTATCTGGACCGAGTGGGCGAGGCCATCGCCGCGGCGGGCTTTGCCATGCCGATGCTGTGCTGCTCGCCCGATTTCACGAACCCAGATCCCGACGAGCGGCGGCGCGCCGTGGACCGTGAAGCGAAATTGATCGAGATTGCCCGCAGGCTGGGAGGCCCGCGCACGGTCTGCCGCGTGCTCTCCGGTCAGCGCTACCCTGAGATCAGCCGCCGACAGGGTCTCGAGTGGGTCGTCGACTGTATCAATCAGGTGCTACCGGTCGCCCGCGAGCACGACGTCGTCCTGGGCATTGAAAACCACTACAAGGACAGCTTCTGGAAGTATCCCGAATTCGCCCAGAAAATGGACGTCTTTCTTGAATTGATCGCCGCAATCCCCGACCGAGATCACTTCGGCGTGCAGTACGACCCCTCCAATGCGATCGTTGCCGGCGACGACCCGATCGCCCTCTTGCGCGCCGTGGCCCCACGCGTGGTGAGCATGCATGCCAGCGATCGGTTCTTGGCCGAGGGAACGTCGCTCGACGACCTCCGCCAGAACGACGGTACGCTGGGCTATTCGCCGAACCTCCGGCATGGTGTTACCGGCAAGGGACTCAACGATTACCACGCCATCTTCCGCATTCTCTCCGAGCACCGATATCAAGGCTGGATCAGCATCGAGGACGGCATGAACGGAATGGATGAGATAGCCGAGTCGCTGGCCTTCCTGCGACGGATGAGCGCTTTGTACTTCCCCGATTGAGGGCCGGCCGATGGATCGACTGCGAACCGCGCTGGTCGGCTGCGGCAAGGTGGGCCAGATCCATGCCCAGGCGCTGGGCGCCTTGCCCGAATCTGAGTTTGTCGCCGCGTGCGATCTTGATCTGGAGCGGGCAACGTCGTTTGCCACGCGTTTCGGCGTGAAACCCTTTAGCGACATGACGCGGATGCTCGAGGCGAGCGGCGTCCAGGCCGTCTGCATCGCGACGCCACACCCGCTGCACGCCGAGTCGGCGATTCTAGCGGCTCAGGCGGGCGTGCACGTCCTTGTGGAAAAGCCGCTGGCCGCCAGCCTGAACGATTGCGACCTCATGCTCGCGGCGGCGCGGAGAGGCGGTATTAATCTGGGTGTGATCAGCCAGCGCCGCTGGTATGAACCCGTAAAGCGCATGAAGACCGCGATCGACGCCGGCAAGATCGGCCGACCTGTTCTCGGTGCGTTCACGATGTATAGCTGGCGCGACCCGGCCTATTACCAATCCGACCCCTGGCGGGGCCGCTGGGACACCGAAGGAGGCGGCGTGCTCGTGAACCAGTCGCCGCACATGATCGACCTGCTGCAGTGGCTCATGGACGACGAAGTCGTTGAGGTCAGCGGCTACTGGGCCAATCTCAACCATCCTTCGGTTCCGGTGGAGGATAGCGCCGTCGCGATCCTCCGCTTTCGCCACGGAGCGCTCGGCTCGATCGTCGCCAGCCTGTCACAAAAGCCGGGCATTTATACCAAGGTGCACATTCACGGATCGACGGGTGCCTCGGTCGGCGTCGAGACCGACCGCGGCGCGACGTTCATCGCCGGAGTATCGACGATCGCCGAACCGCCAATCAACGACCTGTGGACGATTCCCGGCGAAGAGGACCGTCTCGCGCGGTTCCAGGCCGACGATCGCGCTCTCTTTGCAAGAATCGACGCCATGAGCCACTACCATTCGGTGCAGATCAAAGACTTCCTCCAGTCGATCATTGAGGATCGCCCTCCATCGGTAACCGGCAACGACGGCCGCCGCGTGGTGGCCCTTTTCCAGGCCATCTATCAATCCAGCCGGGAGGGAAGAAGTATCAGGCTGAGCTGATGTTGAGGGATGTCGATTCCGCCGGAAACTCCGCTCTTCGACATGCGACCCAGTATGACCTGCATGGGCGTGCGAAAAAACCGTCCAGAAACCACCGCAGTGGGTCCTTGCTCGGCGCGAAAGTTCCTCCTACGATATGCTAAGATTTTGTGAACACCACGTTGAGTTCAGATGAACAGTTCGATGGGATAATCGGGTCTTCCGGAGCGGTCGCGCAGAACTGAAGAGGTTGCAGTGATTGTTCAGCGTCCTCGTGACAACGGATTAAAGTTCAAGGGATTTGATTTAGGGGTTTCGGCGCGTTGGCTGCAAGAGCAGCGCAAAAAATCGCTCGCGCGGGCGCGAGTCGGCCTGAACCCGCGTGAGGCGGCCTTGATCGAGCGGATCAAGCGGCTCAAGAAAGAGTCGGGCACGCATTCACCCAGCGCATGGACGCTGGCCCAGCGCATCCCAGAGCTCCGGCTCAAGGTTGATGCCTGCTTCCTGTCCAACCCCTACGCGACCCAACTGTTCTTGATGCACTTCCACCGCGAGGTGGTCCGGCCGAGGAAGCTCCGCGCTCTCCTGGAGTTGTATCCGTCGCAAAACCGCGTGATCGCAGCCAAGCTGGGCCGCGTACTCGAGCTCAATCCCGAGTCGATCTTCGTCGGCAACGGGGCGGCCGAAATCATCCAGGCGATCCTCCACCGGTTCACACATGAGAAAATCCTGGTCAACCTGCCGACGTTTTCCCCCTATTACGAGTTCACCCGACCTGATACTCAGGCTGTGTATAACGTCTTGCGCAAAGAGGATAACTTCTGCTTCAACCCGGACGCTTATCTCGACCTGGTTCGCCGCGAACGGCCCGACACGGTCGTCTTGATCAACCCCAATAACCCCGATGGCGGCTATATCCCGTACGTGGTCATGAGAGGACTGCTCGAGGAGCTGCGGTCCGTCAAGAACGTCATCGTCGACGAGAGCTTCATCCACTTTGCCTGCGAGGGAAACGGTTATTTATATCGGAGCCTGGCGGATCAGGTCGGCCGGTTACCAAACCTGACGGTGGTCAAGAGCATGTCCAAGGATTTCGGCGTGGCCGGGATCCGGGCTGGATACGCGGTGATGGCGCCCGACCGTGTCCGAACGTTGCTCGACAACGGTTTCCTCTGGAATTCCTCGGGCCTCGCCGAGTATTTCTTTGACCTTTATTCCCGGCCGGATTTCCAGGCGCAATATGAGCGGGAACGCATCCGGTTCATCCGCAACTCGCGACGGTTCTTCGCCGCCCTGGCCAAGATCGACGGGCTGCACATCTACCCGACCCACGCCAATTTCGCCCTGGCCGAGCTCAGTGGCGGCCTGAGTGCCGACGAGCTCGTGTGCCGCCTGTTGATTCGACGCGGGATCTACACGCGAACCTGCGATGACAAAAAGGGCCTGGAAGCCGGCAAGTTCGTCCGCATCGCCGCGCGCAACCGTCCCGAAAATGCCTACATCATCCGATCGCTGCGCAGAATGATCGGCTAGGGCCGCGCGCGCAACGGCGTTCCTTCGCGCAAACCCGCGTGACTCACCCGCTCAGCCTCGTGCTCGAGGATCTCTGCGGCCTCTCATGCACTGCTCGATGTGTCATTGCGCCCCGACGACGCTGGCACTCTACTGGGGAAGGAGTTCCCGATGGCCTCTGTCCGCGCGACCGTTTCACGAACCTTGTGTCGGCTGGCAGCGCTTCTCGCGTTGAGCGCGCCGTGCACGCCCTGCGGCGCGGGCCACCTGTTACGGGACGACTTCTCCAGCTTCGCCGTCCGGGCTGTCTCGGCAAAGGAGCCCGGGAGCAAGGTCAGCGAGTACCTCCAGGCGGTCCTCGGGCAGGTGAAAGGAGCAGCGGGGGAACTAGCGGGAGACAACCGCGCGGCGTGGATCCGCCGCCTCGATGGTCGCGTCTTACTGCGGGAGCGGGAGCGGGCGGCGGAATCGGCCGGGATGCTCGCGCGGGACATCCGGTCGCGTGAGCAGGCCGTCAACCTGAGGGAGAACCGGGAGTGGGAAGGGGTGAAGACCCGCGGCGACTGGGAGAGGTTCCGCGAACCCCGCCTGCGGGCCCTGCGCGAGTCGCTCGGCCTTCAGCCCGCCAACCCAGAGGTTCCGAGGGTGCTCGTCACGCGGACGCTCGAGGGCGACGGCTTCCGCATCGCGAACCTCGTCTTCGAGAGCCGGCCGGGGCTGGTGGTGACCGCCAACCTCTATGTTCCGGCCACGCCTACCGGGTCGATGCCGGGTATCCTGATCTCGCACAGCCACCACAACCCCAAGACGCAGGGTGAGCTGCAGGACATGGGGATGACCTGGGCCCGGCAGGGGTGTCTGGTTCTTGCCCCGGACCACCTCGGCCACGGCGAGCGGCGGCAGCACCCGTTCCGCACCGAGGCCGATTATCCGCGCTCCTTCCGTGTCGGCCGCCAGGACTACTATTTCCGCTACAACGCGGGCGTGCAGTTGCAGCTCGTCGGTGAGAGCCTGATGGGCTGGATGGTTTGGGATCTGATGCGGGGCCTGGACTTGCTGCTGTCCCGCCCCGGTGTCGACAAGGATCGTATCATTCTGCTCGGCTCGGTCGCCGGGGGCGGCGACCCGGCGGCGGTCACGGCTGCCCTCGACCCGCGGGTCAAGGCGGTCGTACCCTTCAACTTCGGCGGGCCTCAGCCGGATTACGGCGTCCCCGACGACCCCGTGCGTGATTTTTACTTCTTCGGCGTCCCCGACTGGGAATCGACCCGATGCTTGCGGCTGGGGGCGCGGGACGGGTTCGCACACTGGCTGATCGTCGGGTCCGTCGCCCCCCGGCGTCTAATCTACGCCCATGAGTTCGCCTGGGATCGGGAGCGCGACCCGGTCTGGCCGAGGCTGCAGAAGGTGTTTGGCTGGTACGACGCCTCTGACCGCCTGGCGGTCGCCGACGGCCGTGGCACCCTCAAGGGCTCACCGCCCGAGAGTTCCCACTGCAACAACATCGGACCACTCCACCGCAGCAAGCTCCACCCGGTCCTGGAGCGGTGGTTCGGCATGCCGGTCCCCGAGGAGTACAGCCGGCGGCGGGCGCCAGCGGAGCTCCACTGCCTGACGCCGGAGGCGATCGAGCAGTTCCGGCCGCGGCCGCTGTACGAGCTGGCGGCGGAGCTGGGGGCCCGGCGGGCGTCCCAAGCGCGCCGGCGGCTGGCTGGGCTCAGTCCGGAGGAGCGACAGCAACGGCTCCGCCGGGACTGGACCCGGCTCCTGGGGGATGTGGAACCTCAAGACGATCCGACGGTCCAGAGCCACGAGAAAGAGGTCACGGACCACGCGACCGTCGAGCGCATCGTCCTGGAGATCGGGCAGGGCACCTTCGTCCCTCTGTTGCTCCTGGTCCCACCGCCCAGGCCGGCCGCACGCGTGCCCGTGGTGGTGGCGCTCGCCTCCGCGGGCAAGCAGGCCTTCTTGGATCGGCGGTCCGAGTCGATCGCCCTGTGGCTCGACGGCGGAGCGGCTGTCTGCCTGCTCGACGTGCGAGGGACAGGCGAGACCAAACCCCGCGACGGTTCTCGGCGGCACAACGGGGCGCTGGCCGGGTTCTCCGCGGCCGAGTGGATGTTCGGCCAATCCTTGGTCGGCTCCAGGCTGCGGGAGGTCCGCTCGGTGCTACGCTATCTGCGGCGCCGCGCCGACTTGGACGCCGGCCGGGTTGGCCTCTGGGGTGACTCCTTCGCTCCCACGAATCCGGAAGGTCGGGACCTGACCGTCCCCCTGGATGCGGATCCATTTCCCGACCAGGCCGAACCCCTGGGAGGCCTACTGGCCTATTTCGGCGCCCTGTTCGAGGACGACGTTCGCGCCGTTCACGTGCGAGGGGGCCTGACGGGTTTCGACTCCCTCCTGCAAAGCCAGTTCTGCTACGTCCCGCACGACGCCCTGATCCCAGGGGCGCTGACGGTGGGCGATCTGTGCGACGTGGCGGCGTCGCTCGCCCCTCGCCCGTTGCGGATGGAGGGCCTGGTCGACGGCCTCGACCGCGCGGTCAAGGCCGACGCGATGGCCAGGATCATGGAGCCGGCCAGGACGGCTTACCGCTCCCTGGGCGCCCTTCCCCGTCTGCATCTCGGCGAGGGTAACGCGCCAAGCCTCTCCGCCGCCCGCTGGCTGCTTCAACAGTTGTTCCCGGGTTGACGAGGGACCGGTGACCTGAACCGCTCGGCTGCTCGGCACTTGAGATCGCGAGGGGGCTCGGCGCTGGCGCGGTCAAAAGTTGGTCTTGCGCTGGCTGGTTGCTCATCTCGGTTTCGTATGGCCGTTCACCGGTGTAGTTCCCTTGACGTGGATGTAAGACGAGAAAGAGATCCCCTTGAGGGCGCGCTGGCCAGCCTGGCCGCGGGGCTGAAAACCGTGAGTCGGGCGCCAAGCGTGTCAGCACAACGGGCTCTGAGCTCGAAATTCGTCCCGGAGGGTTTCCTAACCGGTCTGGAGCAAGTTAGGATAGGAAACGAGAATGAGCCGGCACCCCCCTCTTCTCGGAAAGCGCCTTATCGAATGAGACTGAACCCCACGTCGATGCGCTGGCGGATTCGTCGTACCTCAGATCGCGTCGACGTTCTGAAATCTGGGTTTCGCGCCATGTGGGGAGCCCTCATTCCTGGCCTGCTCGTCGTCCTCTCCCCGGGCACTTCGCGGGCCGTGGACCCGCTCGAAGAGCGGTTCGACCAGCAAGTCCGGCCGATTCTCGAGGACTACTGCTACGCCTGCCACGGCAATGGGTTGAAAAAAGGGGGCGTTGTCCTCGACGGGTTCGCGACTGACAAAGCGCGGCTGCGCGACCACGACCTTTGGTGGGCCGTGCTCAAGAACGTGAGGGCCGGCATCATGCCGCCCGCCGGCAAGCCCCGGCCCACCGACCAGGAGAGACATCTCCTCGAGGACTGGATCAAGTACCGAGCGTTCGGTATCGACCGCGAGAATCTCGACCCGGGGCGCGTGACCGTCCGGAGGCTCAACCGGGTCGAGTATCGCAACTCGGTCCGCGACCTGATGGGGGTCGATTACGACACCACGGCCGAATTCCCGCCGGACGACACGGGACACGGGTTTGACAACATTGGCGAGGTGCTCACGCTGTCTCCGTTGTTGCTGGAAAAGTACATTGCGGCGGCCAAGGTTATCGTCACGGCAGCCGTGCCGACGACCCCGAGAGTCGTGGCGGAAAAAACGATCCCCGGCAAGCGCTTTCACGGTGCTGGTGCCGCCGCAGCCACCGACAAGGACGACGGACCGCTGTCTTTGTCTTTTTATCAGCCGGCGACGGTTTCGTGCCTCGTTCGGGCCGAGCACGCCGGGCGCTACCAGTTGGCGCTGGACCTGACAGCGAACGAGCGATACGTGGATGGGGTCTTCGATCTCAACCGTTGCCGGTTGATCCTCAAGGTTGACGGCCAGGAACGCCTGGCTCGGGAATATAGCCGTCAGGATGGCAAGCCCTTTCACCATGAGGTCGACCAGGACTGGCAAGCCGGTGAACATCAACTCACGATCGAGCTCAAGCCGTTGACGCCGGAAGCAAAGCAGGTCCGGTCGCTCGCGATCCGGATCCAGTCGGTCACCGTGCGCGGACCCTTCAATC
>Ga0116216_10002488_pt1 | contig 12235 bp, 7 predicted proteins | sample Sb_taG_11_FD_89696 | JGI IMG/M metagenome (GOLD analysis project Ga0116216, IMG submission 89696) | Peat soil microbial communities from Weissenstadt, Germany - Sb_50d_3_AS metaG | ecosystem: Environmental > Terrestrial > Soil > Wetlands > Peat | place: Germany: Weissenstadt | collected 2010-09-21
GCGCACGCCCGATCCCGCGGCTGGGACCGGCTCCGCCTGCTCTCCTGCGGCGAGAGCACCTTCAAGCTCGACTTGGGGAGCGAGGACGAGGAGGGCAACCAGGATTCCACGGTCTCGGTGTTCATCCTCGGCGCCGACGGGTCGCCGCGGCACTGGTACTCGACCCACCCGAGGATGTCGGCCGACCTCGACCAGCGCGGGATCGACCTGCTCTGCCCGCTCTGGCACCTGCTCGACCTGACGCCGCAGGGCCGGGGGGACTGGTACGCGTCGCTCGATTACGGGGAGCACCTGCTCGCCCGCTGAGGCGCCCGGCGTCGCCACCGAAGGCCGGTGCGGCGCCCCGGGAACGGCCGTACAGTGACGCGGGGCACTGACAGGAGGCGGGCGATGGCGTTCTTGGAGATACTCGGCACCGACGTGCACTACATCGAGCGGGGCGACGGACCGCCGATGCTCTTCCTCCACGGCTCGGGATCCTGCGCCGAGGCGTGGCACCAGCAGTTCGACGCCTTCGCGGACCACTACCGAGTCATGGCCTACGACAGCGTGAACCACGGGCACTCGTCGAACTCACCGGTCGACGGAGGAGAACCCGACCGCGCCGACGAGCTGGAGGGGTTCCTGCGGGCCCTCGGCATCGAGCGACCGGTGATCGCCGGGAACTCGATGGGCGCCCTGACCCTGCTCCGGTGGGCCACCCGGAACCCCGACCGGGCCCGCGCCCTCATCCCGTCGGGCATGGGCGTGCTGCCGGCCGACGGCGGGACGCCGCCACGCCGTCCGGAGGCCGAGCCCGCCAGCGAGGACGCACTCTTCCTGCCGGCCCAGGGCGGCTTCACCCCGGACTTCCCGACCACCCACCCCGACCTCTACGACCGCTACATCCGGCTCCGCTCGACCGCCACCCGGATCGAGGCCACCCGCCGGCCGCGCCGGCCCACCGCGGAGAACCCCGGGCGCGGCGAGCTGGCGGAGGTCGTCGGCGGGATACGCTCCCCCATGCAGATCATCGTGGGCGAGCACGACTGGCTGGCCGAGGCGGCGGGAGAGCTGCACCAGCGCGTCGCCGGGAGCCGCTTCGCCCTGATCCCCGGGGCGCCGCACAACGTCTACTACCAGACGGCCGCGGCCTACAACGAGGTGGTCGCGCAGTTCCTGGCCGGCATCAGCGCGCCCGTCTAGGACGCGGGCGCCAGCTGGTCGTCGGGGACGTCCTTCCCCGAGACCATGAGCCACAGGACGACGATCGCCAGCGCGACCGTCCACCCCAGGCTCACCCACCCCAGGTTGAGCGCCAACGCCCCGTTGGTCTTCGGCTTTCCCATCCAGTCGGCGAACGAGGCCCCGAGCGGCCGGGCGACGACGTAGGCGAACCAGAACGCCAGGATCGCGTTCATGGAGAACCACCGGTAGGCGACGCCCGGGACCACGAACACGGCCAGGAACAGGAAGCCCGAACCAAGGAAGCCGACGTGCAGCGTGGTCGCGGTGAGGTCGCCGGTCGCCGTCCCCAACGCGAAGGTGGCCATCACCGTCGCCCAATAGAACAGCTCCCGGCGCAGGGTGAACACGCTGTGGATGGACAGGGTCTTCTCCGTGTGCTGCCAGAGGACGAAGATCACCGCCAACGACACCGCGAACAGCGGTGCGGAGACGGCATAGGGCACGTGCGCCCCGACGTGCAGAACGTCGGCGGCCATGGTGCCGACGACGCCGACCATGGCGACGGCCAGCCAGTACAGCCCGACCACGTAGCGACGCGCCGCGATCTGGACGACCAGGGCGATGAGCAGGGCGAGGGCCCCGATCGGGACCGCCACCGTCGCCCCCAGCCGGTGCACCAGGAAGTCCGACGTCGCCTCCCCCATGGCGGTCGACAGCACCTTGGCCACCCAGAAGTAGGCGGTGATCTTGGGGACCTTGCTGTGCAGCCCCGGAGGCGGCGTCATGGGAACGCCGCGGCGGCGGGAGCGGGAGGCCCGGTGCATGGACGTCAGCGCCGGGCGAGCGCGGCGATCACGCCCTCGATCTGGCCGAGGGCGTCGGCGCGCACCGTGTAGTGGGTGAAGCCCCACCGCTCGCGCCGGTCGACCAGGCGGTCGATGAGCTCCCATTCGGAGCCCACCATGAGGTAGGGGGTGGCGAGCACGTCGTCGACGCTCATCGTTCGGAGATGCGTCGCGATGAGGTCCTCGGCCGCCCGGACGGGGTCGTTCGTGACCACGACCGCCTGGACCAGCACCTGCAGCTCGATGGATGGCCACCGCTCGCCGGCCTGGCGCTCGGCGTGGGCGACCTGCTCGGCGACCCGGGCGGGTGAGAACCCGGCGGGCTCGTGATGCTGGCCGTCCTCCAGGGTGCGGCCGAGCCCGGTGAACCCGATGGCGTCGGCCAGGCGGGCGCCGACGCCCAGCACCCGGTCGCCGCCGCCGCCCACGAGGAGCGGGACCCGCGCCTGGACCGGGCGGGGGGCCACCGCTTCCTCGCGCAGGTCGTAGTGGGCGCCGTGGTGGGTGACGGTCTCCCCATCCAACAGCCGCCGCAGGATCGCGACCGCCTCCTCCAGGCGGTCGACCCGCCGGACGGGCGGGTCGAACACGAGACCGGCCCGCTCGTATTCGGGCCATGCGTGGCCGGCGCCGAGGCCCAGCTCCAGGCGGCCGTCGGATAGGAGGTCGAGCGTGGCGGCGTCCCGGGCGAGGAGGGACGGGTGGTAGAAGTCGTTGTTCAGCACCATGGTGCCCAGCCGGAGCCGCTCCGTCGCCTCCGCCGCGACGGCCAGCGCGACCAGTGGCGCGGGCCCGCCCAGGTGGTCGGCTGTCACGAGAAGGTCGAACCCGGTGTCCTCCGCCCGCCGCGCCAGCTCGACCCACTCACCCCGCGAGACGGAGTGGGGCACCTGGAGGCTGAAGCGGAACGGTCGCGACGGCTTCACGGGCTCTGATCATGGCCGACGGGCCGCCGGGCGACGAAACCGGCAGGCCTCGGCTCGAGGCCCCCGGCCGGATTCGATTACCCGCTGCCCGGCCCACCTCACCGACGCGTGCCCGGAGCCCTGAAGGTCCCCGGCAACGCCAGTTGCTCGGACAACGGGGGGCACTGGGGCGCGACCCCGAATCGGCAATCCCGGAGATTGGTCGTCGGGCTGAACGTGGTCCCGGCGCTCAGGGTCGGCGGAGTCCCAAACGAGATCGGGACAACGCTTCGCTGCGCGAAGTCGTCAACATTGCCGACGCTGAGGACGCAGGTGGGCGCGGTGGCGCAATCGAGACTCGACCCGTTGACCGAGATGACCTCGACCACCGGGTACTCGGTGTCCACGGTGCCGCCGCCGTCCGCCTTGACGAACAGGCCGGTGAAGAGGTCGCAGTCGCTGATCAGAGCGGAATTGGCCGGGCACTCGACCAGCACCACGGTCGCCGAGGGAGTGAAGCCTGCCCCGATCACCTCGACCGCCTGCCCCGTCGCCAGATCGGCGGCCGGGTCGACGGTTACCGCGGGTGGCACGATCGGCAGATTCTCGAACGAGATCGAGACCGTGGCCGTCACCGCTTGATTGTTGGTCTCCTCGATCCCGACGACACACGCATCCGGCGCCGCACAGTCGGTGAGGGTGCCCGCCACGTCGATCACCCGAGTGACCCTGAAATCGGTGGCGAACGAACCCGATTCGTCGGTGTTGGCGAACCGGATCCCCGCGAGATCGCATTGGGCGATCCCAACCGCCCCGCTGACGCACTCCGTCATGCCCACCTGGGCTGCCGGATCGAACCCGGTGCCGGTCAACGAAATCGTCTGACCATCGCGCAAGTTGACGGCCGGCGTCGCCGAACCAATCGCGGCGCCGACGGCGGTCCCGACACCGGGCGCGGCCAGAGTCACGAACGCCGCCAGTGCGACTGCCCCGAACCCCACCGCAGAGTGACGCCTCATGGGCGACCCCAATTCGTTCACTCGAGCGTAGTGGGCACCGCCGACGACCTGGCTCGCCAATCTGGAGGGGCGAAAGTGCCCGACCGCACCAGTGTCGTTCCGCATGGACCGCCCGGAGGCGGTGTTCCCGATCGGGGCAGACTGGGTGGGTGCCCAGACGACGCCCCGTTCACCGCGAGCTCGCGCTCGATTCCTCGCATTGGAGAAGGGACGGCCAGCCAAAAGTGCGGTACGCGACGCGCGCTGAGGCGCTCAGCGCCGCCGATGAACGCGCCGCCGAATCGACGACCCGGCTTACGGTATACGAGTGCCCCTATTGCCAGGGCTGGCACATGGGTGCGCGCTCCTCGGGCTGAGCCGACCAGGCCCGAGACTCTCCCCCCAGTCACCTGCCGGCGCGCAAGACCGGGTCGCGAATCCGGAGCGTGAAACGCCTTCAGCCGACGGAGGGTGGCATGGCTGAACCGACCGCGGGCACCGAAGGTGACCCCTCGACGTTCGTCCGGCCGCTCCGTGCGATCGCTCGCTCGTCCGTGCCGAGATAGCTGGCGATGACCCGCCGGTCGTGCTGGATCTCGCTCGGCGGCCCCTCGGCGATGACCGTTCCCGTCTCGAGGCAGTAGACACGCGCGCTGACGCTCATGACGAGGGGCATGTCGTGCTCGATCAGCAGCACCGCGGCTTCGAGCTCCCGCTGCACCGCGGTGATGAGGGGACCGAATGCCTCGGTCTCCCGCTGGGCCAGTCCCGCGGTGGGTTCATCGAGGCACAGGACCCTCGCGTTCAGAGCCAGAAGCCCGGCGAGTTCGACGATCCTCCGTGTCCCCGTAGAGAGATCGCTCACGAAGAGATCGCGGTAGGGGGCGAGGCCCAGAAAGTCAATGATTTCGCCCACCTCGGCCAATGCAGTACGGCTATGGCGTCTCATGTGTGGCAGTCCGAGCGCCGTCGAAATCAGACCTGTTCTGCCCTTCGCTTCGAGCGCGACCAGCAGTGTTTCGTTGACGGTGAGTTCGGGGAACAGCGTCGCAGTTTGGAAGGTCCGTCCGAGTCCGAGTAGCGCTCGACGCGCTGGCGCCATGTCCCCCACTTCATCACCCAGAAGACGTACCGAGCCCTTGCTGGACACGAAGCCGCCGACGGCGTTCATCAGCGTGGACTTTCCGGCACCGTTGTTCCCAATGAGCCCTACGAGCTCGCCGTGGTCGACCGTCAACGTTGCATCGTCGACCGCCACGTTGCCGCCGAACTTCACACTTAGGTTGGAGACGACCAGTGCTGGCTCAAGGGGAACTGGTTCTGTTGATCGGGCTCTGCGCACGGCAGCCGGATACGGCGCAGCCGCGCGCGCTGTCTGATCGCCGAGCCTGCGATCGGCCCAATCCACGATTGCATCGCGAACGCCATAGAAGATTTGATTGAGCCCCCGAGGGAAGTAGAGGAGGATCACGAGGAGTCCAAGACTCGAGGCGAGAAGGTCCAGCACTTGATTGTTTGGGGCGATAGCAGGGATTCCGACGACCCAGATTGCGCCAATGACGGCTCCGGTGACCGAGCCCATCCCTCCGATGACCACCATTGCGACCAGTGCCAATGAGCCGTTGACGAGGAAGAATCCAGCCCCGCCAACACCGGTGTTGGCGAAGGGAACGTTGGCGAACGCTCCGCTCAGCAACGCACCGCCCAATCCGGCGAGCGCACCCGCAACCGCGAATGCCCGAACCTTTGTCCGTGCGGGCACGACGGTGTAGGCAGCCGCCGCAGTTTCGTTGTCGCGCACGGCCTTCGTGGCTCGACCCATACCGCTCGATCGGAACTTGCTCAGACCGATGAGCACGATTGCCAGGATTGCCAGGACCACGTAGTAGTAGGTGCGTTGTCCCGAGAAGGACAAGAAGAAGAGATGGCCAGGGGCGAACCGAACGGTCTGGCCGTCGGTGGAATCCCCGCTCAACCCTGGCAGGAAATAGAAATACTGCTGGGCGGCGAGTGCGAACGCAAAGGTGACAACGGCCAAGTAAAGGCCGCGAACACGGAGAGAGCCGAGGCCCACCACGGCAGCAAGAAGCGCCGAGGCCACCGTTGTGATGGCGACAGTTACCCAGAAGGGAACGCCTTCGTAGACCAACCGAGCAGCGAAGAGCGCTCCGATCCCGCCGAATGCCATCTGGCCAAGTGAAAGTTGACCAAGCCACCCCGTCACTACGGTCAGCGATGACGCACAAATGGCGTAGGCGGCGACTGCCGCAAAGAGTTGCTGGCTTGAAGGCCGAGTGACGATCAAGGGCAGAAGGATGCCGATGAGGCCGAGCAGCAAGATCCCGCTCTTGTCGATATGTCGGATCCACCAAATGGACCGGAGGCGCTCGGGAACCGGGCGAGCTTTTGGAGTGAACGCGAACACCTGTGCATCGCCACCCAACTCCCTCCCGTAAAATCCCAATGCGGCGAGGACCACCAGGAACAACACCAGGTCGGCCAGACCGGGGTCAGCGAGAAAGTTGAACGTCAGGACGTTCTGCGCAATGCCGATGACGACAGCAGCAATGACTGCACGCCGGAAGGAGGCCATGCCGGCGATCACGGCTGCGGCCAGTGCCCGGGAGAGCGTCTCGGGTCCAAGATTGGCGACCATCCCCACCGAGCCCGATTGTCCGGCGATCAACAAGATCGAGAGTGTCGACAGTCCCGCGGCGATGGACCAGGCCATCGTTGACACCCACTTCGGGTTGATGCCCGAAACTCGGGCCAGGTCCCGATTGTTGGCACAGGCCTGCACGGTCTTGCCGAGCGTTGTTCGGTCGAGGAACCAGGTGAGAAGGAGGACCGTGATTGGGACCAAGACCAGGATCGCAACGTCTGAGCCGTGGATACTCACTCCGGCCACCGTCCACGAACCATTGAACGCCGACGGGTAGCGAGCACCTGTGTTGCTGGGTTGTGGGATCTCGACGGCAATCGCCTGTGCAACCTGCGCGACTCCAATCGTTGCCACGAGGACGACAACTGTTGGGGCTTTTCGGAGACGACGGACGATGGTCGTATCAACGGCCGCTCCGAACACGAGGCCGGTGAGTAGTGCCAGGGCGAGGGCAACCCAGAACGGAACGTGGTATTGGATGGTCAGAAGGGCGAGCAACACCGCCCCCACCACGCCCATTCCCCCCACTGCGAAGTTGATGATTCTCGTCGCTCGATAGACGAGGATCACCCCCACGGCGATCACCGCGATCGCCAGGCCTTGAACGATGCCGTCGAAGACGATCTGACTGTCGATCCACGAGACGCCGAACATTCTTAGGGCACCTGGCCGCCCAGGAAGACAGCCCTGGCGAGATCGTCGCGCGCCATCAGTTCGTGCATCGGTCCGGAGAAGCGCACGCGACCCTTCTCCAGAAATACCGCCCGGTCCGCTATCGCAGCTGCGACGTTGAGGGACTGTTCGACGATGACCAGAGTCACTCCCTCAGCCTTCAGCCGCTCGACCACTTGAATGAGTTCTTGGACCACGATCGGCGCGAGTCCGAGTGACAACTCGTCGATCATGAGGACTTCTGGGTCATGGAGCAGTGCCAGCGCGAGTGCCAGCATTTGCTGCTGGCCACCCGAGAGCATGTCCGCTCGCATGATCTTGCGCGCCGCCAACATGGGAAAGAGTTCGAAGACCCGTTCGATCCGGTCGTGAAGGTCCTTCCGATCAGATCGATAGGCGAACCCAGCCATCTCGAGGTTCTCGGCGATCGTCATCTTGGGAAACACCCCCTTACCGCCCGGTAGGAGATGGACCCCGAGCCGCGACCGCTGTTCGGGCGAGGTGTAGGTGACGGTTTGTCCGTTCAGGCGGACCACTCCGCGCTCGGGCGTCTCTAGGCCGGCCGCCACACGCAGTGCCGTCGACTTCCCTGCGCCGTTTGTTCCGAGCAGCGCCAACACCTCGCCCTTTTTGACTTCGAATCCGAGGCCGAAGAGGACTTGGACATGTCCATAGCTGAAGTCGATGGCATTCAGCTGCAGGACCGGGGTGGACCCCCTATCCTCCTGCCGCCGCTTGTGTTCTTCGAGCTCTTCTTGAAGTTCGACGACGACCAAGGAGAGGTCGTTGCGAATAAAGGTCGAACCTCTGAGGATCAACAGCCCACCGAGGATCGTGCTTGGGATCATGATCGCCAATATTGCGGTACGTGGCCCGAACGCGCTGTCAAACAATGCAGACAGCACCGCACCCCCGGTCGCGCCGATGAAGAACACATAGATGCTCGATACCGCGAAGGTCAGCCCGCGCAACCGATAGGGGGCGACTGACTGGAGTACCGGACTGACCATCGAGAACCCGGTCAGGAGGAGTATCGCGCTCGGAACGCTGAACACGGCGTACAGAACCGGGCTCGGCATGAAGAACTGAATCGGGGTGAGTACTGCGGCCGGCAGAATGACCTTTCCGACGAGGGCGAGTGCCTTAGCGGGGTCCCTTCGGTACAAGCCGTCGTAATAGCGGCCGACATGGGGCAGCGCCACGAGCACGCCGATGGCGCCGAACGTGCCAATAAGCCCACGGTGGAACGCATCGAGGTGGAAGTGCTGCTGGAGGAAGAGGTTCCCGAGAACCGGACCGGTGAACAAGCTGAAGCCAAGTGCCGAAAACGCAATCAGGCACGTCTTGATCGTGCGGATGCGAGTGATCCGCTCGAATGCCGCCTCGAGCGATGGCGGAATCGGCTGGGTGTCTTCGATGACCTCTCCCAGCACATCCAGCTTCTCGAACTGCCCTCTCGGAGGTTCCGAGAGCCGCAACGAAAGAATGGAGACGGCCACTATCGGGATGGCCAGGGCATAAAACGCCCACCGCCAGCCGTTGGGACCACCCACCACCGTGGCGATGGTTCCGACCAGCAAGGGACTGATCGCCCCGGCGATGCCAGTCCCAACGCCCATCGCCGCGCTGATCCGTCCTCGCAGTCCTATGGGGTATGTGTCGGCCAGCAGTGATTGGTGAACGGTTTGTGTACTCGACTGAGAGATCCCAGCACCGAATCGCGCCAGGAAGAACAAAAGGATGTTCGGCGCGGCGCCGGTGACAAAGACCATCGCACCGAAGACGAACGTGGCGAACCCGACGACTGGCCCCCTTCGTACCCGGTCGGCCAACCATCCCATCGGGATGATGCCGAGCACCAGGAATCCTCCTGAGATCCCGGTCACAAACACGATCAGCCCCGAACTGACGTGAAGGGAGGCTCGAATGTTGGGGGCAAGCACCGCCAGACCAGAGCCCTGCAGGTTGTCAAGCGCAACGATCACGAACAGGGTCGCGAAGGTCCGTGTCCCAGCTGTCTTCAATCCCTGGCGCAACGACGTATGGGTTTCACGTGTGCCGGGTAGAAGTTCGTCCGGCAAGAGGACGTCAGCCTGGTTGCTGACCTTCTCGCGTTCGATAGAACCGTCTACGACCGCCCGAGCCAGATCCGAGACGCGCTTCGGCTCCGCATCGCTGAAGTCCGACGTAGACATGGCCAGGATCGATCAAAACGCCGCTGGTATGCGCAACCGCGGTACGACCGTCGCGGGCGCAGAACGGAACCCTGTCGAACGTCGCTGCTTGATCAAGCTAGACCTTCTCCCGGTAGCCGGCCGCGGCGAGCCCGCGAATCTCCTGGGCGTCGACGTCCAGAATGAAGCCGCGAGCGATGGCGATCGCGAGCGCTTCATCAAAGCGCCTGAGGTATTCGTCGCGCCCATTCGGATAGAGCTCGCCGAGCGTGGCGGCGTCGAAATGTCGGGTCGTGCCGAAGAGGAACGCGAAGCCTGCTCCGTCCTGACCTAGACCCGACAGCGCCGCAGTGGGCACGTCCACCCACGGGGTCCGAACGCCCCCTCGGGCAATCCCGTTGTTGTCGAGCTCGAAACCGTCACCCGCCCCGTTCAACTCGAGTCGTGGTGCCTCTGGTGGCGGCGCCGCACCCCGAACCCAGCGATCGAGGCCAGCGAGCGCCGCATGGCTCACGTAGTGCGACTGTGGCCCGGAGTTGATCGGTAGCTCTGTGGGAAACCGGTCCAGGCCGTCCTTCGGATCGAGCAGGGAGGCCAGCTCCTCGGAGCTGAGCTTTCCCGTGTCGAGATTGGTCGCAACCAGGAGGTAGGTCTCCGCGTGGGCGGAACCAGCCCCCTCCCAGAGCCTGAAGCGATCCGAATCGGGCTGCCGGGCCAGGCCGCTCCCGAGCCCCACCACGTCTGTCTCGCTCTGCAGCGTCAGAACGGGGACTCTCGAGTCATCGCGGATCGGGTTGGGGACCGGCGGCTGCGGACTGGCCGAACTGTCGTCGGTTGCTCGGGCCATCGTCCGGCTGCCGTCGACTCGGGCCCCGGACGCGCCGCGACCGTGGACGAGGTACCCGTCGTAGACGCGGGCAACGGGGTCGATCACGTTGATGTAGGTGACCAGGAACGCAGCCGACTGTGAGTGACCGGATGCGATCAGCCGCTCCACGGCGAGCGGACCGAGCGGAGCCCCCTTGGACGGTGTTCCCAGTAGCCGACCTACCTGGCTGAACATGTCGAAGGAGTAGGCATCGCCCGGATGCTTGAGCGTGCCGTAGCGCTCCGGTGACTGGCTCTTCAGGTGGGGGCCATCGGAGGGGCCGCTGCCCTCGATGCCAACCTTCTGCGCCGAAACACCAACCCAGGCGAATCCGTCCCGCATGATCTGCCGGTGCATCAAGGCCCAATCGGGTTCGACGTCGGTTCCACCGCTGACGTTCAACCATTCGACGATGAGCGTGCCGTTGAACCGGGATGGGTCGGTGGGACGGCGAACGACAAGGCGCGTTCGATACTTGGCTCGCCCGCTCGGCGAGACAGACCAGGGCCCGTCTCCCTTGTGCCCGTAGGCGTGGGCCTCCCCGGAGACAAAGTATTCCTCTTCCAGGTAGCCGAGCTCGGACAGGTCGTAGGGGGCGAATGCCGTCATGCCTGTCCCGGGCATCGGCCCGTCGACAATCGGTGAGCCGAGGTCAGGCACCGGGGTCAACGTCGACTCTCCAGCGAATCCACTGCTCGCGTCGGGTTCTTCGTCTGGCCGTCCCATGACATCCACGAGAGACGCGGAGCCTCACTTGGTGGCCGATTTGGTGTCCACCACGAAGGTATTCGTGCTGGGGTGATACCGATCCATATACACGGTACCGATCGGATAGGGCTGATTGGGCCCGAAGGACACGGGACTTGATGAATTGGGGAGCACGACATTCCGGAGTCCGTATCCCGCGCGAACAAAGCTTGCAACGGTCAGGTGCTTACCGGCTGCCTTGGCGATCGCAGCGAACAGAGCGAGGTCCGTGCACGCTCCCTCCACCGAAGTCCAAGTGGCTTGGGAGCCGGGCAACGCGGCACTGTACGCGTTGATGTTGTCAGACGGGTAGGCCTTCCGAACGAGGCTGACACACCGTTGCGTTCCCGCGGCGCTCCAGACTGACTCACCTAGCGGTGCAGGGACGGATCCGACCAGGTTCTCGAGGTACTTCGGTGCAAAACTCGCGCCGGGCACAATGTCGCCGGGCTGAGTCGCCACCCAGGGCGGGTTGTAGGAGCTCTGGATCGCGGTCAAGCCTTCAGGCCATATGGACGAGCCGTACCCAACGGCGACAACCTCGTTGACGCCAGACGTCTCGAATCGTTGTGCAATGACGGCGACCTGTTGATTCGATGCGGGGAGATCACTTTGGGGAGCCGAGTCGACCGCTGTGTCGACAACGTCAACGTGAAGCTTCTTGAGCACTCCCTGGACGATCGTGATCTCTGGCTCATCGGTCGTTACACCGCCAAAGATCGCCACTTTCTTATTCTTGAACACGCCTTGCTTGGCGAAGACCGAGAACTGCAGCGGATCGTACGCCAAGGCCGGCGGTGTCAGGGCGAAGTTTTGTGCGATCCCCGGCACAGCTGCGGCTTCGAGGATCGCGGCGACGGTCGGTACACCGTTCTGCAGATAGCAAGTGGGCTGCAGTGGAGCAATCGCGACGAAAATCTTGTCGTCCTGCGTGAGCTGGGTGCACGCCGTGGCGGCGGGGGCCGCGGAGCTTGGGTCTACCGGGATGATGTACGGGATGATGCGCCGACCGTTGATTCCTCCATGCGCATTCATGTTCGCTATAAGCGCGTTGAAAGCGTCGGGTACGCTGCCCCAATTGAGGCTCACCCCGACGGACTTGAGCGCCGCGACATCGACATAGGGGATGCCGACACGGATCGTGGTCGCGGTGACCCCCTGGGTCCCGCTTGACGCCGACGCGGTACTCACCCCCAA
>Ga0116216_10002493_pt1 | contig 12224 bp, 11 predicted proteins | sample Sb_taG_11_FD_89696 | JGI IMG/M metagenome (GOLD analysis project Ga0116216, IMG submission 89696) | Peat soil microbial communities from Weissenstadt, Germany - Sb_50d_3_AS metaG | ecosystem: Environmental > Terrestrial > Soil > Wetlands > Peat | place: Germany: Weissenstadt | collected 2010-09-21
CAGCTCCTCGGCCACCACCACCGCGTCTTCGGTCGGCGCCGCGAAATGGCTCCCGTTCGACACCTGGCGCCCCACCGCTGAGGCGATCGACGGATTGGCGTGCCCCTGCACCATCGAGCCGAATCCGTTGTGGAAATCGACCATCTGCCTGCCGTCGAGATCCCACACGCAGGCTCCCTCGCCCCCGGTTAGGTAAAACGGCCACGGCGCTCGTCGCTGGAACGACGACGCGACACCGTTGACGAGGACTTTGTCGGCGCGTTGGTACATGCGCGCCGACTTCGGTGTGGATGCGTCCAGAAGCGCCTGCTCGCGTTCGATGAGCGTGTGGATTCGGTCTCGGTCGCGGACACCGGGACTCTGGCGGGCCCGCGAGCTCGGCGGGGCCGCGGTCATCCCGTTCGCTCTCGTGCGCGGGCTAGGCGTGTGCCGGCGTGGCCTGGACCGACTGGAGCACCTCTTCGGGGACGTCCTGAGAGGGATCGATCGAGATCGTCTTGTCGAGCAGGTACTCGTCGATCGCGTACGGACCGTGCTCGCGGCCGACGCCGGACTCCTTGTATCCGCCGAACGACGAGTTGAAGTCGGCAGCCATCGTGTTGACCGAGAAGGTGCCGGTACGAATGCGCCGCGCGACCTGGAATCCGCGGACCGGATCGCCGGTGAACACCGAGCCGGACAGGCCGAAGCGGCTGTCGTTGGCGATGCGGATCGCATCCTCCTCGTCCTCGTAGGGGATGAGGGCGATGACCGGTCCGAAGATCTCCTCCTGGGCGACGGTCATGTCGTTGGTGACGTTGGTCAGCAGCGTGGCCTCGACGTACCAGCCTTTGTCGAGGTGCTCAGGTACCTTGCCGCCCGCGGCGACGGTGGCGCCCTCCTCCACGGCCGTGTTGATGTAGCCGAGCACGCGGTCGCGGTGTGCCTCGGTCACGAGCGGGCCGATCACCGTGTCGTCCTCGTGCGGGTCCCCGACCTTGAGCGTCTTGAACGCCTCGGTGAGCTTCGAGGCGATCTCGTCGTACTGCGACTTCGGCGCCAGGATCCGGCTCATGCACACGCAGCTCTCCCCCTGGCTCGTGCCGGCGCTCGCGCCGACCAGGATCGGAAGCACCGCGTCGACGTCGGCATCGTCGAGGACGATCGCGGCCGACTTCCCACCGAGCTCGAGCACGCACGGCCTGATCAATTCGCCGCACGCCTTGCCGATCTGTTTGCCCACCTCGACCGAGCCCGTGAAGCTGACCATGTCGACGTCGGGGTGCGTGACCAGGCGCTCGGAGCCCTCGCGGGTCGCGGCGACGATGTTGATCACGCCGGGCGGGAAGCCCGCCTCCGTGACCAGGTCGGCCATCGCGAACAGCGTCAGCGGATCGGGATCCGGCGTCTTGACCACCACGGTGCACCCGGCCACGAGCGCGGGCGCGGTCTTCTGGGCGATGCCGGAAATCGGGAAGTTGAACGCGGTCATCGCGGCCACGACGCCGACCGGCTCGCGCACGAGCAGGCTCTTGCTCTCGTACTTCATGATCAGCCCGCCGGCGTTGCCTGCCAGCGGCGACAGGTCGGCCTCGCGCACCTCGGCGAACTTGTGCTCCCGGCCCTTCTGGGCGTAGTAGTTCCAGTGGAGCGTCGGCGCCACCGAGTGGTAGACCTCGGCGGTCAGCTTCGTGTGTCCGAGCTCGTCGACGATCAGATCGCGGAACTCCGGCTGATGCTCGGCGAGCAGGGCGGCGAGCCGCTCCATGATCTCGGCGCGCTCCTCGACCGGGCGAGTCGGCCAGTCGGTCTCATAGAACGCCTTGCGCGCCGCTTCGACGGCGCGGTCGATGTCGGTCGTGTTGCCCGCCGGCACGTAGCCGATCTTCTCGCCGGTGGAAGGCGAAATGACCTCGAGGCGCTCGTTCGAGTCCGGCTCCTGCCAGCGGCCGTCGATGTAGAGATTGGGATATTCGCGTGGCAGCATTAAGAGCTCTCCTCGTCTCGGCTGTTCTTGGGCGGCTTGAGAGGTTGACCTGAAGTCGGTTCGTTTATCTTAGTGGAGCCCGCGTTGGAGTCAAGAGCCGCCCACCTCCCGCCCACTCCGATGCCATTTCTCCCGGGTTGCTTCCTTGCGCTGATCTGGTAGTCTCTCGACCCGAATTCAGGTCAAAGTACCGGAGACGCTGTGTTCCCGATCCCGCAGGTGAACGATGACAACCGAGCGTTCTGGACGGGCGGCCGCGACGGCGAGTTGCGGATCGTCCGCTGTAACGACTGCGGGTACTACATCCACCCGCCGTCGCCAAGGTGCCCGCGCTGTCTCGGCGACGACGTCGAGCCGCACGCGGTGAGCGGCCGAGGCGTCGTCTACACGTACACGGTGAACCGACGCGAGTGGTCCCCGGGCGTCGCGGTCCCGTACGTGATCGCGATCGTACGGCTCGACGAGCAGTCCGACCTGCGACTGATGACGAACATCGTCGGCTGCGATCCGGACGACGTGAAGATCGACATGCCGGTGCGGGTCGAGTTTCGCGAACAAGGCGACGTCTACGCCCCGGTCTTCATGCCAGCCGAGGCGCCGCCGTCAGGCGCCGCTGACCAATCTTCATGACCATGGCTGAGCGCTTCGAGGACCGCTGCATCATCTCCGGCATCGGCCAGTCCGAGGTCGGGCGCCGCATGTCGCGCGGCGTGCTCGCGCTCACGCTCGATGCATGCCTCGAGGCGATCGGCGACGCCGGGCTGACGCCGGCGGACATCGACGGGGTGATCTCCTGGCCCGGGGCTGTGACTCGCGCCGAGGGCCTCGCGCCCCCGGGTCCCGGCTCGTCCGGACCCGGCCCGCACGCCGTCATCGATGCGCTGCGCCTGAACACGAACTGGCACGCGGCCGGGCCGGAGACGCCGGGGATGCTCGCCTCGGTGATCCACGGCTGCATGGCGGTCGCCTCGGGCTTGTGCCGTCACGTGCTCGTATACCGCGCGCTCAACGAGGACACGGCGTGGCGCCAGAGCACCGAACGCGTCGCTACCGACGCCGGCGGCGTTACCGGGATGATGCAGTGGATCTTGCCGTTCGGCGCGTTTTCCGGGCCGAACTGGATGTCGCTATACGCGCGGCGCCACATGCACGAATACGGCACGACCCGCGAGCAGATCGCCCAGATCAGCTTGAACGCGCGGCGGAACGCCGCGCTCAACCCGAAGGCGGTCCTGACCAAGCCGCTCACGCTCGACGAGTACCTGTCCTCGCCGATGATCAGCGATCCACTGTGTCTGTACGACTGCGACATCGCGATCGACGGCGCCACCGCGGTGGTGATCTCGGACGCCGCGTACGCGCCGGACATCCCTAAACCGGCGATCCACTTCGAGGCCGTCGGGAGCGCGCTCCACGGCCGCGCGTCGTGGGATCAATGGGAGGACATGACGACGACCGCGGCGATGGGCGCCGGGAAGCATTTGTGGTCGCGGACGGATATGACGCCGGCGGACGTCGATTGCGCCCAGCTGTACGACGGGTTCACCGTCCTCACCCTGTACTGGCTCGAGGGGCTCCAGTTCTGCGGCAAGGGCGAGAGCGGCGCCTTCGTCGAGGGCGGCGAGCGCATCAGCCTGACCGGCGAGCTACCGCTGGCGACCAGCGGCGGTCAGCTCTCGGCCGGCCGGCTGCACAGCTTCGGCCATCTCTACGAGGCTTGCCTCCAGTTACGCGGGGAGGCCGGCGAGCGTCAGGTGCCGGACGCAAAGGTGTCAGCGGTGTCGGCCGGAGCGGGACCCCTCGCCTCGTGCCTGCTGCTCAGAACGTAGTTCGAAAGTCACAGTGAACGCGAGGAAGACATGAATCTAGCGACGCTCGTCGATCAGAAGGCGGCACAGTTCGGGGACCGGGTACTCGCGATCTTCGACGACGACACCGTGACCTATGCGCAGGTAGCTGAGCGCGCCGGGCACTTGGCCGCGGGACTACGCGACTTGGGAGTCACCCAGGGTGACCGCGTGGCCATCATGATGGGGAACCGGTCGGACTTCCTGTACGCGTGGTTCGGGATCCTCAAGCTCGGGGGAATCGAGGTGCCGATCCACGACGCCGCCCGGGGCCCGGGGATCTCCCACATCCTCAACACCACCGAGACCCGCGTGGTGATCGTCGAGGATGTCTTCGTCGAACACGTGCTGCCGTGGCTGGGCGACTCGCCGAGCGTCGAGCACGTCGTTGTCGTCGGCGAGCAGTCGAGGGACGCCAACGGTGGGCGGCCCCTCCACGACTTTGCCGATGTTCTCGCCAATCCGGGATCGGTGGACACGGTCGAGGTCGAGCCGCACCAGCCCGCGTCGATCCTGTTCACCGGAGGAACGACCGGACCGCCCAAGGGGGTCGTGCTTCCGCACAACCACAACATCAACCTGGCGACGAGTACGGCGGAGATCGCAGGTTACACCGAGGACGACGTGCTGCTGTCGGTGTTCCCGCTGTTTCACGCGAACGCCAAGTACATGACGGTCGTCGCCGCGATGGTCGCCGGCGCGAAATCGATCGTCAACCGCCGGTTCTCGGCCAGCCGCTTCTGGGACCAGTGCCGGCGCGAGGGCGTCACCGCGTTCAACGGCATGGGCGAGATGCTGCGGATCCTGATGAAGCAGCCGGAGGGCACGGATGACACCGACAACACGGTCCGGGTGGTGATCGGCGCCGCAGCGCCTCGTGACCAGGTGCTCGAGTTCGAGAACCGCTACGGCCTCGCGATCCTCGACGTCTACGGCCTGACCGAAACCGGCCCGATCACGTTCTGCACGTACGACCAGCGACGCGCGGGTTCGATGGGCGTGCCGGTGCCGTGGTACGAGGTCCGCGTCCTCGACGAGAACGACCTCGAGGTTCCGGTCGGCGAGCCGGGTGAGATCTGCATCCGCCCGGCGCGTCCGAACGTGATGATGGCCGGGTACTGGAACAACGACACCGCGACCCTCAAGTCGATCCGGAACCTGTGGTTCCACACCGGCGACCACGGCTACCGGGACGCCGACGGCTTCTTCTTCTTCAGGGCCCGGGAGACCGACTCGATCCGCCGGCGTGGCGAGAACATCTCGGCGTGGGAGGTCGAGCGCGTGCTGGCGCTTCATGACGAGTTGCTCGAGTCCGCGGTGTACGGAGTCCCGTCGCCGATGGGCGGCCAGGAGGTGATGGCCGCGATCGTGCTCAAGCCGGACTCGACGCTCGGCCCGGAGGGCGTGCTCGATTTCTGCCAGGACAAGATGCCGCACTTCGCGGTTCCCAGATACCTGCGGTTCGTCGATTCGCTGCCCAAGTCCCACGCTCAGCGGATCCTCAAGCAGGAGCTCAAGGCCGAAGGGATCGAGGCGGAGGGCGTGTGGGATCGTGAATCGGTCGGTTACAAGGTGCGGAGGTAGAGCGATGACGGGTCGCGCACGCCAGGTTCACCTCGTCGAGTACCCCGTCGGTGAGGTGACACCGGACCACTTCGTCACGGTCGACGTCGAGGTCCCCGATCCCGGCCCTGGCCAGGTGCTCGTGCGGAACCTGTTCACGTCCGTCGATCCCGGCATGCGACTGCGCCTCCGGGAGAGCGGTCCCGCAGGGTATTTCAACTCGTTCGCTCTGAATGCCGCGATGGACGACATCTGGGCCGTGGGCGAGGTGATCGAGTCGCGCGCCGAGGGCTTCGAGCCCGGGGATACCGTGTGGCACGCGAAAGGGTGGCGCGACTACGCGATCGTCACCGCCGGCGAGCCGGCGCTCGCCGGCATCGCCACGCTGGCCCGGCTCGACACGACCGTCGCGCCGGCGGAGAAGTACCTCGGGCCGCTGGGCGCGATGGGCGTGACCGCGTACGCGGGACTGATTGACGCCGCGGAGCTACGGGACGGGGACGTCGTCTGGGTCTCGGCGGCCGCCGGGGCGGTCGGCAGCCTCGCCGCCCAGATAGCCAAGCTCCGCGGTCACCGCGTGATCGGCAGCGCCGGGTCCGAGGCAAAGGTTCGGTTCCTGCTCGACGAGCTCGGTCTCGATGCGGCGTTCAACTACCACGATGGTCCCGTCGTGGACCTGTTGCGCGAGGCCGCGCCGGACGGCATCGACGTGTATTTCGACAACGTCGGCGGTGACCACCTCGAGGCGGCGCTCGCCACGCTGCGAAACTGGGGAAGGGCCGCGCTCTGCGGGGCGATCTCCGAGTACGAGTCGGTCGGGCCGGCGCGTGGCCCGCGCAACCTGTTCCAGGCCACGGCGAACAACCTAACGCTCCGAGGCTTCCGTGGAAGCGCCTACCAGCACCGTCTCCCCGACGTGGTCCGAGAGCTCGGCGGCTGGCTCGCGGAGGGACGGCTCCGTTATCCCGAGACCGTGATCGACGGTCTGGAGCGGGCGCCCGAGGCGCTCATGCGCGTCCTGTCCGGCGACACCACCGGCAAGGCGCTCGTACGGATCACATAGTCGCGATCACGCGGCCTTGCGCGCGGCGCCTGGCTTTTGCGCCGGCTGGGCGGGGAGCGAAGGGGCATCGCTGCAGCCGGCGACGGCCAGGCAACGCTCCACGAAGAACCCGCGGATGTCGTCGAGCGAAAGGTTCCCGCCGGGCCGGTACCAGTGCCAGACGCTCTTGTACAAGCCAAGCAGCGCGTGCGTGAGTAGCCGTGGGTCGGCCTCCGGGATCGCTCCCTGCTCCATCCCCCGGGTCAGGAACGATGCCCAGGCGAATTCGATATCGCGCATCCGGGCGCGGGCGAGCCGGCGCGCCTCTTCCTCGCGCGGAGACTTGCGTGGGACGGCGATCAGCCCCTCTTCGGCGACCAGGACCCGGTTGCGGAGGACCTCGTGCTCGGTGAGATCGAATAGCCCGTTGAGGACGCGCGCGAGCGTTGGGGCGAAATCACCCCGGTCCGCCGTAAGTCGCTCGAACCGCTCCCGCTCGGCCTCGAGTGCCTCAGCGTGGATCTCGAACAGGCAGTGGAGCTTGGACTCGAAGTAGTGGTACAGCGCGGTGGAACCGAGGCCGACATCCGCGGCGATGTCCGCCCACTTCGTGTACTCGTAGCCGTTGCGGCCGAAGTGATCGATCGCTGTCGCCAGGATCTCCTGGCGCTTGCTGCGCGAACTCGGCGGACTTACTTCCCGCTGACTCGCCCGGATTTGCACATTCTTGGCCACTGTTTCGCTTTCTCTTTCAATTGAAGTGACCCCAATTCTATCAGCGGGTGAGGGCGCGACCGGTCGATCGGCGCAAATCCCCCGGTCCGCGGCGTCTATTGGCGATGCGCGGTTGCGCTCAAGCCGTCGCCTCGATAGTATTGAACTGACTTCAACTTAAGGGACTGAATGCAGCGGCTCGATGAACATGTCGTGATCATCACCGGAGCGAGCTCCGGACTCGGCGCCCAGCTCGCGAAGGCGATCGGCGACGCCGGTGGCATTCCCGTCCTCGCCGCGCGGCGCGCCGAGCGGCTGTCCGCGCTCACCGAGGAGATTCCGAGCGCTGACGCGGTCACCTGTGACGTCACCGACGAGGCGGACCGCGTGCGGCTGATCGAAGGCGTGCTCGAACGCCACGGCAGGCTCGACGGGCTGATCAACAACGCGGGCGCAGGCGCCACCGCTCCCGCGCTGCGTACATCCGCCGAGACGTTCGCCCGCGTGCTCGACCTCAACCTCGTAGCGCCGTACGCGCTCTCGTGCCTGGCGGCCGACCGGATGCGCAACGGCAACGGCGGCGGCCGCTCGATCGTCAATATCGCCTCTGTTCTTGGCGTGCGCTCGATTGGCCAGATCCCGGACGCTGCCTACGTTGCCTCCAAGGCGGGCATCATCGGCCTGACGCGCGAGCTCGCCTCGCAGTGGGGCCGCTACGGCATTCGCGTCAACGCCGTCGCGCCGGGCTTCTTCGCCACCGAGATGAACGCAGAGCTCGGCGACGACCCCGAGCAGTTCCCCGACTTCCTGCTGTCCCGGACACCGCTCGGACGGGGCGGCCGAACCGGTGAGCTCGATGACGCAGTGCTGTTCTTGCTCGGCCGCGGCAGCAGCTTCGTCACCGGAACCGTGCTCAGCGTAGACGGAGGAATGGCAGTTGCCTGAGCGATTCGACAACATGAAGACCGGAGGAAGTTGATGCCGACCCTGACGTTCCAGCCCGAGGCCGATCGCTACTACGCCGAGGGTTACTGGCGTGAGGGAGATCTGTGGAGCGACTTCGCCCGCCGTGCGGCGGAGACCCCGCAGAAGCCCGCGCTGATCCTCGACGACCGGGTGTTCACGTTCGATCAACTCCGGCGGGCGGCCGCAGGCGTCTCGGGCATGCTCGCCGACGGCGGCGTCGAGCCTGGGGACATCGTGATCCTCCTCGGCCGCCATTCGATCGAGGCCGCCGTGGCGATGCTCGGCTGCATGCATCGGGGCGTGGTGATCGCGCCGCTCCCGCCGATGTTCAACGAGACTCAGCTGTCGGCGCTGATCGGGCAGACGAGCGCCAAGGGACTGCTCGGGTTCGGCGGCGACAAGGAGCTCGCCAAGTGCCGTCAGGTCGCCGATCAGGTTCCGCTGTTCCTCCCGATCGAGCCCGACCTCGTCGACCGCCTGGCCGGCGCCGACCCTCCCGACGAGCACGTCCCGCGCGCCGCCGACGACCTGGCGATGGTGTTGCACTCGTCCGGGACCACTTCGACCCCGAAGGGCATCTCGCACTCGAACAACACGCTGCGCTACGCCACCGAAGGCATCTGCAAGCGGTGGGAGCTGACCGGTGATGACGTCTACCTCGTCGTGTGCGAGTTCGGCTTCGTCGGCGGCCTCGTGTTCGGTTACTTCCCGCCCCTGTTCAACGGCGCCACGGGCGTGCTCGTCAACCGGTGGCGAGCCGACGACGCCCTGCGGCTGATCGACGAGCATCAGTGCACGTACGTCCTGTCGATGCCGACGCACTCGGCGGACCTGATCGACGCGAAGGTGGAGAGCGGACTCGAGTTGGCGTCGATGCGCGTCCTCGCCGCGCCCGGACTGACGCGCGAGCGCCGTGTCGCGATGAGGGAGGCGTTCGGAGTTCCGCCGCTCGGCGATTACGGCCTCTCCGAAGTGCCAGGGCACGCGGCTCATGGGCTGCACGAGCCCGACGCGAAGATCGACCTGACCGAGGGCCGCCCGTATGACGGCACCGAGATCCGGATCGTCGACGACAGCGGGGAGTCGGTCCCGGCGAACACCGTTGGCTCCGTGATCGTCAACGGCCCGAGCCGCTTCCTCGGCTTCCTCGGGAACGACGACTTGACGCGCGACTCGCTCACCGAGTGGGGCGGCTACCGGACCGGCGACCTCGGCTATCTCGACGAAGACGGCCAGTTCGTGTACGTAGGGCGCAGCAAGGACATCATCCGGCGCGGGGGCGTCACGATCGTGCCCTCAGAGGTCGAGCCCGTGATTCTGCGACACCCGAACGTCCACGAGGTGGCGATCGTCCCACTACCGGACGAGCGGCTCGGCGAGCGCGCGTGTGCCGCGATCATTGCGGTCGACGGCAAGCCGGCACCGACACTCGAGGAGCTACAGCAGTTCCTGGACCAGGAGGGTGTGGCGAAGTACACCTGGCCCGAGTCGGTAGAGGTGTTCGACGAGTTCCCCCGGACGCCGTCGCTGAAGGTCGTGAAGCGAGACGTCGTGACCCAGATACTCGAACGGCCGGCGGTCCACGCGTAGCGTTCTGTATGATTCTATTGAAATGAGTTCAGGTCAACGCCCGCAAACCGTGCCGCCATCGAGCGAGGCGGGGACGAAGACGTTCTTCGAGCGGTACTTCGAGCTCCTCGACGGACCGGATCCGCACAGCTCACTCGAGCTCGTCGCCGAGGACGTGGAGTTCTCCATACAGTGGGCTGCCGATGAGTCCCGCAAGAGCAGTCAGTTCCTCGGCGGCCGAGAGGAACTGCGAGGGTTCATCGACGCCGGTGACACCTCGGGCTGGGCTCACTATGTAATGCACAGTGGTGTCAGCGGCGATGTCGAGTTCGCGCTCGGCGAGACGCGCTGGGACACTGGAGAACATATCGGCACGTTCCTCGCGGTCGCGGAACTCGACGAGGCCGGTCGAATGCGCAGGTACATGGTGGCGCGGTCCCCGGCGCTCGCGTTCCCGCGGACCGATGACTGACACGCGCGAGCTACAGCTGATCGACCCGGATGTGCTCGGGGGGACCGAGGACGAGCCCAGGCTGATCGGCTCGGAGTGTGAGCGGTGTTGCACGGTGACGTTCCCGCGCCAGCGGTCGTGCCCGCGGTGCACCTCCGAGGATGTCCACCCCCGCGAGCTGGCCACGCGCGGCGCGCTGTGGACGTGGACGATCCAGTGCTTTGCGCCGAAGGCGCCACCGTACCTCGAGGGCGGCGTGGCCGAGTTCGAGCCCTACGGCGTCGGCTACATCGAGTTGCCGGGCGAGGTCCGGGTGGAGGCCCGGCTGACCGAGAGCGATCCGTCGCGGTTGCGGATCGGGATGGAGATGGAGCTCACGCTGATCCCGGTCCCCGGGGCGACCGACAAGCTCACGTTTGCGTTCCGGCCGGCGGAGGAGGAGGCCGACCGGTGAGCGACGACGTCGCGATCGTCGGCCTCGGTATCCACCCGTTCGGCCGCCACGACGGCGTGTCCGGTCTCGAGATGGGCGCGATCGCTGCCCGTCGCGCGCTCGCGAGCGCTGGGATCGCGTGGAAGGACATCGACTTTGCCGCCGGCGGCTCCGACGCCGCCGGCAACGCGGACACGTCCGTTTCGATGCTCGGGTTGACCGGCGTCCCGTTCATCAACGTCAAGAACGGCTGCGCCACCGGCGGGTCGGCGCTGACGACCGCCCACGCGATGCTCGTCTCCGGTGCGGCCGAGGTCGCGCTCGTGGTCGGCTTCGACAAGCACCCGCGGGGAGCGTTCAACCCTCTCCCCGAGGATTGGGGAATCGGGTCGTGGTACGGCGAGACCGGCCTGATGCTCACCACACAGTTCTTCGCGATGAAGATCCAGCGCTACATGGCCGATCACGGCATCTCTGAGTCGACTTTGGCCAAGGTCGCGGCCAAGGCATTCGCCAACGGCGCACGCAACGAGAACGCGTGGCGGCGGACCCCGCTGAGCGAGGACGAGATCCTGTCCTCGCGGATGGTCAACAACCCGCTGACTCAGTACATGTTCTGCTCTCCGGGTGAGGGCGCGGTGGCGCTCGTGCTCGCCCGCGGTGATCGCATCCGAGAGCTGACGCGCACGCCGGTGTACCTGCGGTCGGTCACGTTCCGCACTCGCCGCTTCGGCTCGTTCGAGGTGTTCGCGCCTTCGATCCCGATCGAGTCGGCGTCGTCGGCGACCACCGAGGCGGCCGCGGTCGCGTTCGAGCAAGCCGGGATCGGCCCCGGCGACGTCGACGTCGCGCAGATTCAGGACACGGAGTCCGGAGCGGAGGTCATGCACCTCGCGGAGACCGGGCTGTGCGAGCACGGCGAGCAGGAGGCGCTGATTCAGAGCGGCGCCACCGAGATCGGCGGACGCTTGCCGATCAACACCGACGGCGGCTGCCTCGCGTGCGGCGAGCCGATCGGAGCGTCCGGCTTGCGGCAGGTCCACGAGGTCGCACTCCAGCTGCGCGGCGAGGCCGGCGACCACCAGGTCCCGAAGGACTGCCGCGTCGGGTTCACGCAGGTCTACGGCGCCCCCGGCGTCAGCGCCTGCACGGTCCTCACGGTCTGAACGCGGCCACTCGCCGCGCGCCCCCGCTACCCCCCCGCCCGATACCCCGATTACCCAACACTCGCCACCCCCCGCGCGCCGAATGCATATTCGTCCCGCTCTGGCACCGATAACTTGACGCTCGGCGCGGAACGGCTGTCGAGTGCGAGGTTTCCGGGGCGCGGGCGCGGCTGAGGCGAATCCGGCGCGCCGTCACTTCACGATGTTGCCGGCGTCGATCGGAAGCGCGACGCCGGTGATGAACTTGGCGGCGTCCGAGCACAGGAACAGCACGGCGTCGGACACGTCGCTCGGCTCGACCCAGGCCACACCCGGAAGGATGTTCAGCGACTCGAACGGCTCGCGCACGTCGTCCTCGGTCGGATTCTCGAGATGCGGGGCGAACAGCTCGAACGTTGCGTCGTTGATGACCAGCGGGGTGCGGACGGTCGTCGGGCACACGGCGTTAACACGGATCCGGTGCGGGCCGGCCTCTTGGGCGAGCACCTTCATCAGCCCGATCACGCC
>Ga0116216_10002494_pt1 | contig 12220 bp, 10 predicted proteins | sample Sb_taG_11_FD_89696 | JGI IMG/M metagenome (GOLD analysis project Ga0116216, IMG submission 89696) | Peat soil microbial communities from Weissenstadt, Germany - Sb_50d_3_AS metaG | ecosystem: Environmental > Terrestrial > Soil > Wetlands > Peat | place: Germany: Weissenstadt | collected 2010-09-21
CGGCGGTGGCGGTTCCGGCGGAGGTGTTTGCGCCGGCCTCTCGTGTTGTCCGCTCGCGGCCGGAACCGGTTCGAGCTGCACCTCGTTGCCCGGCTCGCTGTCTGCGGGCGTCTCGCCGGCAGGTGGCATAAGCCCGCCCGGCGTCTCCGTGGGCTGAGGTAGCGGCGAGCGCTCACCCGTCACGAAGCCGAGCAGCTTGCGGAATCTACGTTTGATTCCCGAAGAAGAGTCGTCCAAGAGCTACCCCACGTAATGGCGCGTTCTTCGAACGCGCTCGCGCGCCGGTATATCCGCTATTACAAACCATCGGAGTGCCGAGACGGGACAATTAGCGTCGCGCGATGCTCTGTCCCGCCCGGGCTCACTCTCGGACACGCGTTCGCCCCCGCAGGGGGCGGCGTTCCGCGGCCGAAGCCGCGGGCTATGCTGTCGCCGGAGCGTCCGTTCTCGCGGGAGAGCGTGGAGAAAGCCCCGCGGACCCGCGGCGCGCAGGTCGTGCACTCGGTGTGCCCATACTGCGCGGTCGGCTGCGCGCAGCTCGCCTATGTGAAGGACGGCGTCCTGCTCGACGTCGAGGGTGACCCGGACAGCCCGATCAATCGCGGCACCCTGTGCCCGAAGGGCGCGGCGACCTATCAGTACGCCGTCAATCCGCTGCGCATCACAACCGTCAAGTATCGCGCGCCCTACTCCGACCATTGGGAGACAAAACCGCTGGACTGGGCGATGGACCGCATCGCCGAGCGGATCGTGCAGACGCGCGACGAGACGTTCGTCGAGAAGCTGCCCGACGGCACGACCGTGAACGCGTGCTACGCGATCGAATCGCTCGGCGGCGCCACGCTCGATAACGAAGAGAACTATCTCATCAAGAAGTTGTTCTGCGGCGGGCTGGGCATCATCCCGATCGAAAACCAGGCGAGGATATGACATAGCAGCACGGTGCCCGGTCTGGGCACCTCCTTCGGCCGGGGCGGCGCGACGACGTTCCCGCAAGATCTCGTCAATTCCGATGCGGTACTCATCATGGGCTCGAACATGGCCGAAGCCCACCCGGTCGCGTTCGCGCGCGTGCTCGAAGCCAAAGAACGCGGCGCCAAGGTCATCCACGTGGATCCGCATTTCTCGCGCACCTCGGCGCTGGCCGATCACTACTTGCAGATCCGGGCCGGCTCCGACATCGCGTTTCTCGGCGGCATCATCCGCTGGCTGCTCGTCAACGAGCGCTACTTCCACGACTACGTCTACTATTACACCAACGCGCTGACCGTCATCGACGACAAGTTCGAGGACACCGAAGCGCTCGACGGCCTGTTCTCAGGCTACGATCCGCAGACCCGCGCCTACGACATCTCGTCATGGCAATACAAGCGCGACAAGAAGGGTGCCACCGTCACCGACCCCGAGCTGAAAAAGCCGCGCACGGTGCTCAACCTGCTGCGGTACCACTTCGAGCGCTACACGCCCGAGGAAGTCGAGCGCATCTGCGGCGTCGACAAGGACGACTTCCTGCGCGTGTGCGAGATACTCGCCGACAACTCCGGGCGCGAACGCACCGCCGCGTTCTGCTATGCGCTCGGCTGGACGCAGCACAGCCACGGCGTGCAGAACATCCGCGCCGCGGCGATCGTGCAACTGCTGCTCGGCAACATGGGCCGGCCGGGCGGCGGCATCCTCGCGCTGCGCGGCCACGCCTCGATCCAGGGATCGACGGACGTGCCGACGCTGTACGATCTGCTCTCGGGCTATATGCCGCAGCCGAGCGCATTGCTCGATCACGGCACGCTCGACAAGTACATCAATGCCGCGGGGCGGCCGACCGGCTGGTGGGCGAATTTCCCCAAGTATATCGTCTCGTTCTTGAAGGCGTGGTACGGCGACGCCGCGACCAAGGAGAACGACTATCGCTACGGCTGGGTGGCCAAGACCAACGGCGATCATTCGCACCTCGCCTCCACCTTCGCGATGGTCGAAGGCAAGATCAAAGGCATGCTGATCATGGGGCAAAACCCGGCCTCGGGCTCGGCGCACGCGCGCCTGCAGCGGCGGGCGCTGTCGAACCTCGACTGGCTGGTCGTGCGCGATCTGTACGAGATCGAGTCGGCGGCGTTCTGGTATGCCGCGCCCGATGGCGAGGACCCGGCCAAGGTCAAGACCGAGATCTTCTTCGTTCCCGCCGCGTCGCACTTGGAGAAAGAAGGCTCGTTCACCAACACGCAACGCCTCGTGCAGTGGCGCGATAAGGCGATCGACCCGCCGGGCGACGCGCGCAGCGACGCCTGGTTCATCCATCAGCTCGCCAAGCGTCTGAAGAAGCACTATGCCGGCAGCAAGCTCAAACGAGACGCGCCGATCCAGGCGCTGACCTGGGACTACGATCGCGCAGAGCCCGAGCCGGGATCGCGCATCCTCGACGAGCCCGACCTCGACCGCGTCGTGCAGGAGATCAACGGCCGCGAGCTGGCCACGGGCAAGCTGCTGGGCGGCTTCGCCGAGCTCAAGGACGACGGCACCACGGCGTGCGGCTCGTGGATCTACAGCGGCATCCACCCGGAGCCGGGTCGCAATCGCGCCGCGTCGCGCGACAACCGCGGCCGCGTGTTCCCGAACTGGGGCTGGTCGTGGCCGGCGAATCGACGCATCCTTTATAATAGGGCGTCTGCCGACCCCTCAGGCCGCCCTTGGTCGGATCGTAAGAAGTACATCTGGTGGGACGAGGAGCAAAAAAAGTGGACCGGTGAGGATGTCCCCGATTTTCCGGCCACCAAGGATCCCGAGACGCCCGCCAAGCCCGGCGCCGTAGGCATGGATGCGCTCTCGGGCAGCGACCCGTTCATCATGATGCCCGACGGCCGCGGCTGGCTGTTCGTCCCCAAGGGGCTCAAAGACGGCCCGATGCCGACGCACTACGAGCCCTACGAGTCGCCGGTGCACAACGCGTTCTACGGCCAGCAGTCAAACCCAACCGCCAAGACCTTCGCGGCGACACACGAAAATCCGATCGCGCCGGTCGGCGATCCCGATCACCCGATCGTCATGACCACCTACCGCGTGACGGAGCATCACGTGAGCGGCGCGATGACGCGCTGGCTGCCGTGGTTGGCGGAGCTGCAGCCCGAAGCGTTCGTCGAGTTGAGCCCGCAGCTCGCCGCCGCCAAAGGTATCGTCAACGGCGGCTGGATCACGGTCAGCACGCTGCGCGGGCAATTCGAGGGCCGCGCGCTGGTCACGCCGCGCATGCACCCGCTGCAGATCCAGGGCAAGACGGTCGATCAGATCGGCGTGCCGATGCATTGGAGCTACATGGGGGTGACCAAAGGCGACACACCCAATGACCTCACCCATCTCGTGCTGGAGCCCAACGTGTCGATCTACGAAGTGAAGGCCATCACCTGTGACGTCCGCGCCGGCAGGCGCACGGGCAAGACCACCGCGCCGGAGAACGATCCGCGATGAGCTTCTTCGAAGCGTTCGAACGGGTCGACGCGCCGCCGCAAGCGCGCCCGATGGGTTTTTTCACGGATTCGTCCGTGTGCATCGGCTGCAAGGCGTGCGAAGTCGCGTGCAAACAGTGGAACGAGCTGCCGGCCGACGGCCAACGCTTCACCGGCATGTCCTACGACAACACCGTCGCGCTCGGCGCGACCACGTGGCGTCACGTTCAATTCATCGAGCAGCAAGACGAGCGCGGCAAGATGCGCTGGCTGTTCAACAGCGACGTGTGCAAGCATTGCGTCGACGCGCCATGCGAGAACGCGTGTCCGACCGGGTCGCTGATCCGCACCGAATTCGATACGGTCTACGTGCAGCAGGACATCTGCAACGGCTGCGGCTATTGCGTCGTCGCCTGCCCGTTCGGCGTCATCGAAACCGCGCACGCCGCGCCGAACACTGACGGCGGCGCGCACAAGTGCACGCTGTGCTACGACCGGCTCAAAGATGGCATGGAGCCGGCCTGCGCACAGGCCTGTCCGACCGATTCGATCCTGTTCGGCGAAGTCGACCAGCTGCGCGAATACGCGGCGCGGCGCGTCGAGGTCTTGCAAGCGCGGGGTGAGAGCAAGGCGCAGCTGTACGGCATGCCGGCCAAGGATCACGCGCTCGGCGGACTCAACTCGTTCTTCTTGCTGCTCGACGAACCCGAGACGTACAATCTGCCGCGCTATCCGCGCTCGCCCAGACGTGCCATGGCGAAGGGATACCTCTGGGGCCTCGGCACGGCGATCGTCCTTGCCGCGACCATGGCGCTCGTCTTCGATTCGGACTGAGCGTATGGAGATGAAGCAACGGTCGCTGCGCGCGGCCGGCGGCGACGGCGCGACCAACTATTACGATCAGCCGGTCCTCAAACCGCCGGATTGGGGCTGGTCGGTCATCGGCTATCTATGGATCGGCGGTATCGGCGCGGGAGCGTTTGTGGCCTCATCGCTCGCCGCGCTGCGCGGTCATAAAGACGATCGCGAGATCGCCAAGCTCGGCTACGCGGTCTCGACGATCGCGATGGGGATCAGCGCACCGCTGCTGATCAGCCATCTCGGCCGCCCCGAGCGCTTCCATCACATGTTGCGCGTGTTCAAGCCCACCTCGCCGATGAACGCCGGCGTGTGGGGGATGACCTCGCTGTCGGCCGCCGCCGCCGGAGCGGCCGCGGTCAATCTCGCCGAGGCCGGCGGCTTCGCCCGCACCGTGGCGGCGCTCTTAGGACTTCCGTCCGCGCTGTTCGTCGGTTCCTACACGGGCGTGCTGCTCAGCCACTCGAGCATCCCGATGTGGGCCAAGTCGCCGTTCCTGCCCGCGCTGTTCGCGTCGTCGTCGCTGGCGACCGGGGCGGCCGGCATCGCGCTGCTCGCAGAACTTTTCGGCGTCGGCTCGACACGCGCGCGTAAGCGCGTGGCCAATGCCGAGCGCATGGCGTCGCTTGCCGAGGCGATCGCGATGGCGGTGTGGCTGTCCGACGTCGGCGAGTTCGCGAAACCGCTGCGCGAGCCGCCGCTCAAAGATATCTTCGAAAAGGCGGTGCAGGGCGCGGGCATCGCCGCGCCATTGGCATTGCCGAACACGCGAACGTCGAGCCTTTGGGACGTGGTCAAGCCGATGCTGGTGCTGGCCGGCGGGTTGGCGCTGCGCTACGTGATGGTCGAAGGCGGCCGCAGATCGTCGAAGGACGCGGACGCGTACCTGAAGTTCACGTCCGAACCGCAGGACTGACGCTCGGGCTTACTTGTTGAAATAGTCGGCGTTGATCTTGGTGTATTCTTTCCATTGCTCCGGCACCTCGGTCTCGTTGTAGATCGCGGTCACCGGACACGCCGCCACGCACGCTCCGCAGTCGATGCACGTGCTCGGATCGATGAAGAGCATCTGATCTTCGTCCGTGCCTTTGATGCAATCGACGGGACAGACGTCGATGCACGACTTGTCTTTGACGCCGATGCACGGTTGGCAGATCACATAGGTCACTGGCGGCGGTTCCTCCGAAGGGTGTTGAAGCTACCCGGTATTCTCAAGGATGGCATACGGGACCTACTGAAGGCGTTTGACATGCCGCGTGCGATGGCGATCGGGCGCTACACGCAAATCGTTCGGCGTCTCGAGGAGATCGGGCGCCGCTCCGGCGTACGTCTTTCGGTCGTCGACGTGCTGCGCCGTTCCGGCTACGCGTTGCCCGTCTTCGCGCTCGAATGCGGTCCCGACGACGGACCTCGGCTCGTCATCAGCGCGGGCATCCACGGCGACGAGCCGGCGGGCGTCGAGGCCCTGCTGGCGTTCCTCGAACGGCCGGCGTTGCCGCAGGACGTCGGCATCACGGCGCTGCCGTGCGTCAACCCGCTCGGCTTCATCGCAGGGACGCGCGTGAACGATCTCGGCGTCGATCTCAACCGGACGTTCGGGCTCGAGCGCGCGCCGTACGAAGCAGAGCTCGTGCGCTGGACGCTCGACGGGCGGCGCTTTGATTGCGGCATCGACCTGCACGAAGACACCGAGGCGCGCGGTTTTTACGTGTACGAACACGTGCGCGACGGAGGCGTGCCATGGTGCTCCGCCATCGTCGCCGCGGTGCGCGCGATCGGCTTGCCGATCAGCGATGCGCCGACGGTGGAGGGCCGCGCGCTCATCGGCGGTTGCGTGGAGCCTGCCGAAGAGACGCTGTCTCCGCTGGTCGGCTTTTTCTCCATCTACTTGTTCGAGCGGCACAGCGAACACTCGCTGGTGCCCGAGTCGCCTACGCAGCTTCCGATGCAGGCGCGCGTTGCGATGCATCATGCCACCATCGATACGGCGATCGCGGGAGTGCGCGGCGCGTGAAGATCCTCATCGGTACCTGCGGGTTTTCATATCGCGACTGGATCGGCCCGTTCTATCCGGCGGGCACCACTAGCGCGCAGATGCTCGAATTCTACGCGCGCCGGTTTCCGGCGGTCGAGATCGACAGCACGTACTACGCGATTCCGGCGCCGCAGCTCTTCGAACGCATGGCGGCGCGCACGCCGGCGCCGTTCACGTTCACCGTCAAGGCGCCTGGCAGCATCACCCACGTGCCCGCCGACGCACAGCCGCTCGCGAGCGAAGTCTCGGCGTTCGCGGCCTGCGTCGCGCCGCTGATCTCGGCCGGCAAGCTCGGCGCAGTCTTGGCGCAATTCCCGCATGGTTTTCGGCCCAACGCAGACGGCTATCGGCGCCTCGAGGCGTTGCGCGAGTGGTGGCCTGCGCTGCCGCTGGTGTGCGAGTTCCGCCACCGCGATTGGCAGCGGCCCGACATCCTCGCCCGTTTGCGCGAGTTGGATCTGGGCTGGTGCAACGTCGACGAACCGCAATTCGGCTCGTTGCTGCGTCCGGGCGCTGAGGTGACGTCGTCCATCGGGTACGTGCGTTTTCACGGGCGCAACTACGAGAAGTGGTGGCGTCAGGAACGCGCGTCGCACGAGCGCTACTCGTACCAGTACTCGGAGCGCGAGCTTGAGGCATGGCTGCCGCGCATCGGCGAGGTCGCCGACCAGGCGCAGACGACCTTCGTGTTCTTCAACAACCATCATCTGGGCCGCGCCGCGGCCAATGCGATGGAGATGCGTCGCCTGCTCGCTCCGCTCACCGGCGAGATCGTCGAACAGGCTGCGCCGGCCGAGGCGGACAGCGCGCCTGCACAGACGCGGCTGCTCTAAACGGCAGCGGGCCTCAGGCGAGTGGATCCGGTTGCGCCTCCGCCGGCAGCGGCGCGTCGCCGCTCGATTCAGGCATCGAGGCCAGGCGGCGCGAGACGAGCGCGCCGCCGATAAGATCCTGCAGCGCGTGGGCGATCATGCACGGCCACAGCGAGCCCCAGACGACGACCACGAATGCGAAAACGAGTCCGAAGACAGTCGTGCCGATCACGCCGCGCCGTCCTTGATACATATGCGCGATGCCGAACGCCGCCGTCGAGACGACGACCCCCGCGGTCACGCTGTGGGTCAGCGCTGCGACGACGTGCAACGCATAGCCGCGATAGAGAAATTCCTCGCAGATGCCGGCGGTCAGTGCCACCGGGACGTACCACAACCAATCGTTTGGCGTCGCCGGTGCGATGAGCCGGATGCGCTGCGCGTAGCTTTGATCGACGGAACGCGCCGCGCGCGCGCCGAGCAGCGCGAGAATCCCGATGAAGACGAAGACGAGCAGGTAGGGATAGACAGGATTGCTCGGCGGCAGCCATCCGACGTCGGCGGGCCGCTGGCCCCATAGGGAAAGCGCGTAGATCGACAGCCATGTCATGGACCATAGGATCAGCAGCGAGCGCGCGTAGCGGGCATGCCTGGCGCGTTCGCCGCTGCGCGCGCGTCGCGCCAGCAGCGCGCTCGCCAGCGGGGCCACGACCACGATGAGGGCCAGCGCGAAAAAGATCACGATGGAGGGCAGGCTGGCGACGTGCATCAGCCGGGGCTTCCCTCCGCCGCGCGCGCATCCATCCAGCGGCAGGTGACTTTGCCTTGCAAAGCAAAATCCGTCTAAGCTTTGCACTGCAAAGCGACTCTTATGGAGGGCGGCTCGCCTGGAACGATATGACGTCGCCGTCGTCGGCGCCGGCCTCGCCGGCCTGTGGTGCGCACGCGGATTGGCGCGGCGGGGCGTTGCGGTGCTCCTGGTCGACGCGCACCGCGCCGTTGACGAGTTCGTCCGCACGACCGGCATCTTCGTGCGCAGCACGCGCGAAGATTTCGATCTGCCGCACGCCTGCTTCGGCCCGCCGATCCGCGTTGCCATCCTGTATTCCCCGCGGCGCAGAGCGATCGAGTTCGAGAGCCCGCGCGACGAGTTCTGGATCGCCGACATGCGCGCGATCTACCGCTGGCTGCTCGACGATTGCGTGCGCGCCGGGGTCACCTGGCGGCCGGGCACGCGCTACCTGGGCTCGTCGACGGCTTCGCCACAGACGGTGCGCCTCTCGCCGCACGCCGACGTCAGCGCGCGCTTCGTCGTCGGCGCCGACGGCGCTCGCTCGCGCGTCGCGCGCGAGCTCGGCCTTGCGTGCAACCGAGACTTTCTGTCCGGCATCGAAGACGTCTACGAAGGCGTGACGCAGGCCTCGCCGGCAGCGCTGCATTGCGTGCTCGATCCGCGTCGTGCTCCGGGATACATCGCGTGGATCGCGCACGCCGGCACGGACGCGCATGTCGGTCTCGCCGGCGACGCGGATCGAGTCACACCCGGCGATTCCTTGCGCGCGTTCGTGTCCGACAACCGCATCCTCACGCTTTCGCGGGCGCGCCGCAGCGAGCGGCGCGGCGGCCTTATCCCCGCTCACGGCTTGCTCGCGAACATCGCGTGCGCGCGCGGACTGCTCGTCGGCGACGCGGCGGGGGCGGTCTCGCCGCTGACCGCAGGCGGACTCGACGGCAGCGTGCGCCTTTCCGATCTCGCCGCGCGCATCATTCCCGAACACCTCGCCCGGCCCGAAGGAGGCGCGCTGCAACGCTATGACGGCCGCGCTTGCGCGTCCCGGTTCATCGCGCGCCGCGCGCTGCGCTCGCTGCTGAGGATTTCCGGTGAGGCTATGCTCGAACTCGCGTGCGCCGCGTTCGGCTCGCCGCTGGCACGGCGCATCGCGCGTCACGTGTTCTTCGGTCGCGGGTCGTTCGCGGGGATGGATCGCGCGTGCGCGCCACGCCCGGCACGCGTCGCGCACAGGCCTGCCGGATGAGGCCGCCGAAAAAGCACTGCGTTATGAGCAATTCGCCAATCCGCGCCGCTTCGGCGCTTTTCCTCAGCTGCGCGTTCGTGCTGGCGCTCGGCGGCTGCAAGACCTCGCCCAACCCGACGATGGCCGGCATCACGGTCGACACGAGCTCGTTCGTGCTCCACAACGAGAACATCTATCCGACCCAGAACGCCAACGATTACAACAATGCGATCTTGGTCATGGACGTGACCTACACGAACCGCGACCCGATCCCCCAGGCGATGTCGCCCGAGCATTTCGTCTTGATCGATCAGAACACGCTGGCGCAGTACCGCGCGCTCGACGGCGGCGACATCCACATCCCGAATTTTCAGGTCGGCGGCCTGCTCGATCCCGGCAAGCCGGTCGACCTGTCGCTCGGATTCCGCGTCCCGATGAGCATCATAACCGCGCGCCTATCGTACTCGCCGTAAGCAAGATCTAGACGGCCGATGGCTTCTGGCGGGCGCACGCTGCTGCTCATCGACGTCTACGCGCTCGTCTACCGCGCGTATTTCGCGCTGCCGCCGCTGACGGCGCCGGATGGACGTCCGGTCAACGCGGTCTACGGCTTCGAGCGAATGCTCAACCGCGTGCTCAATGACGTCGTGCCCACGCACGTGGTAGCGTGTTTCGATGCGGGTATACCGGCCGAGCGGCTCGAGGCGTACCCGGACTACAAAGCGCACCGCCCTGCGACGCCTGACGATCTGGATTCGCAGTTCCCGATCGTGCGCCGCGTGCTCGCCGCGTACGGCATCCCCATCGTCGAGGTCGAGGGCGAAGAAGCCGACGACTGTATCGCGACGCTCGCCACGCGCGCGTCGCGCGAAGGGCTGCGCACCGTCATCGTGTCGGGCGATCTCGACCTGCTGCAGCTGGTGGACGACAACGTGACGGTCGTCGTGACGCGGCGCGGCATCTCCGACATGGCGCGCTACGATGCAGCTGCTGTCCGCGAGCGCTACGGGTTGTCACCCGCGCAGCTGCCCGACTATCGCGGGCTCAAAGGCGATCCATCGGATAATCTTGCCGGCGTGCCCGGGATCGGCGAGAAGACAGCCGCCCGCCTCATCGCGCAGTACGGCTCGCTCGACGAGACGCTTGCGCACGCGAGCGAGGTCTCTCCCAAACGCATCGGCGAGCTGTTGGCGCGGTATGCGGATCAGGCGCGCGCATGCCGCGAGGTCTCGACCGCCAAACGCGACCTCGCGATCCCGCTGCGTTGGGAAGATTGCGAGTTGCGCTCCGGCGACCCGGGTGCGCGCAACGAGCTCTTCGGTGAGCTTGGCTTTCGCTCGCTCATGACGGCGATGCCGGGCCGCTCGACGCCGGCCGGACATCGGACGACCGCCGGGGCGCAGACGACCGCGGAGCTCAGCGGCCCGCTTCCGGTCGCGCAAGTGACGCCGCCAGTGGTCGCCACCATTCCCACATCATACCGGGTCATCGCTTATCGCGCCGCAGCGGTCGACGCGCTTGCCGCGGCGCGACGAGCACCGGAGATGGCACTCGCCGCATTGCCGGAGCTGACCGATTGGCGCAGCGCGGAGCCGCTCGCATTCGCACTCGCAACCGAGCCCGGCAGAGCCGACGCCATCCCGTCGTCGCTCGCGCTGCACGACGCGGTCGTCCGCGAACAGTTCGCACAGCTGCTCGCCGATCGACGCGCCGCGAAAATCGTGCACAACAGCAAAGCGCTCGCGGGTTGGCTGGCCTCCAACCATCTCGAGCTGGCCGGCATCGCGCTCGACGCCCAGCTCGCGCACGGTCTGCTCGATGGAAGTCGCGTCGATCCGCCCCTGGCGGATACCCTCGCGTTCGCGGGCGCGGGTGCGATCCACACTGCAGCCGCTGCGCACACCGAGCGCAACGATCTTTTCGAGCAGGCGCCCGCGCTCGAGGCCGTCCACGCGTCGGCGGCCGACGCGCTATGGCGCGGCGCGCCGTTCTTGCGCGAGCGCATCGCGGCCACGGGGATGGGACCGCTGCTGCGCGACATCGAGCAGCCGCTCGCGCTCGTGCTCGCGGCGATGGAGCGGGCCGGCTTCCGTCTTGACCACGACGAGCTCGCGCGCATCCGCGCACACCTCGAGCGGGTCATGGCGCAGACCTCGGCGGCGATCTACGCGATCGCCGGACACGAGTTCAACATCAATTCGCCCAAAGCGCTTGGGGATGTGCTCTTCGAAAAGCTCGCCCTGCCGCATGCCGGGAAGACCAAGACCGGCTACGCGACCGGCATCGACGTGCTCGCGCCGCTCGCTGCGGAGCACGACATCGCGGCGAAGGTGCTCGAGTTCCGCGAGGTCGCCAAACTCAAAGGCACGTACGTCGACGCGCTGCCCGCGCTCGTCGATGCGAGCACGGGTCTGCTGCACACGACCTTCCACCAGCTCGGCGCTGCGACCGGCCGGTTGTCGAGCAGCGACCCCAACCTGCAGAACATCCCGATCCGCAGCGCGGTCGGGCGGGAGATCCGGCGCGCGTTCCTCGCGCCGACGCCGGGCAACGTGTTGCTCGCGGCCGACTATTCGCAGATCGAGCTGCGGCTGTTCGCGCATCTGTCGCAAGACCCGAACCTCATCGACGCGTTCGCGCGCGGTGAGGATATCCACGAGTTCGCGGCGCGCGCCGTGTTCGACATCGGGGCCGGCAATCCGGTGGACGCGGAGATGCGCCGCCGCGCGAAAGCGGTCAACTTCGGCATCCTCTACGGTCAAGGCGAGTTCGGTCTCTCGCAAAGCGTGGGTTTCTCGCGCGAAGAGGCGCGCGACTTCATCGGCGCATATTTCACGCGCTTTCCGCGCGTGCGCGAATACATCGACAACGCGCTCGAGCGCGCACGGGACGAAGGATACGTGACCACGCTGATGGGCAGGCGCCGCAACCTTCCCGACTTGCGCTCGCGCAACTACGGCCTGCGCGCCGCCGCCGAGCGCATGGCCATCAACGCTCCGCTGCAAGGCAGCGCGGCCGATCTCATCAAGATCGCGATGAATCGCGTTGCCGGCGCGCTCGCGCCGC